>Ga0182030_10007562_pt1 | contig 22654 bp, 15 predicted proteins | sample 812S3MmetaG_FD_121299 | JGI IMG/M metagenome (GOLD analysis project Ga0182030, IMG submission 121299) | Permafrost microbial communities from Stordalen Mire, Sweden - 812S3M metaG (Illumina Assembly) | ecosystem: Environmental > Terrestrial > Soil > Wetlands > Permafrost | place: Sweden...
ACAAAACGAAGAGAGGAAACCGCGGCTCAACGGGCCGAAAAGACTGAAAATCTTCCCAAAAAGGAAATACAAGACAGGAATGAGGAGTTTTTCCGCAGCCTGTTTAGCCGCTGCCATCTTTGCTCTCTGCAACACGTAGTTTTGCAGGGGCTGAAGCCCGCTCGGGGAAACGGGAGGGCTTTTGTGGCACGGCTAAAGCCATGCCCTGTTACAAGACCGTCCCCATTCGCCCCTTCGGCCGCCATACTGGAGCTAGTTCGTCAGTACGGCGCGGTAGCGGACCTTGTTCTTCTTCACTTTTTCGATGGCTTCGTTGGCCTTGGCCATGGGGAAGGACTCGACCTGCGCCTTGACGCCGTGGCGGGCGGCTACGTCGAGCATCTCCTTGATGCGGTAGGGGCTGCCGGTGGGGTTGCCGCTGATGGAGCGCATGCCGGCGATGAGCGGAAAGGCGTGCACGGAGACCGGCGAGGGCGGAACGCCGACAAAGCAGAGCGCCCCGGTGGGCCGCAGAGCCTGGATGTAGACGCCCCAGTCCTGATCGGCGTTGATGGTGCTCAGAATCAGGTCCTGGGTGCCGGCCATTTCCTTCAGCTGCTTGGACTCGCGGCTGTTGACGAAGTGGTTGGCGCCGAGGGCGCGGGCTTCTTCTTCCTTGGCGGCCGAGGTCGAGAAGGCGGTCACCTCCGCGCCAAACACGCGGGCAAACTGGATGGCCATGTGGCCCAGGCCGCCGATGCCGATGACGCCGACGCGCGAGGAGGGGTTCACGCCATGCGTGCGCAGCGGGTTATAGACAGTGATGCCGCCGCAGAGCAGGGGCGCGGCGTGCTCGCTCTTGAGCGCATCGGGAATGGGAATCACAAAGCGGGTGTTGGCGCGGACCTTTTCCGCATAGCCGCCGTTGCGGTGCACGCAGGTGCCCTCAGAGGATGGACAGAGGTTCTCCATGCCGCGGATGCACCACTCGCACTGGCCGCAGGAGTTTGACTGCCAGCCCAGACCGACGCGCTGGCCCACCTGGTGCGACTTGACCTCAGAGCCAACCGCAGCCACCGTGCCCACAATCTCGTGGCCGGGGATGAAGGGATACTGGCTGATGCCCCAGTCGTTTGAGATCAGGTGCAGATCGCTGTGGCAGACGCCGCAGTGGGTAATGGCGATCTCGACCTCCTGCGGGCCCAGCTTGCCTGGGTCATAGCGGTAGGGGAGCAGTTCGGCTCCCGCTGCGTGCGCTGCAAGTCCTTGAATTTGAGCCATGGCCGTTCCGAATTCCTCACTGGGGGTCAACGCGTAGCCGGCAGATTGACCCCCGAGCCGGCTCGCAAATTTGCAGATGCGATTCTACTTCAATCTAGTCTAAACCGCCGCCCGGCTCGATGTGCAGGGTGAGAATCTGGAATCCGCTCAGGACCCCTCCGGCAGGGGCCTGGGCGGAGACCTCGGCGGACTCGCCGTTGAGGCGCACATCCTGGGCGCTGCGCAGCGGCTCCAGGGCGTTGGCCACTGATAACGGCAGGCTTGTGAGCGATTCGCCCTCCACGCCGGCCTGTGTCTCGGGCACCAGCAGGCTCACGTACACCTGGTCCGCGGCGTGCTTGTTGCGGTCTTCGGCGAGCACCTCGCCCAGGCTCTGCGGCCGCGAGGAAAATCGCGGCTGATCCAGCGTGCGGTCCAGCGTCCCGGCATCCGAAACCAGGATGCGGAGGTTGCCTCCGTCGAGGCGCGCCGGCACCTTGAGGGGGATGCGGACGTTGCGCTCCGGCTGCTGCCAGTTGCGCAGTGTCGCTTCCACCACCACCGTGTCGCCGGCGTGGACGATGTTGCTGCCGACAAGCCGCGCCGTGTCCAGTTGCACGCCGAGTCGGCGCGGAATGGCCTCAATGTTGACGTCAATGCCGCGCAGGTCGCCCCGGCGGGCGCCGTTGGCGTAGATTCGCTGGAACCGCGCGCCGGCCTGGAGAGCCAGCAGCAGGGGCGCGGGTCCGGCGTCGCTGGCCGAGGCCCACTCGTCGAGCGGGGAGTCGGGATAGCCGTCGAGATGGATGCTGCCGGTGAGGTGATAGCTGGTCTCGTCGGTGCTGGTGTTGGACTCGAGAAGTGCCTGGTAGAGAGTGACCAGCACGGCCTGCGCGGTGAGCGAGGGCAGGTCGAGAACCTCGACGTTGACCTTGCGGACCTGTTCTTGTGACGAGTCTCCCGAGTGGCCCGCGGCGCTCGCGTGAACGGTGATGTGCAGGGGAATCATGCGCGGCGTCATGCCCAGCACGCCGCGGATGGCCGAGTCGCGGTCTTCGGTGAAGGTGCCGATCAGCTCGCCGGTGTTGACGATCTTGAAGGCGTTGAGCGGCGAGGCCAGGGTGGCCACGACCTCGGCCGTGGTCATGGGCAGCGAGACGGTGCCGGCCTGAAGGATGGGATGGCCGCAGGCGAGCAGCTGCTTGGGGTCGATGTAGGTGACGGTGCAGGTGGCGGCGATTTCAAGATCGCCGCGCACCAGTTGCGCGCTGACGGCGGAGCCGGGGACGACGGTGGCCAGGGCTGCTTTCGAGGGCCTCATGTCCTCGCCGGGCGCATCGGAGTCGGACTGGCCGGAACCAGGCTCGGAACCTCCGCCCACGCCTCCGGCGGCGACCGTTTCCAGACCCGTGCCGGCGGCCTGCTTCTGCCACAGCTGGATGGCTTCGGGCTGGAAGCCGGTCATGACCAGCGGCGTTTCCATGGCCTGAAAGTCCATGGCGGCGGCCGGGGCCCCTTGAGCGGCCAGGGTTCCCCTCGCTGCGGTGATCCCTGACCCCTGATCTCTGATCCCTGGTCCCTCCATGGGCAGGTCGCGGACCGCGAGCATCTGCTCGATGGGCGTGATGCCGGCGATGGGGTCCTTGCTGAACTGGCCGATGCGGTAGGAGAGCGAGCCGAGCAATTTGCTGCCGATGTAGACCGGGCTGCCGCTCATGCCGGCCACTACGCCTGTGTACTCGGGTTTGGCGCCGTGCAGTTGGGCCAGGATCATGTCCTGGCCAGGGCCGCGCGCGCCGCGCAGCACGCCCAGAATCTCCACATCCATGGGCTCGGGCTTTGTACCTTGAAAGACCGTCCAGGCGGTCGCGGTCATGCCCTTGCGCACCTGGCTGAGGGGGAAGAAGCCTCCGCTGGACGGCGGCGGCCCGGACGGGGCAGCGGCCTGCGCCGCGAGCGGAATGGAGATGAGCAGCAGGGCCAGCACCAACGCAACCGGCGCCAGCCGCAGGCGCATTTCCTTCAACCGGGTTTCCACGTCTATAAGAGTACAGCCAGGGCCTGTTAAACAGGCCCTGATGTGGCAGCTTCAACCCGTCTTCCCGTATGCTGATCAGCGAGAGAGGTCGTCATGCCCACCTTGCATCCGAATCGCCGTATCCGCCGCTTCCTGGCCGGAGTCCTGCTTCTTCTGCTGGCGTCCCTCTCAGCCGCGCCCCGGATGCGCTCGCAAAATACGCCGGCCACGCCCACTCCTCCGCCCGCGATTCCGACGCAACAACCGGACCAGACTTCGCCTGACGCCGGTGGGCCCACGGGCGACTCCGGGGTGATTGCGCTGCCCAAGAAGAAGGACGCGCCGGCGGACCTGCCGCCGCCCGCCCCGGCCGAGCCCAAGATCAAGAATCCGGAGGGGTTGCCGACCTTCTCGCTGCATGTGGACGTGCCCGAAGTCACGGTTGACGTGGGCGTGCTGCTGGAAAAGACGCACCAGTTTGTGCCTGGCCTCAAGCCGGCCAATTTCCGCGTCTATGAGGACGGCGTGTCGCAGAAGGTGGCAGGGTTCAAGCGCGTGGAGGCGCCCATCACGGCGCTGATGATCTGCGAGTTTGCGGCGCGCAGCTACACCTTCATCTACGACATGCGCAACGCGGCTTTCGCCTTCGCCGAGCAGCTGCGCCCGCAGGACTACGTGGCGCTGATGACCTTCGACCTGCGTACGCAGATCGTGACCGACTTTACCCAGGACAAGCGCCAGCTCGAGCAGGCCATCAATTCACTGCGCATTCCTGGTTTCACCGACACCAATCTTTTTGACGCGCTGTATGAGGGCATCGACCGGCTGCAGCGGATCGAGGGCCGCAAGTACATCATCCTGATCGCCTCCGGCATCGACTCCTTCTCCAAGCTCACCTATGACAAGATCCTCAAGAAGGTGAAAGAGACCCGCGACATTACCATCTACACGGTTTCGACGGGCGGCATGATGCGCGCCATCACCGAAGGCCGCGGCGGCATGCGCAGCCAAATGCGCGACATGGACTATCTGCAGGGCGACAACGAGATGAGGACGTTTGCCTCAATCACCGGCGGGATGAGCTATTTTCCGCGCTTTACGGGCGAGTTTCCCGACATCTTCGGGCAGATCAACCAGAACATCCGCTCCAAGTACGAACTGATCTATCACCCCAGCAACGCCAAGCAGGACGGGAGCTATCGCAAGCTGCGCGTGGAGCTGGTGGACGATGAAGGGCAGCCCTTGCGCATCCAGGACGAGAAGCACAAACCGCTCAAGTACGACATCATCACGCGGGATGGGTATCGCGCCAAGCAGGAAGTGGAGTAGGGCAGCGCAGTCGCATCGGAGATTCCTGGGTTGCGGCCGAAGGGACGCCCATTACCAGCCTGGCAGGCGCGAAGGTTTTGCTGCACTGATCCGTAGCCTGGCCAAGACCGGCTGGGTGCGGCAGACAAAGCGGCGATTACGACCCGCAGCGGGTGATTATGGCGTGCGCCCGAGAAAGACGGGCGCGATATGCCGGTCGTAAAGGTTCTCCGTCACATTCTTCGCAATCACCGTCTCGTTGGCCTCCAGCAGGTCAAGATATCGGTCCCCCATCTTGGCCGCTACCTTGAAACCGACGTGCAGAAGCTGGCGCAGGCTGCTGTTGTAGGCCGGCGCTCCGGGTACGTGGCGCAGCGCTGAGGTGTACTGCTCTGAAGCCCAACCGCGCACCTGCTCAGGTGCCGGCAATCGGGCCGGATCGATGTCGATCACTGTTGCGTAGGGGGCGCACAGCTCTTCGCGGTGCGCGTAGGCATCGCCGTAAATCTCCTTGGCAAGCGCCAATCCCCCGCCTCCAGCCTCGGCCAGGCCGATCAGCTCCTCGAGCCAGGTGGTCCCGGCGGTCTTCAGATGCAGGCCCACGCCGAAGCGCTTCATCGTAGCGTGCATCGCCGCATAGATGGAAAACTTGTCGCTGCCTGAGTGCACGCTCAGCTTCAGGTTTTCGGGAAGGCCATAGCGCCGCACCGCGTGGGCGAGGACGGCAACATCAAGAGCCATTTCGCGCTCGAACTGCGCCGCGTCGCCCACATAGTCGACCCCTTTGTTGAATCGGCCGCTGAATTTGGGCGCAATGGTCTGGATCGGAATGCCTTCATCGGCGATGGCCGCCAGCACGATAAGCAGCTCGGCGGGGCTCTGTGCGCGCTCGGTCTCGTCCATGGACACTTCGGCAATGAAGTTGCCTGCGCCCTTTGCCTTCTCAATGGTGCGATACACCTCGCCCGCCTTGCGGATGGCCCGCAGGTACATCTGTGCGCTCCCGCGGAGGGCTTCGGGCGTAATCGCAATGGTCTCGGCGGCGGCTTCAAGTTCGATGGTGCCGAGCAGCTCCGGATGACTCTCCGCGAAATGATCGACATCGGCTTGCGGCGAACCCTGTCCAATGAACTCAGCCACGTCGATGGTGTAGAAGTCGCAAGCGTCGAGGAACCGGCCAACGGTCTCGAGCGTGATGTGATCGGCGTCGCAGAAGTAAGGCAGATTCCAGCCGGCGGCTCTGACCGCCTCGTCGGCTGCCCGCCGTATCGAGGAAGGAACCGAGCCGATAATCGCGTGCTCGCGATTCGACTTGTTCCACACCGGAATCACTTCGACACCCTGCGCAAGCGCCTCACGGCAAGCCTGCAACTGTGCCTTGGCCTGGTGCGCGAACCGGTCTCCCGTGCCGATGGAATATTTTCCCAGTTTTAATCCTTCACGTCCCATCCGGTCTCCTCGCGCTTCTGTGCCGATCTTTGCCTCATGCGGGTCGATGGTCGGCAGAGTCGTCCCGCGCATCGGAATAGACTGTCCAGCCTGCCGCCCGTTGCGCCCTGTGGTCAGACCACAACTTCAGTCCGACCCCAGTATACATATCCGGCCGCACGGCGTCAGCCCAGAGGAGTGGTTTTCCAGGGCAAAAGAGGGGCATTCAGTGCTAATCTCTTCTTGCTCTGCATTTTGGGCTTCAGGAAGGTACGGACGGACTATGCCGCGGATCGCGAAAGAGTTGCCGGACACCCATCGGAACATGCAGGTGGTCAACCACATCAGCGCGTTGATTGAAAACGGCAAACTGAAGCCGGGCGACAAGATTCCTCCCGAACGCGAGCTTGCGCGTGCGCTGAAGATCAGCCGTGCCAGCCTGCGCGCCGGCCTGGGCTATCTGGCGGCCATGGGCGTCATGAAAGTGAAGCACGGCGTTGGAACCTTTGTTGTCGACGGCCCGGCCGAATTTGGAAAGACCTCGCTGAATCTGATGGGAGCGCTGCACGGGTTTCAGTCCTGGCAGATGTTTGAGGCGCGTCTGATTCTGGAGAGCAACCTGGCGGCGCTGGCCGCGGAGCGGGGCAAGGAAGAGCACCACACGGCGCTGGCCGAGCAGGTCGCGGAGACCTTCGCGCTTGTGGACAGCCCTACCGAGTTCCTCATCCACGATGTGCTGTTCCATCGCATTGTTGCGCAGGCATCTGGCAATCCCATCCTGGCGGCTCTGATGGAAACCATTACCACCGCGCTCTACGACAAGCGCCGCAAGACGGTGGAGCGTTCGACCGATCTGCGTCAATCGGCCGCGATGCACCGGGAGATCTTCCGGGCGATTCGCGCGCGCAATCCCCAGGAAGCGCGCCGGTTGATGGAGCAGCACCTGCGCATGGCCCAGACTGCGCAGGATACGGAGCGCGGCGCGCCACGCAAGGGCACAAAGGCCGCCGCCCGGCCAGGGCGGCGCCAGCTGGCCTCGAAAAACTCCCGCTCCTGATGGTTGAGCGGGCAAGTGCCATCCTTGCCAGCAACCACAATGCGCAATTCCCAAACGCTGCTGCGACCAGGTTGGGTCTGCACGTCGCGTTTGGTCGGCCTGCGGAACCGTCCCGATCGCGTGCGCGCGTCTGTGCAAAGTTCCATTAAGGTCTGACCAGTCACATTACGCGCCGTTTTGGGTGATTCCCATAAAATATTCATTTTATGGAGCTTGAATCTGACCCACTGCAGCCATAGATTTCCCGCTTGATAGAAATACCACGCGTGCAAGAAACTGAGTGCGCTCGATAAGAGGTTAGACCACTGCCAGTGCATGTTCCGAGTGAATGAAAAGCGAGCGGAACCGGAACCATCCAAGGCACGGCAACCGACTCGACCGGCGCTCAGACCGTGCGCTCCACGACGAAAGGCGGCCTTTACTCTCTGGCCGCTCTCGACGCGGGGATCTATACCGTTACGGCCTCCGCGGGCGGTTTTGAGAAGCTGGTGCGGGAGAACTTCATCTCGACGGCCTACAGGTGCTGGCGCTAGACCGGACGCTGCAGGCTGCGGCGGCCACGGCGACCGTGACCGATACGCCGCCGGCGCGGCAGACGCTGATCGTCTCTCATTGAGAATGCAGGTCGCTGTCGCGTACTCCCACCAGATAGAGCAGACCGTCCAGGCCGAGCGCGGAGATGGATTGATTGGCGCTCTGCCGCACCAGGGGTTTGGCGCGATAGGCGATGCCCATGCCCGCCAGGTTGAGCATGGGAATGTCGTTGGCGCCGTCGCCGACCGCGACAACCTGTTCGAGCGAGATGCCCTCGCTCTCGGCCAGCGCGGCGAGCAGTTCGGCTTTGCGCGTTCCGTTGATGATGGGTGGAATTACGCGGCCGGTGACCGTACCATCGACAATCTCAAGTTCATTGGCATGCACGGTGTCAATGCCCAGACGCTGTTGCAGAGAGCGAGCAAAAAAGGTAAATCCGCCGGAGAGGATGGCCGTCTTGTATCCGAGACGTCGAAGGGTCCGGATCAGGCGTTCCGCGCCCTCGGCCAGCGGAATGGCATCCAGCAGACTGCAGACTCGCTCGGCAGGAAGCCCTTTGAGAAGCGCGACGCGGCGTGTAAAACTCTCGTCGAAGCCGATCTCGCCACGCATGGCTGCCTCGGTTATGCGCACCACCTGTTCGCCCACGCCGGCCATCTTTGCCAACTCGTCGATCACCTCGCCCTGGATCAGCGTCGAATCCATGTCGAAGGCAAAGAGACGGCGATTGCGGCGAAAGATGCTCTCACGCTGGAAGGCGATGTCGACGGAGAGCGCCTGGGCGGTCGCCAGAAACTCTGCTCGCATGGCCAGCTCGCGGGATAAGTCCCCGCTCACGGCCAGCTCCACGCAGGCATTGCCACGCTCGGCCACAGGATTGAGGCGCCCGGAGAGTCGCTCGATCCGCTCAATGTTCATGCCGTGGGAGGATATGATGGAGCTCACCCGCGCCAGGTGTTCGGCCGTGATACTGCGGCCAAGCACGGTAATGATGAAATGATGATGGCGCAGCTCGTGGACCCAGTGCTGGATTGCGTCCTGTGGAATCTCCGTGAAGCGGGCCTGCAATCCGAGCTCTTGCGCGCGCTGCAACAGGGCCGTCCTGAGCGGGGCAAGGCTGCTCGCCGAGTGAACTTCAATCAGCATGCCCAGTGCAAGCGTCTCATGAACCACGGCCTGGCCGATGTCGAGAATGCTGACCTGCTTTTCGGCGAGAATGCGGGCAAACTCCGCCGTGAGCCCTGGCGCGTCGGGGCCGGAAAAGTGAATGAGAACGGCCTTGCTGTGTGCGTCGAGTGACATGTCTGAATCCCACTATACTGGACCGGCCGAGGCCGGGTCCCCGACCGCATGCGCATGCGACCGCCAAGCGGCATGACTTCTGCTCTTGACAAACTAGTGGAACGCGGGTTATACATCTAGGTTATCTAGTGGAGAGAAGCAATGACTCGCGAATCCAGCGACCTGGTGCAGGGAACTCTTGAAATGCTGGTGCTCAAAACGCTGGCCCTTGAATCCATGCACGGCTACGGCATCGCGCTGCGTATTGAGCAGATCAGCGACGGCGTCTTCTGCGTGAACCCTGGTTCGCTGCTTCCCGCGTTGAGCCGGATGGAGCGTGCGGGCCATGTCAAGGCCGAGTGGCGCACGTCAGAGAACAATCGCAATGCCAAGTATTATGTGCTCACCTCTCGCGGCAGGAAAGCCCTTGCCGCCGAACGCGCGCAGTGGGACCACCAGATTGCGGCCATCAACAGAATCCTCGAAGCATAAGCGGAGGGTACCCGATGCATCTCAGAGACATCACCGACGGGATCAGGTCGCTGCTGCAACCGCATAAGCGTAACGGTGAGATCGAGGCTGAAGCACGCTGCTTTCGCGAGGCCGCGGTGGAGCACCGCATGCGCCAGGGCATGAGCCGTGAAGATGCCGAGCGCGCCGCGCAAAGAGAGCTGGGGAACATGCAGATCATCCGGCACAAGGTGTGGTCAGCGGGTTGGGAATCCCTGGCAGAGTCCTTGTGGAGAGATGCGGCCTATGGGCTGCGCCAGGCGATGCGGTCACCGGGCCTGTCGATCGTGGCGATTCTGTCGCTCGCCCTCGGCATTGGCGCCAACACCGCCATCTTCACTGTCATCGACGACCTGCTGCTCAAGCAACTGCCGGTTCGCGATCCGCGCATGCTGGTCTCCTTTGGCGACGGAAACAGCGGCGGAGTCGTCGCCGCCACGAGCCCTGGCGCCTACGACATCTTCCCCTACGATTTCTATCGTCACATCGCCGGACCTCAGAACGAATTGGAAGGCATCTGCGCCTTCGCCAGCTTTCCGACCATGGTGAGCGTGCGCGCGGCCTCCGCCGCGGCCGGCCCCGCCACGCAGGCCCAGATCCATCTGGTATCGGGAACTTTTTTCACCGTTCTCGGTGCGCAACCGCTGCTCGGCCGCATCTTCAACCCGGCGGACACAGCGACCGAGGGGAGCAATGCAGTGGCCGTCATCAGCCATCGTTACTGGCAGCAGAACCTGTCGGCCGATCCCGGAGTCCTTGGCCGCTCAATCACCATCAACGGGACAAGCTTCAACGTGATCGGCGTGATGCCCGCGTCATTTTACGGAGTGGACCTCAACGAGCAATCGCCAGACATGTGGCTGCCCATCACCATGCAGCCGGCGGTGATGATGCAGCCCTCGCTTCTCAAGCCAGACGGGCTGTTCTGGATTCATATCATGGCGCGGCGCAGGCCTGATGTTTCCGTCGCGCAGTCGCAGGCGTGGGCGACGGTCGAGTTGCAGCGTTTCCTCACCGCCCGCGAGGGCAACACGATCTCGGAGCTGCGGCGGCGGCAGATCGCGGGCACCTTCATCCCCCTGTTGCCGGGCGCAACCGGTCTGTCGCAGATGCGCGAGGCTTACCAGGCTCCGCTGACCGTGTTGATGATCATGGTTGGACTGGTGCTGATGATCGCCTGCGCGAATCTTGCCAACCTGCTGCTGGCCAAGGCTGCCTCACGCGAGCGCGAGTTCTGCGCGCGGCTCGCGCTTGGCTCAACCCGTGGAGGAATCGCCCGCCAGGTTCTCATCGAGGCGCTGGTTCTGGCGCTCATGGGCGGAGCGCTCGGACTCGCGCTCGCCTTCTGGGGCACGCGGGTCCTCATCCACTTCATCGATCGCGGAGCGGCACATACCGCGCTCTCCGCCGTACCGGATTTGCGCGTGCTCTCGTTTACCTTCGCCGCGTGCCTCGTCACCGCCGGACTTTTTGGAGCCGCTCCGGCATTGCGGGGCGCGCGCACCAGCGTAGCCGGTGCCTTGAGTGCCAATGCGCGCACATCGGGCGGAGCAGCGTCCCGTTCCAGCCGTCTGATGCCGCGCATGCTGATCGTCGCCCAGGTCACTCTCTCGCTTGTTCTGCTCACCGTCGCCGGTCTGCTGCTGCGCACGCTCGTGAACCTCCGCTCCCAGGACATTGGACTGGATCGCAGCAAGGTTCTGCTCGTCTCCACCAATCCCAAGTTCGCCGGTTACCAGCCGGAGCGGCTCAACGCGCTCTACGATCTCATCCTCAGCCGCATGGACGCGCTCCCCGGTGTCCGTGTGGCGAGCCTTGCCGGCGGTCCGCCCATGAGCCGCGGTTCCTGGGGTTCGCCCATCGATCTCGACGGTCGCCCAACGCCTGACAACCAGGACATAAGCACCAGCCTCAATCGCGTTTCAGCAGGCTACTTTGAGTCGCTGGGAATTCCACTGCTGCGCGGCCGTACAATTCAACCCACCGACAACGCAGACGCTGTGAAATCCGCAGTTGTGAACAAGACATTTGCCGATCGCTACTTTGCCAACGGAGACGCAATCGGACATACCTTCACCATCGCGGATCCAGCTGCTCCCGGCGTCTGGCATATCGTCGGCATCGTACGCGATTCAAAACACCGCAGTCCTGCGGAGAAACCTGAGCCCTTCACCTTCCTCGCCGTCACCCAGCTCACCGGCGACGACCAATACGCTTATTGGCTGCAGGTCTCGAGTGTTGGCGATCCCGAGAAGATCACCGGAGAGGTGCGCTCCGCATTCGCGCAGATTGATCCAAATCTGCCCATCCTGGTAACCCAGACCATCGACGAGCAGCTCGATCATCTCATCGACGAGCAGCGGTTCATCTCCAGGCTGGCCGTCTTCTTCGCCCTGCTGGCATTGGCCCTGGCCTGCATCGGGCTCTACGGTGTGATGACCTACAACGTGGTGCGGCGCACCAGCGAGTTCGGCGTGAGAATGGCGCTCGGCGCTCCCCGCGCCGGACTTCTCTGGATGGTCCTGCGCGAATCGCTTCTGCTGCTAGCAATCGGCGTCTCGCTGGGCATTCCGCTCAGCGTGGCGGCCAGCCGCGCCATCAAGGCGGCCCTGTTTGGCGTCAGCCCTGCTGACCCACCCACTCTTGCCGCTGCGGTCCTCATCATGAGCGCAGCCATGTTGGCTGGGTCCGCGATCCCGGCGCGCCGGGCAACGCGGATCGATCCCATGGCCGCGCTACGCTGCGAGTAACAGCAAAAGCCCACGCCACGATTGGCAGCGATTGCGAATCGTCGATGAACGATCCTCGCGTCGAAGTGGAAAGAAGCGTTGATCCGCCCGCAGCCCACGGTAATCCTGGTTTCGCTCTAGATCACGCTGAAAGGCGTCTCTTGCACGACGCCCTCTCGCGCGCTGCTCCAAATATCGATCGCTCCATCGCTGGCATGGCGGTCGATCTCGCTGAGCTCCGCTGTCGTAAATTCGAGCCTCTTCAGCGCGTCGAGTGAGTCGTTGAGCTGATCCACATTCCGCGCACCAATCAGCGCTGAAGTCACCCTTCTGTCGCGCAGCACCCACGCAATCGCCATCTGCGCCAGCGATTGACCGCGCCCGCGTGCGATCTCATTGAGAGCCCGTACGCGCGTGAGGTTCTCCTCGCTCAGAAACTCCTTTTGAAACGATCCTCCGCCGCTCGCGCGCGATTCGCCTGGCACACGGTCGAGATATTTGCTGGTCAGCAGCCCCTGGGCCAGCGGTGAAAACGCAATGCACCCCGCGCCCAGCTCTTCCAGCGTCCCCAGCAGCTCTTTTTCGACCCAACGGTTCATCATCGAATACGACGGCTGATGAATCAGCAGCGGCACCCCCTGGCTCTTCAAAATCTCTGCGGCCTGGCGCGTCCGTTCAGGACTGTAGGAGGAAATCCCCACATACAACGCCTTGCCCTGGCGCACAGCCTCCGCCAGCGCCCCCATCGTCTCCTCCAGCGGAACATCGAACGTGGGCCGGTGCGAGTAAAAAATATCGACATGTTCCAGGCCCATGCGCGCCAGGCTCTCATTCAGCGACCCAAGCACATGTTTGCGCGACCCGCCCAGCCCGTAAGGCCCCGGCCACATATCCCATCCGGCTTTCGACGAAATGACGAGCTCGTTGCGATGCGCGCGAAAATCCTTGCGCAGAATCTCGCCGAAGTTCTCCTCGGCCGACCCGTACGGCGGCCCATAGTTATTGGCCAGGTCGAAGTGAGTCACGCCGCGATCAAAGGCCCTGCGAATGACGGCCCGTCCCGTCTCAAACACATCGGCGCCGCCAAAGTTCTGCCACAACCCAAGCGAGATTGGCGGCAGTGCCAGGCCCGACCGTCCGCACCGCCGGAACACTTTTCCATCATACCGCTGCGCATCTGCCACGTAGTTCGTCTGCATCCGTCCCCTCTTTCTTTCCCCGTGTCGATCTTCAAGGTAGCGCTCGATGCGATCCAAGGTCAAGGAACTGCGTTCCGCTCAGCCTTCCCGGAGAAGTTATGATGAATGTGGTTCACGTGCGCTCTCGAAGGTGCGCATCGTACCTCTTCAGGATGCGCCCGCCGACTCTAGATCAACGCGGTGCACCGGGGATGACACAACTGCAAATTCCGTTGCGCTCGAAAGGGAAGCGCAGGGAAAGCGTGCTGCGCAGAGCAACTGAATCTAAAGAGGAGAGAAGAGAATGAAGGCGCTAGTAAAGAGCAAGGCCGAGCCGGGGCTTTGGCTGGAGGACGTGCCGGAACCGAAGATCGGCATTAACGATGTACTGATCCGCGTCCGCTATACCGGTATCTGCGGCACCGATGTTCATATCTTCAAGTGGGATGATTGGGCGCAGAAGACGATTCCTGTTCCCATGGTCATTGGCCACGAGTTTGTCGGCCAGATCGTCGCCGTCGGCTCCAATGTCAGTGATTTTTACCCCGGCGACATCGTCAGCGGCGAAGGCCACGTGGTGTGTGGCCGCTGCCGCAACTGCCTTGCCGGACGCCGCCATCTCTGCGCGCACACCCGCGGCGTTGGCGTAGATCGGCCCGGTGCTTTCGCTGAATTCATTTCGCTCCCCATGACCAACATCTGGCGGCACGATCCCAAGATCAACCAGGAAGTTGCGGCCATCTTCGATCCCTTCGGCAATGCAGTGCATACCGCGCTTTCCTTCCCCGTCCTGGGAGAAGATGTCCTCATCACCGGTGCAGGCCCCATCGGCATCATGGCCATCCCCGTGGTGCGCCACGCCGGCGCGCGTCATGTGGTCGTCACCGACATGAACCCGTTTCGGCTGGACCTGGCGACCAAGATGGGCGCAACCCTGGCCGTGAATCCAGCCGAGACTTCGCTCCCCGAAGTGCAGAAGAAACTCGGCATGCAGGAGGGCTTTGATGTTGGCCTGGAGATGTCGGGCAACGCGCAGGCCCTGCGCGACATGCTCTCCAACATGAGCCACGGAGGCAAAATCGCCGTCCTCGGCATTCCCGCCAAAGAGATGGAGATGGATCTGCGCCAGATCGTGTTCAATATGCTCACTATCAAGGGAATCTACGGCCGCGAAATGTATGAGACCTGGTACAAAATGTCGGTTCTCCTCGACTCCGGCGTCGACATCTCTCCGGTCATCACGCATCGATTCCCCTACCACGAATTCCAGCAGGGATTCGACGCCATGATCTCGGGCCACACTGGCAAGGTGGTTCTCGACTGGACCAGTCTGGCCTGAGTCAAACTATTGCGTCGACCCGCGAGCTACTTTGCAGCAAATGCGCTTTCCAGTTCCCGTGCCAGCTCGCGCCCAACGATCTTGTGTACCGCGGTCGACGGGTGCCCCTGGTGATAGAAGAAATAGGTGTCGGGTGATGCGCAGGGCGTTGTGTCTTCGCCGAACAGCGCCCTGCCCGCACACCGGTCGGTCACGTTGGTGATTCCGAATTGCGCTGGATTCTCCATCACCTGGTCGAAATACTCACCCCATTTGCTGAGCGCGACATGTGCGCCGGGCAGTGTGGATTTGAGGTCGTCGGGAATCTTCGCGATTGCCGGATTGAGCCGAATCGCAGGGGCACTGAATGCGGCGATCTTTGTCGGCATCAGCGCAACCAGAAAATATCGTCCGCCGTCATCGTAAACTTCGCGAATCTCATCCTCTAGATTCGCAATAGTAGTGGCCGTTGGGGAATTGCGGTCGTTCAGCCCGCCGGCGATGAAGAACACCGTTCGATTGGTATCGAAGTGAATTGCGCCGGACTTCACCTGCTTTGTGAAGTCGGCCACCTGGTTGCGCATACCGTAGCCAAGCAGCGCCTCTTTGAACGGCGGGCCGCCCGGCTTGGGTTCAAACCGATGTCCCTCCCCACTGCCGGTTTGAGCTCCGCTCACGGCGAAGTTCAAACCCTTGCCGGCGGAATTGGGATCACCCGCATAGGTAAAGGGAATTCCGAGATTTTCTGCGGCATAGGCGATCGACGTGGGGCCGTTCCCATCCACATAGCCGGCGCCCGAGTCGGAGTAACTATCGCCAAATACATAAAGGCTCTGCCAGCGATGCGCCTGCGCGCCGCAGCAGAAAGCCGCGCTGAGGAGAAAGCCAACGACCAGGAAGTGAATTTGCCGTGAAAGCATGTTGTTCATCCCTCTTTTCTGGAGACTGCTCAAGAACTTCATTTCTCTTCGTTCCAACAGCACGGCGAGCAGAATCATGGCGCGCAATCACCGCCGGAGTCCTCGTCTGCGTCACATGGCCCGTTGCGCTGTGCGGCCTGCACGGCCGAGAAGGGCTTCATCTCATACTCGTGCGGAGGCGTTGCGCCGGCCAGGTAGCGCACAAAGTAGTCCCAGCGGCGGCGCGTCATGTATTGCGTTGCCGGCCCGTAGCCGTGCGCGGCGTTGGGAAACAGAAGGAGGTCGAAATCCTTGTTGGCCTTGATCAGCGCCTCCACCACCAGCAGCGTTTGGTTTGGCGGAACATTGTCGTCCATGGTGCCGTGCGCCAGCAGCAGGTGACCTTTCAGGTTCTTCGCAAAGTTCTGATTCGCCTGCGAGTCGTAGTTGCTGGTGCCGTCGGGATTCTTCACCTCGAGGCCGGCCCATTTTTCAGCCCAGTCGTCCTCGTAGTCGCGCTCATCGTGGTTGCCGCTCTCCGCAATGCCCACTTTGAAAAAGTCTGGATAGTGGAACAGCGCCGCCGCGGTTGCGTTGCCGCCGCCAGAGTGGCCGTACATGCCGGCACGATCGATGTCGATGAACGAATATTGCGCGGCCAGGTCCTTCATGCCGCTCACCTGGTCGGGAATCGTGTTGTCTCCCATGTCGCCGTAGTAGGCCTCGTGAAAGGTCTTCGAGCGCCACGGCGTTCCCATGCCGTCGATGCACACCACCACGAATCCAAGTTCCGCCAAAGCCTGCATATCTCCATGCGAGGCCCTGAATTCGCGGCTCCCGCACGAGCCCGTCTGTGGGCCTGGGTACACGAGGTTGACGATGGGATACTTCGTCGAGGCGTCAAGATGCGAGGGCTTGAACATGAGACCGTAGAGATCTGTCTTGCCGTCGCGCGCCTTCACTTTGATCGGCGTGGGCGGAACCCAACCGGTGGCCAGCAGCTTGCTGATGTCCTGCTTGCCCATCTCCATCACGACCTTGCCGTCACTTGAGCGGACGACCGTCGTCGCAGGCTCGGTCGGCGTCGAATACGAATCGACAAAGTAGCGGCCGTCGCTTGAAACCTTGATGCCGTGGTCGGCGTTCTCGGGCGTGAGAAGTTTCAGGCCGCTGCCGTCGGAATGCACGCTGTAAAAATGCTGGAAGTAAGGGTCGCGGCCGGCTTCCTTGCCCACGCCAACGAAATAAATGGTGCGCGTCTTCTCATCGACGCGCAGTACCTCGGTCACATTGCCCGGCCCGTGCGTGATCGGATTCTTGAGCTGGCCCGTGCTGAGGTCGTAGAGATAGAGATTGCCCCAGTCGTCGCGCTCACTGAACCACAGAATCTCATTCGAGGCCGGCAGGTAATGCCAGTTGATCTTTTCATTGCCGCTCTCGAAGAACTTCGGCGCCGTCTCGTTCATCACCTCGCGCACGTCGCCAGTCGCCGTGTCGGCAACACGCAGCCACTCCTGCTTGTGATCGCGCGAGGTGGAGACGAAGGCCAGATGTGCCTCATCGGGGCTCCACTCCACGTCGTCCCATGTGGGTCCGTGGCAGGCCACATCGTCGCAGAGAGTGGAGCGGTGCTGGTCCGGCGGCATCTTCAGGCGGACGAGCTTTTTTGTGGCCACGTCGATGACCACGCGCTCGATCATGGTCACGTTCGCATCGCCAACCAGCGGATATTTCCATGCCTGCAACTTGGGGTGGCCATTGGTGACGGGGACCAGGTACATCTCGCCGGTCTTGCGCTGGTCCTGCTGGAAGGTGGCAATTTTGTCGGAATTGGGGGACCACAGCAGAATGGCTCGATCGGAGTGCTGCCAGCCCGCGTTGTCCGTGGCGTAGCCGTAGTCCTTCACGCCGTCGGTGGTCAGCTGCGTTTCCGCGCCCGTGGCCATGTCGCGCACCCACAGGTTCCAATCGCGGATGAACCCGCCCAGCTTCTTGTCAGGTGAGAGCGTGGGAGGCGGCTCCTTGTCGCCGCGGTCTGGCTCCTGCACCAGCGTTGCGTTCACAGCAGGCGCCAGCCGCTTGCAGGTCTCGGGTTGAGCCGCCAGATCGCACCGATAGGTATTGCCGGAGATGTTTGCCGTCAGCTTGTGATCGCCGTCAGAAAACGCAAGCTCGGAGAATCCGAGATGCGCGGGGTCATTCTTGATGGAGTTGTTCGAGGCCGCACTCAGAGCCGCGGCCAGCTTCACCTGATCGAATGCAGCGGCGCGGGTTCCCTTGGCGGGATCAACCAACATGTAAGTGACGCCATTTTCGTTCGCGTCGCGATACCAGAAGCGGTCATCGTCGAGCCATTGCGCATGGACCACCCCCTTGTAGGCCAGGGAGTTGATGTTGTAGCTCATAAACTTCTCGGCAGCGGCGTAGTCGCTGGCCGTGTATTGCCGGGGCTGCTGAGCAACGGCGGCTGCGCAGCAAAGTACGATTGCGCCCAGCGTGACTGCGGCACTTTTGGGAACTGAGTTGCCGAATTGGAGCATCGTGTTTTTCCTCTTGTCGAGTGGGGCAACGGGAAGGACGAACCTGTCCCGCGGCGTGCCGGCTTCCATGTGCAATGTCTGCCAATTTTATACCCGCGGTCTGTGGGCTCGCTCAGCTTTGTGGGACGGCCGAGAGCGGGACGCGGACGAGCTTGATGGTCTCGCGATGCCACGTGTAGGTCATCAGCAGGTCGCCGTCCGCGGCTTGAATGATGGCCGGATAGGAGTACTCGCCGGGCGTGTCCTCAAGCGTTTTGAAGACGGTGAAGTGCTCGCCGTCGCGGCTCACGGCCAGGTTCAGCGGCGTGCGCGCGGTATAGCTGTTGTTGAAGATGAGCACGATGCGGCCGTCGCCGAGGCGCACAGCGTCAATGCCGGAGTTGGGGTTGGGCAGATCAAGAAAGTGCGGCTCGCTCCAGGTTTTTCCGGCGTCGAACGAGTCCGCGGCGGCGATGCGCGAGGCCCGGGACTTCGAGCGCGCGTAGAAGCGCAGATGCTGGCCGTCGACCTTGACGATTGTTGGCTGAATGATGCCCACAGTCTTCGCGCGCGAGGGGGTAACCTGCGCGGGGACGTCGATCTTCTTCGGCAGCTTGATGGGGCCGGTCTTTGTCCAGGTCTGGCCGTTATCGACGGAGCGCTCGATCCACACCGTCCAGTCGCCATGCTCAACGGATGAACCGCTCACGATGACGCCGTCGCCGAGCACCAGCGGCTTGTCTTTGATGGGACCGAGAATGCCCTTGGGCAGGTGTTCCTCCACGCTCCAGGTGCGGCCTTCGTCGTCGCTGAACTTGCGCGCGCCGGCCCACGTGTCGGGACTCTTGCCAAACTTGTAGTAGAGCCAGAGGCGGCCGTCGGTGCTGTGAAAGAGAACCGGATTCCAGCAGGGGACGTTGCTGGCGCGGGCGAGCTCGAAGGGCGCGGTCCATCTGCCGCCCGTGAAGCGCGCGCCATGGATGGTCACGTCCGATGAGCCTTCGTGCGCTCCCGTGAACCAGGCCGCCAGCAGATCGCCGTTCTTCAACTCGACGAGTGTTGAGGCGTGGCTCGAGGGCGGCGTGGCGGCGAGCGCGTGTCCGCTTGACACCGGCTCAAAGATGAAGCCGCTGGTTGCAGGTGCTTGCGCAAGCGCGAAGACAGCGCAGGACAAGAGGATCGACGTGTATGCGGCTTTGCGGAGCTTGTGCATAGCTGCTTTCACTGTATCGAAGACGGGTGCGCATGCGGCAAGGGCGGCGCAACCCTGCGGTTCGCCGCCCTTTCCGTTTCCCGTGCCCCTGCAAAAGCAGAGGCTCATTGCAACGTCGATCTAGAACAAATTCCAAAGCGACTGGTTGTAGACTTCGTGGTGGTATTGCACCTCGGACCCCTTGACGAACGTGCCCAGTTCACGCGGCGAACGGTTGGCCGCGGCCTGCTTCAGGTCCGCAAACCGACCCTGCACATCCGCGCCCAGGATCTCAGCAATCCAGGATGAGCCCTTGAAGTCCTCAATCGCCGTCTGGATATTGTCGGGCAGATAACGCTGCGCCTGGCGCAGGTTGTCGATGTCGGCTTTCTTGCCGTCGATGCCAGTCTTGAAGATGGAGTAGAGGGTCAGGTATGGGTTGGCGTCGGGAGCCACTGAGCGCACCTCAACGCGCATGGAGCGCGAGTTGCCGATGGGCACGCGCACCATGGAGCCGCGATCCGTGGCCGAAGCCTTGATCTGGTTGGGAGCCTCGAAGTGCGGGTCCAGCCGCCGGTATGCGTTCACGCTCGGGTTGAGTATCAGGCAGATGTCCAGCGCGTGGGTGAGGATGCGGTCGATGAACTCCCAACCGAACGCGGAGAGCTTTTCCTGGCCGTTGGCGTCCCAAAAAAGATTTGTCTTGCCCTCGGAGATGGAGACATTGGTGTGCATGCCGCTGCCATTCACGCCGACGACCGGCTTGGGCAGGAAGCTGGCCGTGTAGCCCATGTTGTTGGCGATCTGGCGGGTGAGCAGCTTGTAGAGCTGGATCTGGTCAGCGGCGGCAACCACTTCGCCGTAGCCGTAATTGATCTCAAACTGGCTGGGCGCAACCTCGGGGTGGTCCTTCTCGTTCTGGAAGCCCATGGCCCGCTGCACTTCAGCGGCGGTGTCAATAAACACGCGCAGGGGATCGAGCGGCAGCACGTGATAGTACCCGCCCGTGTTGATGAACTCGAACTTGCCGGTCTCGTGGTACCGCTTCTCCGCGTCGCGTCCGGCGAAAAGGAAGCCTTCAATCTCATTGGCCGCGTTCAGCGTGTACTTTTTTTCTGCGTAAAGCTTGTCGGCGTAGTGCTTGAGCACGCCGCGCAGGTCGCCGGAGTAAGGCGTGCCGTCCTTGTCAATGACCGTGCCAAAGACCAGCACCTTGCCGTTGCCGAACACGTCCGCCGGTACCCAGTAGAAGGCGCTCCAGTCAATGCCCAGGCGCAGATCGCTCTCCTTTTGCGCCGTAAATCCGCGAATGGACGACCCGTCGAAAGTCAGATTCTCATACGCGCCCAAAAGGAATTTCTTGTCATAGTCCAGCAGGTGCAGGCGGCCTTCCAGGTCGCTGAAGAGCACGGTCACGGCCTTGATCCGCTTCTCGTCAGTCAGATACTTGATGCGCCTTTCGCGGATCTCGTCCGCCGGGACACGGTTGGACCGCTCTGCCTTGGCTGCCAGATTGAGATCTTCCAACTCCTCGTACGAGAGAGCAAGAAAATTGCGATATTCAGTGGACATGGATCTCCTTTTCGTGAAATGACGTGGGCAGATTGACGGGGTGGGCAAGCCGCGCCGGAGACGCAGAGGCCCAACGGCAAAACGGGGCATGCTTGATCAGGAAGCTAGCAACGCTTCCTGATTGAGCATACCCAAGTTTGGGACAAATTCTTCACCTGAACAGATCAGGCTACACCAATGGCCTGACCTGTTCAAGAGAGCGTCCAGTCGATTGCCGGCCGATTCGCCGGGTCATTTCTTCAGGAGTCCAGTCCCAGGGAATCAGGCTTCAACCAATTCGGGCTTGGGCACGCTGTTGATGGTTTGCAGGATACGCGAGACGATCTGGTAGGGGTCGCCCTCGGAGTTGGGCCGGCGATCTTCCAGGTAGCCCCGGTAGCCGTTCTTGACGAAGTTGACCGGCATACGGATCGATGCGCCCCGGTCGGAAAGCCCATAGCTGAACTTGTCGATCGCCTGGGTTTCGTGCAGGCCGGTCAGGCGCAGGTGGTTATCCGGGCCGTAGACGGCGATATGCTCGGCGATGTTGGCCTTGAACGCCTCCATGAGGGATTCGAAGTATTCCTTGCCGCCCACTTCGCGGATATACTTGGTGGAGAAGTTGCAGTGCATGCCGGAGCCGTTCCAGTCGCCCTTGATGGGCTTGCAATGCAGCACCACGTCCACTTCGTACTGTTCGCAGAGGCGCATCATCAGGTAGCGCGCAACCCAGACGTCGTCGGCCGCTTTCGCCGAGCCCTTGGCGAAGATCTGGAACTCCCACTGGCCTTTTGCCACCTCGGCGTTGATGCCTTCGTGATTGATGCCGGCGGCGAGGCAGAGTTCGAGGTGCTCTTCGACGATCTTGCGCGCCATGCTGCCCATGTACTTGTAGCCGACGCCGCAGTAGTAAGGCCCTTGAGGCTGGGCCGGGAAGCCGCCCTCGGGGAAACCAAGCGGTCGGCCGTCCTTATAGAGGAAGTACTCCTGCTCCAGCCCCACCCACAGGTCGGGGTCGTTCTCGATTGTGGCGCGATAGTTGGTCGAGTGCGGCCTGCCGTCCGGATGCATCACTTCGCTCAGCACGATGTAGGCGTCCGTGCGGCTGGCGTCGGGATAGAGAGCCACCGGCTTCAGAATGCAGTCCGACTTGCTGCCTTCGGCCTGCATTGTCGAGCTGCCGTCAAATCCCCATAGCGGCAGGTCTTCGAGCTTGGGCGGATTCTCAAACGATTTAAGCTGGGTCTTGCCGCGCAGTTCGGGTATGGGCTTTTTGCCGTCAAGCCAGATGTATTCCAATTTGTACTTTGTCATGGGGTCTCCCTCGGGCAGAAAAATATTTGGAATATGCAAGCAAATGCTAGGGCCTGGGTCGTAAGGAATCCGTGAGGATTCTTGAACAGCGAGGGAGAAAAAGCGCAATAGATCAGCGGTGGTGAGCGACCAGGAACATGAGCAGCAGCACGCCCACCGGAATGAGCGCTAAACCACCGTAGTAGAGAATCTTGCGCATTGTCTGCGACTTGCGCTTCTGCCAGTCGCGCAACTCCGGCCGGTCCTCTACGCCCACCTCGGACCTGTGCTCCAGGTCGTGCTGGAACTCGCGCGCATGGGCGTATCGGTTTTTGGGATCCCGCTCCAGCGCACGGTAGAGAATCTCCTGCAACTCGGGGCCGATCGCGGGGTCGGCGACCGAGGGCGGGGTGGGATGGTTGAGCAGCCGCTCATTCATCGCTGCCATGGGCGTGGGGCCGTTGAACGGCAGTTTGCCGGAGAGCATTTCATACAGGATGACGCCCACCGAGTAGATGTCCGATCGCCCGTCGCCGCGCTTGCCCTTCACCTGCTCGGGCGAAATGTAATTCGGCGTGCCGATGGCCGCGGTGAAATTGGC
>Ga0182030_10007563_pt1 | contig 22654 bp, 20 predicted proteins | sample 812S3MmetaG_FD_121299 | JGI IMG/M metagenome (GOLD analysis project Ga0182030, IMG submission 121299) | Permafrost microbial communities from Stordalen Mire, Sweden - 812S3M metaG (Illumina Assembly) | ecosystem: Environmental > Terrestrial > Soil > Wetlands > Permafrost | place: Sweden...
GCGATCCCCTGCGCCCGCAGCCGAGCGAGCGCGGCGAATGCGGGAAGGTCGCCGACGTCGTCCCCGCAGTAGCAGACAGCCCGACTGCCCCCGGCCATCTCCTCGACCACCGTTCCTTTGTCCACACCGATCGGTGGCCGCAACTCGATAGACAGCCGACCTGGGTGGGCGCGTAGGCCACGCGTCGCGGCTTGGCGCCGGGCGAAGTCTTCGATCCACGCCGCATTAGCCGGTGCGGTGCGCACGTGCAACGTGACGGCCAGCCCTTTGCGCTCCACCCGGACCCCCGCCGGCGCAGAGGATTCGGCGTCGGCTGCCGCGGCTTCCAGAGCGGGCATCCAGGGCAGCGCCTGGGGATGCGATTCGATACGGTCGCCGACCGCTAGCTCCAGGCCGTACAGGCCGGCCAGGCGGATCCCCTCGATGCTTCCCAACTGCGCGACCAGAAAGCTGACCGGCCGTCCCGAAATCACTCCGACTACCCCGAACACCCCGACCAGGCGGCGCAGGGTCTGCAGGGCCCCGGGAACGGGGACGGCCTGCGACGGGTCATCCACGATCCCCGCGAGCGTCCCGTCGAAATCGGTGAGGACGGCCGCAGCGGCCGGATCGCTCAAAAAAGGCCGCCGCGGGTCCGCCGCGTCGGGCTGAGCCATGCAGCTCAGCCGGTGGTCGTGGATGCGGCGGTCGTGGATGCGGCGGTCGTGGATGCGGCGGTCGTCGTGGCTTCGCCCAGCGCCTGGGACGAGATGTCCGAACCAAGCAGGACCACGACGTTGGCCTCGCTGAGCGCGCTGGAGGAGACGGGGGCCAAGGCCTGCGCGGTGCTGAGGGCGACCGCGGAGGTGGCGAGTCCCAGTTCGTGCGCGACAGCCTCTCCTCCTGCGGTCGTCCCAGTCGGCGTCACCACGACCAGGGTCGAGGTGACGCTGGAGGAGGAGGCGTCGAGGGGGGTGAGCGTGGAGTATCCGGCATTTCGCAGTTTGTTGGTGAAGTAGCCGGCTGCGCCGGGGGTGGTGGTGCCGTTGAGCACGACCACACTTACCGTGCTCGCCGCAGGGGCGGGCAGGGTCGTGGTTGTCGCCGGGGCGACGGTGGTGGTCGTGGCCGGAGGATCGGTGGCGGCCGAGATGGTGGGTGCCGAGGCTGGCGGCAGCGTGGTTGTGGTGGACACCGCCGTCGGGTGCTTCGTTGACGAAGCGGTGAGCTTGATGCCCCCGTAGGTGGCTCCCACCACGACCACGATGACGAGCAGGGTCCACAGCACGTGCTTGCGGACATCCCGTGCGTAGGACCCTTTGGCGGCGTGACTTCCTCTGGTGCTCATCGGCCGGGAGGCCCCCCGGCGCTGCGGCCCTCAAAACGGGCCCGCCGTCGACGGTCGCGGAGCCGCCGCAGGCGACGGACGACCAAGGGGTCGTAGGCCTCCGCTTCGGCGCGGTCGACCAAGGCCGCCACCAGTTGGTAATAACGCCCCGGGGAGACCCCGACCAAGGCCCGAATTGCGCTCTCTTTGGAGCGGTGTTCGCACCACCATGTGCGTTCGAGATCGAGGATCGCCCGGTCCCGCTCAGAGAGTTCCACCGAGAAACCCTGCCACCCTGACCCCCGCGGATCAAGCATCCTCCGCCTTGGGGCAAAGTCGGCGGCAGGTGTGAGCCTCGTCCAAGCCTGTTCCAAGCAAGCTCCTCCACCATTGACCCATGATCCACATCAGCGGAACATTGCCTTGGTACGTGGCCCGGTCCTCCGGACTCGTGGCATGGACCTTGCTGGCCGCCGCCGTGGCCTGGGGGCTGTTGATGACCTCGGGAGCCGTGCGGGCCTGGGCCAAGAACTCCTGGTTGCTCGACCTACACCGGTGGCTGGGGGCACTGGCGCTGACATTCACCGCCGTCCACGTGCTGGCCATTCTGGCCGACACCTACACCCACTTCGGCCTGGCCACGGTCCTGGTGCCCCTGACCGCCAGCTGGCATCCGGTGGCCGTCGCCTGGGGTATTGCGTCGCTTTACCTCCTGGCGGCCGTCGAGGTCACCTCGTTGTTGCGCCGCCACCTGCGCCAAAAGCTGTGGCGGCGGGTCCACTACGCCAGCTTTCCCCTCTTCGTCTTCGCCACGGTCCACGGAGTGAGCGCAGGAACCGACGGCCGTACCCCAATGGCCATCGCGGCGGTGGTCACCGCAGGGAGCGCGCTGGCGTTCCTCGTGGTGGCCCGCCAACGAGCCCGGCGCGCGACCACACTGCGCCGCCGGCCAACCGCCGTCGACCGGCACATCCAGCCCAGCGCCCCAGTGCCCCCCCGGGTGCACCAACCGGCGCATTGACCTAGGAGAAATCGTGACTACTGCATCCCGCAAACGGCGGCACCCGGCGCAGCGCTCCCGCTTGAGCGCCGCCGTCTTGAGCGTCGCCGCCGTCGCTGGCATCACGGGCTATCTCAGCTTCGATCATCACAGCACCACCACAGTGAGTACCGCATCGGTCAACGCGACGACGGCCAGCACCACCGGCAGCTCGACAACCGGTAGTTCAACGACGGCCGGCTCGGCGACCACGGCACTGTCGGGGTCCGCCACCTCAACGGCGACCAAGTCGACTACGACCGACGCCACCTCGACCACGTCAACCTCGACCACGGTGGCCGCTAGCAATACCTCCAGCCATGGCAGTTGACCAGATCAGCCCGCTGCCGGCCTCGGTCGTGACCGAAAGGCGCTTCCGGGTAATGGGCAGCGACGCCCACATCGTCATCGTGGGTGGCGACCCCACCCTGGCCGCGGAAGCCGAGGGCCGCTTGCGCGACCTCGAGGCGCGCTGGAGTCGTTTCATCGACACCAGCGAAGTGAGCCGGATCAACCGCTACGCCGGCCAGCCAGTCGCCGTGTCCGCCGATACTGCGTTGCTGATCCGGCGTTCCATGGAGGCATGGCGGTTCTCGGCGGGGGCCTTTGACCCGACCGTCTTGGGTGCCATGCTGCGCGCCGGCTACGACCGCTCTTTCGACCAGATGGGACCGAACCCCGCCCCCGGGTTCAGCACACTGGTCGTAGGCAGCGCCGATGTGCACCTCGAGGGCAACGAGGTGTGCGTCCCCGAGGGCTGTGGTTTTGACCCCGGTGGCATTGGCAAAGGCCTGGCGGCTGACCTGGTGGCCGAAGAGGTCATGGCCGCTGGAGCGCTCGGCGCGTGCGTCAATGTCGGCGGCGACCTGCGGGTGTGCGGCTGGGGTCCCGACGGGCCGGGCTGGATGGTCGCTCTGGAACATCCCCTGGTGGAGCGACCCTACGGCCAACTCCATCTCACCGACGGTGCGGTCGCCACCTCGACGACCCTGCGCCGGCGTTGGTCGAGTGACGCTGGGCCCCGACATCACCTCATCGACCCCCAAACCGGGCAACCGTCCACGACCGATGTCGCCTTGGCCACCACGGTGGCACGCTTCGCCTGGGTGGCCGAGGCTCTCGCCAAGGCGGTCATCCTGGCTGGCTTTGCGCATCCCTTCGATACGCTCGGCGGCACCGGCGTCGAAGGCCTAGCGGTGTGTGAAAGTGGCGAGCTCGACACGACAGAGGGTCTCGCGGCATTCCTGGAGCACCCGTTGCCCGCTCGAGTCTGCCAGGATTGACGGCATCGAAAGGGGCTGGCAATGAGTGATGACATTTTCAGTGTGGAGCGCGTCATTCCCGCTCCTGCAGAGGCGATATTCGCACTACTGGCTGATCCTGCGCAGCACCCCCGCATCGACGGGTCTTCCACCGTCATCGCCACGAAGGGGCCGCCGTCGGAACCGCTGAAGCTCGGTTCGAAGTTCGGGATGTCCATGAAAGCCGGCATCAAGTACTCGATGGAGAGCGAGGTGGTGGAGTTCGAGCAGGACCGCCGCATCGCATGGCAGAGCCGTCCTTTTGGATTTAAAGGAAAGCTGGGTGGCGGGCGGACTTGGCGCTACGAACTCGAGCCCCTCGACGCAGGTACCAAGGTGCGTGAGAGCTGGGATCTCACCACTGACCGCCAACGACGGTTACTGAAGCTCGGCGGGCTCCCCGCGAAAACAAAAGCGTCGATGGAGAAGACCCTGGAGCGCATCGAGGAGATCGTCACCAAAGAAGCCTGACGCAGCCCGAGCAAATCCTTAGGCATTCTGGAAAACAACACTCTCAATCGTTTGTGCCCATACCGAGGGTAGAGTCTCGGCTATTCTTCCCGGCGCTACATTGATCGATGGAAACCGCTCGGGAGGACCCATAAGTGGCACGACAAACGATCGTTCAGTTGACCGACGACCTCGATGGCACCGAGGCTGACGAAACCGTATCGCTGGCTTTTCGGGGCGTAAACTATGAACTCGACCTGAACGCCAAGAATGCAGCAGCATTGGAGAAGGCCCTCTCCAAGTATCTCGATGTCGCACGCCGGGTCTCTAGCGCCCGTCCCGCTCGCCCCCGTGGGTCCCGGCGTTCCGGCGGAAATCGCGGCGATGCCAAAGTCCCCGCAATCCGTGAATGGGCCCGCGAAAACGGCTATCAGGTCTCGGATCGAGGCCGTATCGCGGCAGAGATTCGTGCTGCCTACGACGCAGCCGGTAGCTGACCTTCCGCTATTAGTTCCCTCTGCAGAAACTCGCTGATGAACGATTCAGTGGTATTCGCCGCAAATTGCTTGAATGGCACTGCCACTGGGTCGCTCCGGCCGTTCCGCGGGGCCAACAGTACGCACGGTTAACATGGCGATATCGTCGTGAAGTTCGCGGCGGGGCATGTTCGCCAGAATCTGCGCACATAGGGCGTCGGGCCAGTCGTCGGGGGCGAAAGCAGCGAAACGGACCACTAAGTCGTCAGTGCAATCACCGATGGAGGTCCCGGGCACCTCGACCAGACCGTCGGTCCGCCCCGAAAGCGGGTTTTCGCTCCGATGCCGATCTCTCCTGGTAGCCTGGGGTCGGGTCGTGACTGGCGTTCGGGTGGGCTACCACCGGGGAGCGGCTCCGTCTCTTTGACGTAAGCCGTGCGCCTGGGTGTAGCCACTACGACCAGGAGGCTCATGCCAGTGACCACTACCGATGCGGTCTTCAGCTCACCAGCAACGCCCCGTTCCCGCGAATCCGAGGCATTCGGGGCTGCTCTCGATGTCGTCGAGGCGGTCGACCCCGAAGTTGCCGCGGCCATCCGCTGCGAACTGACTGACCAGCGAGGCTCGCTCAAGCTGATCGCTTCCGAAAACTACGCATCGCCGGCCGTACTGGCAGCTATGGGTAACTGGCTCAGCGACAAGTACGCCGAAGGCACCGTGGGCCGGCGCATGTATGCCGGTTGCCGAAATGTCGACACCATCGAGGCGTTGGCGGCCAGCCGCGCCCGCCAACTCTTCGGCGCCGACCACGCCTATGTGCAGCCCCATTCGGGGATCGACGCCAACCTGGTGGCCTTCTGGGCCGTTCTGGCCCAGCGCGTCGAGGTGCCGGGGCTCATCGAGGCCCGCGCCGCGAGCGTCGACGACTTGGACCAGCCTGCCTGGGACCGGCTGCGGTACTCCCTGGGCGACCAACGGATGATCGGCATGTCGCTCGACGCCGGCGGGCACCTTACCCACGGCTTCCGCCGGAACATCTCGGGAAAGATGTTCAACCAACGCAGCTATGGCACGGACCCCGACACTGGGTTGCTCGACTATTCCGCGGTTCGCCACCTGGCCCGAGATTTCCGTCCGCTGATCATGGTGGCCGGCTATTCGGCCTACCCTCGATTGGTCAACTTCGCAGCCATGCGCGAGATCGCCGACGAAGTTGGAGCGACGCTGATGGTCGACATGGCGCATTTCGCGGGCCTGGTCGCCGGGCGTGTCCTGACCGGCGACTTCGATCCAGTGGCGCACGCCCATATCGTCACTTCCACTACTCACAAATCTCTCCGGGGGCCCCGCGGCGGTCTGGTGTTGTGCGACCGAGAACTGGCCGAACATGTGGACCGGGGCTGTCCAATGGTGTTGGGGGGCCCTCTGGCCAACATGATGGCGGCCAAGGCGGTGGCTTTGGTCGAGGCGGCCCGGCCGGACTTCGCCATCTACGCCCAACGGGTCGTGGACAACGCTGCGGCGCTGGCCGAGGGGCTCCTGCGCCGGGGGGCGACGCTGGTCACCGGGGGCACCGAAAACCACCTTGTTCTGGTCGACACGCGACCGTGGGGCCTCACCGGCCGCCAATGCGAAGCGGCTTTGCTCGACGCCGGTATCGTCACCAATCGAAACAGCATTCCGGCCGACCCCAACGGACCCTGGTACACCACGGGCGTCCGCCTCGGCACTCCTGCGCTCACCACATTGGGCATGGGGGAGGAGGAGATGGACGAGATCGCAGAACTGATCTCCGCGGTGGCGCGGGCCACCACGCCGGCTACGACCGGCCGAGGTGATCCATCCCTGGCGCACTATCACCTTGACCCGTCGGTAGCCGAGAGCATCCGGACGCGCGCCCAGGATCTTGTCGCGACTCACCCGCCTTATCCCCGAATCATCCTCGAGTAGAGATCGCGCAACAGGGCGATCTCCGCGCCGTGATGCAAAAGCTCCTGGTTCACCCACCAGACGGTTTCGATGAAAGGGTCCTCCGGGTCGCTGCCGTAGGGGTAGGTGCTACGCCCTATGGCGTCGAGCGTCGACTCGTCCGCCTGTGACAACACCATCCGCCATGCCTGCGCTCCTGCCCGAAACGCCGCGACGCCCGCGGCAGCCTCGCCGGAGAACCGGAAGCCGCCCCGGGTCAGTGAGTGGCTCCCCGACAGATGATCGGCACGGAGGGTCAACATCTCGCTCAGGTGACCGAGTCGCCAGGCGATGGTGGTGAGCGGGGGAGGCCACGGGAACGGCGGTTCCGAAGTGTCGCGTCCCCAACCGCCCGCACCCACTAACGACGTGGCACCTGGCCCGGGATCGGTCCCGGACGGCCGGATCGACCAGCAGCCGTCGACGGGTTCCCAGAGATACTCCTCGTCGGTCATGGCCGGCACTGCGACAGGCAAGCCGTTTCCGCTGTCGACCACAACCTACCCACGGGACGCACCCCTCAGACACAGGCGGGCGACGACCGCCGTCTGCCCTGACTCGGGGAAGACCATGACGCCAGCGTCAGGATCTCAGCTGAGCGGTCCCGTCGCGCTAGAAAACAGAAACGCGGATGTCCGATTGTCCACGTATCGCGACGGTCCCGCGTCGATCACAGCAGGAGGCGTTCCTGCAGCTGGCCGGCGCAAAGCTAGACGTTCGCAGCAGTCAGCTGCGCCGGCACCAACGCCCGCGAACTCCATGGTCCACCTGTTAACCTGGAGTTTGCCTACCGACGGCGAAGGACCAGACTCTGATTCTCAGCCGTCCGGGACGCGCAGCGCAGGGCGAAGGTGTGCCGTTGGGCGACCGTCGTTCCCGTGCCGGCAGGCAACCCGACCCCGAAAGATGGAGCAGTGCGATGGCCACAACAACAGCACAGAAGCCAAGCACCACGACCGCGGAGCGCCACAAGACGGACTACGAGCTTCCGCTGGTCCACGTCCGCATTCCGGAGCGGGTCGGTAACGCCGCCTTTTGGCTGGGCGTCGGTGGGGCGGTAGCGGGCGGCGCCGTCGAACTGCCGGTGGCGGCGTTGGTGGCAGCAGGCGTCCTGGTCCTGCGACACCGTCCCAAGGGCGCCTGACCCCAGTGGTGGCGGGAACCTCGGACGCACCGCGCCGCACCACGGCAACGTCCGGCACGAAAGCTGCAGCGACGAAAGCCCCCGCGAAGAGAACGAGGACGGGGACACCCAAGGCGAACCCGGTCCCGCCGGCTACGGCGGCCAACGACGCGATCGACCAGAACGTCACCAAACTTGGATTGCCGGGGCTGGGTCAGGTCTCGCTTCCACCGATCGATCACCTTGTCTGGTACGCCGGCGTGGGGGTGCTCACCGCGATCGAGCTGCTCGAATGGCCGGTGGCGCTCGTGTTGACGGTGGGCAAACTACTGGCCGACAACCGGAGCCACCGCACCCTTCGCTCCTTGGGCGAAGCGCTCGAAGAGGCAGGCTGAGCGCCCGAGTGCGTTGCAAGGCGGCGGCCACTGGCCGGGAGTCCTATGTGTTGTTTTATAACTGTTCATTGCAGCGCTTCTCGGTAGTTACATAGATGACGTTCCCGTGTGGTCCGCTGACCACCAGTGTCGTGGTCATCAACCGCCGCCGGGTCCCCCTCTCATCATGAGGGGCGGATTACCTCAATCATGGAGTTTGTCGCGGCCGCCGTTTCCACCGCGGCGCGGGGTGCCCTCTTCGGACTTCACGAAATCGGCCCCGAACCCAATCCGCGCCCAGTTCCGCCTCGCCCCCCGCTTCCGCCCACGACAGCCGCCCGTTCGACGAGGACCCGCCAACCCGCCTGACGGTACCGGGGTCGACCCGGGGCCCGGAGGACGACGATGACCGTGGTCGGTCGCTTCGGGGAACGCTTCAGCTCCCCCGGGCGCCGCCGGCGGCGGATTTGGGAGACCGAGGGTCGCCTTCATATTGAGGTCCGAGGTTTGGGCACAGACCAGGCTCCCTCGGTGGCGCTCGCCGTCGAGCGCGCCTTGGAGCGGGTTCCTGGGGTGTCATGGGCTCAGATCGACCCGGTATTGCACCGGGTGGTGTTAGGAGCCGTTGAGTCCCTGGCCCCCGACGATGCGATCTGCGCCATCGAGGAGGTCGAAGCCGACTTCGGGGTCGCCCAAGAACGCTTCTCGTTGGACGGACCCGAACATCCGGGCGACAAAGAGCCAGTAGTGCGCCACGTTTTGGCTCTGGGCGCCGACGTGGCCGGTCTGAGCCTCGGCGTCGTCGGACGGGTCTTACGCGCCACCCCGCTGCCGGTCGAGGTGGCCTCGGTCGTCACACTCATCGACAACGAACCGCGCCTCCGGCACATGCTGGAGTCGCACCTTGGCACCCCCACCACCGACCTTGGGCTGGCTGTGCTCAATGCCGTCGGCCAGAGCCTCACCCAGGGCCCGCTGGGGCTGATGACCGATGGTATCCACCGAGTGAACCTGCTCCGGGAGGCCAGCGCGCGGCGCGGCGCATTCAAACGAGCGGAGGCGACGCGGTGGGGTACTTCGACCGAGCCGGAGCGCCAGCGTGAACCCGTGGTGCGCAACCCGCGCCCAGTTCCCCTGCCCGATGGTCCTATAGAGCGCCACAGCGACCGTGCATCGCTGGTCGGCGCAGCCACGGCGGCGGCCACGTTCGCGGCGACGGGCAGCGCCCGTCGCGGTGCGGCCATGCTGTTAGCGGCTGCGCCCAAAGCGAGCCGGATGGGCCGGGAGTCCTTTGCCTCGCACGTCGACCGTTCGTTGAGTGACCGTGACCTCTTGGTGCTCGACCACGGCGCGCTGCGCCGGCTGGATCGAGTCGACACGCTGGTAGTCGACGGCAGCCTCCTGGGATCGGGAAGCTGGGCTATCCGGGGGCTTCGGCTGCTCGAAGGCGCTGACGCACCCGATGCTGTGCGGCATCTGCAAACGATGTTCGATCCGGCCAACCCTCTGGTGGCCCGCCGTCGGGGACGCTGGTCGCTGGGCGTTCCGGAACGCCGTGAGCGACAGCGCACGGTCATCCGCCGGGCAGGCGACGAGCTGAGCGCCGAGCGACTATTGGTGCTGCGTTGTGAGAACGAACCGGTGGCCGTTGTCGGGATCGCCGTCGAGTACTCCGCGTCCGTGCTGGGCCTCATGCGCAGCGCACGGCGGCAAGGACTGATGTTGGTGCTGGCCTACTCGGCCCCGCCACCCATGATCGGCGTCGACATCGATCTGTATGTAGCCGGCGGCCCCGAGTTGGCAGGCGCCATCGAGGCGCTTCAGGAGGACGGATGTGTCGTCGCCCTCCTCTCGCCCGGAGGCCCGTTGCACGTCGAGGCGTTGCTGGCGGCAGATGTCGGACTCGAGCTGCCCGACTTGGACGGCGCCAGTTGGTCCGGGGACATCGTCATCAACGACGTCGACGACTGCGCCTTCGTGCTTGACGCGATCGCTTCAGCTCGCGAGGTCAGCCGCCAAAGTGTGGCCCTCAGCGTCACCGGGTCGGGAATCGGGGCATTACTGGCACTGGGCGCCACCCCCGGAGGCGCCGCCAGTCGGGCTTCCAGCGCGATCAACGTCGCGGCGTTGGCCGCCATCGCCAACGGGTGGCGGGCCGCGACCTACCTAATCCGCCACGGGGGCCAGTCCCACACCGAGATGACGCGCTGGCATGAACTCGGAGTCGACGAAGTGCTCGCTCGGCTGGGCAGCGGACCGCTCGGCCTCGAGCCGAAAGAGGCGCTGGCCCGGCAGCGAACCGACACTGGCGCACAAGCGGTCTCCCCCTCCCTCGGGGGGAGCATCCTCGCTGAGTTGGCCAACCCATTGACGCCCGTCCTGGCCGGCGGGGCTGTTGCGTCCGCCAGCGTCGGCTCACCCGCCGACGCGGGCATCGTGGCCGGGGTGAGCGCACTCAATGCGCTCATCGGGGGCGCCCAGCGTTACGCAGCCGAGCGTGCCATCCTCTCGCTCAGCGAGGCCTCGCAGCAGTGGGTCAGCGTAGTGCGCAACGGTGAGGTCTCGGTCGAGTCAACCGACCGCCTGGTGCCGGGTGAGATCGTCCTGCTGCGAGCAGGCGACGCGGTTCCCAGCGACTGCCGCGTACTCAGCGCCCACCACCTGGAAGTCGATGAGTCGTCACTGACCGGCGAGTCCGACACGGTCGGCAAGGACCCCCGGCCCACCTATTCGGCGGTGATGGCCGAGCACACCTCGATGCTCTACGAAGGGACCACCATCGCGGCTGGCGAGGCAACCGCTGTGGTTGTCGCCATCGGGAGCGACACGGCGGCCAACGCGCTGCTCGCCGACCTCGCCGACACCCGCCACATCGTCGGCGTCGAAGCCCGGCTGCGTTCCCTGACCTCGCTCACCCTCCCCATCGCTGGATTCGGAGGTGCATCGGTCCTCGCCCTCGGCCTGCTGCGGGGACGAACGCTCAACCAATCCGTCGGCTCCGCTGTGGCGTTGGCGGTCGCCGCGGTGCCCGAAGGACTCCCCATATTGGCCACTATGGCTCAGCTGGCCTCGGCCCGCCGGCTGTCAAAGCGCCAGGCCCTGGTGCGTAACCCCCGCGTCATTGAAGCCCTCGGCCGGGTCCGGGTGCTCTGCACCGACAAGACCGGCACCTTGACCGAGGGCCGCATCCAGCTGCGTGGTTGCTCGGATGGGACCGAAGACGTCAGCATCGGAGCCATCCATGGTCATTGGGAGGGGATCGTTGCGGCCGGCCTCCGCGCCAGCCCTGCCGCGGGCTCGGCCGATCCGCTCCCCCACTTGACCGACCGCGCCGTCGTCGGCGGGGCGGTCACTTGCGGTGTGCTCGTTGACCTCGGCGCCCCACAATGGCGTCGGGTGGCCGAGTTACCGTTCGAGCCGGTCCGCGGCTATCACGCGGTCCTCGCCATGACCGGCGACAACCAAGCCACCGGCGACCGCGCCTTGCTCAGCGTCAAAGGCGCCCCCGAAACAGTCCTCCCCCGCTGTCGATCCTGGCGCCGGCCGACTGGAACGGTGGCGTTGGACATTCGTTTACGTCGACGACTCGATCGGGAAGTGGACCGGCTGGCCCGCCAGGGATACCGGATTCTGGCCGTAGCTGAAGCGGAGAGCGCGACGGCCGCCACATCGTCCCACGAACTTCGTGACGAGGACGTGACAGGGCTCACGCTTTTGGGTTTCCTGATTCTGTCGGACCCCGTGCGTCCCACGGCGGCGGAAGCGGTCAAGGCGCTGCAGGCTGCGGGAGTTACGGTACTGATGGTCACCGGCGATCATCCATCCACCGCGGAGGGCATTGCCGCGGAACTCGACATCCTCAACGGGAAGCGGGTGGTGACGGGAACTCAGCTCGCTGCGATGACCGACATGGAACTCGACGCGGTTATCACCGAGGTCTCTGTCTTCGCACGCGTCACCCCCGCGGACAAGGTACGCGTTGTCCTCGCCTTGCAACGCCACGGCCATCCGGTGGCCATGACCGGCGACGGCGCCAACGACGCTCCGGCCATCCGACTGGCCGACGTGGGGATCGCCCTGGGCGACCACGCCACGCCGGCGGCGCGCCGGGCGGCCGACCTCATCGTCACCGACGAGCGCATCGAGACCATCGTGGATGCCATCATCGAGGGCCGCGCCATGTGGGCGTCGCTGCGAGATGCGTTGGCCATTCTGCTCGGGGGCAACCTGGGCGAGGTGGTCTTCACGGTGGCCGCCACCGCGGTCACCGGTCGTGCGCCGCTGTCGGCCCGTCAGCTGCTGGCCGTCAACCTGCTGACCGACGTGGCACCGGCGCTGGCCATCGCGCTGCGCGCACCCCCTTCGACCACACCCGAGGCGTTGGCGGCCGAAGGGCCCGACGCGTCGTTGGGCCACAGCCTGGAGGAGGCAATCGCGCTCCGGGCCGCGTGCACCGCGCTCGGCGCCGGTCTGGCGTGGAGCGGCGCCCGCCTCACCGGGCGGCGCCAGCGGGCCAGCACCACCGCACTCGTAGCGTTGGTGGGTAGCCAGCTCGGCCAGACGATCGCCATCGGGGGCCGAGACCCCGGGGTTCTTGTCGCAGGGTTCGGATCGGCGGCCGTGCTGGCCGGAATCGTCCAGACACCCGGCGTCAGCCAGTTTTTCGGTTGCACACCGCTGGGACCGGTGGCGTGGACCATGGCGCTCGGTTCGTCAGCCGTAGCCACGGGGGCCGCGGCTGTCGGCGCAAGATTGTTCGGTGCCGGCGGCCCCCTGCACAGCGCGGCGGGCCACGACGATCCGCCCGCGCTCACCGAGTGATCCGTTTATCGGACGGGGTGCTCGAACACTGTCATTGGCCTCTTCGCAAAACGGCCAGGAGTTTTCGGAGGTCGTCATCAGCTACTACCGGTACCGGCGCCTCCGGCACCGAAGATGGCTTTGTGGTTTACAATCAGTCGCCAGCGTGCGACGCTGCCGGTAATGGCCGTGGCCCGAAACGCTAAGCTGCCAGTGGCGCCGTTAGCACTATGGCCAGTCGCCGCGGTTGCTGTCGCCTGGATGGCACTGGCGATGTGGGGTGGGGACAGCCAGGGTTTGCTGACCGGCGGGGCCCCGCTGATGCCAGGCGCCATGGCCGGGATGCCGGCCATGCCGGGGATGGCGGGCATGGGTTCTGGGACCATGCTCGGCGTCCAGATCGGGGCTGGCGACAAGACGTTCAGCTGGCCGGTCTTCGGGGCGTTTTTTTGGATGTGGACGGTGATGATCGTCGCCATGATGGTCACTGTCGCGTTGCCCTCGTTCTACCGGCGTCGGGCCGTACCGACGACAGCGTTCGTGGTGGGCAACGTGCTTCCGTGGCTGGCGGCCGGCGTGCCGGTGTACGGGTCTCTCGCCGGGCTCCAGGTGGCGTTCCCCGACGTGGGAGCGACAGCCCTTCGGGTGGCCGCTGTTCTGGTCGTGGCCGGCGGTGCCTATGAGTTGACCGGTATCAAACGGCGATCCCGCGATCGCTGCTGTGCGCTCTGCGACGGCACCTGGCGCGACGGCCTGCAGGCCGGGCAGGCGGCGGTCGGGTGCTGCGGACCGATGATGGGCATCCTGGCACTGCTAGGCATGATGAACCTGGTCTGGATGGCAGTGCTGACCGTGGTCATGGTGGCCGAGCGGTCCTGGCGCTGGGGTCCGTGGGTAGCCAGGACGGTCGCCGGGGCGTTGGCCCTAGGTGCGGTGATCGTCCTTGTGGCCCCCCAACATTTTCCTGTCTTCGCGTGACCGGGTGCCAAACGATGGTCGGCTGTCCTCGTCCCCTGGGGTGATCCCCCGGGTCAGCTCCAGAGCGTCACGTAGACCGGGGGCCGGAACCGGCTGGCCGGAACTGCACCGTCACTGCGGTGCATGCTCTGCATGGCTTCGGGGGTGGTCAGGAAGCGCAGTAACGTTGCCACTTCGGGCGACCGCCGCTTGACAGGCAGTGCGCTGACGTACCACAAGAGCTGGATCGGGGTGGAGACGACGTCCAAGCGACGGAGCAGTCCGCGTTCGATGTCCCGGCTCACCAGGTGGGAGATGGCCGGCGCTACTCCTTCGCCTTGGCCGGCGGCCGCCCACGCCGCGGTCTGGTTGGGGAAGACCCGGATCCGTTCGGCAGGGACGTGCAGTCGCGCCAGCAGCATTCCGATCTCGTTGGAGGGATCCATCGCCGATGGGGCAACTAGCCAGTCTTCTTTGGTGAGCGTCGGCCATTTGATACCGGTGGTCTCGGCCAGGCGGTGCGCCGGCGACGCCACGACTACCAGGCCGTAACGCATCATCGGCTCCGAGGTGAGTCCCTGGGCTAGGTCGCCGGTGAGGCGTGGCCCGAACGACACGTCGGCCAGGCGTTCGTGCAGGAGGGCGGCCATCTCGGCCGATTCCGACACGCCGATGTCTGTTTCTACGTTCGCGGTGCGAGCGGCGAATGCGGCTAGCAACGGGGGGACGACGAACTCGGCGACGGTGGAGGTGGCCGCGACCCGGATGCGGGTGGGAGCTCCCTGTGCTTGGCGGATGACCGATTCTCCTTCGGCAGCAAGCCCGACGATCTGCGAAGCGATGCTCACAAAACGTTGCCCGCCGGCGGTGAGCGACATCCCGCTCGTGGTCTTGGTGATTAGCGGGTCGCTCAGCTGCTGGCGTAAGGCCGCCAACGCGCCGGAAACTGCGGGTTCGCTCACGCCTAGCGCGCTCGCAGCTGCCTTTACCGACCCGAGGCGGGCGACGAGGACGAACGCCTCCAGTTGCGTCAGGGTCACAGAGACGGTGTACCACGACCAGGGAGCGAGCGCGATAACCGATTGCTTAGGTGACCGTTGACGGCCGCCGGCGAAGGGGCGCAAGATGAGCTTGTCGACGACCAAGGGGGGTCTCGCGTGCAAGTACCCGCGCCGTTCGAATACGAGCGAGCCAGGACTGTTGATGATGCCATCGCGCTGCTAGAACGCTACGGGTCCGAGGCGCGGTTGGTGGCCGGCGGCCACAGCCTGCTGCCGATGATGAAACTGCGCCTGGCGCGGCCCGAGATGCTGATCGACATCAACGACCTGGCCGATCTCGACTACATCAAGTTGGATGGTGACGAGATTGTGTTGGGGGCCATGACCCGCCACGCCAGCGTGCTCGACTCGCCGTTGTTAGCTGAGCATTATCGGGTCTTCGCCGAGGCCGAACGGGTTATCGCCGACCCGTTGGTCCGCAACCGGGGCACTGTCGGCGGATCGCTGTGCCAAGCCGATCCGTCCGAGGACTTGTCCGCGGTATTCTCGGCCTTGCGGGGTCGGGCCGTGATCCGCTCGTCGAGCGGAACCCGATCGGTCGACCTGCGCGAGTTCCATGTCGGCCCCTACGAGACGGCGGTCGGCGACGCCGAGATCCTGGTCGAGGTGCGCGTCCCTATCCGGGAGCGTACCGGCAGCGCCTATGAGAAGGTGGAGCGCCGGGCCGGGGACTGGTCAATCGCCGCGGCGGGGGCGTTTGTTCAGCTCGACGGCGACACCGTCGAGGACGTCGGGATCGGCCTGACCGCGGTGGGCGCGGAGCATTTCGCCTGTGTCCAGGCCGAGGATCTCCTCCGGGCCGGCCCGGCCACCCCTGCCCAGGTGGCCGCCGCCGCGGCGGCGTGCGCGCAGGCATGCAACCCCTCGGCCGACCAGCGGGGCCCGGAGGACTACAAACGTCACCTGGTTGGGGTGCTTGTGGGACGGGCGCTGAGCAGATCCATAGCGCGAGCCAAGGGGGATGTCAGCTGATGCGCGTTACCGTTAATGTGAATGGGGCGGAGACATCCGCCGAGGTCGAATCCCGGCTGCTGCTGGTCCACTACCTGCGCAACACTCTCGGGCTGACCGGCACCCACTGGGGGTGCGACACGTCTAACTGCGGGGCGTGCACCGTTTGGCTGGACGGGGTCGCGGCGAAGAGCTGCACAATGCTGGCGGCGATGGCTGACGGCCGCGACGTCCGCACCGTCGAAGGCTTGGAGACCGAGGCCGGCCTCGACGCGGTGCAGGAGGGCTTCGTCGAGGAGCACGGCTTGCAGTGCGGGTTCTGCACTCCGGGGATGATGATGGTCGCCCGGGCTCTGCTTGACCGGGACCCCGATCCGGATGAAGCCACTATCCGCGAAGCCATCTCCGGGAACCTGTGTCGTTGCACTGGTTACGAGAACATTGTGCGAGCTGTGCGGTGGGCCGCAACCCATGAAGCGGCGGCCCGCATCGCCGAGGAGGCCTCAGTATGACCGCCACCGAAAGCCCTACCGCAGACATCTCCCGCAGCCCGGCCGGCAACCCGCTCGGTTTCGGTCGTATGGTCCGTAAGGAGGACGCCCGCTTCGTGCGGGGCCAGGGCCACTACGTCGACGATGTGAACCTGCCAAACATGCTGCATAGTGCCATCCTCCGCAGCTCATACGCCCACGCCCGGATCGTCTCGATTGATACCAGCGCGGCGGAGGCCCATCCCAAGGTGAAGGCGGTCATAACCGGCAAGATCCTTGAGGCGCTGAACCTGGCCTGGATCCCTACCCTGTCAGGGGACGTGGTGTCGGTGTTGGCCACTGACAAGGTGCGATTCCAGGGCCAAGAAGTGGCCTATGTGGTAGCCGAGGACGAATATTCGGCGCGCGACGCGTTGGAGTTGATCGAGGTCGAGTACGAGCCGCTCCCGGTCGTGATCGACGCGAAGCACGCCCTCGATCCCGATGCGGCGATCATCCGCGACGACCTGGAGGGCCGGACCGACAACAAGATCTACGACTGGGAGGCCGGCGACGCCGCAGCGTGCGACGAAGTTTTTGCTAACGCCGACGTGGTGGTGGCCGAGGACATCATTTATCCCCGGGTACACCCGGCACCCATGGAGACATGCGGGTCGGTCGCGTACATGGACAAGGTCACCGGCAAGCTCACTATCTGGTCCACCACGCAGGCCCCTCACGCCCACCGGACGATCTACGCGTTGGTGGCGGGTCTGCCGGAGCACAAGATCCAGGTCATCTCCCCCGATATTGGCGGCGGGTTCGGCAACAAGGTGGGGATCTACCCGGGTTACGTGCTGTCCATCGTCGGGTCGATCGTGACCGGGGTTCCGGTGAAGTGGGTGGAGGACCGGTCCGAGAATCTGATGTCCACGTCGTTCGCCCGCGATTATCACATGCACGGGGAGATCGCGGCGACCAAGGACGGCAAGATTCTCGGACTGCGGGTCAACGTCCTGGCCGACCACGGTGCGTTCAATGGGGTGGCCCAGCCGACGAAGTTCCCGGCTGGGTTCTTCCACATCTTCACTGGTTCGTATGACTATCCAGCGGCTCATTGCAAGGTCACCGCTGTATACACCAACAAAGCATTGGGCGGCGTGGCCTATGCGTGCTCGTTCCGTATCACTGAGGCGGTCTATTTCGTGGAACGGATGGTGGACTGTCTGGCGTTCGAGTTGAAGGCAGACCCGGCGGAGCTGCGAATGAAGAACCTGCTGCGCCCGGAACAATTTCCTTACATGTCACCGACTGGTTGGGAGTACGACTCCGGTGACTATCCGCGGGCGCTGACTGAAGCCATGCGCATCGCCGGATACGACGAGTTGCGCAAGGAGCAGGCTGAACGGCGGGCCGCGGCCGCCCAGCCGGACGCCGATCCCGCGGCCCCGCTCATGGGTATCGGTCTGTCGTTTTTCACCGAAGGTGTCGGAGCGGGCCCTCGCAAACACATGGACATCCTCGGCCTCGGCATGGCCGACGGCTGCGAGCTGCGGGTCCATCCGACAGGCAAGGCCCAGTTGCGCCTCAGCGTGCAGACCCAGGGTCAGGGCCACGAGACGACCTTCGCCCAGATCGTCTCGCATGTGATCGGCTTGCCGCCCGAGGACATCGAGGTCATCCACGGCGACACCGACAACACCCCTTTCGGGCTCGGCACCTATGGATCGCGCTCCACGCCGGTGTCGGGGGCCGCCGCCGCAGTGGCCGCCCAGCGGATCAAGGACAAGGCGAAGGTGATCGCCGCGGCCGCTCTCGAGTGCTCGGTGGACGACCTGGAATGGGAACACGGACGCTGGTTTGTCAAAGGTGACCCGACGCAGGGAAAGACGATCGCGGAGATCGCCATGGCCGCGCACAGTTCGCTGGAGCTCCCTGAGGGAGTGGAAGGCCATCTCGACGCCTCGGTGGTCTACAACCCGCCGAACCTCACTTACCCGTTCGGCGCCTATATCTGTGTGGTCGACATCGACCCCCAGACGGGTGCGGTCAAAGTCCGCCGGTTCATCGCGGTCGACGACTGCGGGCCCCGGATCAACCCGATGATCGTGGAAGGGCAGGTGCACGGCGGGCTGGCCGACGGGATCGGTATGGCCCTAATGGAGGTCATCGCGTTCGACTCCGACGGCAACAACCTGGGCGGCTCGTTCATGGATTACCTGCTACCCACGTCTATGGAGTGTCCGAGTTGGGAGCTCGGCGAGACCGTCACCCCGTCGCCGCACCATCCGATCGGGGTCAAGGGGGTCGGCGAGTCGGCCACGGTCGGCTCCCCGCCGGCGGTGGTCAACGCGGTCCTCGACGCCCTCCAGATCCGCCAAGCCGATATGCCCTTCACCCCGGCCGTGGTGTGGCGGGCCCTTCAAGGCCGGGTGTTGCGACCTGACCTGGCCATAGAATAGGCGGGGGCAATGGTGCTTCGTCAGGATCTGTCCGACCGGTCTGTCGAGTTGCGGGCGTCACGCGTACCGTTCGTCCATGCCCGCGTCGTGCTGGCTGAACGTCCCACCTCGGCCAAGCAAGGCGACGAGGCCATCGTGTTGGCTGACGGGACCATGGAGGGGTTCGTGGGCGGCGACTGCGCCGAGAATACGGTGCGTCAGCAGTCCCTGGAGGCGTTGGCCTCGGGGGAGCCGGTGTTGCTCCGCATCACCCCCGGACCGGAACCAGACCAGGCCGGCAAACGGGTGGTTCACAACCCGTGTCTGTCCGGCGGCACACTGGAAATCTTCCTGGAACCGATGGTCCCTCCGCCGCTGGTGTATGTCGTCGGCGCCGCGCCCACCGCGGCCGCCTTGTTCGCCCTCGGCCGCCCGTTGGGCTACGCCGTGTCCGCGTACCCGGGGCAGGTGGACGGCGACGCGGTGGCCTTGGTGGTGGCGTCGCACGGCAAGGACGAGGAGGAGGCATTGGTGGCCGCGCTCGAGGCCGGCGTGCCGTATGTCGGTTTGGTGGCCAGCCGGAGGCGCGGCAGCGCTGTGGTTGCCGGCCTTCCCGTTTCAGATGAGCTGAAGGCGAAAGTGGACACCCCGGCCGGCCTCGACATCGGCGCTCGCACGGCCGAGGAGGTTGCACTGTCCATCCTGGCCGCGGTCGTTGCTTCCCGTCCTGCGGTCGTCCGGGCCCCGCTGGTGGCCGTGGCCGCTCCGGCCACGGAGATCGACCCCGTGTGCGGGATGTCGGTTCTGACCGGCGATGATGCCCTCCAGGTGGTAGACCCCGACCCCCAGCGAGGAGGACGCACCGTGTGGTTTTGCGGGCCGGGGTGCCGGAAGGCGTTCATGGCGGACCCCGCGGGCTACCCGTTGCCCGTCGGGTCTTGAACGATCTGGCGCAGCGGGTCGCGTCTCCCTCGGGTATGCGCGACCGGCTCGCCGAGGTCGGCTATCTGGCTGACGACGGAATCGCCACGGCCCTGTTCTGCGCGGCCCGACTCCCCCAACCGTTGCTGCTGGAAGGTGAAGCCGGGGTCGGCAAGACCGAAGCCGCCAAAGCGCTAGCCGAGGTGCTCGACACCCCGCTCATCCGGCTCCAGTGCTACGAGGGGATCGACGCCGCCGAAGCGCTGTACGAATGGAACTTTCCCCGTCAGCTCCTGGCCATCCGGGTGGCCGAGGCCGCCCGGCGGGACCTGAGCGACGAAGACCTTTTTGGCCGGGACTACCTGATCGGGCGTCCTTTGCTGCGCGCCGTGGACCACCCCGGGCCCCGTCCGGCGGTCCTGCTCATCGACGAGATCGACCGAGCCGACGACGAGTTTGAAGCGTTCCTCTTCGAACTGCTGGCCGAGGGGACCGTGACGATACCCGAGTTGGGGACCATCCGCGCCGCCCACCCGCCGATCGTGGTGTTGACCTCGAATCGGACCCGGGACCTGCACGACGCCCTCAAACGGCGGTGCCTGTACCACTGGATCGACTACCCAGGCCTGGAGCGGACCACGGCGATCATCCGCCGTCGGGTCCCCGGCGCCAGCCAAACCCTGGCGGCCGAGGTCGCCGCGGCCGTCCGCCGTCTGCGGACCCTCGACGTGCAGAAGCCCCCAGGCGTGGCCGAGGCCATCAACTGGGTGCTGGCTCTGGACCTGCTCGGCCTACCCGCGCTGAACGAAGCCGCGGCAGCGACGACACTTGGATCGGTCCTCAAATACCGCGAGGATCTCCAGATGGCCTCCGAGCGCGGGATGGCGTGGGTGGCTGGCCTCTCGTGAGTGGCGCCCCGGCGGAGCCTGACCTGGCCGATGTTGCTGCGCGGTTCGGGGCGCTACTCCACGCGGCCGGGGTTCCCGTCAGTCCCGATCGGTCCGGCCGGTTCGCTGCGACGTTGGCGCTGGCCGCGCCGGCCACCAACGACGAGATGTACTGGGTCGCCCGGGTCACGTTGCTCGCCGACCATGCCCAGATCGACGTTTTCGACCGGGTGTTCTCGCAAATCTTCGGTGGCATCGTTGACCCGGCCGATTTCCGCGGTGACCAACCGCCGCCGGCGCCATCGGCGCTCGGAGAGGCGCACCCCAACGAAAGGGGAGCTGGCGATCGCTCGGCGCCGATGGCGCCCCAACAACGCCGCCCCTCTGTGCTCGGCGACGACAACGGCGACCACGACCACGAGCCGGCGGAACGCGAGGCCTTCGCGGCCGCCCTCAGCGCGAGCGAGCACCTGCGGAATAAGGATTTCGGGACCCTGACGCCGGAGGAACTGGTCCGTCTCCGCGTTCTGACCAGGCGTATGGCGTTCGCCACCGCGCATCGGCGAAACCGTCGGCAGGTCCGCTCCTCGCGAGGGGCGGACCTCGATGTACGGGCCACGCTGCGCCGGGCGCGCCGCAGCGGCGGGGAACCGCTGGTGGCGGTACATCGCGAGCACAGGAGCCGCCCTCGCCGACTGGTGTTGCTATGCGACATTTCCGGCTCCATGGAGCCCTACGCCCGGGCTTACCTCCAACTACTCATGTCGGGGGTGGACGGCGCTCGGGGCGAGGCGTTCGTTTTCGCCACCCAGCTCACCCGTCTGACACGGGCGCTTCGCGGCGCTCTCCCCGCGGTAGCCCTGGAGCGAGCGGGACGCTCGGCGCCGGACTGGTCAGGCGGCACCCGGATCGGTGACGCGCTGAAGGCGTTCAACGACGACCACGGCCGCCGCGGGCTGGCCCGAGGCGCGGTGGTAGTACTGGTCTCCGACGGCTGGGATTGCGGCGACCCCGAAATCCTGGGCCGCGAGATGGCACGCCTACGACGGCTGGCGTTCCGGGTGGTGTGGGTCAACCCCCGCAAGGCGGCACCAGCATACGCGCCGCTGGCCGCGGGCATGGCCGCCGCCTTGCCGCATATCGACGCGTTCGTGAGCGGCCACTCCCTCGCCGCCTTCGACGAAGTACTCGAGGCGATGTCCGCAGACAGACAGGGGCTCCTTTCAACGGGCCAGGTGCCGAGGGCTCGCATCCGCACACGTTCTAAGCTAACCGGCGGCTCTCGACCGTTGCCGACAGCAACGGTGTAAAGATCCACAAGCGCCAGCAACCCGCACTGAATCTTGATCGGGCGGGCTCTTGTTCGCAGCGGCCAGACCGCGCTCGAAGTCACGGACGAGGGTCGATAAGGTCGACTTGTCCTCTAGGTCAGGCCCCGGTCCCCGCGGGCGAAACGACGCTCAACTCGCGCACATGGCCCACTGCCGACTGATCTGCAACCTCAACACTCGCCAAGGAGAGCTAGAACTGTGTTTCGTCCGGACTGCTTATGCTCCCAACTAGACCGAGAGCGGGGTCGGGGTGGTAGACGCCGACGCTGGGCGCGGCCTGTGTCTGCACCGCGATGTCGGGGGCGCCAAGGGTGATGGTAAGGGTGTTGACCCCGTCCCAGTGAATAGTCGAATCGTTGAAGATGACGGTGCCGGTGAAGTAGCCGGCTTGGCCAAGGTCAATCCATCCGAAGTTGAAAACTCCTCCGCAATCAGAGAGTGCACCGTCGAAGACGGAAAATGTGTCATCTCCTAACACCTGCTGCTGGCCGGCGGCGTAGACGTTCGCGCCGCTCAGGTCAGGATGGGAGCTCGCCGTCCATGAGGAGCAAAACTGACTGGCGGCCGGGGGCGCTGAATACGTGACGATGATCTGGTCGCCGGCATCGGCCTGGCCGACGGTGCCGGTCCCGTTGATAATGCGCACGGTGCTTGGCGTTACCGGCGCGGCCGGCGTCACCGCCGCGGACAGCGCCGAGGCAGGGCTGCTGCCAGCCTCGTTGGTAGCGGTCACCGCGAAGGTATACGAGGTGCCGTTGGTCAACCCGCCAACAGTTTGGGCGGTGGCAGTCGAGGAGA
>Ga0182030_10007564_pt1 | contig 22653 bp, 16 predicted proteins | sample 812S3MmetaG_FD_121299 | JGI IMG/M metagenome (GOLD analysis project Ga0182030, IMG submission 121299) | Permafrost microbial communities from Stordalen Mire, Sweden - 812S3M metaG (Illumina Assembly) | ecosystem: Environmental > Terrestrial > Soil > Wetlands > Permafrost | place: Sweden...
CCGCTGAGCGGTGACGGTGATTTCCTCCAAAGAGGCCGCCTCTCCAGTGGTATCAGCGGACCTCGCCGAAGGTGCCCAAGTTACTGCGCCCACACTCAGCGCACAGATCATGAACGCCATAGTTTTTTGATGTGTCTGTCGTTCGCCATTAGGGGGTCGGTACAGTGCGCGTAGTGTCGTCAACTCTGGCGCCGACATCTCAAGCTGCTCCCCGACGTGCCCGAGCACCGATCGTGGGACGTAATCCAAGGCATCCAGGGTCGTTCCGGTCATCCGGACGAATCCCAGCTGTAGCGCTGCACCCAGTCGCGACCGGGAACGAAATCGGCGGCGCAACACCAGCCGATCATCGCTCGACAGCGTGAAGAACCGCCACACCAGAAAGCTGCTGAGCTCCCGCGGAAATCGGCGACTCCCCAGATATGCCCACAGCAGCGAATCCATGCGCAGCCGTCCGGCGAACAAAACACGGAGGCTACGCCTTCAACCCGACCCCGCAACCGCATCATCAATACTGCGATGCAACAGAGAAACCGCTACTTTCTGCACGAAAAGTACGCGACCCCCTCTGACCCGGGCCGGCGGAAATCCGCGCGACGCCCGGAATCTGCGTGGCTGCGTTGGATATGTCGGCCAAACCTTTTGTGCCTGAAGATCCGCGCCGGAGAGGACCGTCAAGCTGATCGGCGTATCTTGAACGCTGCCGTTGCGCTTCTCGGCGGTAACGATGATCTTTTCAAGGATTGCGGGACCTGACTTCTCATCGGCAGGGTCGGCTACTCCCTGTATCGGCGAACGCGACTGGGCTCACCATCAGCGCAAGAGCGCTCACCATGCCCACGATCTGTTTAATTCCTGTCATGCGTCATCACTCCCTTAATTAGAAGAAAGCGCAAGGGGCACTTTCCCTCGGCTCAAAAGGAGTAACTCGCCCGAGCGTAGTAAAATCCGCCGTCGATCCCGAAGGGCGAGAACAGCGGATACGGATAAGCCGAGGAGGCGTCATTGTTGTTCACCGCGTAACTGCTGTTGTAGGCCGCGATTAAATGGCCATTCAGCTGAGGTGGATATCGGTTGAACAGATTCTTGGCGCCAATATTGATCTTGAGTGCCTTTGTCAGCTGATAGCCTAAGTCTAGGTTCGTGATCGGCGTGACCGGAATCGTCGTCCTGTACCAATTGAGACTATTCGTCGCGTTGTCGCCGTCATCGTTTTCCCATTCCGAGGATGAACCATAGATCTGTTCCTGCAGATTCACAGACAGTTTGTCCTTCGTCCAATGTGCGCCGATATTGACCACGAATTTGGGCGATGCGGTAGACAGGTCAGAAATGGTCGTAGGGCTGTATAACGGCGAATTCGCCAGCGCCGCCGTCAGCGAGGCAGAGGGGGACCGGGCATGTGTCACGGCTGTGTCGTTGTACGTTGCCTCGACTGACCAGTCGATGTGACCGATGAGGTATTCAACTGGGAACAAGAACGAAAAATCGGCTCCGTTTGTGGTCGTGTTGATACCGTTGGTGAACAGGTTGATTCCGGTGGTGGTGTCGAAGGAGCTGATCGGAATACCGGTCGTCGCGATGACCGTATTGATCAGCGGCGACACCGTCGAGCCATTCAGGGTGCCATACAGGGTGCCGCTATCGACGATACGATTATCGAGTCTGATACGGTAAAGGTCGAGGGTCGCGGTCATGCCTGACGATGGGCGCAGGACGAAGCCGACACTTAAGTTGGTCGATTTTTCAGGTTGCAGATTGCCGAGGCCCAGTACTTTGCCCCCTGGTCCATCTGGGGGCATTTGTATATAGGTGTAGGCTGGGCCGACGTTGGTCGAGGAGAAATACTCCTCAGCCAGCGTCGGAGCGCGAAAGCCATTGCTTAACGTGCCACGCAGTGCGAACTCTGGTGCAAAGTCGTACCGGGCCGTTAGCTTGCCAACAGTGGCGTCGCCGAAGTCGCTGAAATGCTCGTAGCGGCCGGCAAGGTCGACACGCAATGCCTCGGTCGGCTTGCCGGCGAAATCAACGTAACCTGCATAGTTCCTACGGGAATGGGACCCGGCGTCGGTCGGCGCGAAGCCCCCGAATCCCGCCGGGCCGCCTTCCAGGTAAGATTCCGCTTGCCCTTCGCCAATCTGGTACATGTCGCGCCGAAACTCTAAACCGTAGGCCACATTCAACGGACCCGCCAAACCGACGTTAAAGTCGCGATTCACATCCAGTGTCGTGGTCCACTGCGCAGCGAGCATATAGCCATCGTAGTAGTTCAGCGGTGTGGGGACGCCTGTAGTATTGTAAATATCGACGTTGGCGGAATTCAGGGTGTAGACGTTGTGGCGGTCCTCGCCCCATGAAGTGCTCAGATCCCAATTCCACTCGGCCAATGTCCCCTTTATACCGACCGTCGCGGCGTAGTCGGTCTCCTGATCCTCCTCCTGCGGAGTGAAGCCGAACGGGAATGGGTAAGTTGTGTCTCCCGTCAGCGGGTCGGTATAAGCAACGATATTTGGCTGACGGTAATTTTGAAAGGAAGCAGCGTGTTTGCTGCCATAGGTGGCGAAGGAGTACAACTCGGCGCTACCACCGAGGTCAAACCCCGCGTTGTACGAAACTAACTTAGTGTGGGTTTCCGCATCCCCCTCGATAAGGTTAGTGTACGGGTAACCCGGCACCTGCTCCATGTTGGAGTCGGGATAGGTGGAAAGATTGATGGGGCTGTCTGCACGCGCATCGGGGGCGCCGCGAAAGCTGTGGCCATGGTTGTGAATCTCTGCGCTCACGTTGAGATAGGCACCCTCCATGGGCTCGAAGCCGGCATTGGCGGTCACAGCAGTGGTACTGCCATTCAAGCTGAACGGCAGACCGCCGGGGCCGCCGTCGTAGTAGCCGCCATAGGTACCGCTGACGGTGCCGCCTGAGGAAGCTTTCTTGAGAATAATATTGATCACGCCCGCGATTGCATCGCTACCGTATTGCGCCGCAGCGCCCTCGGTGAGAACTTCAATGTGATCGATGGCCGATTCGGGGATGAAATTCAGGTCTACGCTGGCGCCTCCTTGGTACACCGAACCGCTATCGATCGCCAGATTCGCCGTGGTATGTCGGCGCTTGCCGTCGATGAGTACGAGCACATGATTAGGACCCAGACCCTTCAACCTCGCCTGCAAGGTCTGGTTGGACATATCGAAGCCAAAAGCCTGGTACGTCAATGACGGCACGATTTGCGCGAGAGTCTGCATGAGGTCTGGGTTCCCCGAGGCAGCCTCCAATGCCGATGCGCTCAATATTTGGATGGGAGCCGGGCTTTCCGAAGCGGCTAATCCGCCCTGCCGCGTTCCGGTCACGACGACTTCCGAGAGCACGTCGCCCGACGTGCTGGAATTCGAACTGCCCCCAAGTGCCTGTGCGCGCAGCGCTGGTGCAACGACACACATCGTTACTGCAGCGATCACCGTAGTGAGCTGCCGCGTATTGGTAGACCTTATGGCCATGTAGACATCCCCCCGTTGATATCCCAAACACCCCGCAATTTTCTTGCGAGAGATTCGCCTTCCGAACGCTCTGCACGTCGATGACGTTGCCTCGGCGTGATCCGTACCGCGTTCCCGTAGTCACTTGCGCAATTCCGATTCGCGCCAGAAGTGGTTGCCTGCCAATTTACCCTCTGGCCGCGCGCGAATTGCGATAGCCAAATAGTGCGTACACCACCAGTCCAACGAATAACCAGATCGCCAATCGGATCCAGGTATCAGCTGGGAGGCTGAACATCATGTACACGCATATGAGGACTCCAAATGCCGGCACGTAGGGCGATCCGGGAACGCGGAACGGTCGCGGAATGTCTGGTTTTCTTGCCCTTAATATCAGTACGCTCGCGCATACGATGACGAAAGCGAGCAGTGTGCCGATGGAAACCAATTCCCCCAGTAACTCTAGAGGCAGAATCGCCGCGGTTACGACGGCTACTATGCCTACCACGGCCGTTGCGCGATGCGGCGTCTTGAAGGATGGATGTACAGCCGCAAATGTGGCCGGCAAGAGTCCATCTTCGGCCATTGCAAAGAGGATTCTCGATTGCGCGTACATGCTTCCGATTGGCGACGCCGCGAGCCCGAAGACAATTCCAACGGAAACGATCGGGATAATCCATGAAAGTCCGGGCCCGGCGTTCGCGAGCGCATAGATCATCGGCTCGGCACCCCCAAGCGTGGTGTAACGGGCCAGGCCTGTCATGATCAATGCGACCGTAAAGTACAGAAACGCGCAGACGGCGAGTGAACCAAGAACGCCTATAGGAATATCACGCGACGGGACCTTTGCCTCGCGCGTTGCTGCGGATACAGATTCAAATCCAGTGTAGGAAAAGAAGACCACTGCCGCGGCGGTCATGATGCCGCTCCATCCAAACCGACCCCAAGTACCCGTATTCTTTGGAATAAATGGGTGCCAGTAGGCTGGATGAACGAAAGGGATGCTTGCGACGACTATGAGTCCGATGACGGCTAGCAGGAGAGCAACAACTACGTATAAGAAGCGCGAAGATTCACGCAGCCCGACGTACAGCAGGCCAGTCTCGAGCGCGACGAGGGCAGCAGCCGGAAAGTTGAAAATTGCCCCGGTGAGCTGAAGCCGATGATCGTGGTCGAAGTGAAGAGGCGCCGTCGCGAAAGCGTCTGGCACATGGACACCCCACGCTGCAAGAAGGCCGCAAAAATATCCGGACCATCCAACGGCGACTGTGACACCGGAGAACAAGAACTCCAAAACCATGTCCCAGCCGATTATCCAAGCCACCAGCTCGCCCATGGTGGCGTATGCGTACGAGTATGCACTTCCGGTGCGGGGGCACAGTGCCGCGAATTCCGCATAGCAAAGCCCGGCACACAAGCACCCGAGCCCGGCGATCAAATATGAGACGGCCACAGCAGGCCCTGCATAGTTGGCAGCCGCAGTACCAGTGAGAACGAAGAGTCCAGCGCCGATGCTACAAGAGACCCCCAAAACAACAAGCGACGAGGCGGTTAACGTTCTTCCAAGTTGAGGCTGATCGGACTCCCCAACATCGGCGTCCGTCAGGGCAGATTTAATGGTGAGAATTCCCACGTAAATTCTCTACCTCGAACACAGCTTTCGCTGCGCCTGGATCAACGCGAGTTCGCAGACCTGCGTGTCGCCGTGAGCGCCGACGGAAAGCCCAACAATCGAAGCATTGGCGCGTTGATCATGGACGTGCTCCCAAGCCAAACCTGCCGAGGAGAGTTGTGACACGCAACCGAACATTTCTGGCGCCTCCTCAAGACATCCCGATGTTATCTGTTCGACTAATACAGTGATATTCTACCGCGTAATAATTTTTCTTTCAAGAAACTTTGATCGACAAGGTAAAAGGAGAGTCGGCAATGGGACGTTTCCAACGGGAATCGACCAACGAAGGGTGGCTCGGTTCGAGCGGCACGGCTGCCGCCGAGTGACCAGATTCTTCCTAAGATGATCTGGCTAGAGTTGCGAGAGGTGCACAAAGATTGGATGATGGTCGCCTGACACGAGGCCTTGATACTCACAAAGTAGCCCGCGACCGACCTATGAAATCCAAACGAACTCCTCTTAAACCCAAGCGACCCGCAAAGAGAAAGTCTGTCGCCACGACTCCCCCGCTCGATACATGGTCAGGAAGGTCCCCGAAACCTTCACCACCACCGAAACGGCCAAACCTTGGGTCACGTGTGCGGCAGATTCGCCGAGAGAACAACTGGACCCTGGAAGATCTGAGCCGGAAGACCGGCGTAAGTACGTCTTCGCTGTCTAAACTCGAGAACGGGCTTATCGATGTCACTTTCGAGACTGTCATGAAACTCTGTGACGGCCTGGATCTGTCCTTGGAACACTTGGTCAACCACGAGCAAGCCGCGTTCCGGTCGGGAGTGCGAACCGTGACGCGACGGAACGAAGGTCTTCAACTGGCGACGCAAGAGTACGGTTTCGAGGTGCTGTGCAGCGATATTGCCAAGAAGGGCTTGCTTCCGGTCATCGTGACCGTTAAGGCCCGGAGCGTGGCGGAAATCGCTCGAGAGAGTCAACACCCGGGAGAAGAATTCGTCTACGTGATCAGGGGACGGATTCAGCTTCACACGGAATTCTATGAACCGACTCTTCTCGAGGAAGGCGACAGTGCCTATTACGATAGTTCCTGCGCGCACGCGTTTGTCAACGCGGGTGACGGAGAGGCCATTGTTCTCTCAGTAAGTCGCGATAGCAACGGGAAGTTTGGAGGCGTGACAGGTCACTTAAACGTGGAGCTTGGCTGACGCGAGCATCGGTTCGACCCGACACAGACACGACTGGGCTGTCCTTACGGGAAAGCACCCGCCGTTTGTCCACGGCGGTGGTTATGCCGGCAGTACCAAAAGCCCGATCCACAGGACACCGTGGTCACCCTATAACACGAGTCCCCGGTCAAACCAATATGACTGTCGGGCGGTATGATCAAACTCCGCGTACAGCAGTGCTCTGTGCACCGCTTTCCAGCAATCTTTCATAGCTATCTCGAATTTGCGTCGTAATTGGTCCGGCATGCCCATCGCCTATCACGCGTCCGTCGAGTTGAACGACCGGAACGATGCCTCCGGCCGTGCTCGAAAGAAATACCTCATCAGCGTTGTATAGGTCAAAGACCTGTACACGACTGGCGCGGACAGGCAGACCCGCGTCTCTCGCCAGTTCCATGACAGTGTCTCGAGTGATGCCCATGAGTATGTTGTCCTCGGGCGTCGATAGGGCCCCGCGCTTTACAACGAAAACGTTGTACCCAGGCGCCTCGCAAACATATCCTTCCATGTCCAGCTCGATAGCATCGGCCGCACCCGCTTCGTTTGCTTCCATGCGCATGAGCACGTGATTTAGGTAGTTACACGATTTTATCTTAGTGCTGGTACACTCATTGGGCACACGACGCATCGAAGAGACTATCATTTTTATGCCACTGTCACCGGCTTGGCCAGCTTGCGACATATATGGGACGGCAAATACGATCACGCCTGGCGTGCAATTATAGGGGCTTAGTAGAGGCTGCGCCCCGACTCCACGAGTGACTACGATTTTCACATACGCGCTTTGAAGTTTATTGCGCCAGAGCGTGTCAAGGATGATGTCCTTTATTTCGTCCTTGGAGTGACGAATTGATAATTTAATGGCGTGCGCCGACTCGTAGAGTCGGTCCACGTGCTCGTTCAACTTGAAGACGCGGTTGTTGTACGCACACATCGTGTCGTAAACCCCGTCTCCATACAGGATCACGTGATCGAAGACAGAAATCTTCGCTTCAGATCTAGGGCAAAATTCGCCATTTACATACAAGATCGGCTCGGAAGATTCGTTGGGCGTCACGCTCGCTGCTTCCTTCTTGAATTGATGTTCATTAGCTGAGGTCGAGGTCATTTCGTTTCAAAAACCATAGGGAATGATGGCACGGCAGAGAGCGCGCCATTCAACACCTCGTCGTGCGTATGGCCGACGATGGTCTCGTAGCTCGCAGGGTCCGTCGCACCTTCTGTAACAATCAGCAAAACCCGACTCTGATCGTTGAGAGCGAGCGCGTCCCGCCGGACACGGTCCGAGAGCGTGGCAATCAAAGCGCCGAGGCCCGCAGCTCCCGCCTCCCCAGCGATAATCGGTGGATCCCCGTCCGTTCCCCTCGCCAAAACGCGCATCGCCAAAAATGATGCCGCATCGGCGATGGTGACGAAGTCATTGCAGCCAACTCGAAGGACCTCCCAGGCCAGCGTCGAAGGTCTCCCGGCCGCAAGACCGGAAAGTCGAGTGTTTATTGGCCCCTCCAGGTTGACGAGGTCGTCAGCTTGAGCGCTCCGCAGCATGCACGCGGCTTCTTTCGATTCGACGACAATTAGGCGCGGGCGGGAAGTGCCCCAGACTTCCCAGAAATGTGTAGCGAACGCAGCGGCAATGCCCCCTATTCCAGTCTGCACAAACACATGTGTTGGCAGTGGCCCACTTGAGAGTTGCTGCACGACCTCGTCGACGATGACGCGATAACCGTGCATGACGTCACGGGGTGTATCCTCATGACCCGGATAGGCAGTGTCCGAGATGATGAACCACCCGTTGGCCTTGGCTTCCGCTTCTGCTCGCAATACCGCCTCGTCATAATTGCCAGGATGGCGAACCACCTGGGCTCCTAGCTTCACCAACGCGTCGGCCCGGCCTATGGTTGTAGTCTCGGGAACATAGATCACGCATCGACAACCGAACATTTGTGCGGCGCGCGCAAGTGATCGTCCGTGATTGCCGGTCGTTGCGCAGCAGACCGTGAGTCCATCTGCTACTTCCGGTTGCCGCCGGTCGAGCAAGTCTTGAACCGTGCAATGGCTCAATCCCAGTGTTTCTGAGCGAGCTTGCAGAAGCCGATAAACTGCGTAGGCGCCTCCGACGCCTTTGAACGCACGCAGCCCAAAGCGCGTACTCTCATCCTTGGCGTAGAGCTCAGCGACTCCGAGCGACGCGGCTAGGCCCTTTAATCGGTGCATGGGAGTGATCGCGTAGAGAGGGAGTGTCTCGATGACCTGTTTTGCAGCAAGAAAGCCCTGATGGCTCAGTATCTGGCGCAGTGCCGCGGGATACGTCTTATTCGCGTCGGCGCGTGGATTATGGAAGTGCTCCCATGCTAGATCTGTGGAGGAGAGTTGTGACACGCAACCAAGCATTACGGCGCCTCCGCAAGACGTTCGAAAAGGGGGAGCATTCATTGACATGTTGTCTGATCGACTAATCTAGATGCATTCTACGGGGTAATATTTTTTCTTTCAAGAAATCTCGATCCAACAAACGGAGGCCAAGCTGCTACTTGGCCTGTCCACACAGCCTCATGATTTGGTCGCCGTGGAGATGGCGCAGCCGACCGCGGCATCCCGCGCCGTGGAGAAAGCAGTGACGGCCTGGTCGATCTGCGCTGAGGTATGCGCTGCGCTGAGTTGGATGCGAATGCGAGCCTGCCCCTTAGGCACCACGGGATAGGAAAAGCCCGTGACGAAAATTCCGCGTTCGAGCAGCGCCGCCGCCAAATCCTGCGCCAGCCGCGCCTCGCCCAGCATGACGGGGACGATAGGATGTTCGCCGGATATCAGATCGAACCCCGCCGCGGCCATCTTGGTCCGGAATCGCGCAGCGTTGCTGTTCAGCTGCGTTCGCAATTTGTCGCCTTCGCCGCTGCGGGCGATGCGAATGGCTTCAAGGCTGGCGCCGCAGATCGCGGGCGCCAATGCGTTGGAGAAGAGATAAGGCCGCGCACGCTGCCGCAGAAGGTCTATGACGGGTTTACGGGCGGCGACAAAGCCCCCCATCGCGCCGCCCAGTGCTTTACCGAAGGTGCCCGTCAGGATGTCGACGCGCCCATCGACACCGCGAAAGGCTGCGCTTCCACGACCCTTTGGTCCCAGGCAGCCGCTGGCGTGGCAATCGTCGACCATCACCAACGCGTCGTATTGCTCCGCAAGGTGTGTGATGCTCCCAAGGTTCGCTATGTGGCCATCCATGGAGAAGACGCCGTCCGTGGCGATCAGAACGGTCCGGGAGCGGACCTTACGTGCCTGGGCGAGTTGCGCCTCCAGGTCGTCCATGTCGCCGTTCTTGAAGCGGTAGCGCTGCGCCCTGCACAACCGCGTGCCATCGATAATGGACGCATGGTTCAGGCTGTCGGAGACGATGGCGTCGGTCTCCCCAAGCAGCGGTTCGAAGACTCCACCGTTGGCATCAAAGGCTGCAGCGAACAGAAGGCTGTCCTCGTAGCCGAAGTAGTCAGCAACTGCCGCCTCGAGTTCCTTGTGTAAGGCGTGCGTGCCGCAGATGAAACGAACGGACGCGAAGCCGGCACCCGCGCCTTGCGTGGCTCTGATCGCCGCCTCTGAGACGCGCTCATCCGCGGCAAGCCCAAGATAGTTGTTGGCGCAGAAATTGATCGCCAGCTGCGTGGTGCCGTCGGACCTGCGAATTGTCAGTTCTGGGCCTTGTCGAGAGACGATCACCCGCTCCGGCTTCGAAAACCCCTGAGAATCGATGTCCCGGAGTTCGCCGCGCACTCGGTCATAAAATGCTGTCCGCATAGAAAGCCCTCTTTAATTCCAATATGCAGCCAATAAAAAGATTTTCCATTTAGAAATTAACTTGACGAGGCTGTTTTGCCAAGGCAACCTGGCGCGGCTCGCTAAAGCGGGGTGGAAGAGACCGAGAAGGTACTTGCCCCTTCGAGGCGCCGATGGAGCAACCCCCCAAGGAAACTCTCAGGCAAAAGGACCATTCCGCTAGAGCAATCTGGAGAGAGGCGCCGTCGGCGCCCACCGAAGGGGAATTCCGGGTACACGCGCCGGAGCAGCTCTCAGGTCCCGAGACAGATTGGGGGCAGCAATGCCAAGGGCGAACGCTGCTGACCAACGTATCGAGGATCGGTCATGCGACACATCGTCATTATCGGTAGCGGAGTCACTGGTGTCACAAGCGCCTACGCGCTCCTGCGTCGCGGTTATCAAGTGACGGTGATCGACAAACATCGATATCCCGCCATGGAGACCTCCTACGCGAATGGTGGGCAACTCTCCGCCAGCAACGCAGAAGTCTGGAATGGCTGGGCCACGATTTTCAAAGGCCTGCAATGGACCTTGAAGGCTGACGCGCCTCTGCTGTTTAACCCATCGCCGAGCTACCATAAATATAGTTGGATCGCCGAGTTCATTGCTCAGATTGGCCGCTATCGGGCAAACACCATCGAAACCGTCCAGCTGGCGATTGCTTCGCGCAAGCACCTGCTTGCAATGGCAGAGGCCGAGAACATTGACTTCGACTACCGGCGGGAAGGTCTTCTCCACCTCTATCACGACAAGGCGTCCTTCCATGTCGCCGCAAAGGCGAACGGGCTCTTGAGGGAGGGCGGCCTCGACAGGTACGCGGTGACACCCGAGGAAATCGCCAAGATCGAGCCAACGGTGCAGGGCAATTTCTACGGCGGCTTCTACACTCCGTCGGACGCCAGCGGCGATATACATAAGTTCACGCGGGGACTGGCTGATGCCTGCGCCCGACTTGGCGCGACGCTCGCTTTCGGCGCCGAGGCAGGACAGATCATGCCAACCAACAGCGGAGTCCGCATACAGATCACGGCACCAAGTCGGTCCCCTGACGTGGTAGATGCAGATGCCGTCGTCGTTTGTGCCGGGGTGGCGAGCCGCAGATTGGCCGCTTCACTTGGCGATCGGATCAATATCTACCCGGTCAAGGGATACTCGATCACTGTTTGCATGAACGAGCCCGAGAGCCAAGCTGCGGCCCCTAACGTCTGCTTGTTGGATGAGGCGGCCAAGATCGTGACCAGCCGGCTTGGCCCCGACCGGTTTCGCGTGGCTGGCACGGCGGAGTTCGACGGGTTCAACAAAGACATCCGTGCAGATCGGATCCGGCCGCTCATTGCCTGGACGCAAACGCTGTTTCCAGCCGTCGCGACTCACTCGGTCATCCCCTGGGCCGGCTTGCGGCCAATGACGCCGACAATGCTGCCTCGGGTAGGTCGCGGCAAGTGGCCTCGCGTCTTCTATAACACTGGACATGGACACCTGGGTTGGACCCTCTCGGGAGCTACCTGTCAAATCCTCGCCGCACAGGTCGACCAGGCCTTGGGGTGACTGTCTTTACGTATCCGTCAATTTGATCCCGGAGCTGCTTGCATGCTTTCACTCGAACGAGCCAATACCGTCATCGTTGCGACCATCGACAAAGGTCGCAAGCTAGGCCTAAAGCCGCTCACCGTCGCCGTGGTCGACGCCGGCGGCCATCTGATCGCCTTCCAGCGAGCGGACGGCTCGCCGAATCTCAGGCCCGTCATCGCCATCGGCAAGGCGACTGCTGCTGTAGGACTGGGTGTTTCCTCACGCCGCGCGGGCGAGATGGCGGTCGAACGGCCCCACTTCATCGCCGCGATTGGCCATTTGGCGGCCCAAGGCCTTGTGCCGGTGGCGGGCGGGGTAATCGTTGTCGATGAGTTCGGCCAACCGATCGGTGCAGTGGGGGTGTCAGGCGATACCTCCGACAATGACGAGACATGCGCCCTAGCTGGCATCGCCGCTGCTGGACTGCGGGCCAAGGAGTAAGGTCATGAGTGGGATGATCGACAAGTCCGGCCTCAAAGTCGCCGCGGCACTCGCCGACTTCATCGAGCACGAGGCTCTGCCGGGAACGGGCGTCAATCCGCAACGCTTTTGGACCGGTGCGGCGAGAATTTTTGAGAGCTTCACTCCCCAAAACCGGGCCCTGCTTATGGCCCGCGATAAAATTCAGACCAAGATCGACGCTTGGCACCGGACGCGGCGCGGCCAGCCGACCGATCAGGGGAAGTATCAGGCTTTCCTGCGCTCCATTGGTTATCTGGCAGACGAGCCGGAGGCTTTCTCAATCACTCCCGGGAACGTGGACGATGAACTCGCGCGCGTGGCAGGACCGCAGTTAGTGGTCCCGGTGCTGAACGCCCGCTTCCTGCTGAACGCCGCCAATGCCCGTTGGGGCAGCCTCTACGACGCGCTATATGGCACCGACGCGCTTGGGCCGCCACCATCAGGGCCTGGCTACGATGCCGCTCGCGGGGCCCTCGTGATCGCCCGCGCGAAAGCCTTCCTGGACGAGGCGGTACCCCTGGCGTCGGGAAGTCATGTGGATGCCACTGGCTATCGCATCGAGAGCGGGGCGCTGGTCCCGGCCCTGCGTGATCCTGGCGCCTTTGTCGGGTGGTTCGGGGACGTGGCCGCACCGTCGTCCGTTCTGTTGCGCCATCACGGCCTTCACATCGAGTTGGTGCTCGACCGTGCCCATCCGATCGGCAGAAGCGATCCAGCGGGGCTAGCGGACGTAGTGCTCGAGGCGGCGCTGTCGACCATAGTCGATCTGGAGGACTCGATCGCAGCCGTAGACGCCGAAGACAAGGTCGCAGCCTATGCCAACTGCCTGGGCGTGATGCGCGGCGACTTGGAAGCCACCTTCGATAGGGGCGGCCGCGCCGTGACCCGCAAGCTGAATCCCGACCGAACTTACACCGCGCCGGACGGCAAGAGCTTCACCTTGCACGGGCGCTCCCTACTGCTCGTGCGCAACGTCGGCCACCTGATGACCACTCCCGCCGTGCGCCTGGCGGACGGTTCAGAGGCGCCTGAAGGAATCCTCGACGCTATCGTCACCAGTTTGATCGGGATACACGACCACAAGAGCCTCGGCCGCTATCGCAACAGCCGCACGGGCTCGATCTACATCGTCAAGCCGAAGGTGCATGGCCCGGCCGAAGCCGCCTTCGCTGACGCCCTGTTCGAGACAGTGGAGGACCTTCTCGGCCTTCAGCGCCATACAATCAAGATCGGGCTGATGGACGAGGAGCGTCGCACCTCGGCCAATCTCGCCGCCTGCATCGCGGCGGTGAAGGGCCGACTGGTGTTTATCAACACTGGCTTCCTCGATCGCACCGGCGATGAGATCCACACCTCGATGCAGGCGGGGGCCATGAAGCGCAAGGCCCACATGAAGAACGAGGTCTGGATCAAAGCCTACGAGGACCGCAACGTGCGCATTGGCCTAGCCTGCGGGCTCGCCGGCAGGGCACAGATCGGCAAGGGCATGTGGGCCGCGCCTGATCGCATGGCTGATATGCTTGAACAGAAGATCGACCATCCGAAGTCGGGGGCCAATACCGCATGGACACCGAGCCCGACGGCGGCCACGCTACACGCCCTACACTACCATCAGGTTGATGTCTTAGCCCGCCAGCGGGAGCTCGCACGTGAGACCGTTCCGCCGCTTTCGGCCCTGCTGACGATCCCGCTCGCCCAGGATGATAGCTGGTCGCCTGAGGAGATCCGTGAGGAACTCGACAACAATGCCCAGGGTATTCTGGGCTACGTCGTCCGCTGGATCGACCAGGGTGTCGGCTGTTCCAAGGTGCCCGACATCTATGACATCGCCCTGATGGAGGACCGCGCCACCTTGCGCATTTCCTCCCAGCTTCTCGCCAACTGGCTCCTACATGGGATCTGCACTGCCGAGGAGATCGAAGCGGCCCTGAGGCGCATGTCGGCTAAAGTCGACGCACAGAACGCCGGCGATCGGCTCTATAGGCCAATGTCGAGCCACGAGAATGAGAGCTTGGCCTTCCACGCAGCCAGAGCCCTGGTGTTCACTGGAGCGGCCCAACCCAACGGCTACACCGAGCCGCTTCTACATCGCTTCCGTGCAGAGGCAAAGGCGAGAATTCGAGAGTGCAGCGCACGGGCTCAACCCTCATAGTTGTCAGCGCAAGATGCTCCTTGGATGAAGGCTAAATGAGGCGTGGCAGAAATGGGCCGATCATGAAACAGAGGACCTCCCGATCCAAAAAAAAAGATCCGATCCTGCGGGCTGCGGATCTGCACCATTTCGATCTCGGAATCCTGGCGGCCGTTCAGGCAAATAACCTTCAGCCGCTGCGCGAAATCGCGCGCTCCGTAAATCTCTCTACTCCCGCGGTTGCGCGCAGATTGCAACGTCTGCGCGCAGAAGGCGTGATTTCCCAGGACATCAGCATCCTCGACCCGGTCGCAGTGGGTCGGCCGTTGACATTGATCGTGGAAGTGAGTGTCGAGAGTGAACTCGTCGATAAGCTGGATGAAGTACGCAAACGGTTCCTCGCGAGCCCAGAAATCCAACAGTGTTACCTCGTGACAGGTGAGGTCGATTTCATCCTGGTCATCACCTTGGCGAATATGGAGGAATACGAGCCGCTGACGCGAAAGTTGTTTTTTGCCGGCGGCAATGTCAAAAATTTCAAGACCCTGGTAGCCATACAGCGGGTCAAAGTATCGATGTCGCTGCCGTTGAATCGATGAGCCGCGCAGCGGAGCTCTCTCGCTGTGCGCGGACACCTTTAATTTTTCTCTCGAAACGGCTCATTTTTGCATCCTTCTAAAGGCCCCTTCGCAATATATTAACGCGATGCGGAAATCCAACACGCTTTATCAGTGGTGGCGACATGCGCGTCCGCCGCCAGACATAGTCATCGTGAAAAAATGACGTTCGACATGGATTTTGTTTCTGGCATAGCACTTGGGTTAACTGACGCGTGGATCGCCGAATTCAAACAATAACTAATGACGGGGGGATGTTTATGCCAAAAAGGGTTGCCTCGCATCATATGCGTGGGGAGATGACTTTGATCGCCGCGGCGATATGCGCGACGCTTCGCGCGACGGCGGCCACCGACGCCTCCGATGAGACGTTGGCGCCCGTTACGGTTACGGCCGAACGGCGCAGCGAAAGCATCCAGGACGTGCCGCTGAGCGTGACTGCAATATCGGGCGCTGCACTACAAAAGTTTGACGTCGCCGACTTCACCGACTATGCGCACAGCATCCCCAATTTGTCCTACGGCACGGGCAGCGACTACGGCGTCACGAATGGCCGCACAATTACCATCCGCGGCATCACCGGCGGCCGTTATCGAAATGGCGGTGCGACAACCAGCTTCTACATCGACGACACCCCTCTGCCCACCGCGTTGGATCCTCGCGTGCTGGATTTGGAGCGAGTCGAAGTGCTGCGCGGCCCTCAGGGCACGCTATTTGGCTCCTCGGCGATGGGCGGGACTGTCCGCCTGATCACCAAGTCGGCGGAAACGCAAAGCGTCACCGGCTACATCGATGCGCAAGGATTCGACATCAACCACGGGGGCGCGGGTTACGACCTTTCCGGTACCGTCAATCTGCCCCTCGTACCCGACGAACTGGGAGTGAAATTCAGCACCTACACCTCGTACAAGCCGGGCTGGTTCACGCGCGAATATGGCGTCGTCACGACACCCGGCTACACGATCCCCGCACCGGTGGCTGTCGGGGAAGACAAACACATCGCCAGCGATTCTCAATACGGTGGCATGCTGACACTTGCCTACACGCCGTCGGCGCTGCCGGGGCTGTCGGTCACGCCTATGGTGATTTACCAATCGGACCGCGGCAACGGCTTCCCGCTGGCGGACTACTCGCCGGACAATTTAGTTCAGGTAAGGCCTCTGAACATCGAAGAATCCTACCTCGACGAGTGGGTTTTCAGCAGCCTGACGGCGAAGTACAAGACTGCCTTTGGCGCCTTCATCGCTTCGAGCGCTTGGTTTCATCGCGAAACTCAGGATAACGAAGACAACACCGAGGCGTCGGCAACCTATTACGCGCCGACATACGCCACGGGTCTGCTGCCGGCGGCGTATCTGCCATCCCCCACATTGAGCTCTCTGGATTCAGATTCGGTGACGCAGGAGATCAGGTTCGAATCGAGCTTCGACGCTCCCGTCCAGGCCATCGCCGGCCTCTATTATGATCATGGTAAGAGCTTCACTGATCAGAGCATTACTGAGCCGGTACTCGCGGGCCAGCCGCTGTATTTTTACTATCCCAACATACAAGAGATTCCGACTACGAGCAATGAGGCCGCCGAATTCGGAGACCTCACTTACACGACCGCGGGCTTCGAACTGTCGGCGGGTGTCCGGGGCTCGACACTAGATTGGTCCAAGCACACCTACTTGTACGGATGGACGGATGGAGGCCTCGTGGATGAATGGGCCAGCCACCGCGAACACTCTGTCACGCCGCGCTACACCGCCAAGTATCAAATCAATGCCGATACCATGGTGTATGCGAGCGCCGCGAAGGGCTTTCGCAGCGGCGGCGCCAACAGTGTGCCCAGCCAATGCGGCGCGGGCGTGGGACAATTCAAGAGCGACTCGTTGTGGAGCTACGAAGTCGGTACCAAGGACACCTTGTTCGACAACCGCATGAACCTGCGCGTCGCGGCCTATCGGATCGACTGGAACAACATCCAGCAGAGCATCCTGCTCGCCTGCACGTACAGCGTGACGGAGAATGCCGGCACCGCGACCAGCACGGGTGCGGAAATCGAAGCCGACATGTCGCCAGTTCACGGTCTGAATATGAATTGGGCACTGGGCTACGACGACGCCAAGATCACCTCGGTACCGGCTGGCGCGACCGGATTTGTCGTCGGGCAGTCGCTCAACGGTGTTCCCAAGGTGACCGCGTCCCTGATGGCGGACTATAGTGTTCCAACCTCGTTCGGCAATGCCTTCGTGCGTCCGCAGTACAGCTTTACTGGCCGCAGCATCAGTTACTCCGTCATCCCCGTCCAGGACGGGGGACGGCCGCGCGCCTCCTACAGCATGGTAGACCTGCACATCGGCGGCACGACAGGACCTTGGGAAACCTCGCTGTTCGCCAAGAACCTGTTCGACGTACGGGCAAATCTGGGCGATGAGCAATCCGAGACCATCGAGCTGCAGGTCCCCAGAGTGCGGCCGCGTTACCTGATCTCGCAACCACGGACCATCGGCGTTGAAGTGAAGTATCGCTTCAACCCCTGAGGACGGCCGTGTTCACACGCTCGCGTCGTCCGGAAGAGAAATGCCGTGGCGACGCAGAGCGGCGGTCAAGGGCGTGAGATGCGCACGGTAGTGGCGCCACCGGCCGGAGGAGCTGCCGTAGATGGGCCGTCGCACTTGCACCGCGCTCGCGGTCAACGACACCGAACGATTGTTCTGAATGTCGATGGCCTGTGGCCGCCATTCGAGACCGCAATGTCGTGCAAGAGACGCGCCCAGGCGTTGGGGGTCGAGTACCAACTCTTCGTAAACGACTTCATGCATGGTCCCCGCTAAGAGTTCCCGCCAATGACGCATGAGCGCGTGGTAAGCCGCATAGTAGCGAGCGAGCTCATCGAAATCGTAAGTGAATGGATAGGCGCTGCCGAACAAGGTGCGGTACATCGCGAAACAGCTGTCCAGGGGGCTCCGGCGTACCCACACGATCTTCGCACCGGGCAGTGCGCGCCGGATGGCACCGATATACAGGTAGTTTGTCGGCAATTTATCCACGACCCTGTCGCCACACGCAACGGCGCCTGCGAGTTGGCCGTAGTGCGCCGCTACCGCGGCGGGTTCGGCAGCCGCGGCCCGCTCGAACATATCGCTACCCTCCGAGGGAGTTACCGCCGTCAGCGCACGCGAGAAGTTATCCGTCTCGCCGTTCGATCTCACCCCGGCAAGCCCGGTCAATATCCGCTCGACCAAAGTGGTGCCGGAGCGCGGCAGCCCCACGATGAATAGGTGCGGAGAATCCTCTTGGTCGCCCGATTGGCCGGCAAGACCGTGGTTGCGTGCCCATGAGCCAGAGAAAACCTGTGTGATACGCTTCAAGCGCCGCTCGTCGGCGGCGATGTCGTAGCGAATTTGCGACCGACGATCTTTCGCTGCGGTCGCGAAGGCATGAAACGCCTCGTCGAATTGCCCCACATCATCCAATTCCTTCCCAAGGGCGTAGCCGAGAAATATCCGCCCGTCGATAGCTAAACGAGGGTCGGCCAGCCGTCTCTCGAGATCCCCGATGTGATTGGCCTCCGACGTTTGGATCCGGAGTTCCGAGCGTAACAAAAAGCAGGGGTATTCTCTGCCATCGAGTGCGATCGCACGTTCACAAGCCTCTTCCGCTTGTTCGAGGCGGCCGAAACTGCGTTCACTGCACGCCAAGTTATACCAGCCGCGCGCTCTTCGGGGCGCGCAAGCGACTGCTCGACGATAGAGTGCGTTGGCGCCTTCGTGGCGCCCCAACTCCGTCGACACGTAAGCGAGACCGTCATAGGCCTCGGCCGTGCCCCCTGCCAATTCCAGCGCTCGATCGACGACCACCTCCGCTTCCCGAGTTCGGCCGAGTTTGAGCAGAATGGCGACCAGCAAGCTGTGGCCCGGGACGCAAACCGCCGCCCCGGCGACGGCACGTTCGGCCAATGGCAGGGCATCGGACCATCGACCGGAGCGCATCAACCGCTCTGCATAGGGATTTATCGAAGAGTTGCTCATCCAGACCCACCACGGCGCGCTGGCATACGTGAATGGCCGAGGGGTTATTGACTATTGACGGGCAAGGCGATGTGCGACGAAAACCGTTGCGAACGGTAGATGCTCATGGTGGCGACATGGAAGTCACTTTGATGCGCCTCGTAAATGTTGCCTACATAGGTCTGCGGATTGCGATCGATCAGCGGAAACCAGCTGCTTTGAATTTGCACCATGATCCGGTGCCCGGCTTTGAAGGTGTGATCGCGGAAGCGCAGGCTGAAGTGGTAGGGCGTAACTTTGCCGGGCGTAACGGGCCGCGGCCTTTCGAAACTGTCGCGGTACCTTGCGCGAAACACTTCCTCGGCGACCATGAATTCGAAAGCACCCATCTGCGGCGGCTCCGCCCGGTCGGGATACGCGTCGATCAATTTGACCGCCCAATCGGCATCCGAGCCGGTGGTCGCTGCAAAAAGCTGCGCGAAGGATTCGCCGGTGATAGTAACGTCCTCTTTGAGCGGTGCCGTCTGATAGGTGAGCACATCCGGTCGCCCATCCACGAAACGTTGGTCGTTGAGCTTCCACTCGGGCCACCCATTATCTGTGATCGGCCGAGGAGCATAGGGCACGGGTTTACTTGGGTCCGACACGTAATCATCGTGCGCCTCGCGGGTGTTCCCGTCGCGCACCACGATTTGCGATACGCTCTCGGTAAACATGTGGGTGAAATCCGGGCCCGGAAGGCTGCCCGTGAACATGGCCGCCTCTTCGCGACTCGACTTCGCCATCCAAGCGGGAAGTTCGGCCACCGTCCGGCGACTTGCTGCGTGGCCTCACCACTCGACGATACCTCGGGCTCATCGGCCAGTGTCCGATTGAAGGCACCGATGGCGATGAACCCCATTATCAATATTCTCGCGGCGGCGCCTTTTTTATTGGTGCGACTGTCGAAGAACTGAAAGGCTGACCGTGGAGCGCCAACTGAGCCGTATCCGGCCTTCGCGAGGTCAGCGCTCGCAGTTGATTGCATCTTATTCTCCCAGTAAGCGCATTTATCGCTGGACAGGCTTCTTATACCTATTTAGGATCTTAAAGACAATCAGGCAACTATCGACCAGGGAGCGCGCGGGTGCACCAAGTCTGTCCAACTTTTCCAGTTCGAGGTTGAGCATGGTCGATTTAAAGGGTTGTGCGGGCCCAACATATGCTGAGTGGCCACGTCGTCTCGTTGTGCTGCTCCTCAGCGCACTCTGCTTGCATTCGGCGCCCGTGCCTGCCGCCATCGATGCCGCACGCCTGGGGGAATTCGTGGATGGCGCCGTGGCCGATGCCATGCGACGGGACAGGCTCGCCGGGGTCAGCGTCTCAATCGTAGGACGCGGCGGCGTTCTGCTAGCCAAAGGATATGGCATTTCAGCTCTGAACCCGCCAACGGAGATGACCGCCGACACATTGTGTCGCGTCGGATCGATTTCCAAAACCATTGTCTGGATCTCGCTGATGCAGTTGGCCCAACAGGGCAAGCTCAAGTTGAGCGATCCTATCAATCGGTATCTACCGAAGTCGCTGCAGGTGCCGGACGAAGGCTTCGCGCAGCCCATTCTCGTGTGGCACCTCATGTCGCACACGGCGGGCTTCGAACAAACCGTGCTGGGGCACATGGTGGTGGACGATCCCCGGCGCGAGCTACCGCTCGAGACGTACTTGGCCCGGTATCGTCCCCACCGCGTCCTGCCCCCGGGCAAGATTCCAGTCTATTCCAACTATGGCACGGCGCTCGCGGGTGTCATCGTCTCTCAAGTGAGTGGAATGCCCTGGGAGGATTACGCTGAACGACAAGTACTGCGTCCGCTCGGTATGAGGCTTGCGACATTCCGGGAGGCGTTGCCCCCTGATGTGGCGGCGGCCCGGGGGCTACCGAAACCTATCGATGCGGCTGCTGCCGCGATGTTGAGCCGGGGGTTTCGATGGGAGAACGACCGGCTGGAGGAGGCTCCCCCGGAGGTCTTCGCTCACTACGCTCCGGCCGGCGGAATGGTCGCCAGCGCAAACGACATGGCAGCCTACATGAGGGCGCTGCTGAATCCGGAAACGCTGGCGGAGTCACGGATACTGACGGCCCAAAGCTTTGGCACCATGTTGGAGCCGCTTGTCTCCGATACGCCCGGCTTTGGCACCACCTATCACGGCTTCTTCGAAACTCCCCTACCGGGTTCGCGTTTCGCCTTTGGTCACGACGGCGAAACGATGTATCAGCATTCCAACATGATCATCGCACCGGATCTGGATCTCGGCATTTTCGTCGCGACAAACACGTCATCCGGCAAAGATCTGGTGCAGCGTCTCCCCACCCTCATCGGCCTATACCTCCAGGGCGAGACCCCTCCTCCCGCCGCGAGCCGTCCATCGGCGGCGATTCGCAGCAAGTATGCAACCCTGGACATCGCGGGAAATTATCGACCGCTACGCCGGGCATATTTCCGCACCGAACGCGCCTTTCTCAATCTGAAGTCAGTCAACGTAAAGTTGGCCGACAACGGCGACGCCATCGTATCCGGGCTCTACGACAACCCCGTTCATAGTGAAGGAGACGCCACTCGTTTTGCGCCTATCGGGAACGGCATGTACCAGGAGCTTGGTTCAGTCGACCGCATCGAGTTCCGCCGCAAGGACGGGAACTTGCTGCTGTTCGATTCTGCCAATGGCACCGAGCCGCTGCAGCGCATCGGATACTTTGCCGGCTCGACGTGGCTGCTCCTCATCCTGCTGCTGGCTCAAGTGACGGCCGTGGGCGGTTCCGTGCGACTGCTACGGGACATTCGCAATCCGCACAGTCCTGACGCCGCTGCTGTCTGGCATGTCGGCTCTGCCTTGTGGCTCATCGCTTTTGTGCTGGCGTGGATCGCCATCGTACCGTGGTTGCTCGACATCGACGCGCTCCTGATGCAATACCCGGGAAGGGTGTTTCCGGTGGCTTGCTGGCTGTTTGCCGCCGCCACGCTGACCACCGCTATCCTGACCGGGGCAGTCTTGATTGCGCGACCCCGTACCTGGTCGTGGCGCCGGTGGGCCAGCGTGGCCGCGAGCTACGCCATATTTGGCGCCTGCGCTGTCACACTCCGGTACTGGGGACTGCTCGGATTCTCCGGCTGGTAAGCGAGGAGGGCCGGATGCGGCTGCTACATCCGGCAGCGCGAACCGGACAGGCTACCGCCCGGACTCTTCGTCCAATGTATGACCGAGCGCCGCGGCTAGGCCCATAACCGGAACATTGGAGTAGGCACGTAGAGAGGGAGTAACACGTAACCAAGTCTCATGGCGCCTCCGCAAGACATTCCGATTTATCTACTGGACTAATACGGGCATATTCTATAAAGTAATTTTTTTGCTTCAAAGAAATATTTCCGAGACGAGCCATGGTCGGTTATGAGGCAACGGTTTCAACCGGGCACGGCAAGTCATCAAGGAGTTTCGCTCACCGACAGCGGGGATGGGATTTATGAACAACAACGCAAGCGCCTCTTCGATTCTGCTGCGGCCGGTCACTGCCGACTGGCTTCCGAGTCTCAGCCGTGCGATCGCCGAAACGGCCTGCCAATCGGGCTGTGGCGCACGGTTCGCGGCGGGAGCCCCACGATGAGCGGCGCGGTTACCTCAGACGCTGTGCAGATCACGATCGGTGACGACACCTTCACCGCGCAGTGGGAAGTCGATGTCTCGCCGCACACGTGTGCCGCGTTCCG
>Ga0182030_10007569_pt1 | contig 22646 bp, 17 predicted proteins | sample 812S3MmetaG_FD_121299 | JGI IMG/M metagenome (GOLD analysis project Ga0182030, IMG submission 121299) | Permafrost microbial communities from Stordalen Mire, Sweden - 812S3M metaG (Illumina Assembly) | ecosystem: Environmental > Terrestrial > Soil > Wetlands > Permafrost | place: Sweden...
ATTCGCTGGACCGATCCGCTGGTCGCCGTCCCCAGCTTCCTCACCCTGGTCCTCATCCCCCTCACTTACTCCATCGCCAACGGCCTCGGCTTCGGCATCATCGCCTGGGCCGTCCTCCACCTGGCCACCGGCCGCTACCGCAAGCAGGACTGGCTCCTCTACATCCTCGCCGCCCTCTTCCTCGCCCGCTTCATCTACCTGGGAGCGAGCTGATCGATGCACTAATAATCTGGTCGTCCTCGATGCCTTTTAGAAGATGAAATTGTCATCCTGAGCGACCGGAGCGTAGCGTAGGGAGTCGAAGGACCTGCGGTTGCATTTCGGCGTGTGCTCATCCTCCCGCGAACGTCCCGTGTCCCATCCATTTCGCATTTTCTGCGAAAACGGTGGGAACCATCCAATCACCCATCACCCCGTCCATCCAATCATGCGCAAACTCGTCCTCGCTCTCATCCTGCTGGCCGCCGCTCTCGCCGCGGCCGCCCAGACCACCGACACCTATGACGTCGTCCGCGCCTACCCGCACGACGCCCAGGCCTTCACCCAGGGGCTCCTCTATCTCGACGGCCATCTCTACGAGAGCACCGGCATCCGCGGCCAGTCCTCCCTGCGCATGGAGGATCTCGCAACCGGCAGCATTCTCAAGTTTCACGAGGTCCCCAGCGACTACTTTGCCGAAGGCCTCACCAACTGGGGCAGCACCCTGATCCAGCTCACCTGGGAAACCCACATCGCGATCGTCTACGACCGCGCAACCTTCCAGCAGCTGCGCACCTTTCCCTACACCGGCGAGGGCTGGGGGCTCACCCAGGACGGCAAGGCCCTCATCCTCTCCGACGGCACCGCCCAGCTGCGCTTTCTCGACCCCGCCACCTTCCACGAGCTGCGCCGCATCACCGTCCGCGACCACGGCAGACCCGTCACACAGCTCAACGAGCTCGAATTCATCCATGGCCAGGTCTACGCCAACATCTGGCACTCCGACCGCATCGCCCGCATCGACCCCGCCACTGGCCGCGTCGTAGGTTGGATCGACCTCACCGGCCTGCTGCCCAAGAGCGAGCACCCCAACCCCGAAGCCGTGCTCAACGGCATCGCCTGGGACGACGAGCACCAGCGCCTCTTCGTCACCGGCAAGCTCTGGCCCAAAATCTTTGAGATCAAGATCATCCCAACCCAGAGAGCCTCATCTCCGCACCTCCGCTCCCACTGACCTGCCCATCTGTGGCCGTCAAAGTCGCCGCCGCGCCCGCCGCAAGCCCGTTCCCGCCCGCTTCACGTCCCAAATTCCGACACGCGTCGCTGTGTTCTTCCAGCTTCTGCACCGTCAATGAGGCAACTGCCGCAAAATCAATCAGCCTCGATGAATCCTTGCTTGCAACGGTAAATTTTCCGTCCTAGAATGATTACTATAGGTGACTAAAGTTTGAACTGGCAGCTTTCGCTCCACCCGATTGCATCGATCGATTGGTTCTTCCCTGCGGAGAGTTGACAGCCTATGAATTGCATCTGGTGCGGATCACCCAACCTGCGCAACTCGCGCATGCGGATCTCGGACCTCAGCCGCTTGCCGCTGTTGCAGTTCCCTGTTCGCTGCCTCTCCTGCGAGGAGCGCTACTTTGCCGGCCCGCTGTGCGCATGGCGTCTGCACGCTGCGGCCAAGGCCCGCCGCATCGAGCGCCGGCGCCGCCAGCCGCCCGCCCCGCGCCCCAACTGACACCGGCCCGCCGTCGTCGACTCAAGGCGGACCGTGGTCGGGAAGCCCGGGTCGGGAAAACCCCGCCCGCGGTCCGCACCTTGTCATCGGCCGGCAGCCCCGCGGCGCGCTATACTCTTCGCAAATGCCGCTCGACCGCCTATCTGCCCTGTCGCTCGAGAGCCAGCTCGCCGACACCGCCACGCTCACCATCATCCTGGCCTTCGCCGGCTACCTGGTTGCCTTTATGAGCACCCGCATGCTGGCCCGCCGCCAGGACAAGCTGCGCCTGGTCGACATGCGCCTCAACGAGTTCTACGGGCCCCTTTACGTCGCCTCCCAGGCCGGCAACATCGCCTACCGCTCGCTGCTCAAAAAGCAGGGCAAGACGCAGAGCGAGCCCATCCTCGACTCGGAGATGAAGGAGTGGGTTCTGTGGATGAAGACCATCTTCATGCCGCTGAACAATGTCCGCGAGAAGGTGATCATCGAGAAGGCGCACCTGATCGTCGAGGAGCAGATGCCGCAATGCCTGCTCGACTTCGTCACCCACGTGGTCGGCTACAAAGCGGTGGTCTCCAAGTGGGCCGACGGCGACTACTCCGAGCGCCGCTCCACCATCGGCTGGCCGCCCGAGTTCGACACCTACGTCCGCCAGTCCTACCAGGCCCTCAAAGCCGAGCAGACCCGCCTGCTCCACAACGCCCTCTGGCGTGCGTGGCAAAGACTCGCGCACCGCAAGCGCACGAAGAACAGTGGTTAGTAATGAGTGGTTAGAACTGGCGTCAATAATTGGCTTCGTGAATGGGCACGAATTTACAGGCTACGGAAAACCCGCCAGGGCACTGATTCTCGACGGCCTTGTAACAGGGCACAACTTGAGTCGTGCCGCAAACTGCCCAGAAAAAAGCCCGGGCTTTAGCCCCTGAGGGATGGTCTCCACGCTGGACGAGCGCCCGCCCATTCTCTTTGCGCCCCCAGCGAAAAGGGTGGGATGCGACTCAGCTCTTGCCGAGTCCGCACCCCACCCCTGTTAGTCCCTGAGTCCCTAGTCCCTCAATACCGGTAGTGCTCCGCCTTGTACGGCCCTTCCACCGGCACGCCCAGGTAGTCAGCCTGCTTGGCCGTAAGAGTCGACAGCTTCACGCCAATCTTTTCCAGGTGCAGCCGCGCCACTTCCTCGTCCAGCTTCTTGGGCAGCACGTACACGCCCACCTTGTAGGTGTCCTTGTTGGCCCACAGATCAAGCTGCGCCAGCGTCTGGTTGGCAAAGCTGTTGGACATCACAAAGCTCGGATGCCCGGTCGCGCAGCCCAGGTTCACCAGACGCCCCTCGGCGAGTATGAAGATCCCATGCCCATCCGGAAACGAGTAGAAATCCACCTGCGGCTTGATGTTCAGCTTGGTCACGCCCGGCGCGGCGTTCAGCGGGTCAACCTGAATTTCGTTGTCGAAGTGGCCGATGTTGCACACGATCGCCTGGTCCTTCATCTTCTTCATGTGCTCGAGCGTGATGATATCCACGTTGCCCGTGCAGGTGACGTAGATATCGCCGCGGCCCAGCGTGTCTTCGATCGTCGTGACCTCGTAGCCCTCCATCGCCGCCTGCAGCGCGTTGATCGGGTCCACTTCCGTGATGATGCACCGCGCGCCCATCCCCCGCATCGATTGCGCACAGCCCTTGCCCACGTCGCCATAACCGCAGATGACCGCAACCTTGCCGGCAACCATCACGTCCGTCGCCCGCTTGATGCCGTCGGCCAGCGACTCGCGGCAGCCGTACAGGTTGTCGAACTTCGACTTGGTCACCGAGTCGTTCACGTTGATGGCCGGCACCAGCAGCGTGCCCTGCTCCAGCATCTTGTAGAGGCGATGCACGCCGGTCGTCGTCTCTTCTGAAACCCCGCGCCACTCCGCCGCCACCTTGTGCCAGTGCTTCGGATCGTCGGCGAAAATCTTCTTGAGCAAATCCTTGATCACCTGCTCTTCATGATTGCCGCTCGGAGTATTCACCCAGCCGTCGCCGTTTTCAAGTTCGTATCCTTTATGGATCAGCAGCGTCACATCGCCGCCGTCGTCCACCACCAACTGCGGTCCTTTTCCACCCTTGTGGGCCAGCGCCTGGTAGGTGCACCACCAGTACTCCTCCAGCGACTCGCCCTTCCACGCAAACACCGGCACACCCGTGGCCGCAATCGCCGCCGCCGCGTGGTCTTGCGTGGAGAAGATATTGCAGCTCGCCCAGCGCACATCCGCGCCCAGGCTCACCAGCGTCTCAATCAGCACCGCCGTCTGAATCGTCATGTGCAGCGAGCCCGTAATGCGCACGCCCGCCAGCGGCTTGCCCGCCGCATATTTGTTGCGGATCGAGACCAGCCCCGGCATTTCGTGCTCGGCGATGGTGATTTCCTTCCGACCCCAGTCGGCCAGCGCCATATCGGCTACCTTGTACGCCAGTTCCGTAACTTCGAGGGTTGAGCTTGCCATGCGTATTCTCCTTGTTGAAGATTCCGGGTAAATTGATCTTCTGCTTGGCAGCCTGCCGACAAACTCAATCGGAGCTGCAAAAAGTGTCAGGGCACGACTTCAGTCGTGCCGCAAATAGCCCAAGAACGATGTGGGCTTCAGCCCCTGCGGGGTCGCCCAGAAAAACTCGCTACAGTTGAAGGGTACGGGCTTCAGCCCGTACATCAAAGCACAAAAAAACGATCGCGGCTTCAGCCCTTGCGGGAATTTGCCCTGCCTCCACGATCAAATCGTCAAATCGTGATATGTTGATATCTATCAGAATCCCGCGAGGTCGTCAAGACGGCAATGCCCTCCATTCTAAAAACCCTGCGCGTCGTCGCCGATCCCAACCGGCTCCGCATCCTATTGCTGCTTGAGCGGGAGGAGCTCTCCGTCGCCGAGTTGCAGGAGATTCTGACCATGGGCCAGAGCACCATCTCCACCCATCTCTCCCAGCTCAGGCAGGCCGGCCTGGTGGAAGACCGCCGCACCGGCAAAAGCAGCCTCTACAGCCTGGTCGGCAGCGAAGTCGGCGGCGAAGGCATTGTCCGTGAGCTGCTCGCCCAGGCCCGCGCGGAGATTCCCGAAGCGGAGATCGATCAGACCGCCATGCGCCGGGTTCTGCGCAAACGCCAGGAGCGCTCCCGCGCCTTTTTTGACTCCGTTGCCGGCCGTCTGGGCAAAGACTACGTCCCCGGCAAAAGCTGGAAGAGCGTGGCCGAAGCCCTGCTCCGTCTCATGCCTCCCCTCATCATCGCCGATCTCGGCGTCGGCGAGGGCGCCTTTGCCGTGCTGCTCGCCGAGCGTGCCAAAAAGGTTATCGCCGTCGACAACAGTGCCAAAATGATTGAGGTGGCGCGCGACCGTGCCCTGCGCCACGGCCTGGCCAACATCGAGTACCGGCTCGGCGACATGGAAGAGGTTCCTATCGACGATGGCGCCGTCGACCTGGTCTGGATCTCGCAGTCGCTCCACCACGCCCTGCACCCGGCGCGCGCCGTCAGCGAAGCGGCCAGGATTCTCGTCCCCGGCGGCCGCATCGTCATCCTCGACCTGGTCAAGCACCGCTTTGAAGAAGCCCGCGAGCTCTACGCCGACCAGTGGCTCGGCTTCAGCGAGGCCGAACTCGAGTCCATGCTGGAGAAGGCCGGCTTCACCAGCATCCAGACCTCCGTCGTCGACAAGGAGCCGGAGACCCCGCAGTTCCAAACCCTCCTCGCCGTCGCCAGCAAACCAGCCATAAATAAAGCAATATGATCCTGAGCGACCGTAGTCCGCCGCGGCGGACGCAGGGAGTCGAAGGACCTGCTGTCGCCTTTCAGTCCTCCATCAGGAGCGAGCACCCCGCTCACCGTCCCGTCATCAGCTCCAGCTTCTCCGGATACCGCGCCCCCTGCACCTTGATTTGGACCGCCGCCTGCTCGATCTCGCTCAGGTCGCCGGCCGTCAGCTCAACCGCCACGGCGCCAATGTTCTCTTCCAGCCGCTCCAGCCGGCGCGTTCCCGGAATCGGCACGATCCATGGCTCCTGCTTGAGCAGCCAGGCCAGGGCAATCTGCGCCGGCGTGGCCTTCTTCTGCTGCGCAATCCGCCCCAGCAGGTCCACCATGGCCTGGTTTGCCTCGCGCGCCTCGGGTGTGAACCGCGGCAGCGTATTGCGGAAGTCCGTCGCGTCAAACGTCGTGTGCGCGTCGATCTTGCCGGTCAAGAATCCCTTGCCCAGCGGGCTATAGGCAACGAGCCCGATTCCCAGTTCCTCAAGCAGCGGAAGAATCTCCTCCTCCGGCCGCCGCCACCACAGCGAGTACTCGTTTTGCAGCGCCGCCACCGGCTGCACGGCGTGCGCCCGGCGAATGGTCTGCGCACCCGCCTCGGAGAGCCCGAAGTGCTTCACCTTGCCTTCCGCGATCAGCTCCTTCACCGCACCGGCCACCTCTTCAATCGGCACCTCCGGGTCCACGCGGTGCTGGTAGAAGAGGTCAATCACGTCCGTCCTCAGCCGCTTGAGCGAGGCCTCCGCCACTTGCCTGATCCGCTCCGGCCGGCTGTTCAGCCCCTGCCATCCCGGGCTGCCGTCCGGGTTCAGGTTGAAGCCGAACTTGGTGGCGATCACCACCCGGTCGCGCACCGGCTCCAGCGCCTCGCCCACCAGATCCTCGTTTGTATACGGCCCGTAAACCTCCGCGGTGTCAAAGAACGTGACGCCGCGCTCGACCGCCCCGCGCAGCACCCCGATCATCTCCTGCCGGTCTCCCGCCGGGCCGTAGGAGAAGCTCATCCCCATGCAACCCAGGCCCAGTGCCGAGACCTCCAAACCGCCTTTTCCCAACGTGCGCTTCTGCATCGTGTTTTCTCCAGTCAACTTTTCACAACCGTTGCATCAATCCTCCAATCGAAGCGCTACTCCGCTCGCAGCGAGGCCATATCGATCGAGAACCTGTACTTCACATCGCTCTTGAGAAGCCGCTCATAGGCTTCGTTCACCTTCTGAATCGGAATCACCTCCACATCGGCGGTGATGTTGTGCTGGCCGCAGAAGTCGAGCATCTCCTGCGTCTCGGCCAGCCCGCCAATCGGCGAGCCCGACAGGCTGCGCCGTCCCATGATCAGGCTGAACACCGACAAGGGCAGCGGTTTCTCCGGCGCGCCCACCATGGTGATGTTGCCGTCGCGGCGCAGCAGGTTGATGTAGGCGTTGATGTCATGCTCGGCCGCCACCGCGTCGAGAATAAAGTCGAAGCTGCCCGCGTGCTTGGCCATCTCGTTGGCGTTGCGCGACAGCACCACCTCATCCGCGCCCAGCCGCAGCGCGTCCTCCCGCTTGCTCTCTGACGTGGTGAAGACCACCACATGCGCACCGAAGGCGTGGGCAAACTTCACCCCCATATGCCCCAGTCCGCCCAGCCCCACCACGCCCACCTTCTTGCCTTTTTCCACGCCCCCGTGGCGCAGCGGCGAGTAGGTGGTAATGCCCGCGCACAGCAGCGGCGCGGCGCCGGCCAGGTCAAGGTTCGCGGGCACGCGCAGCGCAAACCCCTCGGTCACCACAATGCTCTCCGAGTAGCCGCCATAGGTCACGCCGCCGCTCGCCTTGTCGGGGAAGTTGTAGGTCAGCGTCATGTTGGGGCAAAACTGCTCCAATCCTGCGCGACACTCAGGGCAGGTGCCGTCCGAGTCCACCATGCAGCCCACGGCGGCCAGGTCGCCGGCCTTGAAGCGGGTCACCGCCGAGCCCGTGCGCGTCACGCGCCCTACAATCTCGTGCCCCGGCACGCACGGGTACACCGTCGGCATCACGCCGCTCCACTCGTTGCGGGCCTGGTGCAGATCGGAGTGGCAGATGCCGCAGAACAGAATCTCCATCTGCACATCGTGTTCGGCCGGATCGCGCCGCTCAATGGTGGAGGCGGTAAACGGCGAGCTTGCACTTGAAACGGAATAGGCTTTGGCTTTATACATGGCGGGTCTCATTCTCCTTGACAAATGGATGATGACAAATGGGCGATGCGCGGCGCGCCGTTCATGTTAGCCGGTCCTCCGGTATCTCCACTCCAAGACTAAGAAAAATTGCTGCCCGGATGCTATCCCGATCCTGCCAATTTTTTGCCTATTCCTCTCGTCACGCAGATTTTTGTGCATCGCCTCGTTCCGGTACGATTGCACAAAGCCAAACGCGTTACCATTGCATCCAACATCCGGAGTCCCGCCATGTCCGCCGCCGTGCAAGAAAAGCCAAGAGCATCCGCCAAACCGCTCCGTCTCTCCGCCGCGCGCCGCACCGCGATCCTCAAAGCCCTGGCCGATCCGCGCCGCTTTGAGCTGCTCCAGAGCATCGCCAAGGCTGGCTGTCCATTGGGCTGCGCCCAGGCCCGCGCCGCCCTGCCCATCTCTGCCGCCACGCTCTCGCACCACATCAAGGAACTCGAAACCGCCGGCCTCATCCACGTGCGCCGCGAAGGCAAATTCCACTTCCTCACCCTCCGCCCCGGCGTGATGCAGGGCCTCATCGCCATCCTCTCTGCACTCGACACAGACCGCTGCCCTACCGCCTGAATCTTGACCTCCCAATCCGGCCCGCTCAGCACCTACCAAAAAGATTTTCACAATCCTCCTGAATCCTTTCCCGCTTCCCGCAATCAATTCGATAGTTGTCGAAACGTCGAAACGATGACGGGCCGGCAAGGGAGCCGAAAATGAGCACAGTCAAGGGAAACAATCTTCAGGGAAAAGTGGCGCTGGTTACCGGCGCATCCAAGGGCATTGGCGCAGCCATCGCCCGTGAGCTCGGCGGCCGCGGCGCCTCAGTCGCCGTCAATTACTCCGGCAGCAAGGCCGGCGCAGACAAGGTCGTAGCTGAGATCAAAGCCGCCGGCGGCAACGCCATCGCCGTGCAGGCCAACCTGGCCGACACCGAATCCATCGGCCCGCTGATCCAGAAAGTGGCCAAAGAGCTGGGCCCCATCGACATCCTCGTCAACAACGCCGGCATCTACGAGTTCGGACCGCTCGAGCAGATCAACCCCGAGCACTTCCACAAGCTGTTCAACCTCAACGTCCTTGGCCTTCTGCTGGTCACGCAGGCTGCGGTCGCCCAGTTCAACCCCGCCGGCGGCAGCATCATCAACATCGGTTCGGTGGCCGCCAAGGGCGTTCCGGGCGGGTCCGTGTACAGCGCAACCAAGGGCGCCGTGGACTCGGCCACGCTTGCCCTGGCCAAGGAACTCGGCCCGCGAAAGATTCGCGTCAACGCGCTCAACCCGGGCATGGTGGAGACTGAAGGCGTGCATGCGGCCGGCTTCATCGGCAGCGACTTCCAAAAGAAGACTGAAGCCGAGACTCCCCTCGGCCGCATCGGCCAGCCGGGTGATATTGCCGGCGTCGCCGCCTTCCTGGCCTCCGACGAGTCCTTCTGGCTCACCGGCCAGGCCATCGAAGCCTCCGGCGGCGCCCGGCTCTAATCTCCGGCGTCGAAGCGCCCGGCCACAACCGCCCCGTGCCCCACCTTGCGATTTCCTTCCGTCGCAAGGGTGGGCAGCCGTCGGCTTGGCCCAGCTCAAGTGGTTTCCGCTTCCTCCCGAAGCAGCTGCCGCTTCCGCTCCACACCCCACCGGTAACCCGTCAGCGCGCCGCTCACGCCCACCACGCGATGGCACGGCACCACTACCGCCACGCGATTGGTGGCGCAGGCGCGAGCCACGGCGCGCGTCGCCTTGGGAATGCCCATCTCGCGCGCCAGCTGGCTATAGGTGCGCGTCTCACCGCGCGGGATCATCCGCAGCGCCTGCCATACGCGCAGCTGGAAGACCGTCCCGCGCAGGTCAAGCGATCCAACCCCGGCGTGACTGCGCGCCAGGTCGGAGCCCTCGCGCACGCTGTCCAGAGCCGCATCCACAAGCCGCGCAAGCGATGGGTCACGGCGCAGTTTGGCCAGCGGAAACTCCTCACGTAAACTGGCCTCGGCCTCCGCAGATGTCGCCCCCAGCGCCAGCCAGCACAGCCCGCGCTCCGTCGCGCCCACAATCATCCAACCAAAGGGCGTGCGTGCCGCGGTCCAGCCAATCCGCTCACCCTTGCCGCCTTTGCCAAAGCGCGCCGGCGTCATGCCCAGCGCCGCTCCTTCATACGCCCGGCTCGACGAGCCGAACCCCGCTTCATAGATCGCGTCGGTCACCGTGCCTCCCTGCTTCAGCTCGCTGCGCAGCCGGCCGGCGCGTAGCGCGCGTTGGTATTGCAGCGGGCTCACGCCCACTTCCTTCTTGAAAAGCCTCTGCACCGTGAACGGGCTCATGCCCGCCACGCGTCCCAGCTCGCTCAGCCGCACCGGCCGGTCGAGATGCGCCTCGATATGCGCACGGATTTTGGTCATCGCATTGACGGCCGGTGCAAACGGTCTGCACCGCTTGCAGGCGCGAAACCCCGCCGCCTGCGCCTCTGCCGCGTTCTGGAAGAACCGCACGTTGGCGCGCAGCGGCCTGCGGCTCCTGCAGCTCGGCCGGCAGAACACGCCGGTCGTCTCCACTGCATAGAAAAACTCCGCCCCCGGATCGCGCGCCAGCAGCTGCTTCCAGGCCGCTTCAGAGTCAATCGCAAGGCCATTCGTGTTTTCCGCGTTCTTCTTCATGAAATCCATGGTCGCCGATCCTTGGCCGCGGGGTCTATCCGGTTCTTGCGCGCAATTCCGATTTTCATCCGCCATCTGCAACTGGAATCCCCGCGCAACTCTCCCCGCTCTTGCACAGCTCGGCCGCGCCGCACCCCGGTATAATCGCAGCTGTCATGGAAACCACGGGTTGCGGGACTGCGATCGTTACGCCCTTCAAGGCGGACGGCGCGATTGATGAAGCGGCGCTCAGGGCGCTGGTAAACTGGCAGATCGATTCCGGCATCGACTTCCTCGTGGCCTGCGGCTCCACCGGCGAGGCCGCCACGCTCGACGAAGACGAGTGGCTCATGGCCGTCCGCATCGTGGCTGAGGCCGCCGCGGGCCGCGTCCCTGTCTGGGCCGGATGCACCCACAACTCCACCCGCACGCTGGTGCGCCAGGCCGCCCGTCTGCGCCAGGTTCGCGGCGTCGACGCCGTGCTCTCCGCCAATCCCTACTACAACAAGCCCTCGCAGGAGGGCCAGTTTCAGCACTTCCTCGCCCTGGCCCGCGCCGTCGAGCCGCTGCCTGTCACCCTCTACAACATCCCCGGCCGCACCGGCGTCAACCTCGACCCAGCCACCGTGCTGCGCCTGGCCGAGGCCGCACCCAACATCCAGGCCATCAAGGAGTCCAGCGGCAAGCTGCCCCAGATCGCCGAGCTGGTCCACACTCTGCCCCGCAGCTTCAAGATTTTCTCCGGCGATGACAACATGGCGCTGGCCTCCATCGGCGTAGGCGCCAGCGGCCTCATCAGCGTGGCCGCCAACGAGATTCCCGCGCAGATGGGCCACATGGTCCGCTCCGCCCTGGCCAACCGCTGGCTCGACGCCCGCGAGCTCGAGCGGCGGTACGCCCGCCTCATCGACGCCAACTTCTGGGACTCCAACCCCACCCCGGTCAAGACCGTTCTCAACCTCATGGGCCGCACCTCCGACCACGTCCGCCTGCCCCTCGTCCCGCCCTCGGCCGCCATCCGCGCCAAACTGGAACGGCTGGCCGGCGAGCTTGGCCTGCTCAAGCACGCGCCCCTCCCCGACGGCGATCTCGGCCTCTTCTGACGCTGTGAGCTGCCTCACAGCCGCGGGCTCGACTCATAGGCATATAATTCGGCCTGAAAATCATTCAGCGCCAGGATGCCTGCGAAAGGCACCCGAGGCTGAGGAGGCTGCCATGCTGAAGCCCTTGTTGCTCCTCTCCGCCGTGATCCTCTTCGTGATCACCCCCACGCCGACGCCCACGCTTGCTGCCGGACGCGCGGCTCAAGATGCTTCACCCGCTTCCACAAATCCGGTCAAGTCGACAAACTCTTCGCAGGAGAAAGCGAAGAAGCTCTACGCCCAGGATTGCTCCATCTGCCACGGCGACAACGGCAACGGAAAGACCGATCTGGCCGCCAGCATGAGCGTCACGCTCGCCGACTGGACCGATCCCAAGGCGCTGTCCGGCATCTCCGATCAGCAGCTGTTCGACATCATTCGCAAGGGCAAGGACAAGATGCCCGCCGAGGACGCAGGCCGCGCCAAGAACGACGAGGTCTGGGGACTGGTGACGTACATTCGCAACTTGTCCAAAAACCAGCCCGCCGCACCGGCAGCCGACGCCACCAAGCCCGGCAACTGACGTTGCATCTCAGTCGCCCGCGCCAAACGCGCGATGTCATCCTTCGACTCCCTTCGTCCGCCGCGGCGGACGAAAGGAGTCGAAGGACCTGCTTTGGTTCGTCGGTACTCACTCAGCTAGCCACCAAACCTCCGTGCCCCATCCATTCCGCGCCCTTTGCGGAATGGGTGGGAAACCACGATGCCACCGCGAACGAACCGCGGGTACTTTCCTCACCGCAGGTGGAATGTAAGCTGAGAAAGTCATGACCGCTTCCGCCGTCCTCCTCATCGACTGCCCGGACCGCAAGGGCCTGGTAGCCCGTGTTTCAAGCCTGCTCTACGAGCGCGGCGCCAACATCCTCCATGCCGACCAGCACCAGGACCACGAACTGGGCCTGTTCTTCATGCGCGTCGAGTGGGCGCTTGACGGTACGGAACCATTCGACCTGGACGCCTTCAAAGCAGCCTTCGCGCCTCTGGCCGCGGAGCTCGGCATGCGCTGGCAGCTGACCGCCGGCCGCCCCACCCGCGCAGCCCTCTTCTGCTCGCAATACCTGCACTGCATCGCCGATCTGCTCGAGCGCTGGCGCACCGGCGAGCTGCAGTGCGAGATCCCGCTCATCGTCTCCAACCATCGCGATGCGGAAAAGCTGGCCGCCTTCTACGGCATCCCCTTCGAGCTCGTCCCCGTCACTGCCTCGACGCGCGCCCAAGCCGAGGCGCGCCAGCTCGAGCTGCTCGCCGCCCACGCCATCGACCTCGTCGTCCTCGCCCGTTACATGCAGATCCTCTCGCCCGCCTTCGTCGCCCGCTATCCGGCGTCCATCATCAACGTGCACCACTCGTTTTTGCCCGCCTTCACCGGCGCGCGGCCCTACCACGCGGCGCACGCCCGCGGCGTCAAGCTCATCGGCGCCACCAGCCACTACGTCACCGATCTGCTCGACGACGGCCCCATCATCGAGCAGGACGTAGCCCGCATCTCGCACCGCGACCAGGTCGAAGACCTCGTCGCCCGCGGCCGCGACCTGGAGCGCGTCGTCCTCTCCCGCGCCGTGCGATGGCACCTCGACCGCCGCATCCTCTGCTACGGCAACAAGACCGTCGTCTTCGACTAGAGTCGCATCCCAGAAGTTCATTGGCCAATGGCCCACTTCTCTGGCTGCAAATCCGGCACGAAAATGGGTGCCCCGGGTCTCGATTCTGAGACCTGGAAAAGCACGAACCTCGCCGCACCCAACTCAGGCCTCGAATCCCGACGACAAGACCTCACCTCGTTGTTCGCGCGCCTACCCGCGCACGCAAAAAGCCCCCGGCCAATCGGCCGAGGGCTTTTGCATTGCGGTTGAATTGCGCTTCTCAGTTGCTGAACAGCAGAATCCCGGCAGCCTTCTCTTCCGTCGCGTCTTCGCTTGCGGTAATGGGCCGGTAGAAGAGCTGGTTGGCGTCGAGGTAGACTTCGAGGAACGCCGGCCGCTCGTCGATCTTCCCGGCAATCAGGGCTTCGGAGAGCGGGTCTTCGACGTAGCGCTGCAATGCGCGGCGCAGCGGACGTGCACCGTAGTTGCGGTCGCTCAGCGTCTTGTCGAGAATCCACTTCTTGGCCTCGTCGGTCACCGAGATGGTGATCGACTTCTGCGCCAGGTTGGCGTTGAGGCTCTGCACCAGCAGCTCCACGATCTGGATCAGATCCGCATCGCCGAGCGACTGGAAGAGAATGACCTCGTCCAATCTGTTCAAGAACTCAGGGTTGAAGGTCTTCTTCACTTCCTGCTTGACCAGCTCTTCAATCTTGTCAAAGACAATGTCTTCGCGGTCGCTCTGGAAGCCGAGCCCCTGCTTCTTCATCAGGTGGCGCGCGCCAATGTTCGAGGTCATGATCAGGATCACGTTCTTGAAGTCGACCGTGTTGCCCAGCCCATCCGTCAACTGCCCGTCTTCAAACACCTGCAGCAGGATGTTGAACACATCCGGATGCGCCTTCTCGATCTCGTCGAGCAAAACGACCGAATACGGAGAACGCTTGACCCGCTCGGTCAGCTGGCCGCCCTCCTCGTAGCCCACGTACCCCGGAGGCGAACCGATGAGCTTGGAGACCGAGTGCTTCTCCATGAACTCCGACATATCGAAGCGGATCAGCGCCTTGTCTGAGCCGAACAGGAACTGCGCCAGCGTGCGCGCCATCTCCGTTTTGCCCACGCCCGTGGGGCCGAGGAACAGGAAGCTGCCAATGGGCCGGTGCGGTGACTTGAGCCCCGCCCGCGAGCGGCGAATGGCGCGCGCCAGGGCAGAGATCGCCTTGTCCTGCGAGATGACCCGCTTGTGCAGCTCGCCTTCCACCCGCAGCAGCTTCTGCGTCTCCTCTTCCTTGATGCTGGTCACCGGCACGCCCGTCCAGCGGCTGACGACATCTTCAATATCCTCGCGGCCCACAATGCCGCTGGCCGAGTCGTCGAGGTGATACTTGTCGCGCAGCGCGCGCAGGTTCTCGCGCTCCTTGCGTTCCTCGTCAGAATAAAACCTCGCCTTTTCAAACTCATGATTGGCGATGGCCGAGTCCATCCGGTGCACAATGAACTTGATGCGCTTCTGCACCTCGGTGATCTCTTCCGGCAGCGAGGTCTGGCGCAGCTTCACGCGCGCGCCGGCCTCGTCGATGAGGTCGATCGCCTTGTCGGGCAGGAAGCGGTCCGGGATGTAGCGATTCGAGTGCGAGACCGCAAACTCGATGGCCGCATCCGTGTAGCTGACCGCGTGAAACTTCTCGTAGCGGTCCTTGATGCCGTGAATGATCTTGATGGCGTCGGCTTCGTTGGGCGGCGGAACTTTCACGGCCTGGAAGCGGCGCTCGAGCGAGCGATCCTTCTCGATCGACTTGCGATACTCGGCCGGCGTGGTGGCGCCGATGCACTGAATCTCGCCGCGGCTGAGTGCGGGTTTCAGAATGTTGGCCGCGTCGAGCGACCCCTCGGCCGAGCCCGCGCCAACCAGCGTGTGCAGCTCGTCGATGAAGACGATGGAGTTCTGATTCTCCATCAGCTCTTTCATGATCGTCTTGAGCCGCTCTTCAAACTGGCCGCGATATTTTGTTCCGGCCACGATCAGCGAGAGATCCAGGCCAAGAACTTTCTTGTCGGCCAGGAAGCTGGGCACTTCGCCGTCGGCGATGCGCTGCGCCAGGCCCTCGACGATGGCCGTCTTGCCCACGCCTGGCTCACCGATGAGCACGGGATTATTCTTGGTGCGGCGGCAGAGAATCTGAATCACGCGCTCCAGTTCGCCGTCGCGCCCGACCAGCGGATCAAGCTGCCCGTCCATGGCAGCCTGGGTCAGGTCGCGGCTGAACTCAGCCAGCAGACTGGACTCGCGCTGCCGCTGCTGGGCAGGAGCTTTTTCCTGCGTCACGCGCGCCAGCTCTTCGCGAATCTGCGTCAGCTTCAAGCCGCGCTCCTGCAAAATCTCCGCGGCAAAGCACTTCTCTTCGCGCAGCAGGCCCAGTAGCAAGTGTTCCGTCCCGATGTGCTTGTGGCCCAGCCGCTCGGCCTCTTCCGCCGCATAGGCCAGTACCCGCTTGCACTCGTTCGAGAGCGGCAAGTCGACAGACGTGGAAACCTTCTCGCGAATCGTGGTGTGCGCCTCGATCTGCTTGCGGATCGACTCCACCGAGGCGTGCGAGCGCAGGAAGCGGTTGGTCAGAGCTTTGTCCTCGCGCAGCAGACCCAGCAGCAGGTGCTCGGTCTCGATATAGGGCGAGCCGAACTGGCTGGCCTCGTATCGCGCGAAGAAGATCACGCGCCGTGCCTTCTCCGTATAGCGTTCGAACATGGTGTTCTCCCCCCGGATCCGGGTTTGCTACAGGCTATCGGCTGCAGTGGCTGTCCGGTTCTTGCTCTCCGGCTTCAGCCCAGCCAGCACGTGCCCCACTATAAAGTTCGCCGCCGAAGGCCCCAGGAAAATGTTGATCCTGCCCCGAACAGCTCTTTGGGATGGCTGCGGGCGCTTCCCTTGCCCGCTTCGCCCCACTGCCAGAATGCAGCAATTGGGCTTCCATCCTGCCTTCATCAGTCTGAAAAACCTCTTCTGTTTCCAGACCGCTTACATAGTAAGACTCAAAACTCCACGCCAGCGTTGCAAATCCATTACAAATCGCCCGCCGGCAATCAATCCTGCGCAGCTACCGCCATGGGCGCCAGCCTTCCGCCTTCCAGCCGCAGGGCACGGGTACAGCGCGCGGCCAGGTCGAGATTGTGCGTCACCAAAATTGAGGTCAGCCCGTGGCTCGCATGCAGCCTGGTAATCAGATCGAAGACGCGGCCGGCGGTGGTCTCGTCCAGGTCTCCGGTCGGCTCGTCGGCCAGCAGCAGCCGGGGCCGGTTCACCAGCGCCCGCGCCAGCGCCACGCGCTGCTGCTCGCCGCCGGAGAGCTCGCCGGGGCGATGATCCGCGCGATCGCCGAGTCCCACCTCGTTGAGCCAGTCTGCCGCCACGGCTAAGGCCTCACGTTTCCACCCCAACGACGAAGTGGGTGCTCCCTGGGCATCGCCGCGCCCAGAGGGCACCCGCCCGGGTCTCTGTTGGCCGCGAGCAAGCAGCGGCATGGCCACGTTTTCCAGCGCCGTGAACTCCGGCAGCAGGTAATGGAACTGCCAAACATAGCCAATTTCCCGATTCCGGAAGGCCGCTGCCTGCCGTGGCGAGAGTTGGGATAGATTGGTTGAGGCGCAGTATACAGTCCCCGCGGAGGGAGCATCAAGAGCACCCAGAATGTGCAAAAGTGTGCTCTTTCCCGCGCCCGACTGTCCCACAACGGCAACCATCTCGCCCGGCTGGACTTCGAGGCTCAGGTCGCGAAACAGAGTCAGCTCGCCGCGAGCAGTGCGGTAGGACTTCCCCAGACCTGAGACCTGGATGATCGGCGATGGAACGGTGCCGGAGTCGCCGGCCCGCAGCTCAACCGCCTGCACGGTACGGGAGGGCGGAGGGTCAGCCGCTGGAGAGGTTCGGTTCATCCGATTGGCCTTTATTTTACATCCGCAGGACGCGGTGAACGCTGGAGACCCTCGACGCGAGTCTGAGCCGGGCCGACGCGAGGCTACACCGGACCAAGCCTCAATCAACTGAGTCCACCGGCATCTGCGGTCGTGGATTGCAATTCGATGCCGGCGGGAGTCTGCGGTGGAAACACTCATTCCGACCGGGAACGAATTTGGGCCTTTCTTTTGCACAACCTCCCACACTCCGCAAGCACAACACTGGGAGAAAGGCATAAAGACGCCATAAGAATCGGCCTAATTTTTCCTTGTGATCGAAGACCCAGCAGGTATCCTATTGGCAATCCGCAATGCAAGCCAGATCAGTCCAATCAGCGAGATTCACTCGCAACAGCACCTATTCTTACCCCTCCCTTTTTGGGGATTACCCAAGAGCACCCGAACTCTCATTCCACCCCGCAATCCGGATCTCCGATACGAGACCGCTGGGGAAATCTCTATTTTCGAGGCCAGACCACGTGAGGTCCTTCATGCGCATCGCTTCTTCTTCGCTCCCCCGGCTGCTGGCAGTAGTGGCAGTCCTCGCGCTGTGTTCGAGTGCAGTCCTGGCACAGCAGACTCTTGGCGGCATCACCGGCGAGGTGGCCGATTCGCAGGGCGGCGTGATTCCCAACGCGACAGTAACGGCCGTGGCGGAGTCGACCTCGCTGACGCGCACCACCAAGACCAACGGCGCGGGAACCTACCAGCTGGTGAACCTGCCCATTGGGGAATATACGCTCACCTACGCGGCGAACGGGTTTGACGTGCAGAAGACCCAGCACATCACCGTGCAGGCGGACCGCACGGCGACGGTGAATGTGGCTCTGAAAGTGGGTCAGATCAGCGAAACGGTGGAGGTGGAAGCCTCGCCGCTGATGAACGCAGTGGATACCACCAACGGCTACGTGATGGAGTCGGCGCAGATTGAATCCGTGCCGCTGGCGACGGGAAGCTTTACCGGACTGGCCACCCAATCGGCTGGCGTGAACGCCGAGTTGGGCGGAGGAACCGGCGCCAACTCCGGCCTGGGCAACGCGCCTATCTGGGCCAACGGACAGCGCGACACATCCAACTCATTTTTGCTGAACGGCGTGGATGCCAGCAACCTGTTCAATGGCAAGAGCACCAGCCAGGTCGCCTCCGCGCGCGTCATCAATTCCACCGGCGCGCAGACCAGCCCCGGCGGCGGCGGTGGCGTCATTCCCTCCGCGGCTTCCATTTATCTCTCCATCGGCAACGCCATCCCCACGCCCGCACCTGAGACCATCGCGGAAGTCCGCGTCAACGCCTCGATGTATGACGCCGACCAGGGCTCGACCTCCGGCGCACACATCGATCTGAGCACCGCTTCCGGCAGCAACGCCTACCATGGCACGGCTTACGTGCACCGCGGCACCAACTGGATCAATGCCGCTCCCTTCTTCTTCAACCAGGACCCCGACGTTCCCGCCAACGACAAGGTGCCGGAACTGCACCGCTACATCGCCGGCGGCACCGCGGGCGGTCCGCTCATCAAAGACAAGCTGTTCTTTTTCCTCGGCTATCAACACCTCCACGTCTCGGATGCCGAATTGGGCGACTCGTTCCTTGACGTTCCGGTGGGCCTGGGTCCGAACGCCAGCGACCGCAGCGCCTCAGCCCTGGCCGCGGTAACCAACAACTCCTTCTGCTACACCTGCAACCCCGGTGCTCCCAACTACAACGTGAATAACCCCGCCATCGGGGCAAGCCAGATCGATCCGGTCGCTCTGGCCCTGTTCAACTCCCCCGCGCTGCCCGGAGAGCCCGGCAATTTCCTCATCCCCGCCGACTCGCTCTACCCCGGCACGCCCACCGCCGCCCATCTTGACAACGCCTTCATCCCCGGCACAGGCCGATTCACCGCAGATCTGGCCGTCGCCAATCTGGACTACAACGCCACCGCCAAAGACACCGTTTCGATGAAGTACTTTTATCAACACGATCCCACCGTCGCGCCTTACTCCTACTCGAGCGTTCCCGGCTTTTCAGAGCACCTGGACTCCGGCGCGCAGGTGGCTTCGCTCATCAACACACTCATCCTCAAGTCCAACCTGAGCACCACCGAGACCCTCGGCATCCTGCGCGAGAAGAACTGGGGCGACAACGAGCAGGCCTTCGGTCCCAGCGCCATCCCCGGCGGCGCGGCCGGCACGGCATCCATCAACGTGTTCGGGTCAAACTACTTTCCCGGCGTCTCCATCTACAACGTGCTCGGCAACTATCAGCCGGTCGGCCTCGAAGGGCAGGCCGTGCTGAATATCGGCCCCAACGCTGAAGGCCAGTCAGCCAACACCGGCGTCTTCCAGAACCGCCTGGCGCCCTCGGGCGACGCCATCTGGACATTGGGCAAGCATACCGTCAGCTTTGGCTCAAGCTATACCTACACGCAGCTCAACACCATCGACAAGCGCACCGGCAAAGGCACCATCGCCACCGACGACCTCAGCCAAATGGTCCAGGGCCAGGTCACTCCCGGCAACTCGTCTTCCGGCTTCTACGTCAGCTCATTCCTGCAGGGCAACGCCAGCCGCTACTACCGTGCCAACCAGCTCGGCACCTATGTGCAGGACAAGTACCAGGTCACCCCCACCCTGTCACTCACCGCGGGCCTGCGCTACGACTGGGATGGCGGCATGACGGAGAAATACGGCCGCATCTTCAACTTCGATCCAACTCTGTACAACTACGCCGCCGGCTCCGACACCATTACCAACACCGGCCTCGTCATCGCCGGCAATAACGCCAACGGCACCACGGGCGTGAGCAACACCACGCTCACCGGCCGCCAATGGGGCATCGGCCCCCGCATCGGCGCTGCCTGGCAGCCGGGCATCAGCCACAATACCGTGGTCTTCCGCACCGGCGCCGGCATCTACTACGACCGCGGCGAGCTGTTCAGCTACTTCTCGCCTGGCTACGCCATCGGCTCGGTCACCGGCGGGCCCTTTGGCGTCAATCAGCAACTGCCCTTCGTCAACGCCACCAGTTGTCCCGCCTCGACGCAGTACCTCTACCAGGGCTATCTGCCCACCTGCGGCGGCACCGCTGCGGAGGGCAACCTCGAAAACCCTTACGGCACCGTGCCCCTGGCCCCGCCCACCAATCCCAAAGCCTCCGATCTCAGCAACTATCTTCCCAATGCCTATAGCATCCTGAACACCGGCACCGGGAACCCGGGAGTGATCCACAACGGCGAACCCGTCTCGCTCGGCGTCTACGACCGCACCAACAAGCTGCCCTACACCATCAACTACACCCTGGACTTCCAGTGGCAGCCGCGGCCCGACGTCGCCTTCGATCTCGGCTACGTGGGCAATGTGGGCCGCCACCAGGTGATCCCTGTGCCCTTCAATCAGCCCAATATCGCCTCCCCTTCCAGTCCCGCACTGGGGGGCACGCCCTACCAGCAGAATTACAGCTACGGCTACAACGTCGGCGGCGCGTCTCTGGCCCCCGGCAGCGCCACCGGAACCGGATACCTGGCCAACTATGAAGGCGGCAACGTTGACCTGCGCGTTCCCTACATCGGCTACGCGGCCGAGTCCATCTCCTACCGCGCGGCCGGCGTGGATGCCTACAACGCCCTCCAGGCGCACCTGGAGAAGCGCATGAGCCACGGCGTCCAGATAGGCGTCTCCTACACCTGGTCGCACGCCCTCGACGAGCAGAGCGGCCTGGGCCTGTTCTTCAACGGCAACAACCCCCTTAACCTGCGCAGCAGCTACGGCTCGTCCGACTTCGACCGCACCCACGTGGCCAGCATCAACTACACCTACCAGATTCCCGAGTTCGCAAACAAGCAGTCCCTCGCGGGCAAGGTAATCGATGGATGGTCGCTGGTGGGCCTGGCCGTGCTGCAAGGCGGCCAGCCCTACAGCATCATCGACTTCTCCGGCGCGGTGGGCAGCATCTACTACTCGACCTCCGACGGCATCACCAACCCGGTCGTCCCGCTGGCCAAGGGCTGCACACCCAAGAACGCCCTGACCGGCGCCTCCGGCGCATGGACGCCGGCCGGTGGGCAATCGGCCTTGAAGGCCTCCTGCTTCACCCTGCCGCTGCTGCCGGCCGGCGGACTCGGCGGCGCCATCCCCGCATCCGACACCTTCGAAACCGGCTTCACCACCGGCCAGCGCAACATCTTCCGCCAGGCCCCTCAGAAGCGCGCCGATGCCTCACTGGTCAAGGAACTGGCCATCACCGAGCGCTGGAAACTGAAGTACACCTTTGACGTCTACAACCTCACCAACACCACGAGCTTCGACGTGCCCGGCAACGAGGTATCGCAAAACCAGTACTACAACGCCTATCCCACCGTCGGCACAACGCCGCTGCCCACCGGCTGCACCGCTACCGGAGCGCAGAGCAACTCGAGCTTCTATAACTGCCCGTCGAGCATCGGCGTTGTCACCCACACCATTGGCAGCCCCCGCCAGATCCAGATGTCCCTGCACCTGGACTTTTAAGTGCAGGGAATAGAGATCAGGGAATAGGGAATAGTAAAAACCCGAGGGCTCCACGCAAATAAGAAAGGGCGTTCGCTGACAATGCAAGCGCCCTTTTCTTCTTTGTGCAAGCCGACGAGGTCAATGTCCCCCCGGCTCTCTCTATTCCCTATTCCCTATTCTCTATTCCCTATCTCCCCAATGTCCTCATTCCACACCTCCAGATGCGCGGCAATGTAGCGCTCCAGCAGTTCGCGGCATTCGCTGCTGTCCAGGTCGATCACTTCCACGCCATTCTCGCGCAGCCACGCAACACCGCCCTGAAACGTGCGGCTCTCGCCCACCACCAGCGTGCCGATGCGGAACTGGCGCACCAGTCCGCTGCAATACCAGCAGGGAGCCAGCGTGGTCACCATCACCAGGTCGCGGTAGCTCGTCTGCCGCCCGGCGCGGCGAAACGCGTCCGTCTCGCCGTGGACGCTGGGGTCGCCCTGCTGGACGCGGCGGTTGTGGCCGCGGCTGAGCAGCTCTCCGGTGCGCCGGAACAATGCTGCTCCAATGGGAATGCCCCCTTCGTCAAAGCCAATGCGCGCCTCTTCCAGCGCCACCTGCAACATGCGTTCGTACAACCCTGAATCCGTCAAGTGAATCCCTCATCTGAAGGATAAGGCAACCGCCATGGTTGCATCGGGGTGCAGGCAGAACGCTTGACTTCCACTGCACTCAAAGATCTATGGTGAAGCGGTGAATGAAGGAGCACACAATGAAGACGCGCAAACTGGGAAAGCACGGCCCCGAGGTTTCGGCCATCGGGTTGGGCTGCATGGGCATGAGCGATTTCTACGGCGCTCGCGATGAGCGGGAGTCGCTGGCCACTATCGATCGCGCCCTCGAGCTGGGCATCAACTTCCTCGACACCTCAGACGCCTACGGCCCGCACACCAACGAGGTGCTGGTGGGCGATGCGATCAAGAGCCGGCGCAACCAGTTCTTCATCGCCACCAAGTTCGGCATTGTGCGCGACCCGGCCGACCCTGCGCGGCGCGGCCTGGACGGCAGTCCGGCTTATGTGCGCAAGTCGGCCGAGGGAAGTTTGAAGCGGCTGGGCATTGACACCATCGATCTCTACTACCAGCATCGCGTCGACCCCAAAACGCCCATCGAAGAGACGGTGGGCGCGATGGCGCGGCTGGTGGA
>Ga0182030_10007570_pt1 | contig 22640 bp, 17 predicted proteins | sample 812S3MmetaG_FD_121299 | JGI IMG/M metagenome (GOLD analysis project Ga0182030, IMG submission 121299) | Permafrost microbial communities from Stordalen Mire, Sweden - 812S3M metaG (Illumina Assembly) | ecosystem: Environmental > Terrestrial > Soil > Wetlands > Permafrost | place: Sweden...
GCGAGCCGGTTGCGGCGCGAGAGGCGCGCCAACTTGGCGCGGCGCTCATGACAGAAACGATGGAGCGTCGACCGGAGATCGGCTTCGCATCGTACGATCGATTCTTTCCAAATCAAGACTTTACGCCGGCCGGCGGGTTTGGTAACCTCATCGCTCTACCCCTTGCCCGGCGCACTCGCGATCGCGGCAATAGTGTCTTCGTCAACGACAAACTCGAGCCGTACGAAGATCAATGGGCGTACCTCGCGGCCCTGCAGCGGATGACACCGGAAGCAGTCAGCGACCTGGTTCGTGAGGCGCAAGACTCGGGCCGGGTGCTGGGTGTCCGCATGCCCGTCGATGACGACGAGTCGGATGAGCCGTGGTTGCTGCCACCCTCGCGCAGGCGTTCGCCACGACCGATCACCGGGACGCTACCGAAATCCGTAAGCGTTGTGCTGTCCGATGGCATCTACATCGACCGTTCGAATCTGCCGCCCGACATGGTTGCGCGGCTCGTACGGGTGGCGGCATTTGCGAATCCCGAGTTTTTCCGTGCTCAAGCGATGCGGCTCCCCACATACGGAAAACCGCGGATCATCTCGTGCGCCGAGTTGCACCCGCGCCACGTCGCGCTTCCGCGCGGATGCCTCGACGAGGCTGTCGACCTCTTGCGCTCAAACGGCGTGAGCGCAGCCTTCGAGGACCGTCGCGAATTCGGGTCTCGCCTCGATCTGCGCTTTCTCGGTAAGCTCCACGCGGAACAACAGGAAGCATTCGACGCGGTGATCGAGCACGACTTTGGCGTGCTGCCTGCGCCAACGGCTTTTGGCAAGACGGTTATTGCGGCCGCGGCTATCGCCCATCGCAGACGCAGTACGTTGGTCTTGGTGCATCGACGCGAACTTCTCGCGCAATGGATCGAACGCCTCAAGACGTTCCTTTCACTCGACCCGAGCCAGATCGGAACAATCGGCGGAGGCCGCCGCAAGCCAACCGGTCAAATCGATGTCGCCCTGGTGCAAAGCCTCGTGCGCAAAGGCGAGGTCTCGGATCTCGTTGGTGGCTATGGCCACCTGATCGTCGATGAGTGCCACCACATTTCCGCCTCGACGTTCGAGATGGTCGTGCGACGATCGAAGGCCCGCTACGTCCTGGGCCTTTCGGCGACGGTAACGCGAAAAGATGGCCATCATCCCATCATTTTTATGCAATGCGGCCCAGCACGGCACCGAGTCGATCCTCGCGCGCAAGCGGCTCGCCGCAGCTTCGAGCACTTTGTGGACGAGCGCGTCACATCTTTCCAGCTTCCAGAAGAGCTGCAGTTGCCCGGCACATCGATGCCCGCGATCTTTGCCTGTTTGTCTAAGGACGAAAAGCGCAATACCTTCATTGTCGACGACGTCCTCGCATCGCTCGAAGCCGGGAGAAATCCACTCGTGCTAACCGAGCGGCGCGACCACCTCGAATATTTCGCAAACTGTTTCAAGGGAGCGGCTCGGAATATCGTCGTGCTGCGAGGTGGGATGAGCGCTGCCGAGCGGCGGGCGGCTGAGGAGGCCCTTCGCGCCCCGGAACATGCGGAGCGACTCGTCCTTGCAACGGGGCGTTATCTCGGCGAGGGCTTCGACGATGCGCGCCTTGACACGCTCTTCTTGGCAATGCCGATCTCATGGAAAGGCACCATCGCGCAGTATGCCGGGCGGCTACACCGCGATCATACCGACAAACGAGAAGTTGTCGTGTACGACTACATTGACGCCGCGGTCCCGGTGCTTGCAAGAATGGCTTCAAGAAGGCAAGCCGGATACCGCGCCTTGGGTTATCGCATTCGCTCGAGAAATGTCGCTTCGCCCGCGTGAGCAACGAGCAGGGGGCCGGTCATATATTCTAGCTTAGTTGAGATTTGTTTTGGCTGGATCGATTCGGTCCGCGACAATCAAGGCCCAGTTTTGCCATTCCACGATATTCTCATGACCTTCGGGCGCTGCCTTAGCCACTGCAGCCACATAGGAGCGTATGCGCTGAGCCTGCTCCCAGCGTTCCGACTCTCGAACGAGTGCGTCGATCTCTTCTTTTTCCCTACGAGCCTGTTCCTGAGCTTCTTCCCGAATCTGGCGGTCGCGTTCCCATCGTTGATGCTGCTCCGCCAGTTCTTCATCACGCTTACGATCACGGGCCGCTTGCTCGAGGAATCCAATGACGATGTCGTTCAGCCGCGACGACAGCGGCCTTTCCGCCGTACCGTTCCAATCGCGTGCACCGTAGTATGATTTGTAGAGCCGTAGGCGCAGCATTCCCGTGGGTTCGTAGTCGTAAGTCGGACCCCAGTCATAGGCTCCGGGACGCTCATCTTTCTTGTGCGGAACTCGCTTCGTTATCTCCATCACGTCGAACGTGATCGCTTGACCGAGCATCTTAACAGCGAGTCCCTTGCGTTCGTCAACCGAGACGCTCCATCCACGTCGTTCCAGGGCTCGTAGGAATACCGTCAACAGGACTCGGCGCTCTCGCTCGACGGCAGCTACTCTGGGTCGCGACAACCTGCCCAAGGGCGACGGTTGTGCCTCCTGGTCTAACCACTTCTGGACGATCGGATGCCACTTCGCTACGATCTTCGGGACCTCGATCTTGGCCTCGTCGCGATGCTCGTGCTCTATGGCGGCGGCGACGTCCGGTGGTATGGCCGGCGGGTCTGGCCGCGCATGCTCCGCGATGATGACGGTCTCGTCTTGCGAGTTATCACGGGGCTTCAGCGGCGGCCTGCGGACACGTTTTCCGAACTTTAGCTTCGCCCAATACCCGCGAGGCGGAAGCGGGACGCCCACGCGTCGGCACAGTTTTGAAAAACCGACATCCGAAATGTTGTAGCGGGGCGCGATCTTAGAAACGGGCTCAGACCACACGAGGTCGTAGAGCTCTTTCCGTGTCAGGCGATGGGCGTGCTGGTCGGCCATGCCGGAGCTTTCGACGGAGGCTCTGTAGTTGCATTAATAGACGGCGCAGGTCGGCTTTGGATTCCTCAATCCCGCTGGTTTTCGCCGCGACGGAGATTTGATGAGAACAGATGATCGCAGCGCCGCACCCACGACGTCAGCTTGCGAACCGCATCACGCGAAGCAGCGGATCGGCCTGATGCTCTGGGCAAACCGCGACCTCGGAATGCTCAGCCCACGACCACCCATCCGGAAGCATATAGAGGACCCACGTGCCTGCACCCGGCTCGTCGAGCACCACGCCGCGTGCGATTCCGCCGTCACGCGTCTTTGCGCAGACCTCACAGGTCAATGCATCGAGCCCGCGACGACGCTCCGTGACAAGCACCATCGAACCGCGCGGCCCGCTGAACTCCGCAAGGCGGTCACGACGATCGAGAGAGTCGCTCATGCCGCGAACTCCAGGGAGAGCTGGTCTCGTGGCTTACCGCCGTACCGCGATTCGAGGTTTGCGAAAGTCTCACCCACAATCGCGTACATTCGTGGGTCTACCGCCGACAACCGCTCGCGGCCGAACTCGGCGTCGATTGACGCGGCGCGTGGTGGGTCTCCGCGCGAGGCACCGCGAGTGTCTTGGTCCATGAAGCCTTCGCGCTTTCATCTATGTATCTCGCAATAGTCTCTATCCCATCAGTTCTTTGCTCAAAACCTCCATGAGCTTGTATATTTCTGGCGGCACGATCACCCCGCACGTTTCAAAGTCGCTAAGTGCCCGCTCTATTTCGTGGCGGTTATTGTTGAATTCAAAAACCATAGCGGCGTAAGCCTTGGCCAGGTTTCCGTTCCACTGGAACATATGAGGATTATTCTTCTGTGCAAGGGCTGTCAGAATTCATCTGTTACAAAGATTTCGTCCTCGCTCGCCATACGATCATCACAATATGTCGGGCCAATATTGCAGGAGCGGCACTCCGATGCAGATGGTTGGCGCGCTGGAGGCATAGGGTTTACAGCCAGCGCTACAAGACGAATCCCCGCCGATCGTATTTCCGTCAGGCGACTGCGGTCTACATCCACAACCTGGTCTTTGTAAACTAACCTGGCTTGCGCGCTTCGATTGCCGTTCATCTCCGCGAGCCAAATGTAGATCAGGGCTTGAACGTGATCGGAGTCACGTCGGATGCCGGTTTTACACTCCTCAATCCAGAGACTGCCGTCTTGCTCGTAGACGATATCAGCCTTGCCCTTTACCGTCGCGGTTTTGCCGTTGACCGTGAAACTCTGCTCGACGCGAGGGCGTAGACCCATCTCGCGAAGCTTGCGTACGCGCCAGTCAACGAGTGCATTGTGATCCTTGGTCCAGCCGTCAAGAGTCGACCCGGCCTCCAATTTGTCGAAGGAGTGACGTGCGCGAAACCAGAGGGACCACTCGCATTGTGCGTCGCCCGAAATGAGTTTCGTAAGCCACGTGACCCAAATGAAGGGCTCGTCGCGGGCCTCTACTGGTCGATATCCAGGACCCAAGCTAGTCCCTCCGTCCTGAAATGCCACCCTGTTGGCATTGCGATTTGGTATTTCTAACACAATGGAGGCATGGCTCACGCCGGGCTATGCTCTTTCCGGCCGGCCAGGCCACCGACCTTGAGGGACAAATGGACTCATTCGATGTCGACTCTCTAGAACGTCAGATCTTCGGAGACGCTCAGCTCATTTGGCAAGATTTTCGCGTACCGTCCGACCATCAATCTCGCGAGGTTTCGTCTGTCGCCCCACCCGATCCCGATCGGGGAGACAGTGGACGCCTGCGCCGGCGGGTCGCGCGTTCAGGAATTCCTGATAAGCTCTTGGACCTAGCCGCTCGCGGAGACTAGGAGTCCGCCGCGTAGAACGCATCCTACGATGGCCGCGGCAATTTCAACGCGCTGTAGCCGAGGAGCGGCTCCGCCGCGACCTCTTTGCCACTCTGAGTGCCCACGAAACGCCGCCGCATTCTGCTACACTCGGAGAATGGTTATGCTACCGAACGGGTTGACGGGGCCGCTTTGAACGCGATTCGCGGGACTTTCGAGTTGAGCGAAGCCTATTTCGCCAGACCGCTCGGAGCAAAGGACGCTGGGAAGGCCCGGACATCCCGGCATGCGCAGATGTGGAAATAGCCGTAATCGGCTGGGGCTCTCTCATTTGGTGCCCCGGCGCGCTTCAAATCAAATCGAAGTGGCATTCAGACGGCCCCATCTTACCCATTGAGTTCGCTCGGATATCGCGCGATGGGCGATTGACGCTTGTCATCCTTCCGGGCTCGCCGGTTGTACAAACATACTGGGCTATGAGTGAGCTTGCAACACTAGAGGCGGCTCAGGAGAACCTCCGCATTCGCGAAGGCACCGCGCACCAGCAAATTCACGCAACTCGCTCCAGCAAACAGGTTATGGAAGTCAATGCGGACCCGACCACGGTAATTCGCTCGTGGCTGCGTACCCGGCCGCATCTGAAAGCAGCCATTTGGACCGGATTGGAGACAAACTGGGAACAGACACGCGGATGCCAGTTCACACCCGACAACGCCTCACTGTACATATCTGAACTTATGCATGAGCAAGCGCTGGACCCGACGCGCTATGCTCGCGCTCGCGAATACATCCAAAATGCACCGGCCCAGATACAGACCAGAGTTCGGCGAATGCTGCGTGCCAACGGTCTCGAAGATGCGAAGCTCCCAGCGGAGCTGTTCGAAACAAAAGAGAGTGATGATCCTTGCAACACCCCACGGCTTTGCCGGTTGCCAAGGCCGTAGCCATGACGAGCGTCCCTAGCGAAATTCTTCGATGGTCATCGGATCGGCCAGGTTGGCAGCGCGATGCGCTACGGCGCCTCTTAACATCGGAAGCAATAACGCCACAAGATCTGACGGATCTTGTAACTCTGTGCAAGGCCGCTCATGGCTTAGCGGATCCCCAATCCGCGAGCCCGCTTTCGGAGGGCCACGTTGCGGTTCAGAGTCGGCAGACGAACAAAACCTCCGTCGTCAGCGTTACGCATCATCGAGGCGTAAACGCTCTCGCTGCGGATCAAACCGTCACATTCGGGCCGAGACTAACTGTTGCGTTCGGGCAAAATGCAACCGGAAAGTCTGGCTATACCCGCATCTTAAAGCGCGCGTGCCGTTCTCGCGGGCTCGAAAACATTCTCGGTAATGTGCTGAGCGGTGAAGCGCCACTAACGCCGGCCGCGACGATCTCATTTCGCGAAGGCTCAAGGGACGAATCCCTGGCGTGGACGCACGATTCACCGCCGTCGGATGCCCTCGCCGGGGTAAGCGTTTTCGATTCGCACTGTGCACCGATATATCTACGCGACAAAACCGACGTTGCGTTTCGGCCCTTTGGCCTCGATGTCTTCGACAAGCTTTCGACACTCTGCGATGAGGTGCGGACGCGCCTTGAACAAGAACAGAGGCAACTAAGTGCCGCAGCGCCGACCCTCCCTATGATTGCAGTGGGTACGCAGGCACGCGCATTGATTGATGGTCTAACTGCTCTTACGAGAGTCGAGGACGTCCGCGGTCTCGCAACCTTGTCAAATGACGATGAACACCAATTGAACGAGTTGCTCGCGCGCCTTCGCGATCTTCAAGCGTCCGACCCGAAACGGCGCGCTCAGGAGCTGCGCCTCAAAGCGGACAGGCTCAACGGCGTCGTCCGACACCTTGAAGATCTGGCGGTCATCCTAGGTGATCAGAGCGTGAGGGATCTCAAATCCGCAGCAGACAGCGTTCGAATTGCGCAAGAGGCCCTGGCCCTTCTCCGGCTTACTGCGTTTAACGACAATGTGTTGCCTGGAACGGGTGAAGAGGCTTGGGCGGGTATGTGGCAGGCCGCTGGCGTGTTCGCCGAAGTCGCCTATCCTAACGTTGCCGCACCGCTAACTGCACCGGGAGCACGCTGCCCACTTTGCCAGCAAACCATCGGCTCCGACACTTCCGAGCGCCTACGACACTTTGCAGAGTACGCCACGTCGAACGCGCAAACGCAAGTCCGTCTCGTCGAGGCATCTTTTCGCTCGCTGCTTGACAAAGTCGCTAGTGTGGATACCGCGCGAGCCGACGCAAAACTCGCCTTAGAAGAGCTTGCCATCGATCAGCCGCAATCTGCGCAGCACGTGCTCAGCTTTCTAGCTGATGCATCACGCATTCAGGAGCAAATCAGAGACGCAAATGGGGCCACTGCGCTTCCCGACCGAGGGATCGGCGCAGGCCCAGCCGCGGAGTTAGCTGCGGAAGCAAAAGCGCTTCTAGAGCGAGCCGCCGGCCTTCAGGTTCAAGAACCGGCCTTGGGTCTTGAAGATGTTGCAACACTGAAAGAACTCGAAGCACGTCTCGGGCTCAAAGAGCACCTACAAATTATCATCGACGAAATCGAGCGCAAAAAACGGCTAGCTGCTTATCGTCAGTGTCTCGACGACACGTCAACGTACGCGATAACGCGCAAAAGTACGGAGCTTACAAAAGAGCTCGTCACCGATCGTCTACGAGACACCTTCAGAGAGGAACTCCAGAAACTGGATTTCAAGCATTTGCAGGTTGAGGTACAGGCCGCTGGTGGCGCCAAAGGGGCGCTCTTCCATCGGCTCGCCTTCATTAACGCTCCGGGTGTCGCGGTTACTGATGTCCTGAGCGAGGGTGAATCAAGGGCACTTTCGTTGGCGGCATTTCTAACGGAGCTGAGCACCGCGCCGTCGACTTCAGCAATAATCTTCGATGATCCAGTGTCATCACTTGATCATATCTGGAGAGAAAGAATTGCGCGGCGGCTAGTGATGGAGGCAACGGAACGCCAAGTAATTGTGTTTACGCACGACCTCCTGTTCTTGCGTCTTCTGATCGACGAAGCCGGCCGTGCGACAGTGCAGTGCGACCACCAATATATTCGCCGTGACGCGCAGCCAGGCTTGTGTTCCCCCGATCTTCCTTGGATTGCCATGCGCGTGAAGGAGCGAATTGCTCGGCTACGCGATCGGTGGCAGACCGCTGATAAGGTGCACCGGACGGCTTCACCGGAAGAGTACGAACGACTTGCGCGGGAGATCTATGCCCTCTTGCGCGAGGCTTGGGAACAAGCGATCGTCGAGATTCTCCTAAATGATGTCGTTGAACGTTTTCGACCAAGCATCCAGACGCAACGAGTGAAGAGCCTGCACGATATTTCGTCGGATGATTGTAAGACAATCGATGACGCGATGACGGAGTGCTCGCGATGGATTCTTGGGCATGATCAAGCGGCCGCGGATGGTACACCAATCCCGGGAGCCGCCGAACTAAAGGAAATGATCAATGGCCTCGACCGCTGGGTGAAGCAGGTCCGTAATCGGAGGGACTAACTAGAGATCATGCCGAGGCGCCATTGCGATTTTTGAGCCCAGCGAGACTGGGTTCGTAACGCGCAGTTCCAAGACACGATGGCATCGGGCACGAGCAACTGAGACGTGTTGCGCGTGCAGGCCCGGAAGTGTTGGAAACTTAAACCGGTACATGTGGTAAACGGTGCTCGGCTCGCGGGGGATGCGGGCGGCATGACGCCATATCATGCTGTCTACTTTGCCCATGCCCTCACCAAACGATCCTCGAGCGACGGTGTTGAACGGCTGACAAATGCGCTTGCGGATGCGCAAGTCGACCTCAATCCTCACCAGATCGATGCTGCGCTCTTTGCAGTCCGTAACCCGTTGTCGCGCGGGGTGATTCTTGCGGACGAGGTTGGGCTAGGTAAGACTATCGAGGCTGGTCTGTTGCTCGCCCAGCGCTGGGCGGAACGTAATCGTCGGCTTTTGATCATCGTACCAGCGAACCTGCGAAAGCAGTGGGCTCAAGAGCTAGCCGACAAATTCTACCTCCCGGCTGAAATTCTTGAGACAAAGACATTTAATAAGGCACTGAAATCGGGCAATCTGAATCCGTTTGAACAAGAAGCAGTCGTCATCTGTTCATATAACTTCGCTTTTTCGAAAGACGCCTATGTTAAGGCTACAAAGTGGGATCTCATCGTCATCGACGAAGCTCATCGGCTTCGAAACGTCTACAAGCCGACGAGTCGGATCGCGCAAGCGATAAAGAGCGCCATCGCGCCACATCCGAAAGTTCTGTTGACGGCGACGCCACTTCAAAACTCCTTGTTAGAACTCTATGGCCTAGTGAGTATAATTGATGAGTATGTGTTCGGTGACGTCAAGAGCTTTCGGATGCAGTTTACGAGGCCTAACGAACTTCAACTAACGCAGCTCAGAGATCGTCTTCGGAGCATTTGCAAGCGTACACTTCGACGCCAAGTACTCGAGTACGTCAAATACACAAATAGACATGCACTAGTTCAGGAGTTCATACCATCGGAGCCAGAGCAGCGTCTCTACGACCTTGTGTCCGATTATTTGCAGCGACCGACTCTCTACGCGCTCCCCCCGAGTCAGCGCCAGCTCATGACCCTAATACTGCGAAAGTTACTCGCGTCGTCAACCTATGCCATCTCGGGAACTCTTGATGGTCTCGTTCTAAAACTGGAAAACCTTACGTCATCTGAAAGAGAATTGCCGCCGGATGGTGTCTCTGCAGCGCCCGACGATGAAGATGCGGAATCCATTGACGACTTGGCGGACGAGTGGGAGGAAGAGAATGGAGCTACCCCGGCCAACGGTAGGCCAGCCCTATCGGCTGAACAAGTCGCCGATGTTCGCGCAGAAACGGAGGTAGTCCGCGAATTCTCCGAATTGGCGCGGTCGATCATTAGGAACTCGAAGGGAGAGGTTCTATTATCAGCGCTGCGACGCGGATTCGAAGCGGCGGCGAAAGCGCAAGGCGATGTGCACGCACCGACCGTTCAGCAAAAGGCCGTCATCTTCACGGAATCGCGCCGAACGCAAGATTATCTCTTCCGGATATTAGCGCAGACTGAGTTCAAAGATAGAATTGTCTTGTTCAATGGTACGAATACCGACGAGCTCTCACGCGGTATCTATCGACGGTGGCTCGAGCGTCATGAAGGCACTGACCGAGTCAGTGGCTCGCCGACTGCGGATATGCGAGCCGCACTCATCGAGAACTTTAGGGACGAGGCCACGATCTTAATTGCAACCGAAGCGGCGGCCGAGGGTGTTAATCTACAATTCTGCAACCTGGTCGTTAACTACGACCTTCCATGGAACCCACAACGTATTGAGCAACGCATAGGGCGTTGCCATCGATACGGGCAGAAGTTCGATGTCGTCGTGGTAAATTTCTTGAATAAGGCTAACGCAGCTGATGTTCGCGTGTATGAATTGCTCGATGAGAAGTTTAAGCTGTTTAGCGGGATCTTCGGTGCGAGCGACGAGGTACTCGGCGCGGTCGAATCAGGCGTGGACTTCGAGAAACGGATAGCTACGATTTACCAACAATGTCGGACGCCGCAACAGATTGAGTTTGAGTTCGATCAACTACGCAGTGACCTTGACGCTGAGATCTCCGTTAGGGAAGCGGCAACCAGAGAAGACCTACTCAACAACTTTGATCACGAAGTTGTCGAAAAGGTACGTGTCGAGTCCCGCGCGGCGCTCGATCGGTACAATGCTCGTCTTTGGGAGTTGACGAGCTTTTTGCTGTCTAACGACGCCGACTTCGACAATGACGGCTACGCCTTTAAGCTTCGCCGAAACCCATTCGATGGTGAGCCGATCCACCCGGGTCCATATCGCCTCGCTAAAGGTGTGGAGGACGCGAATACTTATCGGGTCGGTCATCCTCTCGCTCAGCGCCTCCTTGCCGAGGCGAAGGCGCTTTCGGTCCCGATTGCGGAGGTGACATTTCACCTCACAGAGGGTCGCAAGCGCATTACTTTCTTACAGCCTCTAGTCGGCGCGGCAGGCATCGTGACGCTTCGCAAGACCACGGTCTCTGGCATCGAAGCGGAGGACGAGTTGATTCTAGCCGGATTTAGCGAAGCAGGCGAGACTCTCGATGCGGAGCAATGCCGGCGCCTATTTGACCTCGATGGAAGCATTCTAACAGCCGAGAGCCTTCAAGATGCTGAATCGGTCCGGCTGGAACACGCTTTCAAGCAGGCACGGGGTTTGGTAATGGACGCTGCGACGCAACGGAGCGGTATCTGGTTTGATGACGAGATGGAAAAACTTGAGCGCTGGGCGGATGACCTTCGCACAAGCCTTAAGAGTGAACTCGACGAGAGCGAAGCAGCGCTTAAGGAGGCACGCAAGGCCGCCCGTCTCGCCCCAACGCTCCCGGACAAACTAGATCGCCAGCGAGAAGTAAGGCGGTTGGAAGGCAGGCGTGATGCTGCCTGGCGTGACTACGATCGTGCCGGGCGCGAGCTGGATTCAAAAAAGGAAACGCTATTGGACGACGTCTCGCACCGCCTCGAACAACGAACTCAAGAGGTTGAAGTGTTCACTATTCGCTGGCGAATCGCTTAGCGGGACCTGACGCAATGGCGGAAACCGAATTGCCCGAAAACATGGCCCCTGATACCCGTCTCGAGGGTGCGTCCGTCGACATTGCGGCTGAAAAGCGCCGGCAGCTGCTTGAACTCTTTCCAGTCGCTCGCGCCGATCAAGGAAAGATTGACTTCGATCGTCTGCGCCTTGCGCTCGGCGAATCCGTGGACGGCGGCAAGGAACGCTACGGTCTTGTCTGGCCAGGAAAGGCCGATTGTTTTAAGACCATCCAGGCACCAAGTCTCGCTACTCTTGTCCCGGTCCCGGAGAAGAGCGTCAATTTCGATTCTACCCAGCACCTCATCATCGAAGGCGACAACCTAGAAGTTCTTAAGTTGCTTCAGAAATCTTATCTGGGGCAGATCAAAATGATCTATATCGATCCGCCTTACAATACCGGCAACGATTTCATCTACCCCGATAATTACAGCGAATCGCTAGAAACGTACCTTCAATACACGGGACAGGCTGACTCGGGTGGAAAGAAATTCGGTACTAATACCGACGCTGAGGGGCGATTCCACTCGAAGTGGCTCAACATGATGTACCCACGTCTATATTTGGCGCAAAACCTCCTCACTGATGATGGTGTCATCTTCATAAGTATCAATGATGTCGAGCTCTCGAATCTGCTTTCGATGTGCAATGAGATCCTCGGTGAGAATAACCACCTAGCCACCTTCATTTGGGCGAACGAAGGCAATATTGACAATCAAAGCAAGATAAAGACGAATCACGAATACGTCGTAGCTTACGCTCGCAACGAATCTATGATAGCTCCTCCACCTGTCATTGATCCCAACGTTCCAAAGACTAGCAAATTGTATCGCGAAGTCATCGAAAACACCATCGTAAAAAATGGCCCAGCAAACCCCGAAAGCGACGTGCTCTTGCCGTCAGGGTTTCCTGCAAATTTCGATGCGGGCCTCATCACCAAGAAGGCCGATGCCTGGCCGCATCTTAGCGATAGCGTTGAGGTCTCCGAACGTAAGACGACTGGTGCCGTTATAGCACGCAGCGGATGGAGTTCTAAAGATCTCCTCGAGGAATTTATTGCGACTGGATACCGACCAATACTCGATAGTAAAGGTCAGGAAACCGATTTCTATTTAACGAGCTCCGGGACAATAATGCAGCGTAAGCAGCGCTCGGAAAAACAGAGCCACGTGCTGACTATCCTACGGGGGATGGGAACAGTTCAGTCGGCCTCGGCGGCGCTCGAGGAGGTGGGCATCGCTTTTTCCTATCCGAAGCCTTCGAAGTTACTGGAATATCTCGTAGAGATTGGCAGCGCTCCCGGCGATCTGATCTTGGATTTCTTTGCCGGTTCCGGAACTACGGCGCAAGCGGTTCTCGACCTCAACGCCCGCGAAAACAGCCAGAGACGGTTCATCCTGATCCAGCTCCCAGAACCTATGGAGCGATCTGACTATCCCACGATTGCCGATCTGGCCGAAGAGCGCGTGCGACGAGTGATTAGGAAACTCAATGACGCCGGCGAGAGCAAGCTAAACCTTAATCAAGCGGAGCAACAAGACCGCGGATTTCGACTCTTCAGGCTAACACAGTCAAACGTCAAAGAATGGGATGCAGCGGTTGCACACGAGACCGAGGCGGTGAAAGAGCAGTTGGAGCTCAGCATTGATCACATTCGGACCGGTCGGACCGATCTCGATATTGTTTACGAGGTCTTGCTGAAGAGTGGATATCGCCTCTCGTCGAAAGTCGAATCCGAAACGGTCAACGGTCGGCGCATCTACAGCGTCGGCGACGGTGCATTCTTGATCTGCTTGGAGAGAGATCTAACACTTGATCTAATCCGTTCGATCGCTGCGCGGAAGGCCGAACGCGTGCTGTTTCTCGACGAGGGTTTTGCCGGCAACGACCAGTTGAAAACCAACGCCGTGCAGACCTTTAAGACTAAGAACGTTGTTTTCAGAACGTTGTAAGTGAAGCTTCAATTCGACCCTGACCAGCCGTTCCAACTGGAAGCAATCAACGCGATTGCGGATTTGTTCGACGGGCAACCGCTGAGCGAACCAACATTCAGCGTCATCAAGATGGCGCCGACGGACGATTTGTTTGCCGGACGAGAGCGTAACGAGCTTGGGGTAGGTAACAAGCTGCTGCTCAGCTCAGAAACACTTCGAGCGAACCTTTGCAAAGTTCAGCAGCGTAACGGGCTTGATGTTGCGGTAAATCGAGATTCCATTGAAGGTTGGGAGCTCTTCGACCCTTTCACCAATCAGCAGCGCTCTTGCCCGCATTTTTCAATTGAGATGGAGACCGGTACTGGAAAAACTTACGTCTATTTGCGGACGATTTTCGAACTTGCGAAGCGTTATGGCTTTACGAAATTTGTCATCGTTGTACCTAGCGTAGCGATTCGTGAGGGCGTGCTGAAGAACATTGAAATCACAGCAGAGCATTTTCGCTCCCTTTATGATCACGAATCGTACGAGTATTTCGTTTACGACGCGAAATACGTGGATCGCCTGCGTCGTTTCGCTACCGCCAACTCGATTCAAATCAGTATCATTAACATCGACGCATTCCGCAAGAATTTTACCGGCACGCCGGATGAAATCAAGAGTAACGTGATGTACCGCCTGAGCGAGCGTCTTTCATGGCGCCAGCCAATTGAGTTTGTACAGGCAACGCGACCAATCGTCATAATCGACGAACCCCAATCTGTGGACAACACAGAGCGGGCGCAAGAGGCAATCAAGGCCCTGAATCCGCTTTGCACGTTACGCTACTCCGCGACACACCGTAACCCGTATAATCTCGTATACCGGCTCGACCCAATCCGAGCATTTGAGTTGCGACTCGTCAAACAGATCGTGGTTGCGAGCGCCTCATCCGATGGCATTGCGACGGACGCCTACGTACGCGTTCAGGATATTCGCTATCGGCCGGCGATTCAGGCTAAGCTTCAAATATACGTGCAGGGCGCGGATGGTCCGAAGCCGAGATCAGTTACGGTTCGGCAAGGTGCACATCTGTTTGTGCGCTCTAATGAGCGCGTCGAATATGCGCAGGGTTACGAGGTTGCTGAAATCAATGCGGAGCCCGGTAACGAGTATATTCGTTTTAGCGGCGGCAGACGTTTAAAGATTGGCGACGAGATCGGGGGCATGCGAGAGGATATCTGGCGTGCACAAATTCGGCACACCGTTAAGAAGCATTTAGATCGCGAAGTCCAGCTTCAAGACCGAGGTATCAAGGTACTGAGCTTGTTCTTCGTTGATCGAGTGGCAAATTATCGCGAATATGATTCCGATGGGCGCGCGCAGCCGGGAAAGTTCGCACAAGCGTTCGAGGAAGAGCTTGCGAGTCTGGCGAGTGAAGAGCACTATCGATCGCTACCGTGGCTTTCTGAGCCGGTCGCTCGTCTGCACAACGGCTACTTTGCCAGCGATAAAAAGGGCTTCAAAGATACGCATGGCGACACGCAGGCCGACGATGATATCTACAATCTCATTATGAAGGACAAGGAGCGCCTGCTCACATTAGAAGAACCTTTGCGCTTCATTTTCACGCACTCGGCATTACGCGAGGGTTGGGATAACCCAAACGTCTTTCAAATTTGCACACTCAATGTAGGGCACAGTACGATCCGCAAGAGGCAAGAAATTGGACGGGGCCTACGCTTGCCGGTCGATTCACAGGGACGCCGGGTATTCGATGAGTCAGTCAACAGACTTTACGTAATGGCGAACGAGTCTTACGAAGACTTTGCAAGGACGTTGCAAGCAGAATACGAAGCCGACTGCGGTGTAACATTTGGGAAGGTGAGCCTGAGTGCGATCGCTGGGCTGACCCGGATCGTTGATGGCATTGAAGAGGCGATTGGCCCCGAGCTGGCTCGTCGTATCCAAGCGGCTTTGGAAGCGCAACAGCTGCTCGAACCGGACGGCCGTATTGGATCTGCTTTTGATCCGAATGCTAAGGGGTTTTCGCTGGATCTGCCCAGTGACTTGAACGATCTCGCCCCATCTGTAACCGACCTTCTTGGGTCATATCGCCTCGAACGCCACGTTCGGAGAGATCGCGACGAAGGAGCCAATCGGTTGAAGAAAGAGGTGGTGCTCGGCCGTGACTTCGGCGAGCTTTGGGACCGCATCAAGCCGAAGACGACGTATCGTGTTGAGTTCGAGACGGACGAGCTGATTCGACGCGCGTGTCAAGCAATCGCCAACATGGGGCAGATTCAGGCGCCTGTTATCCGCGTAGCTAGTGGCGCCCTCGACGTCAGGCGTGCGGGCATCTCAGCGCTGCCAATGGCAGTGTCGCAGGAAATCGTGGACTTCGCCATCCATGGGCTGCCGGACGTATTGGCTTATCTTCAGGAGCAAACCGAACTTACTCGCTCAACGATAGCGAAAATTCTATGCGACTCTGGCCGGCTTCCCGAGTTTTTTATCAATCCGCAGCGATTTATGGATGCGGTCGCAGCCATCTTGAAATACCAGCTGCATCAGCTGTTAGTTAGTGGGATTAAGTACGAGCGAATCGATGCTGGTACTGGCGACACGGAGTGGGAGATGACGCGGTTCGAAAGTGAGGATCTAGTCGATTACCTGAGTGCTCTTGCCGTCGGGAAGTCTATATACGACTATGTAAGCTATGATTCGGACGTCGAGCGGCGCTTCGCGGAGCAACTGGACGCGCGTGAGGACATCAGGCTGTTCGTTAAACTACCATCGTGGTTTAAGGTTGATACGCCAGTCGGGACGTACAATCCGGATTGGGCAATCGTCAAGGAAGATCGAACGATGCTCTACCTCGTCAGAGAGACTAAGGGCACTCATGACTTTCTAAAGCTGCGCACCAGCGAAGCAGAGAAGGTGCACTGCGGGCAGCGCCACTTCGAGGCTTTGGGGGTTCCCTTTGCCGTCGTCACTTCCGCAAGCGAAGTGTAATCGCCCAAAGCGATCGCGGACGATCCGCGAGAGTGCGGTTCGCAACCCCCGCTTGCGATGTTATCGGCCGACAGAAGTAACTTCTAGGTGCGCGCTCCTGGAACGTCTGTGAAGGCGAACGTCGTTCGTGAACATATTTAAGTAAGGTCACGAACTGCGACGAGGATTCGCCCTTCCTGGGCGGCTTTCTGGATCTTATAGTCGAGTGCTTGGACAAGCGAAACTCGTCCCTCAAGTATTTAGCATCAGGTCAGAACCATCCATTAAAATCACATTCGATGTGATACCGCGCGTAAACTCATCGACCATCTCTTGTCGAAAACCAACGACGGAAACGAACATCGCCCGCGTGCTGGTGATCTTCTTGTCAGCCTTGAGCTTAAGGCCCGCAAGATCAGCTTCGTTTGGTGGGTCCTTGCGCCACCTGCTTTCAACTAGATAGTCAAAGCTACGAAACGTAAAGTGGCCGTCGATTTGTTCGGTCTTAGTGCGATAGGACTTTCGATAAGGAATTTCCGCGAGTGCGAAAAGCTCGGAAAGAATAGACTCAAGCGCATAGCCTCGGGCTTGTTCGTCATCTGTGCTGGCAATCAGGTGCTTGAACTTAGTCTCTAATTCTACGATTTGCCTCGATCTCTCGATGTTCTGCTGCCGTTCCTCCTGCGCTTTTTGCCGATCCATGCTGTCGTTAGTGTTGCGTTCTTCAACGTACAGCTTCTGTGCGAGAGCGACTTCCTTTAGATGTCGTAGCGCTTTAAGTGCGGCGTCCCGATCGGGTGCTTCGGCCGGAACGTCACGGAGTTTGCAAAACTCCGTGACAATGCGCCTCTGAACAAGAGAGCCATCGTCGCCCTTCCCGTCCAGTTCCCCCAGTATCAGCCGGGCGATTTTGTATTTGCTTTGATCGGCGTGCCGGTCGTACATGTCGGCCGGCACTCCCGCTGCCACTAGAAAGCTACGATAGTTGTCGCGATACCAAAAGAGACGCCCACAAGCTTGGACCACGGCATCTCTAATCTCAAACGACAGAATTGAACTCATCCGGCGCTCGTGGCTCCTAGGGGCGGGTTCACGCCTGGAGGCACGGCGTCTCTCGCGATGAGATTTAGTAAGATTGGCTCGAATTGATTGATTGCCGACTTTAGCTCTGCAATGGCATCGCGATCTTTCGCCTGCAAAATGATCCCCAAGCCGGCAAAGAGTCCATAGGAGCTATGGAGATCGTCGCTAAGCGCAACGCGCGTAAGAAGCGAGGATACAGGATTTGGGAAAAGGGCCTCGATTTGAACGGCGATCGCGGAAAGCCGAAGCAAAAGCTTCTGGGCTTCTTTCGCGGCTAGTAGTTCGGCGTCGGTTCCCCATTCGAGACGTTCGAAGATTTTGCCGTACAGGACGGGGATACCGTCTACGAGATTATCCGGGTCAGCGCCTAGTTGGGCGACGACGTGTCGCTCCGATTCTGTTAACTTGGTGAATGGAGCCGCGAAAGTGCGAAAATGTTCTTTGGGCTCCTTCGAAGCGCTGTGACGGGAAAATGCCTCGGAAGCTCCTGCGCCGATTTCCACCGCGTCATTGTAGCGCTCACGGTCCCAAGGCTTTTCGGCGAACCAAGTCTGGCGCGAACGCGGCGTGTGTTGGAGATACTCGGCAAACCGTTCAGCAAAGTTGGTAGACTGCAAGAAGCCTCGAAAGCGGCGCAGCTTCTTGAGCGCGTATGGCAGATGACGCCGAACATCGTTCAGCGCAACCGGAAAGTCGGCGAGCCAAAGACGTATCGCACACTCGGCGATCGGGACGCCGGCTTTGCGAAAGTCAAGAATAACGCGAAACTGCCGAGATGGGTCGTCGAGATAGAAGCGCTCCTGCCCTCGCCCGCGCCCTTTGCCGCGGGCTTTGAGTGGTGGAAGCAGCCCAGAGGTGCGCCACCGCTCGAGCTGGCGACCGGTGATCCCGTAACCCCATAGGCCCGCTTGCTCTATCAAGTAGGAATCGGTGGTCAGGTTACGACTCCCCGCAGATGTGCCTTTGATGGTCGAGTTTAATGCGCTATGCTGAGCTGGCAAATCCTTCCCGCACGATGTGGAGGGTAGAGAGGAGACTCCAGAATGCGAAAATTCGCGATCTTCCTACTGGCGCTGGGTGGCGCTGGGATTGCGCTCAATCGCCTTAACCGTGCCTGGAAAGGACTCTAACCAAGCCGGGGGCGCTTTCACCAGGGTTGGGGAGTGCGGCGGAATGCAGAAAACGACACTATGCACATACCTGGTGTACGCATTAACGTTGCCAGCGGCGATCAGCCATCCGATCCGGCGCATCGGTTCGCGTCTCCGAAGGGGGACCGCAGCGCCGGCCGTCCCCACCGCCGTCCCGTCCTAACCAGCGCCGCCCCCCATCGCACGCCCCGACTTACCAGCGGCCGCCGGGCACACCGGTTCCCACCGACGCTGGGCGTCCGCGCCGCGTCTAGTCCCACGTTGCTAAGCTGCTGCAGTGCCAACTACTTGTGACCAGTGCCAAGTAGTCGCGGCCATTCCCAACTACTTCTGGACATTCACAGCATCGAACTGAGCACCGTCCTACTGCGTCAGTTTACGGGTAGTATACGCGCGGTCCGAACAGCTACGGTTCGGATATATTCTTCAGCGCTCATCTGGGCCAACGACGTAACTCGCGGCATTAGGAAGTTTATTGCTTTCTTCTTTTGGTTGGCTGCCATAACGGCGGCGTCGTACCAAGCTTCAAAGATTTTTTCAATCGCAGCAACGTTTGGAAGGGTCAAATCTTTGGTTAGAACGACAACGCGGACGATAGGTTCCGGTCCATCCAAGTTGAGGTTCAACCGCAAGTCGTGCACGTTGCAAGCTTTCAGGGTCGGTCCATATTCCGCGTGCCGCGCGAAATAGCTATTAAGGTGCTTCACCACAAGTTCGTGGATAATGCCCGGTAGCGCCGCACGATTGATATACGCGGCGCAATGATCGCCGAACCGCACGGCGCTTGCGTCGTCGACGAATCCTGGGAGCACGTCGCGACCAACCAGGACGCTCTTTTCTACCGGGATGCTGAGCCGCAGATCGGCGACGTAGAAGCCGCCCTGAAAACGCGGGGCGGTCAACCGCGCTAGATCGGGGATGTTGTAGGCTTCTACATCCGCCTTGTGCCGGTCATCGAGTCCGTCGTATCGGTATACTGGAGCGACCTGAACCCACGGCTTCTTCGCGACAGCGCTGTCTTCTTCGACGATGTCACATGTCTGGGTCGTGATCACTGCAAGCTCGAAAGCATCCTCAAGCTCATATATTGAAAGCTCTGCATCGTCTTGAGGCTCGCGCGCGTTGGTCGTTACGGCATGTCTCCCGACGAGTAGGTAAGACGCCGGGATGCGTTCGAGTAAATCGCCCTGGCTGAATAGTTTCGCGGCGTCGCGGACCTCTTTCGGTATTTCGTCGTACAGGTCGTCAAGCGTCAAACTTTTGGCGACTCCGCACAGGGCGCTTCCTGCCGACGGGCGCCCGTTCTGACGGGCTTGGACGAGGTAGATCCGACAGCGTTACATCGGATACGGCCAGCGACGGGGACGACTCGTTCAGCGAAAAAAGCAACGGTGATGCGAGACGCTCCACTGCCGAAATGTCGCCTACCTCAAGGAACATGAACGGAGATGGCTCGCCACTGCGTAACCAAGCTCGCGTTCTTTCGTCACCAATCGCTGATCGGAGTGCCGTCAAAACGCTGTTCATGCGGTAGAGATCACGAACGGTTCCAACGCGCGGGTTCTTCGTGTGCCAAGTCGTAAACGTCGTGCGGCCGATGCCGCACATTCCGCCGAGCGTTTGCAGTGATACATTGAGAAAGGCCGCGAGAGTTACCGCGATTTGGCGAGCTGTCGGTTGTACCGCGGTTGTCGGCTGCGCCTCCTCGACCAAACCGATCGACGGTTCCGCGGTCAAAATGAGCGTGGTACCTGTAAGGTACGCAGCATTCATATCTTCCGGTTGTATTAAGGAATACGGGGATCGGAAGACGAGCGGCAGACGCCGGCGACGAGTGAACAACGCACGATAGAGTGACGTCAACGAAACGGCGGTACTACTCGATGCAACCGGGTCTGGGAACGGGAAGCCATCGAAGGCATCCGGGTACATGCGGCCACAGTACAAAGCGCCGTACGAACGCAGCGGCAACGAGACGGAAGTCGTGACTGTCGCGGTAAGGTCAATCTGTCGCAGCCATGCAATGGCATAATTCGGTCGTCCAGTCTCGCTGAGTTCGGTTCTGTGGAGACCAGATCGCACGGCGTACGGATATCCATGCCAAGAGTAAGAAGGTGCAAGAAACGGGCCGCCCGATCGCGCGACGGTTTGTTTCGGGACCTCTAGGAGGTTGTTCATGCTTCGCTCAACGCGGCATAGTGCTCGGGCGTAATCACTAGCTGAAAGAGAGATGATGCGGCCGCGTGCATGCGCTCAAACAAAGCTGCAATTTCATCGCCATTGTAGGCCGAGAACGCGTCGCGAAACACGTCGGTGTCGATAAGATAGCGCATCTCAGTCTCCGCACTCTGGTCAAAAAAGAGGCCGTGCCGAAGCACTGCATTCAGTTCGTCATCCAACTGGAGGCTGATCTGCTGTTGGACGACGGTGACTGCGTTTGCAAAATCGGGGTCTCGTAGCGGACCGAGAAAGTTTTCTCGGACGATACCCTGCCACGCACTAGGGTTGCTCGCGGTATTCCGGAGCACGTCCACGTAACGCAAACCAACACGTGTGCATACGGCCGGTGCAAGATGCTCAACCACAACACGCATGCTTTCGAGCATGCGTTCCCGGAAGTCGCCCTCCCATCGGCCGTACTTTGGTGTTTCGAGCGACAAGGTCTCAGGGCCGAGCGTCGCAATCCATTTCCCGTCGTCGCTTACGAGTCGGTAAGCGCGCACGGGAGCGTTGTTGCTCGACTGCAGGCCGCCAGGCGACATGCTCAGTTCAACCGTGGCCATCTGGACTTGCTCCACGCGGTACTTGTGGCCGAGTTTTGCGAGCGACGCTACGACGTTTGCTGACGAAGCTGCGGAAAGCGGTGTTTTTAGATCCGCAAACCGCAACTGGCACGCTACCAGTTGTAGTGGGGACCGAGGAAGATGCCCGTGCCGAGGCTCGGGAAGTGTCAGGTGCAGCGATGACCTCCGCGTCCATGACCTGAAAGTGAACCTGACTTGAACATACCCCTCACTGCTCAATCTATCCTGTGGATCGCAATCTTTAGCTAGGGTGCGGAGCCGGCGAGGGCCAGCGAACGCCGGCCTCAGTCGTAACTTCCGGCCGTGCCAGACCCGGCATCTAAGGCGCAAGACCAATGCAAAATAGCCGCAGATAATGCTACAATCAGATTGCATTGGAAGAGAATAGCCGAAAGCAACGCCACGACGCGGATACAGCCAAGCCTGAGCTGCGGGCAACACAATTGGCAGCAATGACGCCCGCTCCCCAGGTTGTCGCACGCGTTGTGGATCTCGTGGGCGATCGATTGGCCTGCTACATTGCCGGCGTCCGCGACGCGCGAACGCTCGCAAGCTGGCAAACCAAAGGCGACGTACCACACGTCTCCGCGCGCCGACTGCAAATCGCGCTTCAAACCGCACTGGTGCTAGGCACGCGATATCAGCCTGATCAGATCTCGTCGTGGTTCACCTGGCTCAGTGATCGTTTGGACGAAAAGTCGCCGGCGAGCGTTCTTCACAACGCCAGCACGGAAGAAGAACTAAGTGATCTCGCGCGTGCCCTTATCTCGGCCGCGAAGGCTCACCTTGCGGAATGAATTCTGCTTATCTTATTCGCATCGTCTTGTGGATACTCGCAAAAACAGACTCCGTGCTAATCCGGAGTCTGTGTAGTCCTCTAGCCCTTGAAAAGAACCACAGCGCGGGCCCGCCCCACCGCTCGCCCCGTCCAACCAGCGCCCGTCCCCACCGCCGCCCCTCAGCGCCGTACGCAACCGCCGCGGCCCCGTCCTAGCAGCGCCGACGACCCCAGCCGAGTTGCCGCAGTGCTAACTACTTGTGACGAGTGCCAAGTAGCCGCGGCCATTCCCAATTACTTGTGGACATTCACACCCAAAGCGAACGTGCGTTCGATCTCGCCCTGGCGGCGTTATTCGAACTCATGCTCGAAGCCTTTGAGCATTTACTTTTGTGATTGAGCGCCTCGCGCTGTGATTGAGCATTTTCTTTTAGAAGTGACACCGGTCGCAGGGTTGCCCAGGCGGGATCAGTGGGCTATAGTGGTACTCAGTGGATGGCAATGGAGCCTAGTGGAGTACCCTTTTGGCA
>Ga0182030_10007571_pt1 | contig 22637 bp, 22 predicted proteins | sample 812S3MmetaG_FD_121299 | JGI IMG/M metagenome (GOLD analysis project Ga0182030, IMG submission 121299) | Permafrost microbial communities from Stordalen Mire, Sweden - 812S3M metaG (Illumina Assembly) | ecosystem: Environmental > Terrestrial > Soil > Wetlands > Permafrost | place: Sweden...
GCGAGAATGGAAACGAATGCGCGCATGGCGACCTCCCTTTTGCTATGGAGTGCAGTACGGATCGGCGTTGGCGGCAACCTGCGGCTATTTCCGCCGGAAGGTCAGATAGGCCGAGCCGCGCCCGGCCGCGCGCGCCTTGGCCTCGTAGCGCGTCGGCGCCCAGCCGGTCCACGGCCGGCGCCAGTCGTCGGCCGTCTTCGCCTCCCAGGCGAAGAGCGGCGACGCGGCGAACCGCCGCAGCGTCCAGCCGGCGTAGTCGTCGATGTCGGTGGCGAAGCGAAGCTCGCCGCCCGGCTTCAGCACGCGCGCGAGCGCCGCGACGTTGCGCTCGGAGACGAAGCGCCGCTTCAGTTGCCGCCGCTTCGGCCAGGGGTCGGGATAGAGCAGATAGATGCGCGAGAAGGCGGCGTCGGGCGCGGCCTCGATGAGCGCCGTCGCGTCGTCGATGTGCACGCGCAGGTTGGTCAACCCCTGCGCTTCGATCCCGGCGAGCAGCTTGGCGACGCCGTTGACGAACGGCTCGCAGCCGACGAAGCCGACGTCCGGGTGCTCAGCCGCCCGCGCCAGCAGGTGCTCGCCGCCGCCGAAGCCGATCTCCAGCCACAGCTCGCGGCCGGGCTCGAACAGCGTCCCAGAGCGCAGCGCCGCGAGGTCGGCCTCCAGGCGCGGCGCGAGATCCCGCATCAGGCCGGCCTGATGCGGCCTTAAGCGCTTGCCTCTAACGCGCCCGTGAAGCGCGCGGCGCGGCTCGCCCGACAAACCGTCAGGCAAGGCCCTTGAGCTTATCGGCGAGATCGGTCTTCTCCCAGGAGAAGCCGCCGTCGGCGTCGGGCGCGCGGCCGAAATGGCCGTAGGCGGAGGTGCGCGCGTAGATCGGGCGGTTGAGATCGAGGTGCTTGCGTATGCCGCGCGGCGTGAGGTTCATCACGTCCTGCAGCGCGGCTTCGAGCTTGCCCTCCTCGATCTTGCCGGTGCCGTGCAGGTCGGCGTAGATCGATAGCGGACGCGCGACGCCGATGGCGTAGGAAAGCTGCAGCGTGCAGCGGTCGGCGAGGCCCGCCGCGACGACGTTCTTGGCGAGATAGCGCGCGGCGTAGGCGGCGGAACGGTCGACCTTGGTGGGGTCCTTGCCTGAGAACGCGCCGCCGCCGTGCGGGGCCGCGCCGCCGTAGGTGTCGACGATGATCTTGCGCCCGGTGAGGCCGGTGTCGCCGTCGGGGCCGCCGATGTAGAACTTGCCGGTCGGGTTGATGTGCCACACGGTCTTCGGCGTGACCCAACCCTTCGGCAAAGCCGCAAGCACGAACGGCTCGACGATCTCGCGCACCTGGTTGGACGAGAGGTCCTCGACGACGTGCTGGTGCGAGACGACGATCTGCGTCGCCTCGACCGCCTTGCCGTTCTCATAACGCACCGTCACCTGGCTCTTGGCGTCCGGGCCGAGCTTGGTCGCCGGTCCCTTGCCGGACTTGCGCGCGTGGGAAAGGTCTTCCAGGATCTTGTGGGCGTAATACAGCGGCGCGGGCATCAACTCCGGCGTTTCGTTGGTGGCGTAGCCGAACATGATGCCCTGGTCGCCGGCGCCCTCTTCCTTGTTGTCGCCGGGCTGGTTGGCGTCTACGCCCTGCGCGATGTCGGCCGACTGCGGATGCAGCAGCACTTCGATGTCAGCCTTGTCCCAGTGGAAGCCTTCCTGCTCGTAGCCGATGTCCTTGATCGCCATGCGCGCGACATGGGCGATCCAGTCCTTGGTCACCGCGCGCGGGCCGCGGGTCTCGCCGGCGATGATGACGCGGTTGGTGGTGGCGAGCGTCTCGCAGGCGGCGCGGATGCCCCAGGGGTCGAGGCCGGCGGCTGCGCCCTCGCGGAAGAACAGGTCGACGATCTCGTCGGAGATGCGGTCGCAGACCTTGTCGGGATGGCCTTCGCTGACCGACTCGCTGGTGAACTGGTAGTTCTGACGCGCCATCCCCGAAATCTCCCACAGCTCACGCCCGGAGGCGGAGACCTTCACGCAAAAGTGGCGCCGCTTCTGACAGCCGCAGCGGTTTGGGTCAAGGCCGGGAGATTTGTCCGTTAGCCGACGTTATTGACGATGTGCGGCGGCGGCGGTTCGGACGTGTTGGCGATGCGCTCGACAAGATCGAGCACCGTCTTGCGCAGCTTCGGGTCCTTGATCTGCGAAAAGGCGCGGTTGAGTTGCAGGCCTTCCGCAGTCGACAGGAAATCCACGACATAGCTGTTGTTGGCGTCCTCGGCGAAGCCAAGACCGGCCGAAGCGCCCGGAGGACCGCCCGCCGGCGCCCCCTCGAAAAAGAACGACGGCGGCACCTCCAGCACGCGCGCCAACTGTTGCAGCCGGCTCGCGCCGATCCTGTTGGCGCCCTTTTCGTATTTCTGGACTTGCTGAAATGTGACGTCGAGCGCGTCCGCGAGCTTGCTCTGGCTCAGACCCACCATCAAACGGCGCATGCGAACCCGCGCCCCGACGTGACGGTCAATCGGGTTTGGGGTTTTAATCATGAGCAAGCCAATCCTCGCGGGCTCAAAACGAGCCGCCTATATTCCCTAAGGTAAACGGGTGCAGGCTTAGCCCAAAGCCGCCGAAGGCGCAACGTCCGGAAACGTACGGCGCCGCGAAAATCGATTCGCATTTGCGCAACCGAAAATTTAAAAGTGCAATCCGTCCAATCTCTTGCGCAGATGCATATACAACCTCTACAAAAGGGGAAAGGGCTAGCGACAGTAAAGAGGTCAGCGCCGTCGTCCCGCGAAGCAGGCCAATCCCGCCAGCGCGGTAAGGACCAGGAACGTTACGGCGCCCCATCGCGCCTGCCACGTCGGCGGCAGCGCGCCCGGCAGCGCGCCGTCGATGACCGCCTCGAAGCCGAGCGGCGCATCCTCGATCACCCGCCCGCGCGAATCGACGATGGCCGACACGCCGCCATTGGCGACGCGCACCAGCGGCAGGCCAAGCTCCACGGCGCGGAGCCGGCTTTGTGCATAATGCTGGTAGGGGCCGGCGGTGCGGCCAAACCACGCATCGTCAGTCAGGTTCAGGATATAGCCAACCCCGGCCGTATCGCCGTCGCGCACGCGCCGCTCGTTGGGGAAGACGGCCTCGTAGCAGACCATCGCCAGCGCGTCGGGCAGGCCCTTGACGCGCAGGACGCGCGGACCCGCGCCGGGATCGAAGCCGCCGGGCACGCGCACGAACTGGGTCACATGCAGCCGGTCGAGCAGCGCGCGCAGCGGCAGGAACTCGCCGAACGGCACCAGCCAGTGCTTGTCGTAACGCTCCGTGAGCAGCCCGCTCTTGTCGAGCGCCTGCATGGAGTTGAAGTAGCGCACGCGCGAGCCGTCCTCCTCCATTCGCGCCGCGCCGGTGACGAGCAGCGCGCCGCCGCGCAGGAAATCGGCGATGCGCGCCAGCGCCCCGCGGTCGCGCGCGAGGATGAAGGGGAACGCCGATTCCGGCCAGAACAGATGCGTGACGTCGGCAATTCCCGAATGCTCCGGCGAGGTCGCACGGTCGGAGAGTTTTAAGTAGCCGCCGAGGATCGCGGCGCCGTTCTCGGCCGAGAACTCCGCTCCCTGCGAGACATTGGTCTGCACCAGGCGCAGTTTGGCGCCCGCAACCGGCGCCGGGGCGGGCTCGCCGACGCGCCAAGCGCCGAAGCCGGTAAGCGCCGACATGACAAGCGCCGCCGCGATCGTCGGCCGCCAGCCCGCCGGGAGAGTCGCGGGCGCGGCGCAGAGAATGACGGTCAACAGAGTCAGGCCGTGCAGGCCGATAAAGGCGGCTACCTGCGACGGCCACAGCCACTGACCCAGCGCCATGCCGTATTCGTTCCAGGGAAAGCCGCTGAGCAGGTTCGCGCGCGCGAACTCCGCCAGCGTCAGACCGACGCCGAGCGCCAGCACTCGCGCCGCCCCATGCGGCCAAATGACACGGGCGAGCGCGAAACCGAGGGCGGGGAACAGCGCCAGAAACAGCGGCAGGCCGACGACGCCGAGCGGCAAGGCCCAGAGAAACTGATCGGCGTCGACCAGAAAGGCCGCGCCGAGCCACCACAGTCCCGCGAGATGATAACCCAAGCCCCACCACCAGCCGGCGGCGAAGGCCGACTTGGCCGAGGCCCAGCGGTTCGCCCCGCTCGGGCTGGCGGCGGCGGCCCCGTCGACGAGCCAGACGGCTATAGTCATCGGCACGATCATCGCTGGGGCGAAGCCGAACGGCGGCAAAGCCAGCGCGCCAATCGCGCCCGACGCCAGGGCGATGATCCGGCGCGGCCATCCCCAGGAGAGGATCACCGCGCTCGCCAGCGCCTCCAGCCGCCCCTCGCGGCCTGCGGACAGGGAGGCCGTCACGTCACGTGGCTTCCTTCGCGGCGGCGGGCGCCGACGTCGACGCCGCAGCGGGCGGGTGGATCTTGACCCGCTTCAGCCGGCGCGGATCGGCGTCCAGCACCTCGAACTCGAAACCCTGCGGCCCCGCCACGATCTCGCCGCGCGCCGGCACCCTGCCGGCGATGGCCGCCACCAGCCCGCCGATGGTGTCGACGTCCTCGGCCTCGTCGAGATCGCCGACGTCGAGCCCGACCCTCGTCGCGACCTCGTCGAGCGGCGCGCGCGCCTCGACGGTGTAGCGGCCGTCGGCGCCGAGCGCGATCTGCTCGCCCTCGGCGACGTCGTGCTCGTCCTCGATATTGCCGACGATGGTCTCGACGATGTCCTCCATCGAGACGAGCCCGTCGGTGCCGCCGTATTCGTCGATCACCAGCGCGATATGGATGCGGCTCGCCTGCATGCGCGCCAGCAGATCGAGCGCCGGCATAGACGGCGGCGCGAACAGCAGCGGGCGCACCAGCGGCGTCTTGTCGAGCGGCGTCGCCATGTCGAAGCGCTTGCCCTCCGATCCCTCCGAAGCCGACTCGGCGGCGATGAGGCCGAAGGCGGGGTCGGCGGCGAGAAAATCGAGGAAGTCGCGGATGTGGATCATGCCGCGCGGGTCGTCGAGGGTCTCGCGATAGACCGGCAGGCGCGAATGGCCGGCGGTGCGGAACGTCGCCAAGGCCTCGGCGACCGTCGCGTCGAGCGGCAGCGCCACCACGTCGGCGCGCGGGGCCATGATATTGGCGACCCTGATGTCGTGCAGCGCCAGCACGTTCGTGAGGATCGCGCGCTCCTTGGGCGAAAAATCGGCGCCGGCGCCGGCTTCCGCCAGCGCCTCCTCGATGTCGTCGCGCACGGAGCCGGGGTTCAAGCCGAGCAGGCCGCGCAGGCGCTCGAACAGGCTGGCGGCGCCTTGCCGGTCCTCGTCGGTCATGGCGCGACAAGCTCCGCGCCGGCGTAGGGGTTCGGTACGCCGAGCCGCGCCAGCGCGCGGATCTCGATTGTCTCCATCGCCTGCGCCTCCGCCTCGGTCTCGTGGTCGTAGCCGAGCAGGTGGAGGAAGCCGTGCGCGACGAGGTGGCGGAAGTGGTCGGCGAGCGGCTTGTCCTCGGCGTCTGCCTCGCGCTGGAGCGTCTCCAGCGCGACGAACACGTCGCCGATCAGCCGCGCGGTGGAGAGCCGGTCGGCGGGCGCGGCGGGGAAGGACAGCACGTTGGTCGGCGCGTCCTTGGCCCGCCATTGCTTGTTGAGGCCGCGGATCGCTTCGTCGCCGACGAGGTGGATCGTCATTTCCGCGCCGCGGGCGAGCTTTACGCCCGTCTCCTGCGCCGCGGCGGCGACCGCCTCGCGCGCGAGCTTGCGCGCCGGACAGGCCCGGCGCCAGCGCGGCTCGGTCTCCACGAATTCGATGCGCGGGCTCATGTCAGCTTCGATTCGGCGGCGGCGGCGAGGCGTTTTCGTAAGCCTCGACGATCTGTCGCACAAGATCGTGGCGCACGACGTCGCCGTGGGCGAAGCGGACATGGCCGACGCGGTCGAGGCCGCTCAGCAGTTGCACCGCCTGGGCGAGGCCGGAGGTCTGGCCGGGCGCGAGGTCGACCTGGGTCGGATCGCCGTTGACCATCATGCGCGAGCCCTCGCCGAGCCGGGTGAGGAACATCTTCATCTGCATGGCGGTGGCGTTCTGCGCCTCGTCGAGCAGGATCGCCGCCTTGGACAAAGTTCGGCCGCGCATGAAGGCGAGCGGGGCGATCTCGATCATGCCGGTCTGCAAGCCGCGATCGACCATGCGGCCCTCCATGAAATCGTAGAGCGCGTCGTAGATCGGGCGCAGGTAGGGGTCGACCTTGTCCTTCATGTCGCCGGGCAGGAAGCCGAGCCGCTCGCCGGCCTCGACCGCCGGCCGCGACAGCACGAGCCGCTCGACCGCGCCCTGCTCCAGCAGCGAGACGGCGTGGCCGACGGCGAGCCAGGTCTTGCCGGTGCCAGCCGGGCCTTCGGCGAAGACCAGTTCGTGCTGGCGCAGCGCGCGCAGGTATTTGTCCTGCGCGGCGTTGCGGGCGCGCACGACGCCGCGGCGGCGGGTGCGCAATTCGCCAAAACTGTCGCGCGGGGCGTCGACTTCCGCCGTCGGGAACAGCGTATTCTGGTAGGCGGATTCCTCCAGCGCGCCTTCGACGTCGCCTTCGTCGGCGGCCTGCCCCAGCCTTGCGCGCTGGTAGAGCGTCTGCAGCACCCGGCGCGCCTGCTCGCAGGCCTCGCGCGGGCCGCGGATGACGACCTGATTGCCGTTGGCGTGGGTCGAGACGCCGAGCCGGCGCTCGACGCGCGCGAGCGTCTGGTCGTAATGGCCGAAGACAAGCGAGGCGAGCCGGTTGTCGTCGAAGGCGAGCGAGATCTCATGAGCTGCGCTCTTGTCCGCGTCGCGCTTGAACGGGGCGATGCGGGCCAACGTCGGTTCCGGGCTCTTCAATCGGCGCTCCTGGCAGGATGAGTTAAACGAGCCGGCCCTTCAGCGAGTTCGGCCCGACTTCGACGATTTCAACTTGGGTCATGCGTCCCGCCGTTTCGGGCGGGCATTCGGCATGGACGCCTTGCATATAGGGCGAGCGGCCGACGAGCTGGCCCTCGTGGCGGCCGGGCTTGTCGAACACGACGCCGAAGCGCCGGCTCAGGGTCTCGCGGTTGAACGCTTGCCGCTGCGTCTCCAACAGCGCGAGCAGCGCGGCGAGCCGCGCTTCCTTGACCTCGGCGGGAACCTGATCGCCGGCCTCGGCCGCGGGCGTGCCGGGGCGCGGCGAATACTTGAATGCGAAGGCGGAGGCGAAGCGCACCTCGCGCACGAGCGCCAGCGTCGCCTCGAAGTCGGCGTCGGTCTCGCCGGGGAAGCCGACGATGAAGTCGGAGGAGAAGGCGATGTCCGGCCGCGCCCGCCGCACCTTGGCGACGATGTCGAGATAGGCGGCGGCGTCGTGGCGGCGGTTCATCGCTGCAAGGATGCGGTCGGAGCCGGATTGCACCGGCAGGTGCAGATAGGGCGCGAGGCTTTCGATCTCGGCGTGGGCGGCGATCAGCGCCGGCCCCATGTCGTTGGGATGCGAGGTCGAATAGCGCAGCCGCAGCACGCCGGGCAGCTTCGCCGCCCTCGCCAGCAGCGTGGCGAGTTCGACGCCGTCGGCGTCGCTATAGGCGTTGACGTTCTGGCCGATGAGGGTGAACTCGCGCGCGCCCGTCGCCGCAAGCCGCTCGATCTCTTGCAGGATCTTGCCCGCCGGGCGCGAGATCTCGGCGCCGCGGGTGTAGGGCACGACGCAGAAGGCGCAGAACTTGTCGCAGCCCTCCTGCACCGTCACGAAGGCGGAGGCCCCGCGCGAGCGCTGCGCGGGCAGCGCGTCGAACTTGTCCTCGACCGCGAAGTCGGTGTCCACCGCACGCGCTCCCGCCCGCAACAGGTCGGGCAGGCGGTGGTAGTTCTGCGGGCCGACGACGATGTCGACGGCGGGCTGGCGGCGCAGGATCTCCTTGCCCTCGGCCTGCGCGACGCAGCCGGCGACGACGAGCTTGGTCGCCCGGCCCCCGGCCGCCCGCGCCTCCTTCGTCTCGCGCGCCCGGCCAAGCTCGGAATAGAGCTTTTCGGCGGCTTTCTCGCGGATGTGGCAGGTGTTGAACACGACGAGGTCGGCGTCGGCAATTTCGGACGTCTCGGAATAGCCCTCGGCGAGCGCGAGATCGGTCATGCGCTGCGAGTCGTAGACGTTCATCTGGCAGCCGAACGACTTCACATACACGCGCTCGCCGCGCGCCCCGGCCGGCTCGCGCGCCGCCGTGGGGGGAACGTTTAGGGGCAAAAAGGGGTCTCCGGTCAAACCTGCCCGATGCTTGTAGCGCGGAATGGCGGCTGCGGAAAGCGGGGGATGAACCTGGGCCGCGCCCGAACGTCTGAACGGATCGTTTAGACCTGCGTGCAAGAACACAACCTTGAGTTGAATAATTCGGCGTGAGTAGGGAAAATGGCGTTTGAGACTCGGGGGTGGGCGCCTAGCCGAATAATTTCGCGGGCGACCGCGCAAAATGGCGAACACGTCGAGCGACGCCGGTCCGCCAGGGTCAAAATGGAGCTGCCGGGCCGCTATCTGACGCCAGAAGGCGAAGAATACGATTGCGTGGCGGTCGATTTCTCGCCCACAGGCGTGCGTTTCCGGGCGTCGGCGTCGCCGAGCCCGGGCGCCAACGTCGTCGCCTATGTGCGCGATCTGGGCCGCGTTCAGGGAAGAGTTGTCCGGAGACTGCGGGACGGCTTCGTCATAGCGGTCGCCGCTACGGGGCTCAAGGCCGAGCGGCTGTCGCAGAAAATCGCCCGGCTCAAACCGGAGGGCGCCGAGGACCGGCGGCTGTTCCCGCGCCTGGTGCTGGAGGGGGCCATGATCCCGGTGCGTTGCGCCGACGGTCGCAACCAAATCGCGCCGATCGTCGACGTATCTGAAACCGGCGTCGCCTTACGCACCCACCTCGCACTGAAGGTCGGCGAACGGTTGGAGATCGGTGAGCAGACGGGCATCGTCGTGCGACTGTTCGAGGGCGGCGCGGCGGCGAAGTTCATCTGAGGTTACGTCGCGCCTCAGCCTTCAGCTCCCGCGCCGCCGCCTCCACCTTCCGCGCCAGCGCCTTGCGGTCCATCCCGGGTCGCCAAGCGATCGGTTCGCCGTACCAGACGTCGCAACTCACCCCGCCGGATCTCAGCACGCTCCAGAGCGAGGGCAGAAAGGCCGTGTCGCCGTACCAGGCGACGCGCGCCCGGTCCTGCCGCGTGGCGCTCATCCCCGCCACGGCGCGATAGTCGAGATAGACCGGCTGGACGCAGGCCCCGGCCCGCAGCGCCGCCTCGAAATGCGAGGAGCGGAAGCGCAACAGGCGCAAGCCGTCGCTTGTCGTCGCCTCGGCGAACAAGACCACCGGGTCGCCGTCGGCCATGCGGCGCGACATCTCTGCGTTCACCGCCGGAATGCAGCGTTTGCGCTCGCGGTCGACGTAGACGACGCCCTGGAGCTCGACCAGCCAGCGCGTCCAAAAGCTGAGGCCGACCTCCTTCTTGGCGAGGAAGGCGCTTCGCTCCATCGCCCCGAGCGCGACAATGTCGAGCCAGGACACATGATTGGCGACGATCAGCCGCCGCGCCGGGCCGGGCGTCCCGATGCGCCGCAGCCGCAGCCGCAGCACCGCGCAGAACCAGCGGTGCAGCGCCACCGACGCCGCCGGCCCGCGCCGCCAGCCGAAGCGCCGCGCGACCCAAGCGAGCGGCGCCGCGACGGCGAGAAAGGCCGCCGCTGCGATCAGCCCCGCCGCGACGCGCAGCAGCGCCATCGTTCAGGTCAGGTCGCGGCGCATCACCAGCGCCGCCGCCGGTTTGCCGTCCGGCCGCTTGTAATAGCCCTGCCGCTCGCCGACCTTGACGAAGCCGAAGCGCGCATAGAGCGCGAGCGCCGGCCCGTTGTTCTCGTCGACTTCGAGGAACAGCCACGCCGCCCCCGCCGCGGCGACTTGGGCGAGATGCGCGCGCAGGAGGTCGCGGCCGACGCCGGCCTTGCGCAGCGCGGGATCGACCGCGATGGTGAGGATCTCGGCCTCGTCCGCCGCCAGCCGCGACAAGGCGAAGCCGCGCAACTTGGCGGTGACGGGATCGACCGCCGCCGTGCCGATCGCGTTCGGGTCGGAGATAATGTTCTCCAGTTCGGTCGCGCCCCAGGGATAGGCGAAGCCGGCGGCGTGGATGCGCGCGCAATCCGCCGCCGCTTGCGACCGCAACGGGCGCAAGGCGGACGGCGACGGCTTGCTCCGCCAGGGGAAGATCATCGGGCTCCGGCGAAAACCCCCTCCCCCTTGGCGGGGGAGGGTCGGGGTGGGGGTGAACAGCGCTGCGCTTTCTGGATGAGGCTCCCCCCCTCCCCGGCCCTCCCCCACGAGGGGGGAGGGAGTGGGCGGCTGCGGCTCCGCTTCATGAATCGGCGCGCGCGATGCTCTCGTCGCGCGGCGGGTGGGCGTCGGGCGGCTTGATGTACAGCGGACGCGCGGGCCATGCGGCGGGATCGGCGGCAAGGCCGATGCGCGCCAGCGCCACGATGTCGGGATAGGCGGCGGCGGCGCTCGCGTCGACCTCGACGCCGGCCCGACGCGCCTCCTCGGCCAGCAGCAAAGCCGCATCGCCGACGATGCGGGCGGGGCTGCCGCCGATGGCGCGCACCGCATCGCGCAGCGAGATCACGCGCGGCGAGAAGATCTGCTTGGCCTTGGAATCGATCAGATGGAAATAGACGTGGCCGTGGCCGGCGTCGACCACGGCGGCGATCACGCCGGGCCGGGGATCGTCGAGCATCGGCCCGCAATAGGCGATCAGCGTCGAGACGCCGACGACGGGAATCCCGAGCGCCAGCCCCATCGCCCGCGCCATCGCGACGCCGACCCGCAAGCCCGTGAACGAGCCCGGCCCGACCGCAACGGCGATCTTGGTCAGCAGCGCGACCCCGCCGTCCGTCTCCTTCAGCACGCGGTCGACCATCGGCGCCAGCGCCTCGGCGTGGCCGCGCGCCATCGCCTGCGTCTCGCGCGCGAGCGCGAAGCGCAGGGCGCCGTCGTAGACCGCGGCCGAACAGGCGCCGCGCGAGGTGTCGATGGCGAGGATGCGCATGGCTATCTCGTGATCAGCGTGCCGGCGCCGTGATCGGTCAGCAACTCGATCAGCACCGCGTGCGGGATCTTGCCGTCGAGGATGACGACGCCCTCGACGCCGCGCTCGACCGCGTAGATGCAGGTCTCGACCTTCGGGATCATGCCGCCGGTTATCGTTCCGTCGGCGATCAGCTCTCTGATGTCGTCGACCTTCAACTCCTTGATGAGGTTCTTGTCCTTGTCGAGCACGCCCGGCACGTCGGTGAGAAATATCAGACGCTTGGCGTGCAGCGCGCCGGCGATGGCCCCGGCGAAGGTGTCGGCGTTGACGTTGTAGGTCTCGCCGTCGGAGGCCGCCGCGACTGGGGCCAGCACGGGGATCAGCTCGCGGCCCAGGATCGCGTCGAGCACGGCGACGTCGATCTTGTCGGGCTCGCCGACGAAGCCGAGATCGACCGGCGGCTCGCCGTCGTCGCCCTCGGCGGGGCGCGTGACCTTGCGCGCGGTGACCATGTTGCCGTCTTTGCCGCACAGGCCGATGGCGCGGCCGCCCTGCGCGTTGATCGCGCCGACGAGCTGCTTGTTGATCGAACCGGCCAGCACCATTTCGACGATCTCGACCGTCGCCTTATCGGTAATGCGCAGGCCGCCGGAGAAGCGCGACTCGATGCCGAGCTTCTTCAGCATGGCGCCGATCTGCGGGCCGCCGCCGTGGACGACGACGGGATTGACGCCGGACTGCTCCAACAGCACCATGTCGCGCGCGAAATCGCGCTCGCCCTCGCCGCCCATCGCGTGGCCGCCGTATTTCACCACGATGGTGGAATCGTCATAGCGCAGCATATGCGGCAGCGCCTGCATGAGGATCTCAGACTGCTCCTGCGGGCTGACCTTCGGCGCGCTCGTCATCGGGGTCTTTCAATTTTGGCGTGACGGCGCGCCTTTTATGCGGGCTTAGGCCGCACGTCCATCCGGCATGCAAAATTGACGGAAGGTATTTGAGCCCGCTAGCTTGGGGCTAACATGGGGCGCTCTGTCGCCGGCATTGGGAGGGTTACATGAGACTTGACAGAAGCTTGAGCTGCGTTGCGGGAATTCTGGGCCTGGGCCTGAGCGCGGCCTACGCGGGCGATCCCGACGCATGCAAGACCGTGCGCTTCTCGGACGTCGGCTGGACCGACATCACCTCCACGACGGCGATTGCGAGCGAAATCCTCAAAGGCCTCGGCTACACGCCGAAGACGACCGTGCTTTCGGTGCCGGTGACCTACACCTCGATGAAGAACAAGGACATCGACGTGTTCCTCGGCAACTGGCAGCCGTCGATGGAGAACGACCGCAAGCCCTACATCGAGGACAAGTCGGTGATCGAGGTCGATCCCAACCTGCCGCAAGGCGCCAAGTACACGCTCGCCGTGCCGCAATACACCTACGACAAGGGTCTCAAGGATTTCAAGGATATCGTCAAGTTCAAGGATTCGCTGAAAGGCAAGATTTTCGGCATCGAGCCTGGCAACGACGGCAACCGGCTGATCCTCGACCTCATCAAGAAGGACGCGGACGGCCTGAAGGATTTTCAGGTCGTCGAGTCCAGCGAGCAGGGGATGCTGTCGGAGGTGGATCGCGCCACCAAGCACAAGGAAGACGTCGTGTTCCTCGGCTGGGCGCCGCATCCGATGAACGTCAATTTCAAGATCCAGTATCTGACCGGCGGCGACGACTCGTTCGGGCCGAATTTCGGCGGCGCCGTCGTCTACACCAACGAGCGCGCCGGCTGGGCCGAGCAGTGTCCGAACGCGGCGAAACTCGTCAAGCAACTGGTGTTCACCGTCGATATCGAGAACGTCGTGATGAACAAGATCTTGACCGACGGCGACGAAGGGCCGAAGGCGGCCGACTCATGGCTGAAGACCGATCCGCCGGAGCTTGCCAAGTGGCTCGACGGGGTGACGACGTTCGACGGCAAGCCGGGGCTGCCGGCGGTGAAAAAGAGCCTGGGGCTGTAGGGCGTGTGGTGGCCGGGCTAGGCTCGGGCGCGGCAATTGCACGCATCCGTCATTGCGAAAAGCGAAGCGGCGAAGCCATCCACGCCTCCGCCGCCCGACCGTCGGGCTTCCGATCACGGCGGGATGGATTGCTTCGCTGCGCTCGCAATGACGGTCGCTCTTTTCTTATTGGCTCGGTGCGAGATTGTAGGAGACCCGGTTGGAAAGCTGGTTCACGGTCTGGAAACTGCCGCTCGGCTGGCTCGCCAAGCAGGGCATCGCGTGGTTGCAGGACAACGCCGCCGGCTTCTTCGACGCCGTGACGGCGGTGATCGACTTCTGCGTCGAGGGCATGACGCAGGCGCTGTCCTCCGTCCCCGTCGCTGTCGTCATATTTGCCTTCGCCGCGCTCGCCTATTGGCTGCATCGCTCATGGCGTCTAACGGCGTTCGTGGTCGTCGCGTTCCTGCTCATCACCAATCTCGGCTATTGGCAGGCGACGCTGGAGACGATCTCGCTCGTCGGCTTCTCGACTTTGGCCAGTGTCGTCATCGGCGTGCCCATAGGCATCGCCTGCGCGCACCGGCCGTGGCTCTACGCCGCCGTGCGGCCGCTGCTCGATCTCATGCAGACGCTGCCGACCTTCGTTTATCTGATCCCGACTTTGGTGCTGTTCCATCTCGGCGCCGCGCCGGGGCTGATCTCGACGGTGATCTTTGCGGTTCCCGCGCCGATCCGGCTGACCTACCTCGGCGTCGTCTCCGTGCCGCTGCAATTGCGCGAGGCGGCGGAGGCGTTCGGCGCCACCAGGAGCCAGCTGCTCTGGAAAGTCGAGCTGCCCTATGCGGCGCCGACCATCATGGCCGGGATCACGCAATGCATCATGCTGAGCCTGTCGATGGTTGTCATTGCGGCGCTGGTCGGCGCGGCGGGGCTCGGCACGCCGGTCGTGCGCGCGCTCGGCACGGTCAATATTCCGATGGGCATCGAGGCGGGGCTGTCCATCGTGCTGCTCGCCATCGTGCTCGACCGCGTATGTCGCGCGCCTGAGCGCAGGAAGGCGTAAATGTCAGCCGTCGTCTTCGAGAACGTCGACATCATATTCGGCGACCGGCAGAAGGACGCGCTGGCGCTGATCGACCGGGGCCGCTCGCGCGACGAGATCCTGAAAGAGACGGGCGTGGTGCTCGGCGCGGCCGGCGTCAATCTCAGCGTCGAGCCCGGCGAGATCTGCGTGCTGATGGGCCTCTCGGGCTCCGGCAAGTCGACGATCCTGCGCGCCGTCAACGGCCTCAACAAGGTCGCGCGCGGGCGCGTGCTGGTCGAGGACAGCGGCGCTCAGGTCGACGTCGCCAGTTGCAGCGCCGCCATGCTGCGGGCTTTGCGCACGCGCCGAATAGCGATGGTGTTCCAACAATTCGCGCTGCTGCCGTGGCGAACGGTGCGCGAGAATGTCGGGCTCGGGCTGGAGCTGCGCGGCTCCGCGAAGTCCGAGATCGACCGCGTCGTCGACGAAAAGCTGGCGCTGGTCGGGCTCACGCAATGGGCGGGCAAATACGGTCATGAATTGTCCGGCGGCATGCAGCAGCGCGTCGGCCTCGCGCGCGCCTTCGCCACCGACGCAGACATTTTGCTGATGGACGAGCCGTTTTCGGCGCTCGATCCGCTGATCCGCGACAAGCTGCAGGACGAGTTGCTGGCGCTGCAGAAGGACCTGCGCAAGACCATCATCTTCGTCAGCCACGATCTCGACGAGGCGATGAAGCTCGGCAACCGCATCGCCATTCTCGAAGGCGGGCGCGTCGTGCAATGGGGCACGGCCGAGGAAATCCTGCTGACCCCCGCCAACGACTACGTCGCCGAATTCGTCAAGCACATGAACCCGCTCAATGTGCTGCGCGGCGCCTCGATGATGACGCCGGCCTCGGGTCTGACGCGCGACGGCGCCGAGGTCCTGCTCGACCGGCTGGGCCGCATCCGCGTCGCGCTCGACGCCGACGGACGTCCTCACAGCTGCACGCTCGACGGCGCGGCGGGCGCGCTGGTCAGCGCCGAGGCGGCGCTTTCCGCCCACCCCGCCGAGATCATCGTCGCGCCGGTCGATCTCAAGATGCGGCTGGCGATCGAACTGCGCCGCGCCTCGGGCAATCCGATCGTGCTCGTCGACCAGCTCGGCCGCATGGCGGGGCTGTGCGGCGACGACGAGATCTATCGCGCGCTGCTGCGGGCGCGCAAGACGGAGGAGCGGGCGGCGGAGTAGGCGCGCAACACTTTTGTTGACTTGGGCCAAGTCAACACTTATGTTGCGTCATGAACTCCAGTCAGGCGAAGCGCTGGCTGGCCAAGCGCGGCGCGACGTTCGCGCCGGGCAAGGGCGGCCACCTCATCGTGACGCTGAACGGCCGCCGCGCCGTGCTGCCGCAACACGGCGGCGCAAAGGAACTCGGCAAAGGCCTATGGCTGGCTATTCTCAAACAACTCGACATCAAGGAATGACGCCCTTGCGTTACGCCGTGACGCTCTCCCCTGACGACAACGGAACCCTGCTCGTGACGGTTCCCGATCTTCCCGAGGCGATGACATTCGGCGAGGACCGCGAAGATGCGCTCGCCCGCGCGGCGGACGCCATCGAAACCGCGCTCATGGGCGCGATGGCGGCGCGCGAGGACATCGCGGAGCCGAAGGCGCGCGGCAAGGCCTATGTGACGTTGAGCGCGCTTGCGTCGGCGAAGGTCGCGCTCTATCGCGCCATGCGCGCCGAAGGGGTCGGCAAGGCGGCGCTCGCCAGGCGTCTGGGCGTCGCCTTGCCGCAGATCGACCGATTGCTCGATCTCAAACATCAATCGCGCATCGACGCCTTGGAGCGGGCCTTCGCCGCGCTCGGGCGCTCGATGCGTATCGTCGTCGAGGCGGCTTAAGCCCGCAGCGCTGCGTTCTCCGCATCATAGGGGCTGTCGCCGATCACGCGCGCGGGAAAATCCTGGCCGAGCACGCGCACGGTCCACTCGACGCCGGCCTGCGCCAGCTCCGGCTTCACCATCGCCAGCGCAAGCGATTTGCCGGTGCGCCAGCCGTAGCCGCCAGAGGTCGTGCGGCCGACCGGCGCCCCGTCCTTGAACACCGGCTCCGAGCCGCGCGCGTCGAAGTCCACCACATCGGAAAGCTCCAGCGTGACGAGCTTGTTGGAAAAACCCTTGTCGCGCCACGCCAGCAAGGCCGGCTTGCCGAGGAAGTCCTTCTTCATGTCGATGAAGCGAGCAAGCTCCGACTCCAGCGCGGCGTATTCGATGGAGAGTTCGCGTCCAACCAGCTTGTAGGATTTCTCCAGCCGCAGCGAGTCCATCGCGCGGATGCCGAATGGCTTGATCCCGAACTCCGCGCCCGCGGCCATCAGATGATCGAAGATGTAGTTCTGCATCTCGATCGGGTGATGGATCTCATAGCCGAGTTCGCCGATGAAATTGACGCGCATCGCGATGGCGCCCGCCGCGCCAATCGACAGCGGCCGAGCCGTCAGCCAGGGGAAAGCGGCGTTGCTGACGTCGATGTCGGCGACCTTGGCGAGCACCTCGCGCGAGCGCGGTCCGGCGAGCACCAGCACGCCGTATTGCGTCGTCACCCGGTCGATGCGCACGGATCCGTCGGCGGGCAGCAACTTCAAGAGCGAGTCGAGGTCGTGCGTCTCCAGGGCGCCGGCGGAGACCAGATAGAAGCGGTCCTTGCCTATCCGCGTCAGGGTGAACTCGGCGCGCACGCCGCCGTTCTTGGTCAGCAGATAAGTCAGCGTGACGCGGTTGAGCGCCTTCGGAACCTTGTTGGTGAGCACCGAGTCGAGCCATGCCTCGGCCCACGGACCCGACACCTCGAATTTGGCGAAGGCCGACATGTCCTGCAGACCGACATTTTCGTGCACGTTGCGGCACTCGGCGCCGATGAAGTCGAAATCGTTTGAGCGGCGGAAGCTCCACTTCTCGCGCGGGAACTCGCCGGCGGGATGGTTCTCGTTGAGCAGCACGTCGGGCTTGGCGAGGTCGCGCTCGTTCAAGGCGTAGTCGAGCGGCGCGAAGAAGTTCGGCCGCTCCCAACCATAGACCGAACCGAACACCGCGCCGAGCGCCTTCATGCGGTCGTAGCACGGCGTCTGCCTGAGCGGCCGCGCGGCGCCGCGCTCCTCGTTGGGATAATGCACGGTGAAGACCTTGGCGTAGGCCTCCTCGTTCTTTTCGATCAGATAACCCTGCTGTGCGTAGGGGCCGAAGCGTCGAGGGTCTACGCCGAGCATGTCAACCGAAGGCTCGCCCTCGACGATCCATTCCGCCAACTGCCAGCCGGCGCCGCCGGCCGCGGTGACGCCGAACGAGTGGCCTTCGTTGAGCCAGAAATTGCGCAGACCCGGCGCCGGCCCGACGATGGGCGAGCCGTCCGGCGTATAGGCGATGGCGCCATTGTAGATCTTCTTGACGCCGACTTCGCCGAAGGCGGGCACGCGCGTGATCGCCGACTCGATATAGGGGCCGAGGCGCTCCAGGTCTTCCTGGAACAGCTCGTATTCGCTGTCCTTCGCGGGGCCGTGCACGTAGCAGGCCGGCGCGCCGATCTCATAAGGTCCGAGCAGCAGGCCGCCGGCCTCCTCGCGCATGTACCAGGAGGAATCGGACTCGCGCAGCACGCCCATCTCGGGCAGACCCTTGGCCTTGCGCGCCTGGATGTCGGGATGCGCCTCGGTGACGATGTATTGATGCTCGACCGGGATGACGGGCACGTTGAGCCCAACCATGCGGCCGGTCTGGCGCGCGAAATTGCCCGTGGCCGAGATCACGTGCTCAGCCGTGATTTCGCCTTTGTCGGTGACGATCTTCCACTCGCCGGACGGCAGCCGCTCGATGCTGGTGACGGTCGTGTTGCGGTTGATCTCGGCGCCGCGCTCACGGGCGCCGCGCGCGAGCGCCTGAGTGAGATCGGCAGGCTGGATGTAGCCGTCCTGCGGGTGCTGGAGAGCGCCAAGCAGACCCTCGACGTTGCACAGCGGCCAGACTTGCTTGATCTCATCCGGCGTGAGAAACTTGACCTCGATTCCGCCGATGGTCGCCGCCACGCCGGCGTAATATCTGTACTCGTCGAGCCGATCCCGGGTGCGGGCGAGGCGGATGTTGGAGACTTGGCGGAAGCCGACGTCGAGCCCGGTCTCGGCGCCAAGCGTCTTGTAGAGACCGACCGAATATTTGTGCAGTTGGCCGACCGAGTAGCTGAGATTGAACAGCGGCAGCAGGCCCGCGGCGTGCCAAGTCGAGCCGGAGGTCAGCTCCTTGCGCTCGATCAGTACGCTGTCGGTCCAACCTTTCTTCGCCAGATGATAGAGCGTCGAGACGCCGACCACGCCTCCGCCGATGACGACCGCGCGAGCTTGCGTGCGCATGAGTTCAGCCCCCTGTTGCCTTTTCCGTCATTGCGAGGTCACGTAAACGCTACGCGTTTACGTCGTGCGCAACGACGAAGCAATCCAGACCGCAGCGCGGCGGAAACATGGATGGCTTCGCTGCGCTCGCCATGACGGCGTTGTTCGCCTCAATAATTGGCGTCCGGCGACGCCGCCTTCTTTCTTTCTACGAAATCCCGCAGCGCTTCGTCGATAGCCGGATCGATCGGCGGCGGAACATAGTCGGCGAGCATCTTCTTCCACAAAGCGTTGGCGCGGGTCGCCGCGTCCTTCGAGCCCTCCTCGGTCCATTGCTCGACCGAGTTGGTGTCGGCAATGTTGGAGCGATAGAAGGCGGTCTCGAAATTGGCCTGAGTGTGCGCGCAGCCGAGGAAGTGGCCGCCGGGCTCGACCTGATGGAACGCCTCCATGCCCTGCCCGTTCTCGCTCATGTCAATGCCCTTCGCCAGGACATGCATGGCGCCGAGCTGGTCGAAATCCATCACGAATTTCTCGTAGGATGCGGAGAGGCCGCCTTCGAGCCAACCTGCCGCGTGCAGCACGAAATTCGCGCCGGCGAACAAAGTCGGCAACAACGTCTGCGCGCTCTCGTAGGCCGCCTGCGCGTCCGGGACTTTGCTGGCGCAAAGCGAGCCCCCCGTTCGGAACGGCATGTTCATGCGCCGCGCGAGCTGGCCCGCGCCGTAGATCGCCAGCGCCGCCTCCGGCGTGCCGAAGGTCGGCGCGCCCGACTGCATGGAGAGCGTCGAAACAAAGGTGCCGAAGATGACCGGGGCGCCGGGCCGCGCGAGCTGGCAGAACGCCGTGCCGGCCTGAACCTCGGCGAGCACCTGCGTCAGCGTGCCGGCCACCGTCACCGGGCTCATCGCGCCGGAGAGGATGAACGGCGTGATGATGCAGGCTTGGTTGGCGCGCGCGTAGGCCTCGGCGGCGCCGAGCATCGTCGCGTCCCAGACCAGCGGCGAGTTGGCGTTGATGAGGCTGGTGCAGACCGTGTTGTTGGCGACGAACTCCTTGCCGAACAGGATTTCGCACATCGCCACTGTGTCGCGCGCGCGCTCGGGATGCGTGACCGAGCCCATGAACGGCTTGTCGGACCAACGCATGTGCGAATAGACCATTTCGAGATGGCGCTTGTTGACCGGCAGGTCCACCGGCTCGCACACCGTGCCGCCGGAATGGTGGATGTACGGCGACACGTAGGCGAGCTTCACGAAGTTGCGGAAATCCTCGATCGTGCCGTAACGGCGGCCCTTGTCGAGGTCGTGCACGAACGGCGAGCCGTAGTTGGGCGCGAACACGGTCGCCTTGCCGCCGATCTCGACGCTGCGCTCGGGGTTGCGCGCATGCTGGGTATAGACGGGCGGCGTCGTCGCGCAGAGCTGCCTGGCGAGCCCCTTGGGGAAGCGCACGCGTTCGCCCTTGATGTCGGCGCCCGCGGCGCGAAAGCGCTCGAGCGCGCCCGGATAGTCGCGGAACTCGACGCCGATCTCCTGCAGCAGCGTCTCGGCGTTGGCCTCGATGGTCGCGAGCCCCTCCTCGCTGAGCATTTCCGTCAGCGGAATGGCGCGGGTGATGTAGGGAATCGAGGCGATTCCGCTGCGGGCGCGCGCGGCGCGGCGCGCCTCGCGGCCGCGACGGGGCTCGGACGGCGCGGCGGTCTCCGGCGTGGCGTTCATCCTTTTGTCCCCTGTTCGTTCTCGGGCCTGGCGGACGAACTTGCGCCAACGGCCGCGAAATTTGAACTCTCAAATTGCGTTGGGGCGACAAGCGGCGGGCATGACGGAACCCGCCGCCGCCCCGCGCGTTTGTCGAGGGCGCCACGTCAATTGACACGGAAAAAAACAATGGAAAAAACCGCTTTCGGCCTCATTGCGGCGCTCGGCGCCGCCGTAGTCGCTCCCCATGCCGCGACCGCGGCCGCGACCCCGACCGACAGGATTCTCAACCCGACGTCGGTCGCCGAGTTGCTCGATCCCATCGCCGACCCTGTGGCGACACTGAACGCGTTGCAATCACAGCGCCAACTCGAAGCGGTCGAGGACGCCGATATGGTGGCCGAAGACATGCATCATCACCATCATCATCATAATAGCTATTGACGCCGAAAAGCCGGGCGCGTCGCCGCGCGCCCGGGCCTTTCTTCGCTCTAGCCCGTGAGCAGTTCGCCAAACAGCTCCCAGCTCGTCCCGTTGAACGTCGCCAGTTGCATCTGGCGGATCGGGCTGTAGTTCTCGGGCGACGTATTCAACTCCTGCCCCGGCAGCATCAGCGGCAGATGCAGGCTTTTCACGCTCGCAGCCTGTTTCAGGATATTGTCGCGCGACAGGTCGTCGCCGCAACTCTTCAACACATTGACCAGCAGCGCCGCCACGACATAGCCGTAGGACGCGTTGGCGTCGGAAATGGTCGCGTGGCTGAGGTATTTGTCGCAGAATGCGAACCAGCCCTTCATGTCCTCGTCGTCCTTCCAGCGCGCGTCGGTCGGGTCCTTGCCGTAATAGGCGGTGATGAGGCCTTTCGATTTCTCCAGCCCCGCCGGTTTCAACACGGTGGCGATGGAGGGCGAGACGCTCGAGAGATAGCGCACGCCGCTCCAACCGAGATCGTAGGACTTGCGGATCGCCTGCGCGGCGAATTTCGGCGTCGCCGCGATGATGAGCGCATCGGCGCCGGAACCCTGCAAGGTGACGACCTGACTGTCGACCGTCGGCTCGCTCGTTTCGTAGGAGGCTTCCTTGACAATCATGCTCGCGTGCTCGGCGCCGAGCACGTCCTTCAGCCCCTTCAGATAATCCTTGCCGAAGCCGTCGTTCTGATAGAGCACCGCGATCTTCGCCTCGGGCCTGGTCTGCAGGATGTGCTTGGCGTAGATGCGCGCTTCGGTCTGGTAGTTCGGGTTGTAGCCGATCGTCCATTTGTAATGCGCGGGATCGGCGAATGTGCTCGCGCCGGTCGAGACATAGAGCTGCGGCACCTTGTTCTGGTTGCAATAGTCGCGGATCGCGAGATTGGGCGCGGTGCCGAGCGTCTGGAACAGGAAGGCGACCTGCTCCTGCTCGACGAGGCGGCGCACCTGCTCGACGGTCTTGGGCGGGCTATAGGCGTCGTCGAGCGAGATGAGGTTGATCGTGCGACCGTTGACGCCGCCCTGCTCGTTGACCATCTTGAAATAGGCGGCCTCGGTCTTGCCGATCACGCCATAGGCCGAAGCCGGACCGCTGTAGGGCATGGTCTGGCCGATCTTGATCTCCTTATCGGTCACGCCCGGCGCCGCATCGGCGCGCGCCTGTCCAATGGACAACGCCGCCGCCGAAGCTGCCGCGGCGGCGAGAAACTCGCGTCTGTCGATCATGTTTCCTCCTTGTTTGTTTGTTTTTGGCAGCCGCTTAGCCTTGCAGCACCTCGCCGAACAACTGCCAGCTCGTTCCGTCGAACGTCTGCAGCTGCATCTGCCGGATCGGGCTGTAATTGTCGGGCGAGGTGTTGATCTTGACGCCCGGCAGCAGCATCGGCAGATCGAGATCCTTGATGCCGGTCGCCTGTTTGAGGATGTTCGCGCGGCTCAGGTCGTCGCCGCATTGCTGGAGTACATGCGCAAGGCAGATGGCGGCGTCGTAGCCGTAGATCGTGTTGGAGTCGATGAGATCCTTGGCGGTCATGTGCTTGTCGACGAAATCCTTGTATTGCTGGAAGCCGGCGTCGTCCTTCCAGCGCGGATCGCTTGCGTCCTTGCCATAATTGGCGGTGATGAGGCCCTTGGCTTTTTCCAGTCCGGCGGCCTTCAGCACGGAGGCGATGGAGAGTGAGACGTCGGTGACGTAGCGCGTCGCCTCCCAGCCGAGATCGTAGCTCCTGCGGATCGCCTGGGCCGCAAATTTCGGCGTCGCGGCGATGAGGAATACGTCGGCGCCGGAGCCTTGCAAGCTGGCGACCTGCGAATCGACGGTCGGCTCCGACGTTTCGTAGGAGGCTTCCTTGACAACCATGCCGACGTTATCGTAGCCGAGTCCCGCCTTGAGGCCGGTCAGATAGTCTTTGCCGAAGCCGTCGTTCTGATAGAGCACGGCGATTTTCGCGCCCGGCTTGGTCGCCAGAATGTGCTTGCCGAAGATGCGCGATTCCGTCTGATAGTTCGGCTGGAATCCGAGTGTCCA
>Ga0182030_10007574_pt1 | contig 22632 bp, 17 predicted proteins | sample 812S3MmetaG_FD_121299 | JGI IMG/M metagenome (GOLD analysis project Ga0182030, IMG submission 121299) | Permafrost microbial communities from Stordalen Mire, Sweden - 812S3M metaG (Illumina Assembly) | ecosystem: Environmental > Terrestrial > Soil > Wetlands > Permafrost | place: Sweden...
CAAAAAGCTCGTCCCGCGCCTGATGCTCAAAATCCCCGTCATGTTCGTGACGATGGTCGGCGCGGTGTTGACCACCGTCGGGATTTTTACCGCCCACACCGACCGCGGTTTCATCGCCCAGCTCGCCCTCTGGCTCTGGTTCACCGTCCTCTTCGCCAACTTCGCCGAAGCTGTCGCCGAAGGCCGGGGCAAGGCCCAAGCAAAAGCGTTGCGCGGCACCCGCGTCAAAACCATCGCCCATCGCCTCGCCAAGAGCGGCCAAGCCGAGGATGTCAGCGCCAACGACCTCCGCAAAGGTGATGTCGTGGTCGCGCGCGCGGGGGAAATCATTCCCGCCGACGGCGATGTCATCGAAGGCGCCGCCACCGTGGATGAATCGGCCATCACCGGCGAATCCGCCCCCGTTATCCGCGAAAGCGGCGGCGACCGCAGCGCCGTCACCGGCGGCACCCGGGTGCTCTCGGACGAAATCAAAATCCGCATCTCCATCAATCCCGGCGAAGGGTTCCTCGACCGCATGATCTCGCTCGTCGAAGGCGCGAAACGCCAGAAAACCCCCAACGAAATCGCGCTCACCATCCTGCTCTCGGCATTGACGCTCATCTTCCTGCTGGTCTGCGTGACGTTGAAACCATTCGGCATTTATTCCGCCACGGTGTTCTCGGTACCGGTGCTGATTGCTCTTCTGGTTTGTCTGATTCCCACCACCATCGGTGGCTTGTTGAGTGCCATCGGCATCGCCGGCATGGATCGCCTACTCCAACACAACGTCCTCGCCATGAGTGGACGCGCGGTGGAAGCCTCCGGCGACGTGGACGTGCTGCTGCTCGACAAGACTGGTACCATCACGCTCGGCAACCGTCAGGCCACTGAGTTCATTCCTGCGCCGCTCGTCACCATCGAACGTCTCGCTGACGCCGCGCAACTCGCGTCGCTCGCTGACGAAACGCCTGAAGGCCGCAGCATTGCTGTGCTCGCGAAAGAAAAATTCAACCTGCGCGGACGCGACATTGCCCAGCCCCACGCGCAATTTGTGCCCTTCACCGCCCAGACCCGCATGAGCGGCGTGGATTTTGCCGCCGTTGACGGCCAGCCGGCGCGCCGCATTCGCAAAGGTGCGGCCGAGGCCATGCGCGTTCTCGTGGATCGCGAAGGCGGCCTGTTCCCCAAGGCCGTGTCCGATACCGTGGACAACATCTCCCGCTCCGGGGGCACCCCGCTTGTCGTCACGGATAATCGGGAGGTGCTCGGCGTGGTTCACCTCAAGGACATCGTCAAAGGCGGCATCAAGGAACGTTTTGCCCAACTTCGCATCATGGGCATCCGCACCGTGATGATCACCGGTGACAACAAGCTCACCGCCGCCGCCATCGCGGCCGAGGCGGGCGTGGACGACTTCCTCGCCGAGGCCAAACCCGAGGACAAACTCGCGCTCATCCGCCGGGAACAAGCCGGCGGCCGCATGGTGGCGATGATTGGGGACGGCACCAACGATGCCCCGGCGCTGGCGCAGGCCGACGTGGGCGTGGCCATGAACACCGGCACCCAGGCCGCCAAGGAAGCCGGCAACATGGTGGACCTCGACTCCAATCCGACGAAACTCATCGAGATCATCGAAATCGGGAAGCAACTGCTCATCACGCGCGGTTCGCTCACCACCTTCAGCATCGCCAACGACGTGGCGAAATACTTTGCCATTATCCCGGCCATGCTCATGGCGACGTTCCCCGTCATTGCGCCGCTCAACATCATGGGCCTGCACAGCCCGGACAGCGCCATCCTGAGCGCCATCATCTTCAACGCACTCATCATCGTCGCGCTCATCCCGCTGGCGTTGCGCGGCGTGAAATTCAAACCCATTGGCGCGCTGGCCATCTTGCAACGCAATCTGCTGATTTACGGCCTGGGCGGCGTCATCATCCCGTTCGTCGGCATCAAAGCCATTGACGTCCTGATCACCACCCTGAAACTTGTCTGAGCCACAGATAAACACAGATGAACACAGAATTTTTATGATTCATTCAAAACAGAAATTCAATTCTCCGGCGTTTTGTTGGTCCGGATTCCCAGCAAGAAATAGTCTTATTTATCTGAGCACATCTGTGTCCATCTGTGGCTAAAAAATCTATGAAAAATCTTTTTACTGAACTGCGCGCGGCCGTGATGGTCACGCTTGCACTTGCCGTCATCTGCTGTGGACTGTACCCGCTCGTCGTGTTCGGCATCGGCCAGGTCTTGTTCCATGACCAGGCCAACGGCAGCCTCATCGTGAACGCCGACGGCACGGTGCTTGGCTCAAAGCTTCTCGGCCAGCAATTCACCGCCGACAAATATATCTGGTCGCGCCCCTCGGCGGCGGGCAACGGCTACGACGCCACCAGTTCCGGCGGCAGCAACCTCGGTCCGACCTCGACGAACCTGGCCACCACCATCGCCCAGCGCATTTCCGATTACCGCTCGGGAAATGGGCTCGCAACCAACGCGCTCGTTCCCGCCGACGCCGTAACCGCGTCCGGCAGCGGCCTCGACCCGCACATCAGCCTCGCGAACGCCGAGCTGCAAGCGCCTCGCGTCGCCAAAGTCCGCAATATTGATGTGGCAAAAGTCCTAACACTGGTTCACTCGAACACCGATTCCGCCAGCCTTGGCTTTTTCGGTGAACCCGGCGTAAATGTCCTGACACTGAACCTGGCGCTGGACGCAGCAAAATGATTTGCAGCCACTTTGGCCTTCGGCCTTCGTCTTCCGCGTTGCCTTCTCCTTCAAATTGCGTTCACTTCGTTGCTCATGCCTTATTCCACAAAAATGCTTTCGCTGCTGCGCGACCCTTTGGGGCTGGACCCGCTGGAACTGGATGGCGATCACCTGGTCAACCGGGCGAGCCAACGGCGCTATCCGCTTATCGAATCCATCCCCTCGCTGCTCGATCCGGCGGGACTGGGCCCGCTGAATCTGAAGTTCCAGCGGATGTACGATTGGATGTCATACGGTTACGACCTCGCCCAGCGGGTCGGAGACGTGTTTTTCAGGGGGAACATCGCCAAGTTGCGCCGGGAGCTTGCAACCCGGCTGGCCCTCAAGCCGGGGTACCGGTGTTTATACACCTCCATCGGGACCGGGTTGGACCTGCCTTATCTGGCGGAGCAGGTATCGCTGGACACCGTTGAATTGGTTGGTTTGGATCTTTCCCTGGGCATGCTCAGACGGTGCAAGGCAAGAATTCATCCTCACGAAAAGACCTCATTGCTCGTGCAGGCAAACGCCGAGCGGCTGCCCTTTGCCGACCGGAGCTTCGATGTCGTTTTTCATGTGGGCGGAATCAATTTCTTCGACCAGCCCGCGGTGGCCGTGCAGGAAATGGTCCGGGTCGCCAAGGTCGGCGCGCTCATCCTGATTGCGGATGAGACGAAGGACGTGGTGAAGAACAATTATCAAAAGAGTCCGTTCACCCGGGCTTACTTCAAGGACGCCGACACCAGCTTTAGCCCGAGGGACTGGGTCCCGCCGGATGTCCGCGATCCCGTCTACGAAGAGGTCTGGAAGGGAAAGGGTTATATTCTGACTTTTCACGCCCCGCAGGCTGTGCTGGTGTGACAAGTGACGGGTGACAAGGACTAGCTCGGTTGATGGTCAGCATACGGCAGGTCTGCGCTGGTTGCATACGCTAACGTGGCGCATCCTTGTAAAAGTGGAAGAATCGCGATGAGCGCAATAGAGGGTAAAAATTCCACAGCAATAGTTCGGTTGTTATCGCATCCCGTTCTGTCAGGTGGGGCAATTGCGCGGAGTATCAGATTTTTTATATGGCGCTTGATCTGCATAATGTCTTCCTTTGTTTGAAACTTTTGTCCCGCAACTGAAAACCCTTGAGTTCAATGAAGCAGCCGAACGAACACAAATCGCAATTTGAGGCCCAGTTTTGTTTGGTCCGACAATCCGCCAAAGCTGCGATCAATCAATGGGGAGTCCGCCCGTTGTGTCCCGAATAATTATCTCGCCCGGGATTTTGACAATTTCCGCCTGTTTGTGGCCGGGAGGCCAGACCGGCCTTTTTCGGGGCGGTGGTTTTGGTGGTTCCTCTGGTACGGGCTTTTCCGGTTTTTCTTTCTCTGGTTCGTTCATAATTCTGTCTCTTTCAATTATTGCGTCGTTAACGGCTTGGTATCCGCCGCCCGGTAGGCCATTTCGGTCTTTCCGGCCGCTTCTCCGGTGGCTTTTCAGACGGTTTTTCCGGCGGCGTCTTGGGTGGCCCGGATTTTTTGCTGGCTTCTTCCTTTTGGTCGGTCATGGCTTTGACTCCTTTTGAGGGGGTTGATGTTGTTCAGGCTCGATGTTGACCGGCTTGACGATCTCGACCTTCTGGACGTCGTGTTTCTTTAAAAAAAACACCGGCGCGCAAACCAAAAGCAAAACCAGCGAGATGATCGAACAAAGCGAGGTTTTATAAATGAACGTGCTTCTCCGGTCGTTGAGCGCGGCATTGTCGGTGGCATAGTCCCGGTACTGATCGGTGAGTCGCTCGTCAAATTCCGCGTCCAAATTGATCGGATCAGGCGGGTTATCCTGATTATATTCTTCCGATTCCTTCAAAAATTCCGAGATTTGTTTGGGACTTGGCAGGTACCAAAAATCATACCGAAAAATCAACGCCCGCACATAGAAGTAAACCGCAGCCCCACCGACGATGACCGCAAGTGACAACCCAATATAAAAAGATCTGGTCATGCCATCATCAACAAACGGCGGCAGGTCGCCCAGGTACGTCAGTAAAATATTTGCGATGATGGAAAGGATCAACAAGCTGAAGGTAAGGCGTTCGGTCGATTTTTCCCGGCGATCCGCTTCCGCCTCGTAGCGTTCCTTGTAAAACTCGAGCAATTTCTTTTTCAGTACGCTGGTCATATTGAATTGCTTCGAATCCCCCGCATGTTGCTGTGTCTTCATCATTTCCCCGAACCGGAAGGGGAACCCTTGGCCGCGCCGGGCTTGGAGGATGATGATGAAGATTGTCCGCTGCTGAGCAATGCCGTCATAACCCGGTCAACGATGTCTAAAAAGAACCGCTCGCTGAACCCGGCCAGGAAAGCGAGTATGTACAAGACCATTTTGCCATTGGCCGAGGACGGCATCGCACCTTGACCTTGAATCGCCAGCAGTCCGGCGACGGCTGTAATCACCGCGACCAGACCCGTGAGTGCTCCCAGCACGGGTTTGAACCAATACCACACGGCAAATTGACGGTCGAAGTCCAGGTTGGTGGTATGAGTGATCAAACCCCAGATGGCAATGACGACGCCTCCCAGCGCGCCCATCAGCAGGTAGCGCCAGTACGTGAACCCAAAGAACAAGTCCGATGCGGCCTGGACTTCGTAGTGTTTCAACCAGCAACCGGCAATTCCCAGAGCCAGCAACCAAAACGCCAGATACCAACTGATGCATATGCGAAATCTGGCGCAGGCATGGCTTTCCAGCGCAGAGTTGACGAGCGCGGTTGCCTGCCAGACGGCCTTGTGCGCATCGGGCCATTGCTGGTTCGCTGCCTCGGTCTCCGCCTGGCTGATCAAGTCGAGGTAATCTTTGGTGAAACTCTTGCTGGAGAAAAAAGGCCGGGCCTGGAGATTCAATCCGGCAATTGCCTTGTCCACTTCCGTTCTCGAACCCGCATCATCTACAGCGGAGAATTCCGCCATGGAGTGCAAGTGTTCCCCCAGCTTTGAAAACATCGGTTTTTTTAAAAAATCCTCCAAACTCATTTTTGCCTCCTGGTTTAATCGGGATTGGTTTTTGCGGCGTCCGGAAAAGTGGCGATGACGGTATAATTTCCGTCAGCCTGTAATTTCGTTTCCACCGTAGCTCCCTGCGCCTTGAATCCGGCCACCACAATTTTCAATTGAGCCGGCGGAACGTCGGTCTGGGTATGAATTCCAGTTGGCATGATGGTTTCCTTTTATTTGGTTGGTTGTATCTTCAAATCATTCACCGCTTTTTTGCGGGCGTCAGCGAACAAATTGCCGGTGATCAATGTCTGAATCGGGACGTCCGGAATCCCGTTGGTAACCAGCCATTGTTGAATCATCGCCTGATGATTGGTGTTCACGGTCAGGTCGGCAGGCTGGCCGGGCATCCAGTAAGTTTGCAGAACTTGCGACGCGTCATCATTTGTATAGCTCGTTGTGCGCACCGCATTCAGATTAATTGTGTCTTTTATAGACTGATTGGCCGCGGCTTTTTCCGCACCGGCCGTGGCAGTGATATCCTCAAAGGCCCCGATAATGGTGCCGGCATTGTAATATTCGGCCAGTTGGGCAAGACCGCGGGACAACGGATAATTCGTGATGCTCAGCTTGGCCATCGCGTCCTGCATGAGGGCAAGCTGGGTTTTCCGGGAGGCATCCATTTTGGCGATCAACGCCGTGGTGGCCTGATCTTGGAAAAAATTTTTATTGATCGAAACACGACTGCCCGCAACACCGGCGGAAATCGCGGCCAGAATGGCTTTGGCGCTTGCGGCCGGGGTTAGCGAACCAGCGGCCCCCAAACCAAGCATGGTCAGGTCGCTGGCGGTGTCAAATACCGCCCGCCCTTCATATAGCCCGCTCGTGAACGCGTAGTAGTTGACATCGGTCAAATAAATCAAATCGTTCAAGATTTGATTGCGCTGCGCCTCGGTCACCTTGGTGTCGTCCTCGGGAATGGCACCAGGCTTCGAATACTTATCAATCAGTGATTTGGTCAATGTATCTTGAAAAGCGAGTGGACGAGGACGACCGGCCATGGTGCCGGTACGACACCCGCAAAAAGTCATAACGGCCACAGCAACGCCACATAAAATAACGAACTGCACCAAAAACCTGTGCGTTTCGACTATCTCAACCACACTTCTCCTGATTTGCATAAATTTTAGCCTTCCTGAAACCGCCGCACATCCAGCGGAAATCCGCGAGTCAAAAGAAGCTGCCGAACGGATACTTATGGCATTTTGAAGCCCCAGATTTCCCAACTGCCGCTGTCTTACGCCGATTTCAAAAGCCTGTCCAGTGTTTTTTTGTTACAAATTTCGGTAGCCTTTTATTCCGGTCCATTTCCCCAGGAAGCGGCCCCCGTTACCGGAGGCCGCCGTGGTTTGCGTCTGTTTGTTCGCCTGTGCCGCCGGCGTCGGCATGGGTTCGTCGGGACACTGACAACGTCCGTCGGAGCCGTGCGCACATTCGTTGGGAGACAGGCGGCAAGAGTCGGGAAAGATCAGGCAACCGTTCCGAGGATAGCGGCGTCAATCCGGAGTTCTACCACAAACATCGGAAAACGGTGACGGTGGAATTTCTCGCTGTTCCGACGCCGTGCTTATCTGGTTCCCCTGGCCGGGAGCCCGGTGCAAATCCAGATTGGTTTTCCGCCATACAGCTCGCCGGTGGGGCGGCCAATGATGGTGGTGTAGAGATTATAGTTGGTCGTCGCTTGCGCCATTTGGGCGTTGAGCGCGCTCAACCGGTCTTCGAGGTTCTGTCGGATGGCGGCGGTGTTGTCTTTTGGCGGGCCGCCGACACTCGCGAAACTCGACCCATTTTCAACCATCAGGCCCTTGCCCATCTGCGGGGGTTGGGGCGGGGCATTGGTGTCAGGGACCTTGATATTGTCAAGCTGCTGATGACAGTTGGCAATTTCCGCCTGCAATTGCCCGTAGCCGGTAAAAAATTGTCTCACGGAATCGGGAAGATTCTCGACCAGAATGCCGCCGTCAATCCCGTCCGCGGAACAAAAAGGAATGCTGTGATAGGAGAGGTCGCTACTGACGGTCGTTATCCGGATCAGCCGGTTGGTTCCGGCGAGGGCCTCGAGTACGGCCTGCCGGGCGAGGACGGCGGCCCGCTCCTTTTTCTGGTTTTGTTTCTCTTGATCCAGAAATTGCGCCGCCTTTTCCGGTGTGTAGCCGAATTGATCCTGATAGGCAGGCGGCAGGTCGCTCATGGGTATCTGAACAATCCCCTCCTGGTAATTCACGACCACGTAGGCGGGAGTCACCCGGGTGATGATGGCGTTGGTGTAAATTTTGCCGCCGGCCGGCAATGCAGGAATTTGGGGTTCATTCGCGACCTCGGCCAGCACAGCCAGCGTGGACAAAATCAGTGTGACGAAAACCGCCATCATCGCCCGGTCGCCGTCATGCTTCGGTGGAGAGCTGTTCATGATCTAAATGTCCTCACCCGGACGGTGGAGTCAACTGGCAATTGTTCGATTGAGCTTGGATTTGAAAACATGATGCCAATGCCACTGCCTCCGTGTATGTTATTTGGACATTCGCCGGGATTATGTTTTGAAAGGCGAATTTGTTCCGAAAGCAGAACCTTCACCGGTTCTCGGACATCCCCAGCAAATGCCTGCGCAAAAATAAAATTGGTCCTGCCGCCAGCAACTTAATTAGTTGGCCTTGAGACTGCTCGCAGGAAGCGGAGATAGATGAAAAATCTAATGAAAATCAGGATCTTATTTGGATTGTGCGCCGCCTTTGGGGCGAGTCTGCTGTCGGTCCGGGCGGACGACGGCCCGACCCAGGTCGTCGCCCGCGCTGCTTTGGAACAAACTCTGAACGATCTGGGTAATCAGCAAACCCCGCCGACAGCCGCAACGAACGCACCTGCGGAAACCGTGATGGTGCAAACCGACCCATCCACCAACAGCGCAACCGAGACGGCCGCCACCAACGCGGTGGTTGCGGATACCGCTCCGACGGAAGCTTCCACGGCAGCTCCGGTTGCCGATGCTCCCGTTCCGGTCGCTCCAGCCGATGGTGCGGCGGTTGTGACTCCGACGAATGTTGCTCCCGCAGTTGAAGCCAATGCTGAATCTGCAACGAATGCCCCTACCTCTGCCGTTGCTGTTGCGGAAGTATCCGCAGTGAATACTCCAACCAACGTCGTTCCCACTGCCGAATCTCCGGCTGCGGTCTCCGCTGCCGAAGTCGCGAGCGTTGTTGCTCCGACGAATGTTGTTCCAACTGCCACCGATGTCGTTCCGGCTGCTGCCATTCCGGTCGCAGATGCTTCCGCCACAATCGTGCCTGCCGCCGTGGTTTCCACTGATGTCACTCCGGCAATTGTCACTCCGGCAATTGTCACTCCGGTGGTTGAAACTTCGACAAATGCTGTTCCCGCAGTGGAAGCTTCCGTCCCAACCGCGCCTGTCGTCGCTGCGGTGGAACAATCCGGCGAATCGGCAACCAATACTATAACCGACACAGTCACCAATACGGTGACGGCCCCGATGGCTGAAGTTACCGCCACCAACACCCCCTCCGATGTTGCGGCAGTTGTTGCTATGACCAATGTCGTTCCAGTTGTTGAAACCAGCACTGAAACAACAACGAATGCCACTGCTCCTGTCGTTCCCGTTGCGGAAGTTTCCTCAGTTGTTGCTTCAACCAACGCAACCGAAACGGTCACCACCAACGCGACGGCTCCGGAAACCGCTCCGGTTGCCATTCCTGCGGCTGTCGCTCCGGCGGTCACCGCAAAAGTAATTGCGGCACCGGCCCAGCTTCAGGTGGTTGCGACACAACCAATTTCCACGCCGCCGCCCCCGGCACCCGCTGCCACGCAATCGGCCAGCGCACCGGAAACGGCAAGTCCGTCCATGGAAATTTCGACCGCCACCGGGGCGGTCTACAAAAACGTGCAGGTGGAAAAAGTGGAGTCGGACGGCATGATCATCAGTTACACGCCCACACGCGGCGGGATAGCGATGACCAAGGTTTATTTTGACGACCTTTCCGACGATTTGCGGAAGCGATACCAGCCGCCGCAGTAAACCGGCCGAATTCTGATTTTACAGCGCTGTAAAATTTCCGTCAATCCTCTGCTCTGCCGCTCTGCCACGCGTCAATTTAGGGAAGAGAAGTTTTCTGGCAACGAATAGATGACCCGGAACGGCATGGACACCTCGCCGTGGACGTTCAAGTGACTCAGTTCACGAAATCGCGGACCGGGCGGGATGGAATTTCCCTCCGACCTTAAAATCCCGCGCAGAAGGCCTTCCGCCTCAAGCGGAAGGAACCCGGACGTTTTGAAGCTGAAATCGGCGCTGGACTCTGTTAAATAGGGCTGTGCCTGAACCTAGCCGGCCCAATCCCGATGCGCTGTTGAGTTCGCTTCAGCGCGAGGAAACCGCAAAAAAGCGCGGCCGGCTGAAAGTGTTTCTTGGCATGTGCCCCGGTGTCGGCAAGACCTACGCCATGCTCGAAGCCGCGCGGCGCGAGCTTGACGCCGGCAGTGACGTGGTCATCGGTTACGTCGAAACCCACGGCCGCAAGGAAACCGAGGCGCTCACCCGGGGGTTACCGGAAATCCCCCGCCGCCAGCTCGAACATCGCGGCATGGCGCTCACCGAATTTGATCTCGACGCCACGCTCGCACGGCATCCGCAACTGGTCATCGTGGATGAACTCGCGCACACGAACGTCCCCGGCTCGCGCCACCCGAAACGCTGGCAGGACGTGGCCGAATTGCTCGACGCCGGCCTGGACGTCATCACCGCGCTCAACGTCCAGCACGTCGAAAGCCGCGCCGACACCGTCCGCCAGATCACCGGCGCGGAAATCCGCGAGACGGTGCCGGACAGCGTGCTGGACGGCGCGGTGTTCGAGCTGGTGGACCTTCCGCCCGCCGAGCTCATCCAGCGGTTGCAGGAAGGCAAGGTGTACGTGCCCGACCGTGCCGCCGCCGCCGCGCAAAATTTTTTCCGCGAAGCCAACCTCACCGCGCTGCGCGAACTGGCCTTGCGGCTCGTGGCGGACCGCGTGGGCGTGGACACGCGGGAATTTCGCCGGACGCAAACCGGGGCCGGCGCATGGAAGACGGGACATTGCCTGCTCGTGGCGGTGGGTCCCGGGCCATATTCCGAACCGCTCATCCGTTGGACCCGCCGCATGGCCGACGGATTGCGCTGCCGGTGGCTGGCCGTCCATGTCGAGAATCCGCGTCCGCTGACGGAGGCCGCCCAGGCGCAGTTGGAAAAAAACCTAGACACCGCCCGCGAACTCGGCGCGGAAGTCGTCGCCACCACGGATGACGATCTCGTGCGCGGGTTGTTGCGCGTGGCCCGCACGCAGAACGCCACCCAGATCATTGTCGGCAAACCGGCCGGCACCGGCTGGCTGGAATGGCTACACGGCGACCGCCTGCTGCGACGGCTGGCGCGGGAAAGCGGAGACATTGACCTGCACGTTGTCCGTTCCGAAAAGGCCGGCAATGCGCCCGTTTTGCGCATCTGGCACCGGGCACTGGCCTCCAATTCCCAACAATACCTGTTCGCCGCCGGCGCGGTGGCCGCCACCGGCATCCTGAATTTTGCGCTCATGCAATTCATCGGCCCGCGTCCGCGCGTGCCGGGATTTGTTTTCCTGCTCGTCGTGGTGCTGCTGGCCCTGAAGGTGGGCCGGGGCCCGGTGTTGCTGGCCGGGGCCTTGAGCGCACTGGTCTGGAATTACTTTTTCCTGCCGCCCCGCTTCACATTCATCATCACCAACCCCGAGGACGGCATTTTGTTCGGCCTCTATTTTGTCGTGGCGATTGTGCTCGGCCAGCTGGTGGCGCGCATCCGGCTGCAGGAGGAAGCCGAGCGCCGCCGCGAGGAACGGGCTACGGTGCTCTACGAAATGTCGCGGGATCTGGCCGAGGCCGGCTCGCGCGATGAGGTCGTCTGGCAACTGGTCTCGCAGATCAACCGCGTGTTTCACATCCCCGTTGCCGTCGTCCTGCCCGAGAACAACAAGCTCTTTGTCCATCCCGACAGTTCCCTGGCCCTGTCGGAAAAGGAGTTGAGCGTCGCCGACTGGGCGTTCCGGCAACGAAAGGCCGCCGGACGTTTTACGGACAACCTGCCGGGGGCGGAGGCGCTGCATCTGCCGCTGGCCACCGAGCGGAAGGCGTTTGGCATCCTGGCGGTGGGTTTTCCGGACAAACGTCTGACGCTGGCGCAACGGGATTTGCTCGAGACCTTCGCCCGTCAGGCCGCGCTGGTGCTCGACCGCGTGGAACTCCGCACCGCCGCCGAGCAAGCGCGCCTGCTGGCCGAATCGGAAAAATTCAGCCGGACGCTTTTGAATTCCATCTCGCACGAATTGCGCACGCCGCTGGCGGCCAGCACCAGCGCCGCCAGCGCCCTCGCTGATGCGGGAGCCACGATGCCGGAACCACAGCGCGCGTTGATCGGCGAGATTCAGGAAGCCAATGCCCGGCTCAATCGCGTCGTGGGCAACCTGCTCGACGTGGCGCGGCTTGAATCGGGCCAAGTCCGCCCGCGCCTCGACTGGCACGACGCGCGCGACCTGGTGCAGACAACGCTGCGCGAATTACAGCGCGAGCTGGTGGCGCACCCGGTCAAACTGGACCTGCCAGCCGCGCCCCTGCTGGTCCGGCTCGATTTTTCTCTCGCGCAACACGCCCTCGCCAATCTGTTGCTGAATGCCGCCAATCACACGCCCGACGGCACTCCGATCGAGGTGTCGGCGCAACTGGTGAACGACCAATTGGTGTTGAGCGTTGCTGACCGGGGACCGGGCATCCCGCCGGAATGGCTGCCGCGCATCTTCGACAAATTTTTCCGCGCCCCCACCGCGCCCACCGGCGGCAGCGGGCTGGGACTCACCATCGTCAAAGGTTTTGTGGAAGCGCATGGTGGAACCATCACCGCCGCCAACCGCCCGGGCGGCGGTGTGATGTTCACCTTGAATTTTCCTCAGCCGGATAAACCGCCGACCGTCGAGCCGGGATGATGAACCACGAAGCCACCAAAACCGTGCCGGTCGCCCTGGTCATTGACGACGAGCCGCAAATCCGCCGTCTCCTGCGCGTCACGCTGGAGGCAAACGGTTATCGCGTCTTCGACGCCGCGACCGGATCGGATGGCATCGCCCAGGCCGCCCAGCGCCGGCCTGACGTGGTTCTGCTTGACCTCGGCCTGCCCGATATTGAAGGCACGGAGGTGCTGAAGCGCCTGCGCGAATGGAGCCGCGTGCCCGTCATCATCCTCAGCGTGCGCGACCGCGAGGACGACAAGGTGGCCGCGCTCGACGCGGGCGCGGACGATTACGTGACCAAGCCGTTCAACAGCGCCGAACTGCTGGCGCGGCTTCGCGCCGTGTTGCGGCATGCCCAGCCGCAGGGTGCAGATGCAATTTTCCGCAGCGGTGACCTCGAAGTGGATTTATCCGCGCGCGTCGTCCGGAAACGCGGCCAGGAAATCAAGCTCACGCCGATCGAGTATTCACTGCTGAGACTGTTCGTGACGCACGCCGGCAAGGTTTTGACCCACCGCCAGCTTCTGACGGAAGTCTGGGGACCGAAGGCGGTGGAGCAAACGCATTACCTGCGCGTCCACATCGCGCATTTGCGCGAGAAGCTGGAGGTCAACCCCGCACAACCCGACCATTTCATCACCGAGCCGGCCGTGGGCTACCGGTTGGTTGAAAAAAACTGATTCGCCTCCCGCCATTCTGCCTGCTGAGGAGCACCGGCACTCCCAATATCCGTCACTGCGGTTTTTAGCTGTAAATCTGTGCGGTTTATGCGTAAATAAAACCCTTGTGACACAACCTCCGGCAAAACTCAGTTGGCCAACGACGGGCTTGTGGCAACACGTATGAATTTGCGCGAATGGCTGATCATGGCGAAAAACGTGGTGATTGGCCGCGCGCTGAACCTTTCCGACAAAAGCCTGTTCCATCAAACCTCGTTGATCGCGTTGTTCGCGTGGGTCGGCCTGGGCGCGGACGGATTGTCGTCGTCCTGTTACGGCCCGGAGGCGGCGTTCATGGCCTTGCAAACGCACACGTACCTGAGCCTGTTCGTCGCGGCCGCCACGATCCTGACGATTGTTGTCATCTGCACCAGTTATTCCCAAATCATCGAGGCCTTTCCCAGCGGCGGTGGCGGTTATCTCGTGGCCAGCAAATTATTGTCGCCCACGGCCGGGGTGGTGTCCGGTTGCGCCTTGATTGGCGACTATGTGCTGACCATCGCCATCAGCGTGGCCAGCGGCGCAGACGCGCTGTTCAGCCTGCTTCCGATCGAGTGGCAGATCTGGAAGGTGAAGTTTTCCGTGGGCGTCGTGATTTTTCTAACGCTGATGAACCTGCGCGGCGTCAAGGAATCGGTTTTGTTATGGGTGCCGATTTTCTTCGTGTTCGTGCTAACCTATACGGTGGCGATTGTTTATGGCATCGCCTCGCATATCAGCGAATTGCCGAACATCGCGCACGGCGTGGCGTCCGACGTGCAAACGGCAACCTCGCAAATCGGCGTTTGGGGAATCATTCTGGTCATCCTCCGGTCCTACAGCCTTGGTGCCGGCACCTACACCGGCATTGAGGCGGTCAGCAACGGCCTGAACGCGTTGCGTGAACCACGGGTGGCCACGGGCAAACGCACGATGGTTTACATGGGCGCGTCATTATCATTGGTCGTCGGCGGATTGTTGCTGACCTACCTGCTCTATCACGTCGAGCACGTGGACGGCAAAACGCTGAACGCGGTTTTGTTTGAACGGATGACCGCCGACTGGCCCGTCACACCGGCCAAAATATTCGTGGTGGCGGCACTGGCCTCCTCGGCCGCGTTGTTGTTCATCGCGGCCCAGACGGGCTTTTTCGGCGGACCGCGCATCCTGGCAAACATGGCAGTGGACCGCTGGATGCCCACCCGGTTCGCCTCGTTGAGCGACCGGCTGGTGACTGAAAATGGCATCCTGATGATGGGCGCAGCGGCTTTGGTGATCGTCCTGGCCACCGGCGCCCAAGTGGAGGTGTTGGTCGTGCTTTACAGCATCAACGTGTTCATCACCTTCAGCCTCTCGCAGCTCGGCATGGTGCGTCACTGGTGGCTGGACCGGGCCAAGGAACCGAAGTGGAAAGGTAAAATCCTCATCAACGGTTTCGGCCTGCTCCTGACCAGCGGCATTTTGATCTCGCTCTGCGTCGTCAAATTTTTCCGGGGCGGCTGGGCGACGCTGCTGGTCACCGGCATCCTGATTGGCGCCGCGTTCTGGATCAAACGCCATTACAAGCAGACGCAAACCCAATTGCACCGGCTCAATGAGCTCGTCGCCGCCGCCGGCATTGACGCGGGCAGTTTCAAGGGCGCGGACGTTCCCGCGCCGGACTGCAATCCCAACGCGCGCACTGCGGTGTTTCTGGTCAACGGTTTCAACGGCCTCGGCCTGCACACGTTGCTGGCGGTCATCCGGATGTTTCCGAAGGTCTATCAAAATTTTATTTTTATCCAGGTTGGCGTGGTGGACGCGGGCAGTTTCAAGGGCGCCGCGGAAATGGACAATCTCCGCGAACATTCGCGTTCCGAAGTGGAACGTTACGTCACCTATATGCGCCAGCAGGGGTTTTACGCCGAAGCGCATTACGGCCTGGGCACGGACGTGGTGGACGAGGCGGCGAAACTGTGCGATGTCGTGGCGCAGCGCTTTACGCAGGCGCAGTTTTTTGCCGGGCAACTGGTGTTCAAGGACGAAAACCTGCTCACGCGCTGGCTGCACAACCACACGGTGTTTGAGCTGCAACGCCGGCTCTACCAGAACGGCTGGCCAATGCTCATCCTGCCGATCCAGGTGTGAAATTATTCACTCGTCCTCCGGCCAAGCCAGTCGAGCAGCAGAAAAGTGCAGACGAAAAACGGAAACACTCCATAAAGGGTATCACTCACGGAATGTGAATGTCTGTCCACCGCTACGAATATCGTGACACAAAATATCGTTGCCAGCAGGCACGCGACGAAACCGGCAATTGACGATGGCACACAGAACCAACCCGCGCGTTTGAACCATTTCATCTTCATTTGCGGTTCAGAACGGCATGGACGGATTTACGCCGGCTCGGCGGTTTCGAGGAAACCTTGCAGATGGCGCACCCGCGTCGGGTGGCGCAGCTTGCGCAACGCCTTCGCCTCGATCTGGCGGATGCGTTCGCGCGTGACGTTGTACATCTTGCCGATTTCCTCGAGCGTGCGTTCGTAGCCGTCGAGCAGGCCGAAACGCATTTCGAGAATCTTGCGCTCGCGCTCGGTCAACGTCGTCAGCACGTCGCTCAACTTTTCGCGGAGCAGGCTGTAGCTGGTCACTTCCGACGGATTTTCCGCGGTCTTGTCCTCGATGAAATCACCGACACTCACGTCGCCGTCGTCGCCGACGGGCGCGTGGAGCGAAACCGGCTGCTGCGCCATCTTGAGCAGCGCGTGGATGCGCGACACCGGCATGTGCATTTCGTCGGCCAGTTCCTCCGGTGTGGGCTCGCGGCCCAGTTCCTGGGTGAGCTGCTTTTGCGCGCGCCAGAGCTTGTTCATGATTTCAATCATGTGCACCGGGATGCGGATGGTGCGCGCCTGGTCGGCAATCGAACGGGTGATGGCCTGGCGGATCCACCAGATGGCGTAGGTGGAAAACTTGTAGCCACGGCGATACTCGAATTTCTCGACGCCCTTCATCAAACCGATGTTGCCTTCCTGGATCAGGTCGAGGAATGACTGGCCGCGGTTCGTATATTTTTTAGCGACGGAGACGACGAGGCGCAGGTTGGCCTCGGCCATGTGCGTCTTGGCCTTCAAACCGCGTTCGGCGGCGGCTCGCAATTCGTTGAACGTCTTGAAAAAGACGTCCTGCGGCATCCGGACGAACTGTTCCAGCGTCTGGATTTTGGCGCGTTCGGCCTCAATCGTGGCGCGGCGCTCGGCGGTCGTGCGCAGTCCTTCCAATTCCTGGATGTGGCGCAGGCTGGCCTGAAATTTCTCGTGGACGTTGCCGGCCACAACGATCATTTCCTCGACCACCTTTTGCTTGTAAAAAAACTTCGTAAAGAGTTCCTGCAGCTTGAAGCTGAGTTTCTTCAACTCGCGCTGCAATTTTTCCTTGCGGCCCTTTTGCACGGCCTTCTGCCACAGGAAATACTTCGCGTCCACCTTTTGATCAAAGGCGCGGATTTTTTTGATGAGCTTGCGCAGGTCGCGGAGATGGCCTTCGCGATTGGCAATTTTCTTGTCCACGATCACGCGGTCAAAGCGTTCCTTCGGCGGCTCGGAGAGCAGTTTTTCCGCGATGGCGATGTGTTCCTTGGCGGTGAAACCGAGGCTGTACACGATGCGCTTCATCTCCATTTCGGCCTCTTCGATGCGCTTGCAAATCTCGACCTCCTGTTCGCGTGTGAGCAGGGGCACTTTGCCCATCTGGTTCATGTACATCCGGACCGGGTCGTCGAGGATTTCCAGGCGCGAATCTTCGTCTTCCTCCGCCGGCTGGGCCGGCTCGGCCGGCTTGGCCGCGCGTTCGGCCTCGGCCTGGTCCATGACGATTTCCACGTCGAGGCTCCGCAGTTTGGTCAGCAGCGCGTCCAGGTCTTCGGGGCTGAGATTGTCCGGCAAGACGTCATTGACGTCATCATAGGTGATATACCCATGTTCCTGCGCCAGATGCAGGAGCGTACGGACCGTCTCGGTCAAATCCACGGTTGATTGAATGGGGGCCGAAGCCGCGGGATTCGCATGGCCGTTCTGCGGCGGCTTTTCCCTGGAAACAACCGAGTTCGCCTGCGGTTTGGTTTTCTGCGGTTTCGCGGCGTCCTTTCGCGCGCTGGAAATGACAAAGCTCCGGCGCATCGGCACCGGCTTAACTCCGGCATTTCGCCGGCTGCTGTTTCGGTGATTCCGCGCCACATTACCCCGATCCGCTCGTTTTCTCTTCAGCATAAATAATAATAAGACCTGCCACGGCTCATATTGGTTCAGAAAAACTCACAAACGCCCTCTGCCAAATGCGCCGCGCCGACTCTGTACATAAATGTCCACCCACCCATTGAACTTCGGGATAGCGCACGCACCAGAAGACCGACGCGGCTTCATATTAGCCCCATTTTGGCAAAACTCAAGAAGAAATCGCTCGCGGAACAAACTTTCAACACATTGAAAATCAGCTACTTATATCCATTAACAATTCTGATTACCAGTCTTTTATGGGTTTGTTGGGCGTTTCCGGTGGACGTTGTGGCTTCATCTGGAGAAACTGCTCGTCGCCTTTTTGCGCATCCAGCAGCCGTTGAGCCTCTTCCGGTGACATCGCCTGAGGTGCCACAGCTTGGTCCTGCCCTTCCGATTTTTCCTTGTCCGGCTCGCCGGCTGCCTTTTGCGGTTGTTGTTCCGCCGGCTTTTTCTGGTCGGGCTGATTTTGGTCCGCTGGTTTCTGCTGGTCCGGTTGGGAAGGTGATTTGGACGATTGATTCGGTTGCTGCTGATTCTGCTGCCCGTTCGACTTTTGTTGCTGCGACTGGGATTGGTTCTGCTGTTGCTGATTCTGCTGGTTCTGTTGCGACTGGCTTTGTTGCTGTTGCTTCAACAATTCCTCCAGCTTTTTCAATTTCGCGTCATTCGGATAGAATTTTAATCCGTCCTCCGTTTTCTCCAGCGCTGCGGGAATATTGTTGGAAATATAGAGCTGGGCGCCGCCGTTGAAAAAATCATCGGCGGGCGCCAGTTGCGCGCGGGCGGCCGGCAAGGCCAGCAGCAGGCTAACGCTGATTGGGCGTAACAATCGCATCAATGTCCTTCAATTTTTTGATGTAATCCTGAAATTTTTTGGTGGCGATCGGGTTGTTCAGACTTTCCATGATTTGCAGCGCACGGTGAAACTCGTTGCGCCGAACCGCGTCATCCGCCGCCTGCTTCGCCCGCCGCATCGCTTCCCGCAACTGGCCGATCAGTTCAATCTGCCGCTTCACGAAACCCAAGTTGAAGGCCGCGTCGAGGTCGTTGGTGTTCAATTGGACCGCGTGTGCGTAACTTTTCATGGACTCGGACCACGTTTCCTCCACCGCATTCAAGCTGTCGGAGTCAGGCTCGAATTTCAGTTCACCCATCCGGTACTGTGTGTTGCCCAGATTGTAAAACGCCTCCTGTTGCAGTTTTATATCCGGCGAGAGCGTCACCCACTGAAAGTCCTTGAACGCTGCATCAAAATTCGTGGCCTGATACGCCGCCGCGCCGGCGTTGAACACCAGCCGCAAATCATTCGTCCGGATTTGGGCCAGATGCTCAAATTCCTGCAACGCATTCGTGTAGTTGCCCGCGTTGTATTCGCGCAACGCGCTGGCCGGCGAGGCGAAAATTAAATTCGGCAAAACGCAAAATGCCACTGCCAGTCCGGCAACCTTTGCTGCACCAGTCCTTGAAATCAAATCAGGGCCCTGCTTTCTCCGTTCCGGCAGGAACATTTCCGCCAGCAACAACAGGATCGCCGCCGCCAGCGGCCAGTGATATTGCTCGTGATAACGCCGCACCAACCGCTCCTTGCCTTCCGATTTCGGCAACGGCGCCAGACCGCGTTCGTACAGCGTGTCAATCGTGTTGGCCCCGCGTAACGGCAGGTAAAACCCGCCGGTCGCGCCGGAGATTTGCTGGAGCAACGACTCGTTGAGATGCGACTTCACGACGTTGCCCTGCTCGTCGCGGACGTAATCTGAATTCCCGTTCGCATCCGTCACGCGGATCAAATCGCCCGCCGCCGTGCCGATGCCGACGGTGAAAATCCTCAAACCGTCCTTGGCCGCCTGCTGCGCCGCTTCGAGCGCGCCGGCCTCGCTGTCGTTGTCCTCGCCGTCGGTAAACAACACCAGCGCCTTGTAATGGTCCTTTTCCTTGAACGCCGTAAGCGTGGTGTTGATCGCCTCGGCGAGGGCCGTGCCGCCCTGCGGAATCGAATTCACGTTCAGCGCCTGCACGCTTTGTTGAAACGCCGTGTTGTCAATCGTCAGCGGGCAATCCAGAAACGCATCCCCGGCGAACGCCACCAAGCCCATGCGGTCGGTGCCGGCGCGCTGCATCAACTCCAGCGCGGCCAGTTTCGCGCGTTCCAGCCGGTTCGGCGCAATGTCCGTAGCGAGCATGGACTTCGACGTGTCCACCGCCGCGACGATGTCCAGTCCGCGCTGCTCGACTTCCTCCAGATCGAATCCCCGCTGTGGCCGGGCCAGGGCCAATATCAAAAACACCGCCGCCGAAATCACCAAGGCAAACCGCAGCTTCTGCCGAGCCGGCGAGACACCGACCGTCAGCGCCGACAGCAACCGCGCTTGAATGAATTGGGCCAGCAACTTTTGCCGTGAGCGCATCGCCCACCAGAAAAAAGCGAGTAGTGCCGGCAGCAACACCGGCAGGAGCCATAAAATTTGTGGATGCTCGAACCTCATGGCAGCCTCCGAAACATGGTTTGTCCCAGCGTAATCTCAATCAACACAAGCAAGAGTCCGCAGGCCACCAGCCATGGAAACAATTCCTGGAACTGCGTGAATTTGTTGATGACCGCCTCGGTCTTTTCCAGCTTGTCAATTTCCGCGTAGATTTTCTGGAATTTTTCGGCGTTGTCGGCGCGATAATATTTTCCACCCGTCTTGTCCGCGATTTTTTGCAGCGTGGCTTCGTCCACATCCACCGGCACGTTTTGGTAGCCAACCTTCTGCCCGCCCATGAACACCGGCATCGGGGCCGAACCCTGTTCGCCGATGCCGACCGTGTAGATTTTCACTCCGAGCGCCGCCGCCGCCTCGGCGGCCAGCAAAGGGTCAATCTTGCCCGAGTTGTTTTGTCCGTCCGTGGCCAGGATGATGATTTTGCTTTTTGATTTCAAATCGCGCAGCCTGTTCACCGCCGTCGTCAGCGCGTCACCAATCGCGGTAGCGTCGGAATTGATCGTGCCGATTTCCAGCCGCGCCAGATTTTCCTGCAAATAATCATGATCGAGCGTCAGCGGCGTGGCGATGAACGCCTGCGCCGCAAAAACGACCAGGCCGATGCGGTCATTCGGCCGCTTATCAATGAAATCCTTCAGCACCGACTTGGCCATGTTGACGCGGTTGACGCGCTGGCCGCGGACGACAAAATCTTCGGAAATCATGCTGCCCGACAAATCCAGCGCGCATACGATGTCAATGCCGCTGGCTTTCACTTCGGTCTGGCTTTTCATCAGACGCGGCTGCGCCAGCGCCACGATGAACAGCGCCAGCGTCAGCCAGCGCAACGCCGCCAAAAATGCGCCGGCACGCGAACGACGCATCTGGGTCAAGCCTTCCATCAGGCGCACTGACGAATAAAGAAACGCCGGCGGCTGGCCGCGCCGACCCTTCAGCCACGCCAAGACCGGCAGCAACAACAGCAGCAGCAAAAAATATGGATGGGCGAAAATCATTTTTGATTCACGATTTACGATTTACGATTGCTTCCGGCTGTTCGTTTCCGCTTTCCCGGTTTCCGCTTTCGCTTCCGCCGGTTCCGTCTCTTCGACCAGCCGCACGGCGGATGAATGCAGTTCACGCAGTTCGGGTTCGCGGGGTTCGTATTTGGCAAACTTCACAAGGTCGCAGCTTTCCAGAAATCCGCCGAGACTTTGTTTTTGTTCGCCAGTCAATAAATCCGTCCCGCCCAGTTCGCGCAGAAATTCCTCCGTGGTCCGCTCCGGCGCGCGAAAAGTGAACCGTTCTTCCAGATACGTCCGCGCCGTGTCCGACACCGCAATGACAAAAGGCTTGGGCTGCGCGATGAGTGCCAGCGCCTCTTCCAGTTTTTGCTTCGCGCGGATATGCGCGGGCACCGGCGGGATCACCGGAACATTCAGCTTCTTTTTCCTCCACCACTGCCACAACAAGATGATGGCAGCAATGGCGGCCAGGACTGCAATCCCCCACCAAAACCATTCCCAGCCGTTCGGGATGGCCACCGGCGGCTTGATGTCGCGGATGTCGTTGGCAAGCGGTGCCGCGTTTTGAGCTGTCGCATTGGCAATCATCCACGCAGCCTCCGTTTTTCCCGCGTCTCAAAAAATCTGCCCAGCGTGACGCCATAAGCCTCGTTCGTGCGCAATTGAATCGAGTCAATTCCCGACGAGCGGAATTGCCGCGCCAGTTCGGCAAGCTGCTTTTGTTGGCGCAAGGCGAATGCGTCACGACTGCTCGCGCTGCCGGTGTTCACTTCCAATATTTCACCTGTCTCCGCGTCTTCTAAAATCAGGCGGCCGAGCGCGGGCAATTCCAGTTCGTGTTTGTCGGTGATTTGCACCGACACCACATCGTGCTTGCGATTCAACATGCGCAGCCGGGTTTGCGTCAGTTTGGGCAGCGTGCCGGCCGCCTCGGTCGAGATGAAATCCGAAATCACCACTGTAATCGCCCGATGCGCCGTGACGCGCGCCATGAATTCGAGCGCATTGACCAGATCCGTCCCGCGCCGCTTTGGCTCGAAGAACAGCACCTCGCGGATGACGCGGAGGACGTGGCTGCGGCCCTTGCGCGGCGGGATGAATTTCTCCACTTCGTCGCTGAACAGGATGAGGCCAACCTTGTCGTTGTTGCGGATGGCGGAAAACGCGAGCACGGAGGCGATTTCCGCCGCGAGTTCGCGTTTTGATTGATCGCGCGAGCCAAACAGGCCTGAGCCGCTCACGTCCACGACGAGCATGAGCGTGAGTTCGCGTTCCTCGACGAACTTCTTGATGAACGGATGGTTCATCCGCGCGGTGACGTTCCAGTCAATCGCGCGCACGTCGTCGCCGGGCTGGTATTCGCGCACCTCGTCGAAGTTCATGCCCTGGCCCTTGAAGACG
>Ga0182030_10007575_pt1 | contig 22624 bp, 17 predicted proteins | sample 812S3MmetaG_FD_121299 | JGI IMG/M metagenome (GOLD analysis project Ga0182030, IMG submission 121299) | Permafrost microbial communities from Stordalen Mire, Sweden - 812S3M metaG (Illumina Assembly) | ecosystem: Environmental > Terrestrial > Soil > Wetlands > Permafrost | place: Sweden...
CCTCCGGCTGATCCGCGAAGAACAGCCGCACGCGGTTGTGCTGGATATCAACATGCCCGGATTAGACGGCTACGGAGTGTTATCAGCCATTCGCGCCGAAAAGCTCCCAACCCTGGTAATATTGCTCTCAGCGCGCCAGCAGGAGGAGGACGTGCTGCGTGGCTTCCAGTTGGGGGCCGACGACTATCTTGTGAAGCCGTTTAACCCACCAGAGTTGGTAGCCCGCATCAAAAGGTTGCTGCTCCCTACTGCCAAGGCTGCGTGAGCGACTCAGGTAAGAACGCCGGCCTCACCAGACTTCTCTACGCTTGTGCTCGCAGCGGCCAGTGTTTTGACGTTCGCGACTGTATCGCACCTCGTGACAAGAAAAAAGTGGATGCATGCTCAATATCGCATGCGAACTGCACTTCCGGGCTTTTCCGATTGGGCGACGAAGCCCTAATCTAAGATCGATCGCCGAATAGCTCCGAGGGATAGTGGTGCTTTCGCGCCGCCGCAGCTCTGTGGACCGTTAGAAATGAAGGCCCCCTCCTCGCGGAGAAACGCAGGGGGTAAAAGTGAAAAAGGCGTTTACTTTTCGGGAACAGCTTCTGCAGGGGATGCTTTGAAAATAAAGGAGTTAATCTGATGGACTGCGAAGCGCACCGCACACCGGCGCCGGCAGCCGCAAGCGCCTGACGGATTCAGGTTCGGATGTTACCATGACTTTTGCCATGGGCCGCCTGCGATTCCTGCTCTTCTCCGCCCCGGTGATGATTGCGGGCAGCGCCTGTTTGGCCATGGTGGAAGCCGTGACGTGGTGTTTTGACCGCTCGGGCCGGTGGCAGGAACGCGTGTCGCGGTGCTGGTGCCGGATGGTATTATCGGCGGCCTTCATCCGGGTTCGCACGGAAGGGCTGGAGAAGATCGGCCGGCACGGCGGGTACGTGTTCGTGGCCAATCACTCCAGCTACCTGGATACGCCCGCGCTGCTCGCCCAACTGCCCGGCAACGTGCGCTTCTTTGCCTACCGGGGGCTGTTCGATCTGCCGTTCTTCGGGGCGCATCTGAAAGCCGCCGGTCACCTTCCGGCGGACAGTTCCGATGTCTGGACCTCGTCGGCGAGCCTGGCCCGGGGAACCCGTCTGTTGGGGCAATCCGGCAACTCGCTGGCGCTGTTTCCGGAAGGCAGCCGCACCCCGCGAGGTCTGCGGGAATTCCGCGAGGGAGCGGCCTACCTCGCCATTAAAGCCGGAGTGCCGGTAGTCCCCATCGGGATCGTGGGGCTGCGCGAGTTGATGCCGGTGGGCTCGCTCTATATGCGCCGCGGCAGCGTTCAAATCCGCGTCGGAGATCCCATCCCCACGGGCGCGCTGACCGAGAGCGACCGCGGCGCGCTCACTCGCCGCCTGCACGCCGCCGTGGCCCGCCTGATGAACGGCGGCGCCTCATCGCAGGGTGACTTCCCAACTGCGGACGAACGCGCTGATTCCCAGTCCGTGGTCCAGCCCCGCGGCGCTGAACGACACGGGCTCGACAGGCCATGAGATGACCGTCAGGAATGCCTTGGCGCCTCCTTCCGCGGGAGACACGGCGGGAAAATTCGCCAGAGCTTCCGGTGGGACGGCGATCGCGGTGGCGCCGGGATCCGCCACACAGTAGCAGCTTCCGGTGGTGAAAGTCACCGGGTCGACAAACGAGAGTGCCACGATGGCGAAGCGGTCCGCGCCCATCTGGTCCCAACGTAGAGTGGCGCCCCGCGCACGATCGACCGAGGAAAGCCGGCTCGTGATCGCAAAGGGCTCCGGGCCCGGCAGCGCTACGCGGAACGGGCCGGCATCGCCGCCGCTTCCCGACAGCGTGAGCCGGGAGGGACTGAGGAAATGCGGCAGCACCCGCGCCGCGCCGCCTGGACCGCGCGCGGAGAACTTGCTGTAGTAGACGCCGGGTACACCTTCCACCGGCCGGATCTTCTGTTGGATCTGGCCGTCGTTAATGGCCAGTTCCGGGCCCGCGCGCAGCGGACCCTCAGCCGCGCCGCTGAGCAGCAGATCCAGCACGGGGTTGGGCTGCGGAAGCGTATCGCCGGCCGCCTGCACCTGGCTGACGCAGGTTCCGGGCGGCGGCGGAAGAAAGAAGGGCGGCAGGCCGCTCGTCTGCGGCAGGCGGGCGAAGGACGCGCCGGCTTCGTCGGTAATGACGTCGTCGGTAGCCCCCAGGTCGCGCCAGACAACCCGCGCCACCGCGACAAATCCGGTCCGGCTGCCGGCCCACGAAGCGAAGGGAATGGCTTCCAGCGGCGAACACGATCCTCCGCCGCGGTGGATGGCGACGGTGACGATGTTGCTCGGCAGACGACCGGCGCCGCGGACCTGCACCGGCACGAAACAACCTTCCGGCGCACCCGCGGGAATGCGCACGGCGATCTCGTCGGCCGCCTTGCCGGTGGTTCCCCGGCGCACGGAAACCAGCGTGCCGCGCTTGCCGCCGATGAATACTTGCGGGGCGGTGGCGCTTCCCAGACCCGTGCCCTCCAACACCACCGCCTCGCCGGGCGCGGCCGCCTGGTTTGGGGAGTTGGCCGTGCGAGCACCCCACGGCGGGAGGTTCCGGATGCGGCTGTAGGCGCCGAATTGCGCGGCCACTACGCGCACGGGGACGGCGCGGCTGCTTTGGCCGGATGCCGTCACCGTCAAGGTGGCCGGCCCCAGGGGAACCGCCGGGGGTACGCGCGCTTCGATCCGCGTGGGCGACACCGACACCAGCGTCAGGGGCATAGCGCCCCAGGAGCCGGCAAGCCGCACGGCCGTTCCAGCGGCATCCGTACCCAACCGCACCCCGGTGACGGCCAGCAGCGCTCCGCGCGCGATTTCGCCTCCCGAAAGCGCCAGGGGCGTGGCCGAAGCGGCGTTGAACACACCATTGCGCCCGACATCGGGGCCTTGCGCCGCAAGGGAGAAAGGGGCCAGGAAGAATAGAACGTAGGGGAGCAACCCGGAACCACGCGCCATCATGAGTATTCTCATGGTAACAGCCCATGGCGGAACGCCTCTGCCCGCGGGGTGCCTAACCGATTTGGGGAATGCGTCCGCTCGCTTACGCTCGCGGCTCGGTAACCCTTGCGAAATCAATGTGATGGTGTCGGAGCCGCGACCGTCAGGGAGCGGTTTCGGTCGAAAACTCCCAAAACCGTGTACGCACCTCTGCCCGCGGCTGGTTCGCTGGACAGCCCGGAAATGCGGCAAACTGGTTGTCGGTACCATGGCGCTCCTCTCTGCGAGTTTCTGGCGGGCCGCCCTGCGGATCGCGTGGCGGGACCTTCGCTCCTCGCCGCGACGGGCGCTGGGTGGCATACTGGCGGTGGCTGCCGGCGTGGCTGCGGCGGGCGCAGTGCATGCCTTGTCGGCGGAGATGCGCTCCAAGGTCAGAGGCAATGCGCGCGAATGGATCGCGGCCGATCTGTACGCCCGGCTCACGGACCGGCCTTCCGACGAAGAAATGGCGGCCCTCGCTCCGCTGTTCCGGCAAGGAGCCGAAGATACCGTCGTCACCGAGCTCTACGGCATGGTTTCTTCCGATCGGGCAGCCGACCCGGCGCTGACGTACATCAAGGTGGTGGACCCGCGGTGCTATCCGTTCTACGGGACGGTGATCCTGCGGCCGGCGGCGCCGCTGCGGGAAGCTTTGGGTGCCGATTCGGTGGTGGTTTCGCGAAATCTGCTGGAAGACTTGAAGCTCAAGCCGGGGGACGAGCTGCGGCTCGGAAAAGGCCGGTTCCGCATCGCCGCCGTCATTGACGCCGAGCCGGACTGGTCCGCCGGGTTGTCCACCGCGCTGCCGCGGGTGCTTCTGTCGCCCGAGGCGTTCGAGCGCTCCGGCGTGGCGCTCGAAGGTCACGTGGCGCATAAGCTGCTGTTGCGCCTGGGCCAGACGGATATCCAGACCGCGCGCCAACTGCTCGATCGGACGTTTCCCGACGATACGGTGGTGGACTTTCGCGACCCCGATCCGGTAGCCGCGGCGGTCTTCGAGGAAGCCGCGATTTACCTGACGGTGGCGGCGTGGCTGGCGCTCGCCGCGGGAGCGCTGGCGGTAGCGCTCATCCTGCACCTGCACATTCAGCGGCGCGTGGACACGGCGGCGGTGATGAAAGCGCTGGGCGCGCGGTCCAGCCAGGTGCTGGCCATCTACGGCCTGCAGGCTTTGGGGCTGGCGCTGGCCGGCGGCCTGCTGGGCGCGGCGGCGGCGATGCCCATGGAGCACGCCATGGCCGCTCTGTGGCAGCGCTTCTTCCCGGTGAACCTGGCCGCCGGATGGAACTGGTGGTCTGCGGCAGGGGCGGTGTGCGCCGGCGTGCTGGCGGCGGTGCCAGCGGCTGCCGGACCCATCTTGCGAATGCGCAGAATCTCTCCCTTGGGCGTGCTGCGCCGTTACACAGCCCCGGCGATGACCAGACTTCCCAGCCGCTTCGCCCTGCCGCGCTTTCTGCCGCTCGCGGTTCGCCTGGGCGCACGCAACCTCATGCGGCCGGCCAACCACTCGGTGGCGATGGTGGCGGCGCTCTCGGGCGGGGTGGCGATTCTCACGGCCACATACCTGTGCCAGCGGCAGGTGAGCCAGCAGATCGCCCGCGCCCTGCCGACCGGCGGAGCCAACCTATACCTGGTGTTCGCGGACCGCGGCCAGATCGAAGCGGCCGCCCAATGGCTGGCCGGCCAGCCGGGGGTGGAAGGCAGGCCGCAGGTGTTCCCGCTGATTCATCTGCGCCTGGATCGCATCGACGGCGCCGCCATGCCGGCGGACTCCGGCGCGGAGCCCCGCATGTGGCTGGCAACTTGTTCGGATGCGGTCGCAGGCGGCGAGGTCCTGATTCCCAGCGCGAACCCGCTGCTCCACGTCAAGACGGGTGACGAACTGGAGTTCGCTTCCAAGGCGCATCTCGTACGGGGACGGGTGGCCGCGCGACGGTTCGACTATCTCGATGGCTTCGTTCCGGCGCTGACCTTCCCGTGCGCCGCTTTCCAAGGCCTGGCGGTTTTTTACCACGCGGCGGTGCGGGTGAACCCCTCTCAGGAAAGCGCGGTACGCCGGGCGCTGGCTGGCAGGTATCCCGCGCTTCCCACCATCAGCCGGACCGAGTTCACAAACATGGTGCGCCAGATCTCCGATGCGGCGGTGACCATGATGCAACTGGTTTGCTGCGCCGTGCTGGCAGCCGGCGTGGTTTTGCAGATTCTGCTGGTGGCCGCGGGCAAGAACCTGCGATTGGCCGAGGCGGCCATCGTGCGGGCGTTGGGCGCGCCGCCGCGCCTGGTAATGCGCGTGTTTTTGTGCGAATTCGGCCTGTTGGGCCTGTCTGCCGGAGTAATCGGCAGCCTGCTGGGCGCGGCCCTCGCGAGCCTCTTATCGACCGTCATTTTAGGCCGCGCCACGGTGCTAGTCGATTTTCGGATCGCGCTCCTGGCGGCGGCTTCCACCGCCGTAGTGGCAGCCGCCGCGGGCGCGGGCGCCAGCGCGGGCATCCTGCGGCGCAAGACCATGGAGATTCTGCGCCAGGAATAGCCTCCGCCGGGGGGCCAATTACTTGCGCGCGGCGCGCCGCGCCATGAGCAACAAAAAGCCTCCAAAGACCAGCATGGAAAGGCCCGAGTAGAGGTTGACGTTGACGTCCGTCAAGGGCGCGCGCAAACCCGGTGTTAGGACGCCCATCGCCGCCAGGATGGCGCCGAGTATCACGAAGAAGCAGCCCGAAGGCACTCTGAGATCCATATTATGCAAACCAGATGTTCAGTAAAATCACCATGACCGACACGCCGATGGCCAGCGGAGCGGGGCGCTGCCACCACTTGGCGCCCTCGTCATGCCGGATCTTCGTGAGGCCGTAGACCAAACCTTCCAGCTCTTTTTCCGGACGCGCGGCGCTCATCATGCTCACCAGAACGGTGACCAGGAAGCACGTGCCGAAAGCGAAAATCGCGATCCAGAAATTCTGCGCCATTACCGACGGAAACGTGTGCACGGTGCCGAAGACGCCGCCCTTCCCTTCGGCCACCGTCAGCCCCCAGGTGAGCGACGCCGCTACCGTGCCGCTCACCAGGCCGGTAAAAGCGCCGTGCGCCGTGGTCCGCTTCCAGAACATGCCCAGCAGGAACGTAGCGAACAGAGGAGCGTTCACGAAGCCGAACACGAACTGCAGCAGGTCCATGATGTTGTTGTAGGAGCGCGCCACGTACGCCGCCCCGATGGAGAGCGCCACCCCGACAATGGTAGTCATGCGGCCCACCATCAGGTAGTGGCTGTCGGGCGCGCTCTTGCGGATGTAGCTCTGGTAGATATCGTAGGTGAACACGGTGTTGAATGCCGTGACGTTGCCCGCCATCCCGGACATGAACGACGCCATCAGCCCGGTGAGCCCCACGCCCAGCAGGCCGGCTGGATAAAAGCGCGCCATCAGGGTGGTGAGCACCTGGTCGAAATCCGTATGAATGCCGTCGGGTTTGAGGGGCAGATTGTAGAGATGGGCGCCGCCCGCCCCGGTCATTTGCGCCAGCGCCACGGCTGCGATGCCGGGAAGAATCACGATGAACGGCAGGAACATCTTGGGAATGGTGCCGATCAGCGGAGTGCGGCGCGCGGCGGACATGGAATCGGCCGCCATGGCTCGCTGCACGACCAGGAAATTCGTGCACCAGTAGCCGAAGCTCAGCACGAACCCCAGCCCCGCCACCATGCCGAACAGTTCCACGCCCATGGGGTTTTCGCTGGCGCTTCCCATGTAGTGCCAGGAGTGGGTCATGTTGGCGGGCAGGCGCGAGACGATTCCTTGCCATCCGCCCGCCTTGGCGCACGCCAGAATCGCCAGCGGCGAGAATCCGGCCACGATCAGGAAAAATTGCAGAACCTCGTTATAGATCGCGCTGGTCAGGCCGCCCAGGTAGGTATAGGCAAGCACGATGGCCGCCGACGCCAGCACGCACATGTTGAAGTCCCAACCGAGCACCAGGTGCAGCAGCAGTCCCAAGGCGTACATGGAAATGCCCGAAGAGAAAACCGTCATCACCGCGAAGGTGAAGGCATTAAACCCGCGCGTCTTTTCGTCGAAGCGCATCTTCAGGTATTCGGGAACGGAGCGGGCCTTGCTGCCGTAATAGAACGGCATCATGAAAATGCCCATGAACAGCATGGCGGGGATGGCGCCGACCCAATAAAAGTGCGCCGTCATGATGCCATATTTGGCGCCCGAAGCGGCCATGCCGATCAGCTCCTGCGCGCCTAAATTGGCCGCGATGAACGCCAGGCTGGTGATCCAGACCGGGACCGAACGCCCGGAAAGCAGGAAATCGCCACTGGTCGAAACTTTCTTGCGCAGCATCCATCCGATGCCGATCACAAATGCGAAATAAGTAGCCAAAATTACGTAGTCTACGACGGCGAGCTTCAATGGAAGGCTCCTCCATTTCTACGAGTTTCAGATCGGAAACAAGAGTCTATCACACGGGGGACGGGGCCGCAGACCTTTCGCACCGGCGAATCCGGCTCCCATTCGTGTTCATTCGTGTTCATTCGTGGCCATTTTCTGCCACGTACTCGCCCACGTACTGCGCTTTGTAGCAAACCGGGAATGAGACTTGGGCCTTAGCGGTCACGCCACGCAAGGCGAGTTCCCGGATGAGGGCGCGTTCATAGACCTTCTCCACGAATCCGGCGCCTAATACCTTGGAAATCTCGAACGCCGATCCAATGACAGCCTCTGTCAGATCCGATTCCCATTCGTGTTCATTCGTGGCCATTTTCGTGGGACACGCCGCCTAATTCCCCGGCCGATCTTGCGCGGGCGCCGACGCGTGGTAGTCGCGCGCCACGCGGACGGCGTAATCGGCCAGCAGTTCGCGAACGCGCGCGGGGCTGGGCGACCGCACGATCAGGCCGACGTGGTGCGGCTTGGACATGCGCCAGACGATTTCGGGGTCGGCGAACGGCGCGGTATCGGGATGCTCCTGCCGCGCCAGCGACACCAGCAGGCCGGCGTAATCCTGGCGCGCGGCGGGCGGCGCGTACGGCAGCTTGCCCCCGGCGATTTCCACCTTGGCCCATTCGGCCCACAGGTTGATGCCGGTGGCGGCCTCCACCAGTTCGGCGATGTGCGCCCCACCCACGCGCGCCGAGGTTTCGAGGAAGTACACCCGCCCGTCGTCGCGCCCGATGATGTATTCGGTGTGCGACACGCCGCGCAGCAATCCCAAGCCGGCCAGCACGCGCTGGTTTTCCTCCACCAGGCGCCGCGCGCTGTCCGCGTCGCGGTCCAGAATGCGCGTGGTGAAGATGCCGCCGCCGTGCGCCACTTCGAGCGGCGGAGTGCCGTAGGCGCTGGCGACGGCGAAGACGATCTCGCGCTCGTAGATGATGGAATCGACGTGGAAAATGTCGCCCGCAACGAAGCGCTCCAGCAGGTAGCCGGATTGCTCGTCGCCCAGACCCTCCACGATTTGCCAAAGCTCGCTCTGGCTGTGCACTTTGTGGATGCCGATGGCGCCGGCCATCGACCGCGGCTTCAGCACCCACGGCGCGGGCACGCGGTCCATAAACGCCGCGAGCTGCCCGTGATGCAGCACGTGGACGAAATCGGGCACGTTCAGCCCCGCCTCGGCGGCCCGCATGCGCATGGCCAGCTTGTCGCGGAAATAGCGCGCGGTGGTCTCGCCCATGCCGGGAATGCGCAGGTGCTCGCGCAGCATGGCGGCCAGTTCGATATCGAAATCGTCGAGCGCGACGATGCGGTCGAAGACGCGCGTACGCGCCAGGTAGCTGACGGCGTGGCGCAAGTGGACCGGGTCCCAGCGGCCGCCCGGTTCCGGCAGGTAGAAGATCTCGTCGATGGCGTCCATCGGCCAGTGGGCCTTGTGCTGCAGGGCTTCCGCAGTCACCAGCACCACGGTCGCGCCCTGGCGTTTCGCTTCGCGCAGGAATTCGTGGCCCTTCTCATAGCTCGCCAGGCACAGAAACGTCATGATGCGATAAACCCCGCCGAAGCCCCCACCCACTCCAGATTCTTATTATGATCGACCCCCATCTGCGCTCCCCGGCCCATGCGCACAATGGTGTTTACCGCCCGCATTTCATCCAGCCAGATATACATGATGCGCACCTCGATCTTGTTCGTGCCCGCCGGCGTTTCCAGCACGGGAGCGAAATCCACGCGCTCCTGGAGGAGATATTGGCTTCGTTCGGCGTCGGGGACCGCGGCGATGTCCTCCGCCGTCGGCCCCACGATCACGCCCAGCCCGGCGAACGAATACAGCGGCTTGAGCACGTAGCGCGCGGGGTCCTCGACGCGGCCCACGCGATTCAGAAACTGTGCCCGCGGCACGGCCGGGTGGCGCAGGTAGGGAAGCGAGAACTTGCTCAGGCGGAAGAACCAGTTGGGGTGCCCCGCCCATTCCACCTGCAGGTCGTCGCGGAAGTCGAAGGGCAGTTCGACCGCGCGCCGCTCCAGTTCGTCGACGATGGCGCGGTTGTAGATCCGCTCCACCGGCGTCAGACGGCCGTCGCGCTCGTACCACAGGCGATTTCCCCGCTGTCGGAGCGCCCGCACATCCACCGCGCGGACTCCCAGGGTCCGCTCGGTGACCAGGAAATCGCACAGCGTCTTCTGGCGCGTGGGATCGATCTCCAGCAGGATCACGTTGGCCGGATCGTGCTCGCCCACAATCGCGCGGCGCAGCAGATCGTAATACTCCCGGACGTTCAATCCGCCAGGTTGCGCGGCGAGGTCCGCGGACAGCCCGTAGGCATCGCGATAGCATTCGGCCATCACCGGTTGATACGCATAGAGCGACGGGAAGCCCTGGATCTCCACCAGTTTGGGCTCCAGGTTGGCATCCAGGCCGAAATCGGCTTGCACAAACAGCGGAACAGCGGCCTCGTGGGGCACGCGGTAGCGCTCCGGAATAGCGGCCTCGGAATCGCGCCGGTAGGCCTCGTCGGCGAGCAATTGCTCCACCATCTCGCGGCCATAGCGGACCATTTTGTCGATCAGCGGCGCGGGAAGAAAGCAGGGCGTTTCGCTGTGGCGGAACTGTGTGGCCACGCCGCTGCGCTCTGCGATCAGCGCCAGGAAGCGCTGGTAGCCCGCGGGCGTCCAGGCTCGATTAAACGGTTGCCGAAGCGAGGGTATCAAAGAGAAAAGCTCCGCCGCGCATGATTTGCCGGCCGTCGATCCAGATATCGAACTGCCGCCCCACCACGTCGATATGGGTGGCGGAGTACCAGTCGGCGCCGGTATGCGCGCCGTAGGGATTGCCGAACGCAATGTGGATTCCCGGGATCTTCTCGTCCTGCAGAATATTGCCGATCACATCGTGCACCCCGATGTTGGTGCCGATGGCGAACTCGCCCACGCGGTCGCTGAATTCGTCGGTGTGGCAGTAGTTCCAGAACTCGTTTTCGAGCGTGCGGTTGGCGCAATGGGCCTCGCGCAAACGGCTGTCGTCCACCCGGATGGTCAGCGGCGTGGCGCCCAGGTCGCCGTACTTTTCGCAGAGATAATCGCCCACCACGCCGTCGATCACGAACGTGCCGTCCACCCGCTCGGGGGTGGTGAAAGTTTCGCCGCCCGGCAGGTTGCCCCACTTGTGCGGGCTGATGATGCCGCTGGTTTTGAGCCACTTCAATTGCGGCGAGAAGTGCGCCAGGATATCGGTGCCGGCGGGGTTGGTGGCGCGGATCTGGCGCGCCGCGCTGGCCATGCGCCACACCTCGGTGCTGATGCGGTCCACCTCGTCGAAATCGGCGCGCATGCCCTCCAGCATGATGCGCCGGTCGATGTTCACCATGTGGGCGTGGCGCATCTGGCGGCGGTTCACCACGTCGGTCATCTGCATGCGCGTGCGCAGTTCGTTGGTCTGCGCACGCACCGCGAAAATGCTCACCTGGCTGGTCTCCATATCGTCGAGCACGGCGCGCGGCATGTCGCTCAGCGGGCGCGGGGCCAGGTCTTCCAGGATCCAGGCATTAAAAAGGAAGTGGTGACGGGCCAATTCGTGGGCCAGCGCGACGGCGATTTCGCGGCACGCCAGGTCGGTAATCAGCGTGACTTTTTCTTCCGGGCGAATGCGCAGACAGCAGACCACGGCGTTGCGCGCGCCGGGCGCCAGATCTGCATCGAACGGCAATGCCAGCAGTTGTTCCCGCGCGTTCACTGCGCCGCCTCCGCGAACAGGCCACGTTCGGTTTCGGCGATCATGTAGTCCACTACTTGTTTGAGGTCGTTGGTTTCGTGGAACACGCGCAACTGGCGATCGGCGCCGCTGCCTTCTTCGAGAATGCGGTCGATGTAGGCGATCTCCTGCCCGCTGCCCAATTCCTCCACCACGTCGCTCACGAACTCGCGAATCTCAGCGATCAACTGCCGCACCGGGACCTCCTGCTGTTTGCCGAAATCGATCAATTTGCCTTCCAGTCCGTAGCGCGCCGCGCGCCACTTGTTCTCCATGATGAGCGCCCGGCTGTAGTGGCGGAAGCTCAGGTTCCGTTCGTGAAGCTGATATAGCTTGGCGATCACCGCCTGGCACAACGCCGCGATGGCGATGGTTTCCTCCAGCCGCATGGGCATGTCGCAGATGCGGAATTCGAGCGTCGGAAAATGCGGGTGCGGCCGGATGTCCCACCAGATTTTTTTGGCGTTGTCGATGCACTTGGTGCGGATCAAAAGATCGACGTAGTTCTCGAACTCCGACCAACTGGAATAGACGTCCGGGATATTGGTGCGCGGAAACTTGTCGAACACCTTGCAGCGGTACGAGCGGAGGCCGCTGTCCATACCCATCCAGAACGGAGAGCTGGTGGACAGCGCCAGAATATGCGGCAGGAAATAGCGCGCGCCGTTCATGATCTGGATGGCGGTTTCGCGGTCTTCCACCCCGATGTGTACGTGCAGACCGAAGATCAGGTTGGCGCGCGCCACCATCTTCATATCCTCGACGATGATGCGGTAGCGGTCGTCGGGATAGATCTCCTGCTTGGCCCAGTGCGCGAACGGATGGGTGCCGCCGGCGGCGAGGCGCAGTCCATTGGCCCGCGCGAGGGTGACAATCTGTTGCCGGATGTCGCGAATCTCCGCCTTGGCCTCCTGGATATTGCTACAAATCCCGGTGCCGATCTCGACCACCGACTGGTGCATTTCCGGCTTGACGCGCTCCTCCAGCAGCATCCGGCCCTTGCGGATGATCTCGGCGCTGATGTGCGACTTGAGATCGCGCGTTTCCGGATCGACCGTCTGGTATTCTTCCTCGATTCCAATGGTCAGGCTGGGACGTGTGGGCGCGCTCATTCGCCGCCTCCCGCGAGAAAGCGCGCCCAGCGGAATTCCGGCGTTTCGGGGGGAGCCACGGCGCGCGCAACGGCCATGTCGGCCACGCGATCCACCACCCACTGGAAATTATCCTTGCCCACCGATTCGAGCCCCGCATCGGGCGCCGGATTCATGAAATCGATGGCGTAAGGGACTCCGTTTTCGACTGCGAATTCCACGGTGTTGAGGTCGTAGCCGAGCGCCCGGCAGAGCGTGAGCGCATCGTTCACCATACGCTGGTTGAGTTCCGGAGAAGCGGGCGGATTCCCTGGCACGTAGCGCAAATGATGCGGCGCGCCCGGATCGTAGCGCATGATGTGGACATGCTGCCGGTCCACCACGTAGCAGCGAAAGTACTCCTCAAATTGCACGCCGGCCTGCAGGGTCATGCAAAGGTCTCCGCTGTGGTCGTAGGCGGCGAAGAGTTCCTCCGGCGAGCTCACCTTGGTCACGTTCTTCCAGCCCCCGCCATCGTGTGGCTTGAGAAACGCGGGGAAGCCGACGTACTGGAAGATGCCCTCCCAGTCGAGCGGATATTCCAGGTTGCGCAGGGAGCGATCGGTGGTGCCGGGCGGGTGCTGTTTGTGCGGCAGCAGAACCGTGCGTGGCACGGCCACCCCCAGGATCGCCGCCAGCGCGTAGTTGAAGAACTTGTCGTCGGCGCTCCACCAGAAGGGGTTGTTGATCACCTTCGTGCCGCAGAGCGCGGCGTTCTTCAGGAACGAGCGGTAGAAGGGTATGTCGTGCGAGATGCGGTCGACGATCACGTCGTAGCCGCTGTGGACCGCCATGCGCACGCCGCCCACCTTCAAATGCTCGGCGCTGACTCCGGCGACGCCCATAGCATTGATGCGGTCCACCAGCGCCGGGGGAAACGATTCTTCCATGCCATAGAGAATGCCGATTTTGGCCATATTCTGCCTCACTGGACGAAAAACTTGTGCGCCATTTTGCGCCACCAGGGCCAGTCGTGTCCGAACCCTTGCCAGACATCGAGAATGTGCGGAATGGCTTTCACGCCGAGGACGTGCGCCAGTTTCACATTCTGGTCGAACAGCGGATCTCCGTCGCCCACAACCAATACATAATAGCTGCGCCGGATGCGTTCCAGAAACCAGGGGTCTTCCAGGCGCGGCACATAATCGAGCGGCGAATTCAGGTAGGCATCCCGATTGTAGAAGCCGTCGAGAAACCGGCGCGGAACGTCGAATGCGCCCGACATGGAGACCGCGTAGGTGACGATATCGGGATGGCGCAGGGCGAAGTTGATGGCGTGGTATCCGCCGAAGCTGCATCCCGTCGCGCCCAGTTGCCCCCAACCGGTGCGGTCGCGGACGAAGGGCGCGAGTTCCAGCGCCAGGTACGCGTCATAGGCGTTCTGGCGATGCAGACGGTCCGCGGGCGAGGCGCCCTTGTTGTACCAGGACTCCTGGTCCACCGAATCGACGCAGATCGCCTGGAGCTCGCCGCGGTCGATTTTGGGCGCCAGCGCGGCCACCATTCCGCGGTCCTCATACTCGAAGAAGCGGCCGCCGGAGGTGGGGAACACGACGACGGGGAACCCGGCGTGGCCGAACGCCAGCAGTTCCATATCGCGGCTGAGAGACGGGCTGTGCCATTTAATGTAATCGCGACGCATGGGGACCGGAAGGACTCTTCATATCGTACACTGAACGATTGGCCCCGCGAGCGAACGACGACGGAATGCCGCGTCTCCACCCGCGCGTCGTGGCTGGTCTCCCTGCCGCCCGCGTATCGGACCGCGGACGCGCCCTGACCGGGTGGTCTATTGGCGGCACGGGCGCAAGAAATTTCCCCATATCGAATAGCCGTAACCTCCCAAAAGGGGATGGCCACCGCCGGGGCTGCTCTCCATGGCAGCCTTTTGCGTGGTATGGTTTTTGGTATGGCCACCACGAAGATTACGATCACGCTTGAGAACAACCAGATTGAAAACATCCGGGCGCTTGTCGCGGCCGGAGTAGCGTCGAGCGTTTCTGCTTTCGTGAAGCATGCGGTTGGAATTGCTCTTTTCGATGCGGCGGGATGGAAGGAGATGCTGCAAGATGCATTGCAGCAGACCGGTGGACCGCTGACGAAGAAGGAGCGCGACTGGGCCGACGCCATTCTCTCTCCACGAGGGCGGAAGAGCATCTCCAGAAAAGGGAAGGCGGCGTGAACGGTATCGCTTTCGACGCTGGGGGACTGATTGCCCTCGACCGAAACGACCGCCGTGTGCTCGCACTCGTTGCGCGCGCGGCAGAGCGTGGCATGCGTATTACGATTCCGGCGACGGCGCTGGCACAGGCCATTCGGAACCCTGCCAGGCAGGCCCGCGTCTCCCGGCTGATTCGACAGGCCAGCACGGACCTTATTCCACTCGACGGACGAGACGCGACGGCTGTAGGCCTATTATTGGCACGAACCGCCACGGCCGACATCGTCGATGCTCATGTCGTCCTTTGTGCGCAACGGGCCGGACAGGCCGTGGTAACCAGCGATGCCGGCGATCTCCGCAGAATCGCTCCGGAACTGCAGTTGGTGGCCGTTTAAGGGCGTCGGCTGCGGCCCCTCGCAAAAGGGATCGCCATGGAGCCAGTCTGCCGAAGCCCATGGAAACAGTCGATCTGGTTGGCTCTCGCTTGTTGAGATAGCGCAGCACCGGCCGCGAGCGTAAGCCAGCGGGGTGTGGCGCGTGCACTCCTCGGTGCCGCGTCGGCACTCATGCCGGCGCCTGCATTTCCAGGACGCCGAGGCGTCGAGTGGAGACTCGACGCTGCACGCAGGAGTGCGTGCGCCACGATCTCACCTGCGAAGTTATTTCTGCGTGGCGTCTCACCACCCGGCGCCAACCATCCGGTTGTCGCCGCACAAACGATCGGCTATTATCGGGGTGAGGCAAAGGCGCTAACGAGATCCAAACAGCATAGGGTATCGCGTAGAGATTTCGTCCGTTGTGCCGGAAATCTCGCCCCTTTTGCATTTGCCTCCTCGTTGCTGCCGGGCACAGCGAAAGCCGCGTCACCCGCAGGTCCCGCCGGTTGGCGGGTTGCGCTCGACGGCGATTGGTTATTCGGCGGAAAGCTCGGCGAGGATGCCACCAGGCGGCAATTCCACGATGACGGCTTCTCCAGGATTACCCTGCCGCACTGTGTTGCCAAACTCTCCTGGCAGGATTGGGACCCCGCCGCCTGGGAGGATGTCTGGACCTACCGCCGGCACTTTTCGCTACCCGGCGAGTTTCGGAATCGACGGCTGTTTGTACAATTCGACGGCGTGATGGTGGCAGCATCGCCCGCGATCAATGGGCATGCCCTGCCTGAACACCTCGGCGGGTATTTGCCGTTTCGCCGCGAGATTACCGATTGGATCACCGGCGGCGACAATGTGCTTGCCGTAGCGGTGGATTCCCGCTGGAAGAATGTGCCTCCCGAGGGCTCGCCGGCCGGCCCCCGCTCCATCGACTACCTGGAACCGGCCGGCATCTGCCGTTCCGTCAGCCTTTGCGCCGTGCCACAAGTCTTCATCAGCGACGTATTCGCCAAGCCGGTGAAAGTCCTCGACCCCACCCGCCGCGTCGAAGTGACCTGTTCGATTGACGCAGCCGCCACCATGCGCGGCAAGTCCATCCGGATCGAGTCGGAACTGAGGAACGGCCCGCGGGTTGTCTCGCGGGCGCAACAGACCCTGAAGCTGGAGGCGGGCGGCACAACGGAAGTTGCGTTGACCCTGTCGAATCCCGGCAATATCGCGCTTTGGGACATCGACGCGCCGCATCTCTACGATCTCGTCACGATCCTCTCGATTCAGGGAAGGCCCGTGCACGATTACCGCGTGCGGGTCGGATTCCGCGAAGCGCGGTTCGATGTGGATGGGTTCTTTCTGAACGGCCGGCGGCTACAGATCTTTGGCCTGAACCGGCATGAGTTGTACCCATACGTGGGCGGCGCGATGCCGGCGCGGGTTCAGCGTCACGACGCCGGGATGCTTCGCCGGGAATTCAACTGCAACATGGTGCGATGCTCCCACTATCCGCAATCCGAGGCGTTCCTGGATGCTTGCGATGAGCTGGGACTGATGGTCTGGGAAGAGATCCCCGGATGGCAGTTTCTGGGCGATGCAGCGTGGAAGGACCTGGCGGTCCGCGATGTCGAGGACATGGTCCGCCGCGACCGGAATCATCCCGCGATCGTGATCTGGGGAGTTCGCATCAACGAATCGGCCAACGATCCGGAGCTGTATCGGCGCACCAAAGAGGCCGCGTACTCGCTCGACGGTTCTCGTCCCACCTCCGGCTCCATGACGCCCTCCTCTACCAGAGACTGGCAGCAGCAGTGGCATCAAGATGTGTTTGCATTTGACGACTACCACTCCGCTCCCGACTTCAGTGTGGGCATCAGGGACCCGTTGCCCGGCGTGCCGTACATGCTGGCGGAGGCCGTAGGCCAGTTTAACTACAGCCGCGGCAGAACATTTGACGCCATCTACCGGCGCACCGGGGATGTCGCCTTGCAGCAGGCCCAAGCCGTGCGCCACGCGCAGGCGCACGACCGGGGCATGGCGTTGCCGCGCTGCTCGGGCATCGTTGCCTGGTGCGCGTTCGATTACGGCAGTCTGGTCAACTCGTACCGCGGAGTGAAATATCCCGGGGTTGCCGACGTTTTTCGCATCCCCAAACTGGGCGCTTCGTTTTACCAGTCGCAAGTGAGCGCCCAGGTCCGCCCCGTGATTATTCCCAATTTCTATTGGGATTTTGGCCTTGAGACACCGCGCGGCCCCGGCGGCAATTGCGCTGTTTTTTCGAATTGCGAACGGCTGGAGATCTTCGTCGGCGGAAAGCCGTGGGCCGTGGCGCACCCGGACCGCGCGGGTTTCCCCCACTTGCCGTACCCGCCATTCTTCTGCGATCTCACGCTTGACGGCAGCGCCACTCCCGAACTGCGCATTGACGGGTACACCGGAGATAAGTTGGCGCTTTCGAAGTCATTTTCGTCCGACCGGAGCAAAGATCGGTTCCTGCTGGCCGCGGACGACCAGGAATTGATCGGGGACGGTTCTGACGCAACCCGGTTGGTGTTCCAGACCGTAGACCGGTTTGGCGCCATACGCCCGTTCGCCGGCGGCGAAGTAACTTTCGAGCTCACGGGTCCGGGCGTGGCTGTGGGCGACAATCCTTTTCGGCTGACGGACAGCGGAGGCGTGGGCGCGATCTGGGTCAAAACCCTTCCGAAGAGTTCCGGGAATATTGTCGTCACGGCCGCCCATTCCTTGCTGGGCGCGAAGTCTGTGCGGATCGGCGTGCAACCCCCTGCTTCCTGACCGGAGCTGTTTTGGACATCGTTATATGAGGACACTGGAATGAGATTTCGGGAGACAAACCCATTTCCCCGCATGCGCACTCTTGCTGTTTGCTGCGTGGCTACGGTTGTCTCGGTTGCGCCGGCCTTCGCGGCGGAGGCGATCCTGCAAGACAAAACGCTGCTGGTGGCGTTCGATACCAAATCGGGCGCGTTGACCCGTCTGGAAGACAAGTCCACGCACTGGATCGTCGAGCGGCGCGCGGAGCTCGGCACGTCTTTTCGCCTGCACGTCCCTTTGCCCAACCGCCGGTACAACTTTGTGCTCGGAGAGAAGCAGGAACTTGCCGATTTTCGGAGACCTTCCGATAACACGCTCGTCCTGGAGTGGAAGAATCTGCTGAGCGATCACGGTGGCGTCCTGCCGATAACGTTCCAACACTCGTCGCTGCGGTCTGGATTACGCTGAGAAACGGGCGGCGATTCAATCCCTGACCACTATCTGAGCCGCCGTCGTCGGGACAATAAGATGTGGAACGCGGAGAGTGGCGCCATCGATCCCGAAGACGGACAGCCCTGTCGGGATCAGGCGACAGCATGAGTGCCGACGCGGCCATTTACGCTAGAATTTCTGTGGAGGATCTATGGCTCTCGTATTGACACCGAAGCAGGACGATACCATGACCGTCGCTGGGAACGGACCAGTACGGTTTTACATTGTGCATACTATTGCGGGACAAACTCAGATCACCCCCTCGAATTACGTCTGGAAATCGCCGTTCGCCATTGTTCAAGAAGACTGGAGAGTTGCTCTACCGAAGATGGCGCAGCGGTATCCGGGGCGCGGGGAGGGCCTGGAGATCGACTGCCATGGCTTACCCGGGATCCTGTTGCTCAATCCACAGGTGAATCTGACCTCGCTGCACAATTTTGCCGATGCGGTTCGCGGGCTGCTGCAACCGTATGGCCTGGTGGAGTTCCTGGCGTGCCAGGTGGCGAATTACGACGTCCCCGCACTGGCTCAATACTTGGGGTCCATGGGCCGTAAGGCGGACGCGCAGTTCCTCAGCGCCTGGCTTCATGATTCCGGCAAGCTCCCCGATTGGAAAGGCGACGTCAACAGTTTGGAAGGCCGGCCCGACCCCGAGGTTTCCGCCCATATGAAACGGATCAGGGAGGAAGGTTTGCAGGCAGGAAAGAGTCACATCCTGAAATGCCCCTATGGGGCCGGAACGGTGCAAGCAACCACCTGGCAGAGCGCCTGGGACGAGGCGAACATGGCTGGCGGCGCGCGGGGCCTGGTTCTTGCTCCGAAAGGCCCGGCGCGGCCAACGGCAACCAGGCCGGCGACGAATCTGGACCACGTTCGCGTGGCCCAGTTGGCGATTCAATCCGGTCTTTTGGAAATCGGCGACAACTATAACGGCCCCCTGTTCTGTTCGCGCGCCGCGAGCCTTCTACGCTGCACGGTGCGGGCCTCCATGGCCTCCCAATCAGACCCCGAGACCTCGGGCATGAGCCTCGATGAATTCCTAAGGACCTACAATTATAAAGTGATGCCCGCGGCGAGCTGGTCGGGCCATATCTTCGAGTTCTCTCCGGCTGGCAAAGTCGCCTACATCGGCTTCGACGTGCCGCGGCCAGTCTATGTCCCGATGACGCCCGGTATGGAAGGCCCGCTGAGACCTGCGTAAAGGCGCGTAAAGGGGACTGTCCATGATGAGACGGATCCTCAATTCGCGCCAGCACTTGGCGAAACGGGCGCCGGCGGTAACCGGGTCTCCTCTGAATCGGCAGGCATCTCCTCCGTAGAGAGAATCGCCTTCACGCTCCAACAAACTGACTTCGTGGCCCGTTGATAGGTTACGGTGCTACCCTTCAATACGGCTTCCGCAGCCCTCACTGTTTCCGGCACACTCCGCTTCAGGTTTTCTGGCGGGACGAGCTTCATAAGATAGCGCATATCGGAAATAGGCATCGAGTTCTGTTTCGTGAAGCCGCAACACCTCAACTGATCGGGTCGCCTCATTTTGCCTGCTGTCTGGCGTCATCGCTAGCGCTCGACCCGCCCGTTCCGCCTCAGGCGTACTTCAGCAGCGCCCTGAACCCGTAGTCCATATGGTGTTGGATATGGCAATGAAACAGCGTCGGCCCTGGTTGGTCGGCGGTGAAGTCCACGATCACCCGGCCATACGAGGGAGCCACCACCGTATCCTTAATGATGCCCGCCGTTGCCTTTCCGTAGATCTCCGCAATCTCGAACTGATGCCGATGCAGGTGCAACGGGTGCGAATCGTCCGTGCGGTTGCGGAACGTCAGGCGGTAGCGCGTGCCTTGCTTCAACACGAACTCCCGGTCGTGCGGATAAGGCGTGCCGTTCACCGTGAACAGGTTGAACTTCCCGGCTCCACGCGGCACCTTCTCGAAAATCATCTCCAGCCGCTCCGCCGGCGCCGTTCCCGATGCCGCCTCGCCGAAGATCGTGTAATCCCATCCCGATGGCGGCGGCGGCACCCATTGCGGGCTCCGCCGCTGGTTGGCGTACTCGATCACCACGCCGAGCCCGCCGTCGCGCACCGTATCTTCCGGCGCTCCCATCACCCAAACGCCCGGCTGATTCATCGCCACCCAGGCGTCGATGCGCTCGCCCGGCCCCAGCATCAACACGTCCACCCCCGCGCTTCGCGGCGCCGGGTTGCCATCGAGCGCCACGATATTGAACCTATGCCCGGGCAGCCACAGACGCCGGTTCTCGATCGCGCTCGCGTTCAGAAAATGGAACATCACGCGCTCGCCCGCCCGCACCCGGATCGGTTCGCCCGCCCCCAGCGCTTTGTCGTTAATCGAATACAGATCGGACGCCACCTCGAGCCCCGGCGGCCGGGTATCCAGCACCGCCGGCTTCTCCGGTTTCGGCCCCGAGGGGTCGAGATCGTCGGTATCCATGTACTGCGACGTGAAGTACGGCTCCCAGTCGCGCAGCGCCAGGTGATGCTCCTGATCGTAGTTGCCCGGGTTGGCCCCGCCTTCCACGATCAGAAACCCGAACTGCCCGGTGTATGTCCCCCGGTGCAGATCGTCCATCGACATCGCGTGCGTGTGATACCATCGCGTGCCCGCGGGCGTCGGCGTGAATTTGTAGCTGCGGCTGCCATGCGGCGGCACCGGCGGCGTACCTTCCTCTTCGGAACCGTCCACGTCGGAAGGAATCAGCAGCCCGTGAAAATGGACATACTCGGGCGTATCGGTCTTGTTGACTACGTTGACCGTGACCGGCGCGCCTTCCTTCATCGGCAGCAGCGGTCCCGGCGACATGCCGTTGTACCCGATCGTGCTCACGATCCGGTTGGGCGAAAGTTCCACCTCCACCGGCGCGATCTCGAGGTTGAATACCGTTCCGGAAATCTCTGGGGCGCCCGAAGCCGCCGGCGTCATCGGCGCCGGCATCTGCATCTGCTGCCCCGCTAGAGGTCCGGCGGCGGCCGCCGCTCCGGCTAGTTTCAGGAAATGGCGGCGATCCATGGCGGTTGGGCTCGGCATCGAAAAAAACTCGCTGGGACCTTCGTCCCGTGGGCAGTTCGTGGTACGCTTCAGGATAACAAAGGTCGTTACGGACCATGAAACTGGGTCGTCTCCTGCTTGTGATCGGCCTGCTGTTGATAGCGGCCATCGAAGTGTCCGGTTGGCAACGGTTTGGCGGAGCGCCCTCCGCCGGTCTTCAGCCCTACGACCAGTCCGACCAGTCCATCCCATCCGAATTCTTCTTTAGCCGCCTCCGCTATAACAGCGGCTATGGTGGCGGCAACGGATATCGCCGCGGCGGGGGATGGGCGCAGGACTTCCCGCGAGCCGACCACGATTGCCTCCTCGCCATCCGCCGTCTCACCCGCATCGATTCGCCCTCGCCCCTCAACGTCGTCGATATCGATGACGACCACTTGTGGGACTACCCGTGGATCTACGCCGTCGGCGTCGCCAACTGGGCCTTCACGGACGCCGAAGCCCAGCGGCTCCGCAACTTCCTCAACCGCGGCGGATTTCTCATGGTCGATCACTTCCACGGCCAGGACGATTGGAACCGCTTCATGAGCGGCATGAGTATGGTGCTGCCCGACGCCGTCGTCGAAGACATCCCGGACGACGACGTCATCTTCCACGGCCTCTACGACATCCGCGAGAAGTTCCAGATCCCGGGCGAGCAGTACGTGTCCACCGGCCGCACCTATGAGAAGGACGGCTATATCCCCCACTGGCGCTGCATTCGCGACAAGGACGGACGCATCGTCGTCGCCATCTGTTTCAACATGCACCTGGGCGACGCCTGGGAGTGGGCCAACGCCGGCGATTATCCCGAGAAGTTCTCAGACCTCGCCTTTCGCGTCGTAATCAACTACATCACTTACTCCATGACGCACTGAGGCCCGGCGCGTACCAACGGCATCTTGCTTCGAGCTTAAAGCTGGGAACGCCAATCGCCATTCGCAGAAATCTTCGAACTTTATTTCCTTACCCCTCAGTCCCCTGCCGATCCCCACCTCCAGCCCCCATCCCACCCCCATGCTAATGCTGAGGCGTGCCGAACACTACTTCCCCCAATCGCCTCGCCGCTAACCGCGCCAATGCCGCCCGCTCCACCGGCCCGCGCACTCCCGAGGGCAAAGCCCGCTCCTCCCAAAATGCCCGCCAACATACCTTCACCCCCAAAAACTACGCCGTCATCCGCCTCGAACCAATCGACGTCCTGGTCAACCTCCGCGCCGACCTCGTCGCCTGCTACCAGCCCGTCAACTCCCAGGAACTCTTCGCCCTGGAGCGCGTCGCCCTGGCGCAACTCTCCCTGCTCCGCTCCGCCGCCCTCGAAAACGGTCTCTTCACCGCCTGCCTCAACGAAACCATCAGTCCCGAAGGCATGCCCCAGATCTTCCCCAACGAGGTGCTCACCGGCGATCTCGAAGTCACCCGCGCCCACAATCGCAATTTCTGCCTCGCCGAAGGCTTC
>Ga0182030_10007577_pt1 | contig 22621 bp, 24 predicted proteins | sample 812S3MmetaG_FD_121299 | JGI IMG/M metagenome (GOLD analysis project Ga0182030, IMG submission 121299) | Permafrost microbial communities from Stordalen Mire, Sweden - 812S3M metaG (Illumina Assembly) | ecosystem: Environmental > Terrestrial > Soil > Wetlands > Permafrost | place: Sweden...
CTGGTTCCACAGTGCCGACAGCGTCGACATACATCCTGGCGACGCCATCGTCGTTCCGCTCGATACCGAGCGCCTGCCAGCGCTCACGGTATGGAGCACGGTCACGGGAATTCTCTATAACCTCGCGATCGCGGCGGCAGAAATCCATGCCACCATACCCTGATGTCCGCAGCTAAGTCCGCCGCTGAAACGGTAGGGACGCGCGATATCGCGCACCTCGTGTGGCAACGCCGCTGGATCATCGCCAGCTTTACTATGAGCGTCACATTGCTAGTTGCCGGTGCGGCCTACCTGCTGCCTAAACAGTACCAGGCCGTCATACTGATGATGCCGGTGGCGGACGACTCAACGTCCGGGCGACTGAGCTCGCTGAATTCCGGCGGATCGCAAATTGGCGGCTTGGCCGCGCTCGCCGGCCTGTCAGGCCAGGATGGAAGTCAGAAGGCCGAGGCAATTGCGACGCTTCAGTCGGAACTACTCACAGAGCGATACATTCAACAGAATAATCTGCTGCAAGTCCTGTTCAACAATGACTGGGATTTCCAGCGCGGCCAATGGAAGACCGGCAGTTTTTCGGATGCGCCGACGCTGTGGCAGGCCAACAGGTACTTTAGAAGCAAAGTTAGGGACGTGAACGAAACCGTGCGCACGGGCCTGGTCTCAATGACCATAACCTGGAAGGATCCGAAACAAGCCGCGCAATGGGCAAACGGACTGGTTCATTCTGCCAACGAATATCTTCGTGAGCGGGCGCTGGTCGAATCGGCTCGCAACATAGCCTACCTTGAAGGAGAAGCTTCCCGCACGTCGATAGTAGGAGTACAGCAGGCGATATATTCATTGGCAGAGTCGGAAATCAAAAAGTCCATGCTTGCCAAAGGACGCGACGAATTTGCGTTGCGAGTCATTGATCCGGCCGTGGCGCCCGAAAGGCCATCATATCCATTGCCTGAATTATGGATTCCATCCGCATTTGTCGGCAGCTTGCTGCTATCAACATTTCTCGCAGTGATCATCGCGCAGCGGCCAGCCGGACGATAATCGCAGCAGCGCGAGATGCAGTATACGCAACGACGCCCAGTTGGGTCGGCGCGGGAGCTGGCCGGCAGCAACAGAGCCGCCAAATGCGCAGCTGCCGCAGAACATCTCTTTGAGCATCATCACTATCGGCACCGGCACCGCCGCGTCGATTTCAAGTCGAGGCAGGGATAGGTTGAGCGCAACGGCGAGACAATCACAACCCGAAGGGGACATCAGCTTCGCAGAATTGGTGCGGATAGTGAGCAATGCGAAGGTGCTGATCTTCTGCGTGGCGCTCGCAACGACCATAGCCGCGACGCTGGCTGCTTTTTATGTTCCAAAAGAGTATCAGGCCACGGTTGTCGTTTCGCCAGTCGAGGAGAACAGCAGTAGTCAATTAGGGGCGCTGAGTTCCCTCGCGTCGCAATTCAGCGGACTGACGTCAATTGGCGGATTGTCGCTCACGGAAGGATCATCAAAACGCAATGAATCAGTGGCGGTCCTGCAATCAGAATCCCTCACAGAGCGATATATAGAAAAAACTAACCTATTGCCGATTCTCTTTAGAGAGAAGTGGGATGCAGCGAAAGGTGGCTGGAAGGCTACGGCCCCGAATGAAGTACCGACATTGTGGAAAGGCAATATGTACTTCAAGAAGAAGGTCCGATCTTTGACTAGTGACTCAAGAACCGGGCTGGTGACGTTGAAGATTACCTGGAAGGATCCACAGTTGGCGGCTCAATGGGCCAATGATTTGGTAAGGGAAACCAACTCATACCTTCAGGGCGTGGCTATCGCGGAGGCCGAGCGGAACATCGCATACCTGCGCGAGCAGATTGCCAAGAGCGATCTGGTCTCGGTCAGAGAGGCCATGTCTTCGGTTCTGCAAAACCAGATCAATGACGAGGTCCTAGCACGGGGAAGGGACCAGTACGCCCTCAAAATCATCGATCCTGCGGTGCCTCCGGAGCAGCCCGAATGGCCGAAGAAGGTGCCATGGATTGCGACGGGGTTCTTCGTCGGGCTGCTGGGATCGACCTTCGGGGCGATTCTGCGCAAGGCGCTACAGTAATCCGAGGTCCGAGAGCGCGCTAACTGAGGGGTCGCTGGTCACACCAGCCGGGGAGTCGGCGCGCGCGGTTCGGCGTTTGCGGGCTTGGCAGTCTCCAATACCATGGATTCCAGTGCCATGAACGTAGGCGATTAGGTAACCATACGCTGCCGTAGATTTCGGAGTTCTGTTGCCATATCGGCTGAACTCAAGCGAAGGAGGACGGAATGCTGACAAAAGAACAAGCGGCAACGATTAGTGCGATGTGGCTTGCGCATTGGCGCGGATAGCAAGGATCGCACCGATGCTCGAGTATGAATGTGCGCGCGTCGCGGTGAGCGCTGGATCATAATGAGAGCGGAGAGAATTGTGCCGAACCCGTCCACTTCCCCTGGCGCTGCAGCCCGACCGGCGAATTCTGCGGCCGCCGAGCACGCGGACGGTGCGGTAAATACCAATGCGCGCGGTAAGATCGGTGAGCTCGAGAGTGTTCGCGGCGTCGCGGCGCTGCTGATCGTGTTCTATCACATGCCGGTTTGGCATGGCGCGTTGTATGGGCTGAAATTCGTCAGAAACTCGTATTTGATGGTCGATCTGTTCTTTGTGCTTTCGGGGTTTGTGATCAATCTGAACTATGGGGAGCGTCTCACCTCAGCAAAGTCACTCGGCAGATTTCAGCTGTTGAGATTGGGGCGCCTGTATCCGGTACATCTGATCTTTTTGTTGCTCTTTCTGCTGCTCGAGACCGGCAAGTGGGTGGCGGCGACGAAATATAATGTAACCGCCCCCAACGGCCGGCCGTTCGAAAAGAACAGCCTGCACGCGTTCGTCGAACAGTTGTTCCTTGTCCAGGCGCTCGGCTTATCATCGGACGCAGAAACGTTCAATACGCCGAGCTGGTCGATCAGCGTGGAGTTTTATACCTATCTTCTCTTCGGGGTGATGTGTCTGACCTTGGGCAAGATGTTCCGGCAAGTTGCCTTCGGAATTCTGGCCGTGGCATCGATCTGTGTGCTGGTTCTCGTCGCCGACTTCGGCGGCAATTTCTCGCCTATCTTACGGTGTCTGACTGGCTTCTTCGTCGGCTGTCTGACGGCTACGCTGAGCAACAGGGTTACGCGCACATTTTCTGCGCTACCGGCTTTGACCACGTTGGCGGCGCTGATTGCTTTTCTGTGCCTTAAGGTTCAGGTGCGATCTGATTGGATCATATATTTTCTGTCGGCTACGCTTATTCTGACCATCGTTCATGCCCGGGAGGGCTGGTTCAGAGCGATCTTGCGCAGCCGGCCTCTGGCATACCTTGGCCTTATTTCTTATTCACTTTACATGTCGCATGCGTTCGTGCTGTTTTGCTGCAACCAGTTTATCAGGGTGATCCTGAAGCGGCCCGAAGCGATGACGGCCGGCACTAGCTTCCCGCAGCTCACAGGAGGCGAAGCCTGTGCGAGCTACTTCGTCGCGCTGGGCGTGACGATTGCGCTCAGCTCGATTGTCTTCAGATTGGTTGAGGATCCGTGCCGGCGCAAGAGCAGAGCAATTCTATTGTCGCGGTCGGAATAAGCGCGCCCCACAATGCACGGGCAGATCGTCCGCTGGAGCGGCGCCTGGTCCTTTGTCAAGGATGGCGAACTAAGCCTTTGCCTCGCAAGCGCGACGGGGGACAGTACAATGCGAAGCTCTGATTCGTTGGGAGTGCTGTACGCGTGACAGGGAATCCGGTCGGACGGCGACGACTTTGGAGCTTTTGCCGCCTGCTCACCACGGGCGCATGGGGGGCATTTTCATTTCGCGTGTCCGTGCAGCTGGGAACCCAGATCCGCGGATATCAGGTCGCGTATTTGCGTGACGAGCGCTGATGTCCTTACGCGCGAATTTGGTCGCTAGCTATGTAGGCCAAGGCTGGGCGGCACTGATGGGGGTTGCGTTTCTTCCCCTGTATGCCCGTCGCTTGGGCATAGAGGCTTACGGACTCATTGGGATCTTTTTTCTGTTGCAGGCGTGGATGACGTTGATCGATGTTGGGGTGACACCGACGATCATCCGCGAAACATCCAAGCTACAGGCCGGGACGCGTAACGCCCACTCCACGCGGACTCTGTTGAGGTCGTTTGAGTGGATATGTGCTGCAATAGCACTGGCGTTGGTGATTGTGCTGTTGCTGACTTCCTCCTGGATCGCTGACGCTTGGCTGCGTCCAAAGACGCTCTCTCATGATCTAATCCAAAGATGCTTGGAGACGATGGGGGTAGTGGTCTCGTTGCGTTGGATGGAGCAGATTTATCGAGGTGCATTGCAGGGACTGCAGGACCTTGTTTGGCTCGGTCTGGCGCAGGTTCTGGTTGGATCGTTGCGCTGGGCGGGAGCCTATCTCGTTGTCGTCGAGACACATTCTGTTCAGATGTTCTTCACATGGCAGGGCCTCGTGTCAGGCCTTTCGCTCATCGTTGTCATCTGGCGCACGTACAGCAGACTTCCTGCGATGGAGGACAATCGCGTGCGCTTCTCGTGGCAAGCGCTCAGCGAGATCAAAGGGTTTGCCGGCGGGATGTTTCTTAGTGCGTTACTTGGTTTCTTGCTTACGCAGTCAGACAAGATCGTGATCAGCAAAGCTCTGCCCTTGGGATCACTAGGCGCGTACATGTTGGCAGCAAACGCCGCCTCCGGGCTCACCCAGGTCGTTGCGCCCATGAGCTTAGCAATTTATCCCCGTCTTACCGAGCTGATAGCGAGGGGCGAATCGCAGCTGCTCGCCAGTACTTACCTCAGGGCTTGTGAGTGGATGGCGGTTCTGCTGGTTCCGCCAGCATTTCTTCTGGCATTCTTTCCCGAACTGACGCTGATGGCTTGGACCGGCAATGAGGGGCTGGCCACGACAGTGGCGCCAATTCTCAGGTTGCTGGCGTTGGGCAGTTTATGCAACGGCTTGGTGACGTTGCCGTACTATCTACAGCTGGCCAACGGTTGGCCCGGATTGTCCATTAGGATCAATGTCGTCGCCGTGGCGATTCTGGTGCCGGCGCTGATTATTATTACGCCTTACTTCGGCGCGCGTGGCGCCGCAAGCCTCTGGTTTCTACTGAATGCCTCCTATGTCGTGGTAATGGTTAATCTGATGCATCGCCGCCTCCTGAGGCAGCTCAAGTGGACGTGGTACAAAAACGCAGTGTTCATCCCTGTGGGTACGGCCTTTGTGGTAGTGATTTTGGGGGAGGCGGCGATGCCTCGCGCTTTATCCCGCGAATGGGCCGTAATGTCACTCTTCTGTTTGGGTGTAATACTGACAATCGCAACGGGACTCATGGTGCCGGCAGTGCGACAGGATGCCCTAGAACGTGTTGGTCGTTGGGCGCATGCGCGTAGATCAGGGCGCAGATAACGTGGAACGAGCTGAGGTAGTGGGATCCGGGAGGTCGAACACTGCGACGCTAAGTGGGCGGGCTCAGGCGGCTGGAAGGCGCCCAATGCTAAGCATCGTCACGGTGGTCTTGAACGATGCCAGCGGACTGGAAGCGACGTTGCGTAACATTGCGCTACAGGACTTTTCGGACTTCGAGCACATCGTAATCGATGGCGGATCGACGGACGAAACACTGCGTGTCATTTGTGCATGCAGTCGAATCGATCATTGGTCGAGCGCTCCCGATGATGGCATTTATGATGCCATGAACAAGGGCTTACGAGCGGCATCCGGGCGCTGGATCAACTTCCTGAACGCCGGGGATTCATACCTGTCCACCTCGGCGCTGCGCGATCTGCGCCTTGAGACGCGCGATACGGACGCGATCGCTTGTCCGACGCTATGGAAGTACGTTAACGGCGACGAAATTCTGGTCGGAGTCGATCAACGCTGGAGAGACAAGCTGGCGATGCCCACCACGCATCAATCAATCTTGTATCGAACAGATCTTCTGCGCACGTTGCCATTCGATACGAAATACCGGCGAGCTGCCGACTATCATCAACTGCTGCGGCTCGCGAATGTTGGTCGAATCGAATACTCAGATGTCCCGCTGGCACGCTTCTGCGAGGGAGGGTTCTCGAGCAGCGGAGTAATTGGAAAAATCAAAACGTTGCTGGAGTACTTCCGGGCGGTCGAGGAGGTGGATGAACGCCACTATTCGCGGTTCAGTAAGCTGCAACGGTCGCTGAGCATTTATGTGAAGGAAAGCATAAAGTCGATCCTGCCGCGGCAGATGGTTTCTCGCTGTCGCTTCGCGATCCGGCGTCGTAGGCTATCCATCGGATCATGAGCACTAGGGTTGTGGCACGTGGTGAGACGACGCGAAGAAGCCGTCAATCTGCAGCAACTGGCCGCTACGCTGATCCCTGAAGCCGGGGGCGATCGCATGAAGCTCGAATCGCAGCTGCGTCAGCAACGAGAGCATTTCCGAGAACGTGGGTGCTCCCTCATATAGCTCCGTTAAGGACAATTCCAGTTGTATGCCTGCGATCCGTGGCAGCAGCTTCGCCGCGCCACGTAGCACCTCTTTTTCATAGCCTTGTGTATCGATCTTGAGGAAGAGCGGACCTATACCTGGAATCAGCGGCGATGCCAAATTGTCAAGTGTATCGAGGGGTACTCTCTCCGTGGCGACATATCTGGATTGCGGCGCCGCCTCCTCATGAAGACGCCGCATCGGCAGGATACTGCTGCTGACCGAATTTCCAGCAATGTTCATCTCTATGCTACCGGAATGGCTTCCGACAGCCGCGAGCGGAGCAATGCTCCATCGGGGCTGGTTCGCGGCACGGCGCATTAAATGCGCGTGCGCCTCACGAGCGGCTTCAAACGATACCAACAGCCCTCGGTACCCGCAGCGCCGGACGAAATCCGCGTATTGACCCGTGTTGGCCCCTACATCCAGGATTGCGACCGGTTGCACTATGTGCAGTAGATTGTTCAGGGCCAGGTCTTCTGCGAACGAACTCTCCAGCTTTATGAGGTCCCACCCCATTCGACGGATAATCTTCTTGGCGAAGGTTCTGGCGAAATTCATCACGAGCGGCCGGTGCAAGGTTGTACAGTATTCAACTGAGCTGCGCGCGATTCAAGGTTGCTCTACCACAGTCAGCGGATGACTCGCCGGCACGGTCGAAGATTTAAACTGGCTGTTCAAGCGGCAGTCATTATGCACATCACATGGTCTGCCGTCGCACCCAATCCCGGAGGCGTCACCGAGTCCCTCTCGCGGTAATGGTCATGGGCCGTCCCTCGTAGCGATCGATATAGGCTGGGAGCCTTGGCATATATAAGCGCGCTGAGCAGAGAAATGGGGGAGCGCCATGACGGAGAGTAATTGAAGGTAAGTAGCTCGGAGATTTGGAAGCCAGCCTGTTGCGGCATGGAAGTGAGCCACTTGCGCCCCACGAAACTGATGTGCTCTGGAAAGAAACAGTACCAGAAGTTCGATCGGGCGATGCGCCAGAGCCAGTTGTCGGCGTCGCCCGTAGTGATGATCGCCTGCCCGCCAGTTTTGAGATGGCCCCGAAGCGATCTCAGGAAGGTAATTGGGTTGACGACGTGCTCGATGACGTCACACGCGATGATGACATCGAAGTGGCTATCGACTTGTTCGAAATCTTCGAAGGTATGCGCGACAATGCTGACTCCGCGTTCTGCTGCGATGCGCGCCGCTGCTCGATTTACCTCGATGCCATGCAGTTTGCATCGGCTGGGTAGCATGCTCAGTAGTTTTCCTGTATAGCACCCCACGTCAAGGACGTTGATGAAGCCGCCGCGCTCGATACGCTGGCTAACGAGCCGCAAGTCCTCACGACGCAAATCAGACTCCCACACCTGAACCGAACCGCTCCTGTACAAGTCGGCGTAGGCCGCCTCATCATAGATCGGGTGGCGAAATGTGAAGTGGCATGCGCCGCATCTCCACAGCGAACCACCAATCAAGGGTCGCGGGTACATTCTACCGGCGAATTCATAGACGTCCGGTAGATGCCCGATCAATATGGTGTGTGTAGACCGGCAGGTGCGGCATTCAGGGCTGTCCACATTTTTTGAGTTGCCATCGAGCGACGAATTCAATCTGATGGTCTCCGCCACCATGGGCGTGGTCTTAACATTCTACATATGAATCTTACAGGCCAATTAGACTTGCCAATTTGGCTGATTCGGAAGTTGGGAAGGAAGATCTCTGGTAGGGATGGATTGCCGTGGAATCGCCAACGTCTCGCGCGCCAGTGGCCCGAGGATCGCGAACTCCGTAACGAAATCTTGAGATCCTTGCCTCGACGTCTCCATAAGCAGGCAACGCAACAAGCCGCTCGCCCTGGCGCTATTATAGCGTATGGCGTTGTACTTCCCGATCGCGGGCGGACTGTCTCTGTTAGCGGTAATGACGGTGGTGGGTGCGCCAAGTAAGGCAGGTATCCATGACGGCATGTTTGAGTTCCTCCCTGGGCTATCCCACAAATACACTGTACCATTATGGGTGGACATCGAAGGAGCCGAGGCTGCTTCGTGGGGTTGGCTGAGGGTAGCAATCCCGGGTGCATTGAGACAATACAAGCTTGAGTGCGCGGTTGGCGTCGGAACACTACTCTAGAAAAGCCGTGACAGCGCAGGTACTGCACGGTAAATCGCTTCAGTTTGTCGTGTAAGACTGGCTGTGTATGCCGGCAATGCCCTGCTCGTAACGTATAATTCATGACGTTGTACCTGGCAATTGCCGGCCTTCTGTTTCTGCTAGCCTTTGGAAGGTTATGCGGGGCAGTTGACGCCCGCTATGAGCGGGTGCTGGTGCTGTGCCTTACGCTGCCAGCTTTGGCCCTCTCCTGCCTGCGGTGGGAGACGGGTACCGACTGGGCCTCATACATCGAGTTCTTCCGGAATATCACCACGATTGCCGAGGCGAAGGCCCAGAACTGGTGGGGACCCGGCTACGCCTATCTGGCGGTACTCGTGAATTCGGTGGGAGCGAGTTATACAGTCTTTCTGCTCGTCGTCGCTCTGCTGTTGTTCGGCGCCAAGCTTCTTTTCATCACTCGCGCCTGCGCGGCCCCGCTGGTTGCCGTGTTCGTGCTTTTCTGCGGAAATTTCTACGATATTTACTTTGTGCGCCAGGACGTCGCTGTTATCTTCTTTTTCGGGTTCGTTTACTATTATTTTCATCGACGCCACATGGCCGCGAGCTGCGCGGCGGTTCTAGCCCTTGCGTTTCACTACTCGGCTGTCGTGCCCATCGCACTCGTCATCCTGCTGGTGCGATTCGATTGGAAGAAAATTCTCGTGGTGGGGACGTTTTCAGTCATCGTGGGTTATTTGATTGTGAGCCGACTTGCGCGTGAGGATCTCTTGAGGCTTGCGCCGGCGTTATCATATTTCGGCACGGGCTATGTAGAGGAAAAGGCATCGGGCTTGAGCACGACACTACGTGCGTACATAAAAATACTGTTTCTACTTGTTGTGGTTGCCGTAGGTTACATTTGGCTGATGCGACGGACGCGTCAGGAAAGTGCCGCGGAATGGAGCGATTTCTGTTTGCGGTCGGCGTTGGTTATCCTGATACTGAGCGGCATCCTGCTGCCGTTCTCGGAAATTGCAGCCAGAATTCCTCCATACACATTGCCGTTGTTTGCGGTGATCTTGGCGAATTATCAATTTCGACTTCGGCAATTCAGCGTCGTTAGCGCGATCTACCTATGCTTGCTTTTGAGCTTCGTCATCGAACTGGCATTTCTCTATAGCGCCTATCCCGACGCATATTATCCAATAAAGACAATTCTCAACTGACGATCCGCACGATGAAGGCGCTTTATATCGTTGATCGGAACAAGACGGGCGCGGAGCGCTCGCCCTTCAACGGCGCCACGATACGCGCGTCGTGTCCCCACTGTATTACTGCGAGTAGTGCGATGGCGGCCACTGTCACTGGCGCTGTATTTGATGTCACCAATCAGGGAGTAGAGATGTTTCCGCTCAAGAACTCCTTCCTTGAGGACGTGGCAATCGGCGACCAAGAAGGACAAAGTCCGTCTGTTGATAGCGTAAGCTCAATGGAAGAGGACCTCGTTTACCGAATAGCCGGCAATGGATTAGGGGGATTCCAATTTCAACAAATCCGAAGCCGGCACGGGGAGTTCGTTCGGCGTCCGCATGCGCAAGCAGTTTTCGTCGATTGAAGAAGTGACTTGTCAGGACACAGGTAGAAGCTGCCGATGTACTCACGCGCGGACGCAGTAGAGGGCGGAGGCGCGGCGCGGACGTCGCCGCGGAAGAAGTGCCTGCTCGTTATGACCAGGGAGTTCCGCAACGGGGATGTTGCCACAGGCCGGGAGCGTGTAGTCTCCTTCATCAAGGAGACTATCGCCGCGAACGCGGCGCTCATTGTGTTTCGAGTCCCGTGCCTCATCGGAGAAGGAACGGTGCTCGACTGGACCAGGGCATTGCTCCAATGGTTGCGACGGCTGGCTATCGGCCGACCGATGCCATTCCAGGTGATGTTGTTCTCAAATCGGCGCCGTATGCGCGAGCTATTGCGGTGTATAGAAACTCACGCACCAGATACCGTCTATTTTGACGGGGCGCGCTGTGTCGATTATCTGCGGTACGTCCGAAGACATAGGCCAACACTTCATCTCGTGTGCGATCTGGACGATCTCATGTCGCGGCGGATGAAGATGCTGTACGAGTCCCGGATGGGAATTTCCTTGGGCTATCTTTCGAAGGTGGTCCCGGGGTGGCTTCGTGGCCAGCTATATGGCGCGATAGGTAGACTGGTTGCGCGCTACGAGTTCGCGACCCTGCGGGTCGCAGAGCGGCAGGTGGTCGAGGCTGTCGATGCTTGTGTATTGCTGTCTTCTCGCGATGCGGAGCTGCTACGCGAAGAAGTTCCTCACCGTCTAAGGGAGCGGGTGATTTCGATTCCGCCCGCGCAGGAAATTCGCCGGCGCGTCTGCATAGCGGCAGGGCCGTTGCGCTTCGTATTCATCGGAACCGATGCGCTAACCCAGAACAGGCTGACCATTGAATGGCTTATCGAACTATGGCGAGTACGCAGGCCCGCCGCTACGCTGCACATCTACGGCAACATGCAGCATGTATACAAGCCGCCCGAGAACGTTCGCTTTGAAGGGTTCGCGGAGTCACTCGATACCGTTTACACGGTGGACAGCATTCTGATCGCTCCAGCATTCCTCGGTGGTGGAATAAAGACCAAGATAGTCGAGGCTATCGCAAATGGTGTAATCGTCGTCGCCAATGAGTCCGCCTTCGAGGGCCTCGGCTTTGAGGCAGGCGGGCTGAAGTTCGATGAGCAGACGATCGGTGAAATCGTTTCCGCTCCTGCCAGTTATCTTTCAGGCTTGGCAGCCGCAGCCGAGGCGGTACAGAAAAGGTGTGAGCAGTACCTAAACCCGCGGACCGTGAGCGAGCGTTGGCTGGATGTCCTGCGGCTTAAGAGTTAGGAGCGCACTCAGTATTCAAGGCAGCCACTGCAGAGCGCGGCGTGCGATATGCCCAACCGGCCGACTTCTAATCTCGCGCCACAATGCGGTACCCATCAGACGGGTCCGCATGGTGGGCTCCGGTACCGTGATTACCCGTTGCCCGAACACAGTGGATTCTTTTCCTATCAGCGCGCGTCGATAGGGTTCAGCATCGCCGCGCGCGAAGATAAATCGACTGCCGGCGATTGCCACGGGCGACAGTGCGCCTGAAGTCTTGGCCATGAAACGACAAGTGCCTTCGGCCACGCCCGGCCATTGAGGGTTGAAGAAATCATCCAGGATGACTAGGCCGCCCTCGCAGACGCTATCTGCCGCAATGTCGAGGTCATGAGCTGCGTTTTCAGCTGTGTGTCCGCCATCAACGGAGAACAGCCGAACAGCTCCAACTGCCGACTTTACATCGATTGCACGTAGGGTCATCGAGTCGCAGGCCATTAAGGATACGCGTTGAGGAGCAATACCATGTCTCCCAAGACTCGCGAATACGTGCGCGCGAGTAGGCAATCCGTACTCAGAATCTGGAGCCTGCTCGAATAAGTCAATTCCGAAGGCCCGCTCCTCGGTCCGCAGCAGCGTACACAGCAGGATAAAGAGCCGACCGTAGTACACGCCGATCTCACACGCTGCACCCTCGATGCCCAAATGTTCTTGAACATCGGCCAGAGTAATGATCGTTCTTGCTGCTGTGACCGCAAGCCAGCCGCTAACGCTATTTTGCCCCCGAGACGCATACCGTCTAGCAGCTTCCATACGAGTATATTCCACGACCGCATCCTCCTTGGCGCCTTGCGGAGTATAACAATTTGAGGGGTAACGATGTGATAGTGGAGCGAAAGGCCCGGCACGATCGGCAACGTCTCTTCCACCAGAGTAGTGGGGCTGCTGAAATACGGTGCGGGGCCGCCGTTCAACCGCATCAAGACGATACAAGAGGGCATGGGTATCCCGTTGGCTGTCGCTTCGCAATGGGACCTGGTGCAAGCGGCGGCAAAAATCTTAACCCCGCACAAGAGGAGTTGCTCAATCAGGCGGCCCAGTCTCCCGTGCTCTATAACGATGATATGACCGTGAAGGTGCTGCAGTTGACCCGCGCACGGCGTAGCTCGGCGCTCGCCGACGATGTCCAGGACGACCGCACCGGGATCTTCAACTGCGGTATCGTCGCGACGGATGCCTGGCATCAGATCGCGCTGCTCTTCACCGGCGTAGGCCGTCCCGGGGAGAATTTCGGCGCGGTGCTGTTGCGCCGTTCGTCTGATTTGCGAGCTCCGATCGACATGTGCGAGGGCCACTCGCGCAACGTGCCGAGCGAGTTCGACACGCTGCTCGCTTCATGCCTGACTCATTCCCGCCGCAAGCGTGTGGCCCTGGCCGAAAGCGTTCCCGAATAGGTCCGCTTCGCGCTCGAGAAGCTGCGCGAGGTCTACATCTGGCGCATGCGCCCCGTATTGCAGGCGCCGATGACACCAGCGGGGTATCGAGCTGATCGCTGCCATGACACTGGGCGGTGATAGGGAATTTCACCGGCTTTGCCCGGCCACGCGAGCTGATGGGTTTTCTGGGCCTGGTGCCCTCGGGAATATTCCAGTGGAGCCACGTGCCGCCAGGGGGGCGATCACTAAGACCGGGAACAGCCACGCCCGCCGGGTGCTTATGGAGGCGGCCTGGAATTATCGATTCCCGGTTCGAGTGAGTCTTGCAGGTGCGCCAGGAAAGCCAACCACCTGCGGTCTGAGCACAACGGCGCGCGCAGAATTTTTCATCGCAAGCGAGACTGGTATCGTTCTGGTATCGTTCTGGTATGGTTCTGGTATCTGCTGCATTGGTGCCGATTTCAGAAATATTTGCTACGTTTCCACTTTATGCCTATCCGCTGATTGCGACGGTCATTTCTAATTATGAGCCCCGGATGAGGCCGCTAAGCGTCGGTGCCGCTGTTTGTCTGTTCGTTCTGGCACTGCAATTCGTGGAATTAGATTTTCTGTATGGTGGCTATCCAGAGGCATACTATCCGTTGCGGACAGGGTGTGGCTGAGTCGAATACGCACAAGTGGATGTTTGAAAGCGATCTGGAAACCACAGAAGAATTGATCGTGCTCGAACCTAACAAGGTGGGTGCGGAACACGGATCGTTCAACGCGGCAGTGTTGACATTATTGGCGCGCAGGCGCGGCACCGGCTCAATCAGGCTGATGTGTGCACGAAGCCATTGGGCTGCCATCGGGCCTCTGTGCGGCCATCCTCCTGAGATCGTGTGGGAATCGGTGTCGGTTATCTCCGGAGTGGAAAGGCAGTTCTTTCGCAAGTTCATTCTTGAAGCATGGGCGGTCCTGAGGGCGCTTCAAAGAGCAAAGAAGACCAAGGCGGATCTTTTGATCTTATCGATATTCCCTAACGTCCTGGCTTTTGTTCTCCTATTGAAGAGATGGTTTGGAGGGGTTCGACTGCGAGTAATCTTGCATTGTGAAGTTGAGGCGCTGACTGTCAAAGAGAAGCTACGTATGAACCGGGAAGGTTTCTGGGCGGGGCTTGCGCTTGTGCGGCTATTCGATGGGACTTGGCCAGTGTTCTATATTCTGGGAGAACGCATGAAGGGGCGTCTGCTTGCGAGGTTTACGGATGTCCGCCAATTTGATGCCATGAGGGTGCTGGAGCATCCGTATTCTTTTACGCGACCGAAGGCGCGCGCTCGGCATGACAAATTTAGGGTCGGCTTTGTGGGGGCCGGAAGAATAGCAAAGGGTATAGACGAATTCTTCGACCTTGCAAGGTCTTTGAATGACATCTACTCCAGATTGGAGTTCGTTGTAGTGGGGGGAGTCGAAAAGAACGCTCAAAGAGCGACAGAAGGTGTTACCGTTCTGGCGGAGGTGGCTGGCGGCCTTGAGCCAGAAAAATACGCGAAAGAAATTGGAGACCTCGACTGTGCGCTCTTTCTTTATCAGCAAAATTACGCGCTCACAGCGAGCGGAGCCGTGTTCGACGTCATTAATCAGAGAGTGGAAATCTGGTCGCTTCCGAACGACTATCTTAGCGATCTGGCGTCAGAAGATTCTGAGAGTGGCATACTGTTTTTCCGCAATTTGCAGGAAATAGAGCGGGAACTACGGCATCGGGTCAATGAAAAGATTGGGTTCAAGAAATATGACTACACCGGAATCAGGGCGAGACACGGTGTCGAGACAGGGGATGAGCCAGTAGACGCATGCCAGGGTGGTCGTACGTGACCCCGGGCAGGTGAGGCGGCAGGAAGTCTTGCAACCTATCAAGCGATACATTAAAGCTCGTCTACAGAGGATATTGGGCTACAGACGTTATCTGCGCCTGTTCAGCATTTTCAAGATCAAGACGCTTGGATTCGATAGCCGCGAGCGCGGATTCATGTATTTTCTTTCTATGCTCCCAGAGCGCGGTGTCGTCCTGGACATTGGGGCGAACCTTGGTTTTTTGACGGTCCACTTGGCAAAAAAAGTCAAAGATGGCCATGTGCTCGCGTTTGAGCCGATGCCGGATAACCTGGATACGCTGCGGTATATTGTAAGTCGTTTCAAATTGAGTAATGTCGTTATCGAACCGTGTGCGTTGGGGGAACAGGAGGGTTTAGTCGACATGGTGTTGCCGATGCGTGGGAAGTCACGGGAACAGGGACTTTGCCACGTGTTGACAGCGGAAGAAGGAAGCAATGGAGGCGAGGTCGTATGCGTGCCGATGCGGAAATTGGACAATATCAGCGGGCTGTTATCGGACGAGGATGGTGAGAGGGTGGTGGGTATAAAAATCGATGTCGAGAATTTCGAGAGCCACGTGCTCAAGGGCGGGCTAAACGTGATTCAACACCATCGTCCTCTCATATATCTGGAATTGATGGACAACGAGAACAGACAATGTTGCTTGGAATTGGCGCGAACGGTTGGATACGAGCCAAAGGTTTTTAGTGACGGTGAGCTTGTTAATTTTGACCAACGTACACATGCCGACTGCATCAACATGTTTCTGTTGTATCGCGGCAGTTGCGGATCGCAATAAGTTTAGGGTTAACGCATATGCCTGCGCGCTTGATCAAGCCAATTTAAGGGACCGCTAAGGCCTGTGCCTTCAAAATCCCTCGAAATGGGGCGCCAGGGCTTTCCGTTCAGGTTGGAGCCGCCAGAGCTCGCGATGATCATCAATGGGATTGGACGACTCAAGGGTCTGCTAGGCAACATTGCGGCGATCGACGTCGGGCTGGACTGACGACCGGTCTCTTATGTGGGTATTCTGGCGCTATTTCGAGACAGGCGTCTTGCACGCGCCCAATCCGTGGCTGCGGGAGCGATTCGGCTCCTTTGGCGGCGAGGTACGTCGATTTGTGCCCCCGCATTTGTGAAATCGGAGCTGGGTTATTTGGTTCGGCACGCACCGTGGTTGATACCCCGCGCGCTGATTCATACGGTCGCTAAGTATGTCGGATGCCGGCTGGGCCGCGCGAGAGAATTCTGCCTAGCAGGGTGAAGCGCAGGCTATCGATGACGCCAGGCTACTGGCGACCGGGGCAACACTGAGATCGCACTTCCGCTTCTGGCGCGCCCGAATGCATCGCTCAATATGCGCCGGCGCGCTTCAGCACCACCGCAACGGTGCACCCCAGAATGTAGATATCAAGTAGTATGTTCTGGTGCCGCACATAGTATGTGTCCATCGCCACTCGGCGGCGGTAGGTAGTATCACTGCGGCCCCTGACCTGCCACAGACCGGTAATTCCGGGCTTGATTGCGATGTAGCTCGCAGCATTGCGGCCATAGCGCAGCAATTCCGCCCGCACCACCGGCCGCGGGCCCACGAGGCTCATCTCGCCTCGAATGACGTTCAATAGCTGCGGCAGTTCATCCAGGCTGGTCTTGCGTAGAAACCGTCCCACCGCGGTAATTCGCGGATCGTCGCGCAGCTTATGATTCTGTGTCCACTCATCCCGCATTTCCGGATGCGCCTCGAGCAGATCGCGAAGGACTTGCTCGGCATTGACAGCCATGGTGCGAAATTTCAGGCAGTAAAATACTTTGCCGCCACGGCCGATGCGCTTGTGCCAGAACAATACCGGCAGGCCCTCAAGCCGGATCAGTGCCGAGATTACAAGTATGAACGGGGACAGCAGAATTCCCAGTAATAGGGCTCCGGCCAAGTCGAATATGCGCTTGCCATAGTCGTGCGGCGGTGCCACCGCACGCGCAACCGAGCGGCGCTCGATGCGTACCGCCGCGTCGGCGTCGCGACTGAGCATGTGGAGCCCCGCAGCGCTCGACAGCGCCGTCTCCGAGCGCCCATGGGCTACAGAGGGGGAATGGTTGGTCCGCCGATCGGTCGAAGTCACCTTTTGGCGCCTAGAGGGAAGCTCGGCCATCGTCCTGATACTCCAATGTCGATCTTTGCTGCGATTCTTGTTTCACCCTAGCAAGCATCGTGCCCGCCCTTCATCGGCGTGCTGAACATAACCTTTAGAGCATGGCGTTCCTTTTTCATGTCAGCGGATCGGCAATTTGCACAGCAATGTGACGGTGTTCCAACGCAACGATACGTCAAGTCGTTGACCCAGATTTGTCTCAATTTAGAGACAAATCGAGCGAAGCGATCAAAACGGACGATAATGAACCCAGTCCCGGACCGCTGCTGTAAATTATGACAGGCGGCATTGGACGCGCTGCTGGGGGCGGTTTCGAGGGGGCGCGAGGCAAGGGTCAGACGCCCTGAGGGTAAAAGGTCAGCCTGGCTGGTCGGGGCTAGCGGTGGCGGCAATCAGGGACCTCTCGAACGACGCGCACTAAAGCGACAGTTAGAACTTCTACCCTCATGGCATAACGACGTCAGTCTAACGATTTGCGGCATCGCTGGCGAGTGTTCTTGGGGTCACGGCGATGTCCTTTGTCCTCACGGCAACATCTCTCAACGATCGGTAAATGCGCGGCTATCATGGTCGCAACGCAGCCATCGACGCGAGGGAGGTGTATGGATCAGATCAGGCAGCGGCTGCGCGACGCACGCATCCTTGTGGTCGGGGATGCGATGCTCGACCGCTACCTGTATGGCAGCGTGGACCGCATTTCGCCCGAGGCGCCGGTGCCGGTGGTGCGGGTAACGCGCCAGGAGGAGCGCCTGGGCGGCGCCGCCAATGTGGCGCTGAATATCAAATCGCTCGGTCCCCATGCCACGCTGATCACGGTGGTGGGCGAAGATGAGCCCGCGCAGCGCCTGCAGCAACTGCTGCAGGCGCTTGGCATCGAGGTGCTGCTCGGACGCGATGCGAAGCTGCATACCAGCGTCAAGCTGCGGGTCATTGGGCGTGCCCAGCAACTGCTGCGGGTGGATTTCGAGGACCCGCCGGACCATGAAGTACTCTCCAACATGCTGGCCGACTTCGAGCGCGTGGTCGCGGGTTATGGAGCAGTGCTGTTTTCCGACTATGGCAAGGGCGGCCTGGCGCATATCGCACGCATGATCGCCGGGGCGCGCGCCGCCGGGAAAGCGGTGCTGGTGGACCCGAAGGGCAGCGATTACAGCCGTTATGCCGGGGCGAGCGTGCTCACGCCCAATCTTGCCGAACTGGCCGAAGTGATCGGCGGCTGGAGCGGCGAGCAGCAGTTGGTGGAGCGGGCGCAGGCGCTGCGCCAGCGTCTGAACGTGGATAGTCTGGTGCTCACGCGCAGCGAACAGGGCATATCGCTGTTCGATGCCGCCGGCCACCTGCACGTACCGGCACAGGCGCGCGAGGTATTCGATGTCACCGGCGCCGGCGACACCGTCATCGCCACGCTGGCAGCGATGCTGGCGGCCGGAGTCAGCGTGCGCGAGGCGCTGCCGGTGGCGAACCGCGCCGGCGGCATCGTGGTGGGGAAATTTGGCACCGCGAGCGTCAGCTACGAGGAACTATTCGCATGAGAGTGGTGGTGACCGGGGCCGCCGGCATGATCGGCAGCAACATCGTGCATGGCCTCAACGGCGCCGGGATCGACGACATCATTGCGGTCGACGATCTTCGCAATGGCGATAAATTCCGCAATCTGCTGGGTGCGCGGATCAGCGACTACTTCGATCTGGAGGAGTTCTACGGACGCTTCGCTGGCCGTGAACTGGGGAAGGTGGCGGCGGTGTTCCACCAGGGCGCGTGCTCGGACACCATGGAAGGCGACGGCCGGCTGATGCTGCGGAACAATTACCGCTGCTCGAAGGATCTGCTCGACACCTGTCAGCTGCAGGGCGTACGGCTGATTTATGCGTCGTCGGCGGCGATCTATGGCAACAGCACCAGCTTTTGTGAACAGCCGCAGTTCGAGCGGCCGCTGAATGTCTACGGCTACTCCAAACTGTTGTTCGACGACGTGGTGAGGCGCACGCTGGCGAGCGCGAGCTCCCAGGTCGTCGGGCTGCGCTATTTCAACGTCTACGGTCCGCGTGAGCAGCATAAGGGCCGCATGGCGTCGGTCGCGTTCCACCATTTCAACCAGTATCGCGACAGCGGCAAGGTGCGGCTGTTCGGCGACTACGGCGGCTATGGAGCTGGGCAACAGCTGCGCGATTTCATTCATGTCGACGATGTGGTGGCGGTAAACCTGTGGTTCCTGGAACACATTCAATGCAACGGCGTCTTCAATCTGGGTACCGGCCGCGCGCAGCCTTTCAACGATGTGGCACAGGCGACCGTCAATGCCTGCCGCGCCCAGCGCGGCGAGGCGGCTTTGACCCTGGAGCAGCAGATCGCCCAGGGCGCGATCGAATATATTCCGATCCCGGAGGCGCTGATCGGCAAGTACCAGTGCCGCACGCAGGCAGATCTCGTAGCACTGCGTGCCGCCGGCGTCGATCATCAGTTCATGGACGTCGCGACCGGCGTGCGGCGCTACGTCGAGTGGCTCAGCGCCATTGAGCCGACGTGAAAGAGCGCGCCGGCACGAAATCACATTCTGCGCCGATGGCGACGGTGCCGCCGGCGCTGCTTGACAAGATACTTGAGCCGTCTGAGATTGCGCGGCGCGCCTGGCAGGGCAGCCGGCCGCTGGTCTTTACCAATGGTGTATTCGACCTGCTGCACAGCGGCCATGTGGTGTACCTGACAGCGGCCCGGGCTCTCGGCGCTGCACTGCTGGTCGGAGTGAACACTGACAGCTCGGCCCGGCAACTGGCCAAGGGGCCAGGGCGACCGCTGAACAGTGAGCGCGATCGTGCGCTGGTTGTCGCTGGCTTACAAAGTGTCTCATACGTGACATTGTTCGACGAACCCGATCCCTGCGCGCTGCTGCGCCATTGTCGACCGGAGGTCTATGTCAAGGGCGGCGACTACGACATCGAAACGCTCGAGGAGACCAGGCTGGTGAGGAGCTGGGGCGGGCGCTCGCTGGCGATCCCGCTGCTTGCCGGCTACTCAACTACAGCGCTGGTGCAGCGCATTCGCGGGCGCGACTGACTGGCGCCGAATCGATGACGGCACTCAGCAAGCCGGTGCCGGGGCCGGGCCGCAAGGCGGCATTTATCGACCGCGACGGCGTCATATCCCGCGACGGCGGATTTCTGCACCGGGTCGAGGACTTCGAATTTCTTCCGCGGGCAGTGCAGGGCCTGCAGCGGCTGCAGGCCGCCGGGTACCTGCTGGTCGTGATCACCAATCAATCGGGGATCGCGCGCGGCTTGTACACCGAAGAGGACTACCTGCGGCTGACCGCCCACATGCGCGAGCTGCTGCTGGCCGCCGGCGTGGAACTGAGTGCGGTGGAACACTGTCCGCATTTGCCCGATGCCCGGATCGCACGCTACCGGATGGTCTGCGATTGCCGCAAGCCGCTGCCCGGCATGCTCACGCGCGCGGCCGCCGAGCTGACCATCGACATGGCGGCGTCGATCCTGGTGGGCGACCGGGCTTCGGATATACAGGCCGGACGCGCTGCGGGTGTAGGCCGCTGCTGGCTGGTGCGCAGCGGCGCTGCGCTGAGCCAGTCGGATATCGATCTCGCCGATGCGGTATTTGCCGATCTGGCCGAGTGTGCGCAGGCGCTTGCTGCCTGATGCGCAGCAAACCCGGCATGGTCGCCATGCCATAATCGTGCGCCATTATCTGGCGCCTGAGGACTTGAGGACATCGTGGCAAAATGCGCATTGATCACCGGCATCACCGGCCAGGACGGTGCCTACCTGGCGGAGTTGCTGCTCGGCAAGGGTTACTCGGTGCACGGCGTGAAGCGACGGGCCTCGTCGTTCAACACCGATCGCATCGATCATCTGTATCACGACCCGCACGCGACCGGCAGCAACTTGTATCTGCACTATGGCGATCTGACAGATGCGACCAACCTGATTCGCATCGTTCAGCAGACCCAGCCCGACGAGATCTACAATCTCGCAGCCCAGAGCCACGTCGCGGTCTCGTTCGAGACACCTGAGTACACCGCCAATGCCGACGCGCTTGGTACGCTGCGGATCCTGGAGGCGATCCGCCTGCTCGGGCTTACGGAAAAGACGCGCTTCTACCAGGCGTCAACCTCGGAGATGTTCGGCAAGGTGCACGAGACACCGCAGCGCGAGACCACCCCGTTCTATCCACGCTCGCCGTACGGCGTGGCCAAGCTGTACGGGTACTGGATCACGGTCAATTACCGCGAGGCGTACGGCCTATACGCCTGCAACGGCATCCTGTTCAATCATGAATCGCCGATTCGGGGCGAGACCTTCGTGACGCGCAAGATAACGCGCGGGCTGGCGCGCATCCGTGAAGGGCTGGAGGAGTGCCTGTACCTGGGCAACCTGGACTCGCTGCGCGACTGGGGTCACGCGCGCGACTACGTGCGCGCCCAATGGCTGATGCTGCAGCAGGATGCTGCCGAGGATTACGTGATTGCGACCGGCGAACAACACTCGGTGCGTGAATTTGTCGAACGTGCTGCCGGTCACATGGGCATGCAGATCGAATGGCGCGGCTCGGGTGTGGACGAGCAGGGCGTGGATGCGAACAGCGGCCGCCGCATCGTCAAAATCGACGCACGCTATTTCCGCCCCACCGAAGTCGAAACGCTGCTCGGGGATCCATCCAAGGCGCGGACGCGGCTCGGCTGGAACGCGGAGACTCCGTTCGAGCGCCTGGTGCAGGAAATGGTGGAGTCGGACCTGGAGATCGCCCGGCGCGATGCGCTGGTGGCACGCGAGGGCTTCAAGACCTACCGCCACCAGGAATGAGCGTCGCTGGGCATGACCGGCTCAGCCGCCGGAGGCAAAAAAAAAGCCCGGATTGCTCCGGGCTTTTTTCCGCAAAAGCGGTGCTTACCAGCGACCGCCGCCGCCGCCGCCGGAGTTACCCCGGTAGCCGCCGCCGCCACCACCACCACCACCCGGACGCCCACCGCCGCTGCGGGGCTTGTCCTGGGCTTCATTCACACGCAGCGGGCGACCGCCCATATCCTGACCGTTGAGGTTCTGGATCGCGCGTGAGGCATCCGACTGGCTCATTTCAACGAAGCCGAAGCCGCGCGGGCGACCGGTCTCGCGATCGGTCGGCAGAGACACCGACTCCACCGTGCCGTGCTGAGAAAACAGCGCGCGGATGTCCGCCTCGCTGGCAGTGAAGGGAAGGTTTCCAACATAGATCTTCGCCATGATTGACTCTCTCGAAAGTACTAAAGGAGCTTTCGGGCGGGAAAAGGTTTGTGCCCTAAACGCTCCACTCGGCAGGCACGTTCACCAGGTCTAGAGAGAGGGTGTCTCGCCGGCCATCGAACGGAGTCCTGTCACCTGATCGCAGGCAGTTCGGCTCGGACTCATCGCGCCTAGGACGGCGCACGGGGCGATACGGACGTTGACGATCGGCGCCTAGCCTACCACGGGTCCGCTCCGTCGTCTCTAGCGTTGTTTATACCCGCATTTTTACCTTAAGGCGGCTGCTGGCAGGCATGCGGCGGCAGGCTGGGCCGCCGGGCGGGCGCGTGATGAGCGGTAACATTGCGACCGGCGCGCTGGTTGTGGCCCCCGGAAGCCGATACCCTCTCGCCGCGCCATCGGAGGAGAACGATGCCGATCATGTGCGCCAGACACACGGGCCGACTGCGCCGAGACCGTCGAACTCGCCCGCCAGGC
>Ga0182030_10007578_pt1 | contig 22620 bp, 26 predicted proteins | sample 812S3MmetaG_FD_121299 | JGI IMG/M metagenome (GOLD analysis project Ga0182030, IMG submission 121299) | Permafrost microbial communities from Stordalen Mire, Sweden - 812S3M metaG (Illumina Assembly) | ecosystem: Environmental > Terrestrial > Soil > Wetlands > Permafrost | place: Sweden...
CGAACATGATCAGAGGTTCCTTACGCTTGCAGATCCATTTGTAACCTGTAATACTCATCGCGCATAGTCTGCGACCCCACACAAACCCCCAAACGAGGGACATCGCCTTGAATGCACGCAAACACATCGTGCCGCGCCTTTATCTTTTCTGGAGCGTTGCCCTTTCCGGATTGGTAATAGCGATCTGCGGCTGCGCTCTTTCGCCGCTTGCCAACCGCACCGCTGCTTTTTCGACTGCGGCAACAGCAACAGTTACACAGACAACGAACGCATATCAACTCGTTAACCAGACGTACACCGACGCCCAGATAGCTACCCTGGTGGCCACCTACGACAGGACTCCGTTCGACGCGGCCAAGATCAAGAACTATCTTCCGGAGAAAGACCTTGAGGTTCGAACGAAGGTTCTAGACGGTTTGAAGCAGTACGCAACTTTGCTCACCGAGGTGAGCGGGAACCAGCCAATCACCGATCTTGAAACCCAAACGAGAGCCGCCGGGGACGCGTTGGTCAAGCTGCAGCAGGACGACTTCAAGGGCTTCAAGATCGATAGCACGGAGAAGGATTTGGCGGTGACCGCAGTGGCGGCCATCGGCGGCGTGCTCATCGAGCACGAACGGGCACGCGCGCTGCCCGGAATTCTGGACAGGATGAACAAGCCGATTCAGGACATTTGCAGAATACTCGAAGACGATATCGGCACGGTTGGGAAGGCAGGCCTGGCATCGGAGCTTCATCTTGACTACGACACGCAAATCGCCGACCAGCAGAGATTCATACGAGACAACGGGGCATCGATGAGCGTTGATCAGAGGCGTGTCGAGATCGAAAAATTACCCGCACTGGTTCTGGCGCAGCGGAAGTCCGATGAGGCGCTCGCCGCTACTTCAAAGTCGCTGGCCGCGCTGGCAGCAGCACATGCCTCGCTCGCTGCGACAAAGAACCAGAAGGATGCACCTGCTTTCAAGCTCGAACTCAGCGAGTTGGTGCAGGATGCGCAGACGATCGGCAGCTTCTACAACTCGCTAAGCACCAAGAAATAGCGGAGGCCACAAGCCATGGCTACTACCCCGTCCTCGACGCCGCTCGCTGGCGCAGCCGACCCCAAGCAGGCGGCATACGACGCGCTTAACGCTCTGTTGTCCACAGCCTCTGCGGCTGCGACCAACCCCGCCAACACAACAGCGGCACAAGACAAGGCATTCGACGTGCGCACCGAAGTTGCGGCACAGTTGCAGGCACTGAATCTTGCGGTCTTCACCGGAAACACTGTGCAGTTGCAGGCGGCAGGCGATGATATGGCGCTGGCAATGACTCAACTGAAGGCCCTGAAGACACAGATTGAAGCACTCGGCAATGCTCTGAAGGAGGGCGCGGAGATTCTCTCGGGCATTGATAAGATCGCCTGTGAATTCGGCGCTTTGGGCCTTTAGGATCTCATTCCTTTTCGCTCACATTTGTAAGAAACTTTCTTGCATGGCGACTACCTTATATAGAAAGACAACAAGCGCCAATGCAGAGTACCCGAAATCCGCAAGACGATTTGTACAGGGATGCAATCGACGCATACGGCGCGGCACTCAGCCGCCTGGCGCGCGCATGGGAGGCCGACCTGGACGCGCGGCAGGATCTACTGCAGGAGATGCATTTCGCCCTGTGGCGCAGCTTCGCCACATTCGACGGGCGCTGTTCGCTGCGTACGTGGATCTATCGCGTGGCACACAACGCAGCTACATCGCACGTCATGCGGAGCCGCAGGGGAAAGTCTCGGACGCTGGTAAGCATCGAGGAGATTGAAGAATCGCGCGAGATGGGCAGCCTTGCGGCTAAGTCAGACACCAATCAGTCTATCGAACAAACTCAGATTCTCGACCGGCTGTACGCGATGATTCATCGCCTCAATCCTCTCGACCGGCAGGTGATTCTTCTTTATCTCGAAGGAGTCGATGCCGCTTCGATTGGAGAAGTTACCGGACTATCTTCCGGCTATGTTGCCACCAAGATTCACCGCATTAAGGCGATCCTCATCGAACGTTTTCACAATGGAGGAAATCATGACCAGCCATAACTCTCCCAATGAATTGCTCAACGTGTGGCAAAGCCAGAAGGTGGGCGCGATCGCCATGTCCGTCGACGAGCTTCGTCGCGCCTCAAATAAGCTCGCTCGCCGAGTCTTCTGGAGAAATACCAGGGAAGCCATGGCGGCGGCAATTGGCGTTGCTGCGTATGGCTATTACTTCTACGAGTTTCGTACCCCGCTTCTGCGTCTCGGATCGGGCCTCACCGTCGTTGGTGTTCTGTTGACGATGTTCAACCTTCACAGAAAAGGCTCAGCCGCATCGATGGGAAAAGAGATGGACTCACGGAGCTGCCTCGACTTTCATCGCTCGGAACTGGTGCGCCAGCGCGAACTCCTCGCTTCTGTCTGGGAGTGGTATCTTCTCCCCTTCGTTCCCGGCATGAGCCTCTTCATGGTTGGGCTCATCCAGTTAACGCTTTCGCAACCAGGAGCAGCTTCGCGCCACGGTTCAATCGCTTTGGGCTTTGCCGTTGTTTGCGGGCTCATGGCCGCAGCCTTTTTGATTGTTTGGAAATTGAACAAATGGGAGGCTGGAAATCTCCAGAAGAGAATTGACGAACTCGATGCGATGAAGGGGCAGGCTGGATAACTCAGGCCCGTTTGTGGATGCAGCGAAGAAGTAACTCGCGCTGTGGAGGCTCTTATCCCGGTGGCAGGAAATCGGCTTGAGTCCATCCGAGCATTCCCTCAGCGGCTAAAGCCGGAACCTATTTTGTTATTCGATGTACGGGATGAATCGCGTACCCTTCGCTGTGCTTGGTTTTTAGACAGATTCTAATAGCGAGGGATGGCCGGATCGACTTCAGCGGACCATGCGTCGATGCCGCCGCGCAACGATTGGACCTGCTCATATCCCTGGTTGCGCAGCCAGACGGTTACATTCATGGACCTCATGCCGCGATGGCACATGACCACGAAGTGCTCGTCGGGGTCCAGTTCCCGATGCGCGCGGGCGGGCACGTCGCCCATGGGCATTTCTACGCTGCCTTCAATGTGGGAGGTTGCAAACTCCCAGGGCTCGCGAACGTCAATGAGTTTGGCCGTACCTTGGGCGATGAGCGCTGCGGCCTCGGATGGGGAAATCTCGTAATCGAGCATGATTTCAGTTTAAGACCTGCCATCGATGCCTAGAACGATGACCGCTTGGATTGGTAGTCTCCCAGGTCTCAAACGCGAGGCTCGGGGCCCACCCAGTTACTTGCGCAGCCCTGCGGGTGGTTGTTCTCCTGGTGCCGCGCGGTAAGATCGTTTCATCATGCCAGATGCCGCCAATCCCGAAACCAACCTGCGCGGTTCCGTGCTGGTACTGCTCCAGTTCGACGTTGCCGAGGCCATTCGCCTTGACCACCTGCAAGAGCTCATCCGCGCCCGCACCGTCCAGCAGCCCAGCCTCAAACACCCGGCGCCGAGCTATGTCCGCTACCAGCGCCCGCCCGTGGTTGTGCCATTGGAAACGCTTGTGCTGGAAACCGGCGAGCGTCTCCAAGGCGAAATCAAGTACTACGATTACGGCGTAGTCAGCGTGGTCTACGAGCTTCCCTTTGCCGACGGCTGGAGCAAGCTCATCCGCCTGGCCAGCCGCTGGGTGTGGGAGGTCGACTTCGCGGCCCAGGCAACAGCCATCGTCCGCAGCAGCCTGGAGCGCGCCGCCCCAGCCCTCGTCAAGCCCTACGAGGAGTGGCTCAGCGAAGACTACCTCATCTTCCACATCATCGAAATCTCCGGCTTGCCTACCGTCACCGAGCTGATTCAGCAGCATGGCTCGCGCATTGCCCAGGTGGTGCGCGGAGACACCGGGCAGTTGGCCGAGAGCGAATGTAACGAGGTGCTGCAATCGCGCATTTCCTACTATGCCAACGACCTCACCGTCATCGGCTGGAACGCCGCATTTCTCTACGACTCCTCGACCGGCGCCGAAACGGCCATTCAGCTGCTCGAATACGCCAATTCCCAACTGCTCGAATTCCGCCACTACGACGATCTGCTTACCGAAGAGCTGGAACGCGTCTACAAGCTGCTCGATGAAGGCACGGGCGTGTTTGCGCAGTGGCGCCTGGCGCGTTCGGCCACACGCCTGCACACCGTGCTGTTGGATGTTGCCGAACTGACCGAGCACTCCGACAACGCCATCAAGTTTCTCAGCGACATGTTCTCCGCTCGCCTTTACCGGCTGGCGGCTTTGAAAGTCGGCGTGCCCGATTACAAGGACCTGGTCACGCGCAAAGTCCACACCGCCGAGGAACTCTATCGCTTCATGGTCGACCAGTTCAACCAAAGCCGAGCGTTCTTCCTCGAGCTCACCGTCGTCGTCATCCTGGTCATCGAACTCGTCTACCTTTTCAAAGGTCAACTATTCTAGGAGATCTGAGTTAGTCTGCGCGCCTATGAGTCTAAAATACCTGCACATCAATACTTTCTATAGCCTTCTACGGCCGTTCTCGGAACGGACCAGAAAGCGGCGCATGCAGTCGTATGCGGCGCTGATGCACGTCAAGGAAGGCATGTCAGTCCTGGATTTGGGCGGACAGCCAATGATATGGAGCAGCCTGCCCCTGTCTCTGGATATCACCATTCTCAATCTCCCCGGCATTGCCGAGACAAAGATCCCGTCGCACCACAAAATCCGCTACGTCGAGGGAGATGCCTGCACGCTTTCCGGATTCGAGGAGCGATCGTTCGATTCGGTCTTCAGTAATAGCGTCATCGAGCACGTTGGAGACGCCGGCCGGCAAGCTGCCTTTGCCGCCACAACCCGCCGGCTGGGCAGATCGTATTGGGTGCAGACGCCTTCAAAATGGTTTCCGATTGAAGCGCATTGCGGCATGCCATTCTGGTGGTTTTATCCCGCCTGGCTGCGCCATCTCTACATCGAACACTGGCGCAAGAAGCTGCCTGCCTGGACGCGCATGGTGGAAGAAACAACGGTGCTCACGAAGAAGCAGTTGCGGCAACTCTTCCCGGAAGCGAAGATACTCACGGAAAAATCGTTCGGGATCGCCAAGTCCTATATCGCGTATTTTCCCGGGAAATGATGGAGTTTTTCGGGTGAATTGCTACCGCTGCGGGGATCTCTTTTGCGCGTTCACATAGTCGCGCAGCGCGGCGTTGATGCGGCTTTGGTAGCGCCGCCCGGTGCCGCGAAAAAACTCGATCACATCGGCATCGAGGCGCAGGGTAATCTGGCGCTTGTTTTCCGCGGGTACGAGATCGGAGACGCGGCGCCAACCCGTGCGCGGCAGGGGCGGGATGTCGCTGTAGTCAATGTCCTCGTCGCGAAGATCGCGCAGCGCCTGCATCTGCTCCACCGTCATCGTTGGAGGGTTCGACGGGTCCAAACGGAATTCTACGGGTCTGCTTGACTTCATTTATCACCGGGCCTGGGTAAGAAACTCCTCCAGCGCCCTGGAAACTACGGTATTCAACTTCTGATTATGCTGCTCAGCGAAGAGAGCGGCCCGTTTGTGCAGATCGGGTCCAACGCGGATGTTGAAGCTGCCTTTAAAGGGCTGGTCCGGCGTCTTGCCTTCGGCGGCGCAAAAAGCAAGATACTCGTCCACGGCCGCTCGAAAGTTGGATTCCAGGCTATTCACATCGACCCCTTCATAAACGACGGCGTCGCGAATGCCCAGCAGAGATCCGTGCAATACGCGGTCCTCGGCGCTATATTCTACGGAGCCGTCGTAGCCTTTGTACTGAAGAGTCTGGCTCATGGGATCTTCTTCTCCTTTCGCAGGAACTGAACAGCCGCCCGTACCTGATACGCCTTTAGAACCTTCGACGGATGGGGTTCGTGGAGGAAAAACAATGCCTTGGCTGCAGGGTCGATAAACTTCCTGCCCGAACCGCCGGTGGTTCGCAACTCGTAGCCAAGGCCGATCATCAATGACGCTAGCTCACCCCACATGTAGTCCGTTGGCTTCGCCAGCAGCCGTTCGACAGCCTTTTGCAGCTTGGACACGATCCACCGCGTCCACCTGCAACTAAATTCAGTTACAGATTATCACACCCTACAAAACTCGTCCAGATCATCGGCCATTGGGCCCGGTGTACCGCATCCGATGCCAGATCCATGCGGTCCGGACGATCTCGTCCAGTTGCGTGTAATTCGGCGTCCAGCCCAACTCTCGAATTGCCTTTTCCGAGCCGGCCACCAGAACCGCGGAGTCTCCGGGGCGGCGCGGATGGACCTCGGCGGGAATTGGATGCCCAGTCACGCGGCGAGCCGATTCGATCACCTCCCGCACACTGAATCCCTTTCCGTTTCCCAGGTTGAAGACCAGCCGGTGCTTGGCCGCCGCGTCTGTTTCCAGGGCCGTCAGAGCCAGAAGATGGGCATCGGCAATGTCGGAGACGTGGACGTAGTCGCGAACGCAGGTCCCATCAGCAGTCGCGTAGTCATCCCCATAGATCCTAATCGAAGCACGGCGACCCAGGGCCACGTCCAAGATCAATGGAATCAGGTGCGACTCCGGCTCATGCGCCTCGCCGCGCGTCACTCCGTCTGGGCCCTCGGGCGCTCCGGCCACATTGAAGTAGCGGAGAGTGGCGGAACGAAGCCCGTGGATGCGGTGCATCCAGCCCAGCATGTGCTCCACCAGCAGCTTCGATTCCCCGTAGGCATTGGTCGGCTGCAGCCGCGCATCCTCTTCGATTGGAATGGTTTCCGGCTCCCCATAAACGGCGGCGGTTGAGGAAAACACCAGGCGTTGCGGCCCGTGGGCCAGCATCGCTTCAAGCAAGGCGAGCGTGGATGCCGTGTTATTGCGGAAGAACGCTTCGGGGCGAATCATGGACTCGCCGGCCTCAATCAGCGCGGCAAAATGCAGAACTCCGTCGAAGGGTTGGCCCTGCTCCTTTGCGGCGATGAAAAGGTTTTCAAGCAGAGGCCGGTCTGCCAACTCTCCTTCCACAAATTCCACGCCCTGCGGCAACAGGTCCCGCCGGCCGTGGCTCAGATTATCGAAAACCACCGCCTGGTGCCCTTTTGCGGCCACCAAGCCGGCTACTGTACCACCTATATACCCCGCTCCCCCGGTGACCAATATCTTCATAAAATAACTACCCTTCCCCCAAGCACTTTGAGTTAACTTGAGTCTATTACAATAGGGCATGGCAGGGCGGGTCACAAGCACCAGCCTCAGACCGCCGCACAGGTGGCTTGCCCCCGGTCGTTTCGCCTTCTGCTTCCTCGCCGCGCAGGGCTCTTTCTTGCGGGCTCCTTGGTGCGAAAATAACCCCGAAAGAGGGTCCCCTAACCAAAATGGGGGATTGCCGGTTACCTTCGGATAGCCTTGGATATTGCCTAGGAGCAGCGAATGCACAAAGCCGGTGCAAACGACAATCCGCACCGCGTGGAAATGCTGCCACGGCCCGCGTACCGAAAGCGTACGTCCCGATTCGCCTCCAGAACATCCCAGTTTCCGCGTTCCTCAAGAGGGCGGGTTCATTTTCAATCACTTCCGGCATCCAATGAACTGCAGAGTGTTTTTGCCGATAGTCTCTGTGACGACAACTTGGGTATCCCAACCCAAATAAACAATTGCGAGGACTGACGACATGCCCCTGCTATCTACACCAGGCGCACCATACACACCAGGACGGACCAACTTTGGCTTGCTCCCCGATCCGGAGAGAAGCCCCGCCTCGTTTTTGACGAGTTTTGTGGTGAACGGCCTGATCGTATTGATCGCTATCTACGTAGGAAGTCAAGTCAAGACACTGGTTGAGCACAAGTACGAGGAGACGGTGTTGATTATCCCGACAACGCCTCCGCCGCCGGCCAAGGTCAAGCTGCCCGAGCCGCCAAAAATCAAGATACCCGAGCCGCCCAAGATCGAGGTCAAGCTGGAGCAACCGAAGATCGTGATGCCCGAGCCGAAGCCCGAGCCCAAGCCTATCCAGATGGAAGCCAAGGTCAATCTGCCGGTGATCAAGGCCGCCAGGCCGTCCGTCGTCCTGGCTCCGCAGCCCAGGGCCGCCATGACCGCGGCCATGCCGGCGCAATCGAACACGGTGAAAGCTTCCACAGCGCCTGTGCATTTGGGCGACACCTTCGGCGTGACCCCTAATCCGAATGCCGCCCGTCCAGCCACGGTGGCGGCCATCGGCAACCCCTACGGCGGCATGCAGGGACCTTCCGTGGCGCCTCATGGAGTGGTCGGCTCAACCGGCATCGGCAATGGACTCAAATCCGGCTCCAATGCCGGCGTAGTCGGCAAGGTGGCACAGGCCGGCGTTCCCGGCGGCAAAGGCGCTGCGCCAGCCGGCGGCTATACCGGCGCCGGCAAGGTAGCCTCGGCCGGCATTCCGCAGCCGGTGCAAGTGGCTCAAGTGCAGCAAATGGTTGTCCAACCTGCCTCCACCAGCATTGAAGTAATCTCCAAGCCGCCTGTTCAATACACCAGCGAAGCCCGCCAGATGCGCATTCAAGGCGACGTGGTGCTCAAGGTTACGTTCACCGCCAACGGACAGGTGCTGGTGCAGGGTGTAACGCGCAGCCTCGGCCATGGTCTGGATGAAGAGGCGCGCCGCGTTGCACAGCAGATTCGCTTCCGTCCCGCGACCCGGAATGGCCAGGCTGTCGACGCAACCACCACCATCACCATCACGTTTCAATTGGCGTAGCATCTAAGCAGAAGTATGTAGACAAGGCTGTGTTCAGCCGCGCAAGGGCTTTCGAGCGTTTGCGGGCAGAGTAAGACCGGCAATAATTCAAGCCAGGAGCTTTACATGACGTTTCGGAAGATCGCCCTTACCTTCCTCATGATTACCGTTGGGACGGCCAGCGCGTACGCGAAGAAGGAACCGAAGTACGAGGCTGTGCGCCCGCTTACTCCGGAGCAATCGGCGTTGGTGGACAAGGCCATTTCGCAGGAGAAGGTGCTGATCCAGGCCATCCGCAAGCGCACACCGCTGGTGGAAACCTACATCCAGAACACCAAGCCGGATTTGAAGCTGTACATGGTCCCGGTTGAAGACCAGTACATGCTGAGCCGCGTCGACTTCGCCAAGGGCTTCGTGGACAAGAGCTTCTCGGACCGCACCACCAAGCCGGAAAAGGGCGCCAAGGGGTTCTTCAAGGGCTCGTTGGACGCGATGCTGGGCCTGAGCAAGGCGCTCGGCCTGGAGAAATTCACCTACAATCCCAACGGCTTCATGCAGATGATGTTTCTCGATCCGACGGGCTTCGACAAGAACCATTACGTCTTCAGCTATGTGCGCCCCGAGTTTCTCGGTTCTGTCCGCACCGCGGTCTTCGACGTACATCCCAAGATCAAGGGCATGGACCGCTTCTTCGGGCGCATCTGGATCGAGGATCAGGACGGCAATATTGTCCGCTTCAACGGCACCTACACGGGCCCCAATGAAGAGGACTCGAGCAAGTATTACTTCCACTTCGACAGTTGGCGCATGAATGTACAGCCGGGCGAATGGCTGCCGGTTGCCGTCTACGTGGAAGAAACGACGCGCATCGAAGGCGAGAAGACAGTGGGCCTGAAAGCGCAGACGCACTTCTGGGGCTACAGCTTGAAGCTGCCCACGCGCGACAGCGAAAACGTGAGCGTGAAGGTGGACAACGCCACGGATACCAGCCAGGACTCGCAGGATGTGGGTCCGCTGCAGGCATCGCGCGCCTGGGTTACGCAGGCGGAAAATAACGTAATCGATCGCCTGGTGGAAGCCGGCCTGGTCGCGCCGCTGAATCCAGATCCAAACGGATACGAGCACAAGATCCTCGACCAGATTGTGATCAATCTGCAGGTGCCCAACAATCTGGCCTTCACTGACCAGATTCACACTCGCGTTATGCTCACCAGCACCATTGAAACCACCACAGTGGGCAACACCATCCTGATCAGCAAGGGGTTGATCGACAGCCTTCCCAACGAGCCGGCGATGGCCTCGGTCGTGGCCATGGAACTGGCGCATATCGCCATGGGGCACCACATCGACACGCGCTATGCCTTCAACGACAGGCTGATGTTCCCGGACACGGCGACCTTCCAGCGCATCGACATGTACCACTCAGACCACGACAATGCGGAAGCTTCGAAGCGGGCGATGGAGTATCTGAACAACTCGCTCTACAAGGATCAGTTGGCCGACGCGGGGCTCTTCTATGCGCAGCTTGTCGATCGCGAAAAGCCGCTCAAGCAACTCAACACTCCCAAGCTGGGCGATTCCCTGCTCAAGGTCGACGGCACGCCGTGGATGGCGGACTTGCAGCACATGTCCCCCAAGCTGAACTGGGACGATCTGGCGCAGCGTCCGGCGAATCCGCTGGGTTTCTGGCTGAAGACCGATCCGTGGGACGACAAGGTACACCCGCTGAACGCCAAGATCTACGCGTACATGAACCCGCGCGACAAGATGCCGTTCGAGGTGACGCCGATCTTCTACAAGCTGCAGCGCTACGACGCAGCGGCTGCGGCGGCTGCGATTGCTCCTGTGGCGTCCGCACCTGCACCCATACAGGCTGCGCCACCCGCGATCGATCCAAACGCGCCAAACGCACAAAACAGTCAAGTGCCGGCCACGCCGGACACGGCTGCTCCGCCGGCCACACAACCGGTTCCTGGCGATCCGAACGCGCCTCAGCAGCAGCCTCCGCCAACGACGCCGAACCCGCAGTAATGAACATTTCCGAGATTAGCCTGCCAGTTGCATCCAACCAACTGGCGGGCTTCTTCTCGATGTTGCCGATTGAAGTCCAAAATTCTTCCGGACTGGATGTGGTTACTGCCCATGCATTCTTCGACGATGAGACGATTCATTACCGCATTGCTGTTTAGCCTGATTGCTGGAAACGCCTTGCTCGCTCACGCGCAGGTGGTTCCCTCCGCCTTTGCTCGCGGCGTGTCCATAGCGGCCGGCGGAGAGGTTTCCGGCTTCCAGCCTGATTACGCCGGCAACGGCATTCCCCAGGCCGCCCCTGCGTCCGGCTACCTCGCCGGCATCGGCACATTTGTGGATGTGAAGTTCACGCCCTGGGTGCAGATTGAAGGCGAGGCCCGTTGGATGCGCTTCAACAAGCCTGTCGGAGGCATCTACGAAGACAACTACCTGATTGGCCCGCGGCTGCCCATTTACAAGCTCCACTTCTGGCGCGCAACACCCTATGCCAAGGTGCTGGTCGGCTATGGCAAGCTCAACTTCGAGGATGGCAACGGCTGGGGCCGGTATACCGATATTGCGTACGGCGGCGGCCTTGACGTCAAGCTGACCAAGCGCATCAACCTTCGCCTGCCGGACTTCGAGTACCAGCAATGGCCGAGCTGGTCGGAAGGTGCGGGACAATCCACCCTTTTCCCCTACGGCCTCAGCATCGGCGCCTCGTACCGCGTGTTCGGGATCAAATAGGCGCGCGAGAATGAGCGCCGATGCGGCAGCAGTTTGCTTCGATGAGTATTACAACTGCGTGGCGCTGAGTCAGGGCACGACTTCAGTCGTGCCGCAAACGCCACAAACTTGACGTGGGCATTCGCCCCTGCGGGAAAATTTCCCCTTCAGAGGCCCCTCCCTCCATCAGGACCAATGACTTTTGAACGTGCTCTGGACTACAGGTTGCAGGTAGCACCCTATTTCTTGAAACCTGTCTCGAAATCCCACTTATCCTTCCAGTAAACCGCCAAGCTACTCGGCCCGGTGAAAGTAATTGGCAGGAAGATATCCAGAGTCCGATCCAGCGGCTCCTTCCAGCGGTCGCCGACAAAGATATAAGCATCTTTCATTCCCCGCACCTTCACAACCTCTGTAACCTGGGTGGAAAAGGTGTTCTTCGAGTTAGGCCCCTGGGCAAAGACTCCGTGCTCGGTCCACTTACCCAGCATCGAGTCGGACGTGGCATATTTATTGTCGTTGAAGCCGAACCCCGAGCACTCCGAGCGCAGCAGAAAGTACACGCCGTTGCGCTTGAAGATGGTGGGGGCCTCGCACACCAGGCCCACATCGATGGAATGGCCATTGGGCCGGAGATAGTCGCTGGTCATCTCCGAGATAACTAAGCCGTTGTTCTTATGTGAAGAAAAAATATGATAGGCCTTGCCATCATCGTCCTTGAAGATGGATTGGTCGCGGTTGTCATCGTTGAAGGGACCGCCGCCATCCGGGCCGCGATCGTGAAAGATGCCGCTGAGGAGAAATGGGCCGGTGGGTGAGCCGGAGACAAACACCCCGGTAAGTCCCGAGTTATACTCCTGGTTCTCCGGGTGTACCCACATGACATACTCTTTTGTCTTGTCGTTGTATATCACGTGCGGGCGTTCCACGCTTACAAAGCGCGCCAGCTCTCCCTCATGCAATCCGGGCACAATGCTGCCCTGATACTTCCAGTTAAGAAGGTCCTTGCTCGTATACACCACAATCGCCGCCGTGGGGAAGGTGCCGTTCTTGAACTCGCCATACCAGTAGTAAGTCCCGTTGAAGGAAGAGATGCCTCCCGCGAACGCCTTGATCGGGTTGCCGTCCGTGTCGCGAATGGTTTGTCCAGGGGTAAAGGACGTGATTTGGCTTTTGCCCTGCGCCAGACAGACCAGGAACAACACAACAATGCTCGACCGGGAAAGAAGATTTCTTGCAGTCATAAACGTCTCCATTTTTCTAAAATTCTGTGTAGGGTATCTCCCGGCCGCAGCCGCCGAAACAGTAGTAATATTACATCGAAGGGACGCCCCTTGCCCCTTACATCGATCTTCCCGTGGACGCTCGTATCCGGGCCGGGGCCAGAATCTCGCATCAATAGCAACGGCCACTCCATGATAGAGTGGCCGTTTGGTTGAATGCTGGGCTGAACTGTCGTCTATGCCGGGCTCGGCGAACCCTCCGGGAACCCTGGACCGCCGCGCGTCTCCGGCTTCAGTACCTGTGCGGGAGTGCCGCTGCCGGTATCGCTGGGCGAGGCCAGCACGGAACGCATCGGAGGCAGTTCCTCGCCTGCAATCAGCATTCTCACCTCTTCGGCATCGATCGTCTCGCGCTCCAGAAGCGCCGCGCCAATGCGGTGCATTGCATCGGCATGAGAGCTGACCAGCGAATGTGCCGACTGATAAGCCTCGTCAATCAACCGGCGAACTTCCAGGTCGATCTGCCGCGCCGTCTCTTCGCTGAAGTCGCGATGCTGCGCAATCTCGCGGCCCAGGAAGATCTGCTCTTCCTTCTTGCCGAAAGTCAGCGGTCCCAGGCGGCTCATGCCGTATTCGCAAACCATGCGGCGAGCCAGGTCGGTAGCGCTTTCAATATCGCTGCCCGCGCCGGTCGACATCTGGTTGAGGAAGATCTCCTCCGCCACACGTCCGCCATAAGCGATTGCCAGGTTGGCTTCAAGATATTCGCGGGTGTAGTTGTGGCGATCGCCCGGAAGGAAGATCGTCACGCCCAGAGCCATGCCGCGCGGAATGATGGTGACCTTGTGAATGGGGTCGGAGTGCTCGCGCATGAACGAAACCAGCGCGTGCCCCGCCTCGTGATACGCCGTCACCCGCTTCTCTTCCTCGGTCAGTAGCATCGACTTCCGCTCCGCGCCCATCAGAACCTTGTCCTTGGCCAGTTCGAAGTCGTACATCGTGACCTGCTTGCGATTCATGCGAGCGGCGCTCAGCGCAGCCTCGTTGACCATATTGGCAAGATCGGCACCGCTGAAACCTGGTGTTCCACGAGCCAATACGTTCAGGTTGGTGTCGTCGGAGACCGGAACCTTCTTCACATGCACGCGCAGGATTTCCTCGCGTCCGCGCACATCGGGCAGCCCCACCACCACGCGGCGATCGAAACGCCCTGGCCGAAGCAGCGCCGGATCCAGCACGTCGGGACGGTTAGTGGCTGCCACCAGAATTACACCGTCGTTCGATTCAAAGCCGTCCATTTCGACAAGCAACTGGTTCAGCGTCTGCTCGCGTTCGTCGTGTCCGCCGCCCAGGCCCGCACCGCGATGGCGGCCCACAGCGTCGATTTCGTCGATGAAGATAATGCAGGGCGCGTTTTTCTTGCCCTGTTCAAACAGGTCGCGTACGCGGCTGGCGCCGACGCCCACAAACATCTCTACAAAGTCCGAACCGGAGATGGAGAAGAACGGCACATTCGCTTCGCCGGCAACAGCACGCGCCAGCAAAGTCTTGCCGGTTCCTGGAGGGCCAACCAGCAGCACGCCCTTGGGAATGCGGCCGCCCAGCTTCTGGAACTTCTGCGGCTCGCGCAGGTACTCGATGATTTCCTTCAGCTCTTCCTTGGCCTCGTCCACGCCGGCCACGTCCTTGAAGGTTACTTTTTTCTGCTGCATTGAGAGCAGGCGAGCGCGGCTCTTGCCAAACGACAGCGCCTTGTTGCCGCCCGACTGCATCTGCCGCAGCATGAAGAACCAGATCGCGCCGAGCAGCACAAATGGGCCGATGTTGAAGAGCAGTTGCAGCAACAGGCCGTTGTTCTGCGGGTCCTTGATGTTGAAACTGACCTTGCTGGCGCGCAGTTCCTTGCTCAGGCTGTCGGTGTTGTTGGCTGAGATCGTGGTGTGGAACTCATCCTTGGCGCCCTTCATGTGGCCATGCAGTTCGGTACCCTGGATTGTCGCGTCCTGCACCTGGCCGGCCTCGATCTTGTCCAGCAGATCGGAGTAGCCGATTTCCTGCGGCTTACCCATGCTCGAGCCTCTCTGCACCACAGTCCAAAGGAGCATCAGGCAGACAAGAATAAACACCCAGAACATGATCGTTTTAACGGTCGAATTCACCAGGATCCCTCTTTCCCGGCGGGCAAAGATCCAAAAGCTGGACCCCCGACTCCGCCCACATCATCCTTAGACGCGTGAAGCTTCGCCAAAGTCACATAAAGTACACGACGCCCTGACGGCAGACACAAATCCTCTGCAGCCTGAATGAGCAGTATCTAAGATTGTACTCCGAACCCATCGGCAACGGGAACCATCCCGGCTACGATTCTTGCCTCGCATCCGGGGCATTCCCTTTACTCGAAAGGGTCATTGCGGAAAGCATTCGCAGCGCGTTCTTCGCCGGCGGGGTCCAGGTCAGTTGCCACTACCGCGATTCCCCGCTCCGGCTCCACTTCCACTCCCTTCATCCACACAATCCGCCCTTCGACTTCAAGCACCGGCCAGATTGCCCGGTTGCTGCCCGTAACCCGGAGCCGCTCAAGCACTTCCTTCACCTTGCGCGGGCCGCCGGAATAGCGCAGACGAACACGGTCTCCCGGTCGCCAGTTGCGCAGAGTCGCAGTCCTGGCGGAGTCGTCCGAGCCCTGATCCGCCACGACCTCAACTCGCAGCCGAACCCCAAACGCCTGCCCCGCAATCTCTCCCGGAATCGACCCGGCATAATCCGGGACCGTGTCCGCAGCTCCAGAGGAGGAAATTGCCTCGACCGTCAGCCGCAATTCCCGCGGAGTCCGCTCCGCTCGCAGCCCCTGCGCCAGTTCCCGCCGTTGGCCGGCACGGCCTTCCAGCGCCAGCGACCGCAGCGCTTCTGTCGACGGAAAATCGAGCGCCGCGCCAAGTTGTTCCGCCGCATAGCGCAAGAGCCTCCTCTGCAACGCTGGAGCCAGCCCGGCGAGCCTGGTTACGTCCACGGCCAGCCCGTCCCCGGCAGCACGCCCGCCGCCTCGCACCGGCTTGCCGGACATCAGAATTTGCGGGCCCAGCCGGACCATCTCCGCCTGCCACCAGGCTTCTTCGTCCCGGGCCAACACGGCCATTTGGGCCAAGTGGTCGCGCAACTGCGGATTCCAACCCTCCAGCAGCGGCAACAGCTCATGCCTGATCCGGTTGCGGGTAAACGCCGCATCGCGGTTTGACGAGTCCTCGCGCCACTGTTGCCCGAGCGCCTTCAGGTATGCCTCTATCTCGGCCCGCGTCGCCCCCAGCAGCGGACGCACCACACGCCCCTCGGGAAACTCCACGACTGGATGAATGCCGCTCAGCCCTTCCGTCCAAGCCCCGCGCAAGAACTTCGCGCACACAGTCTCCGCCTGGTCGTCGTGGGTATGCGCCGTGGCGATTGCGTCAAGCGGGGTTTCGGAGAGAAGCTTGCGAAACCACAGGTAGCGCAACCGCCGCGCCGCTTCCTCAATCGACTCGCCCGCTTTTTCCGCCTCGTCCCCGGCATCCACGCGCGCCGCATGGAAGGGAACGGCAAGGTCAGCGGCCAGCCTGCGCACAAATTCCAGATCTCCGTCAGCCTCTGCGCCGCGCAGTCCATGGTGCAGGTGGGCCGCGTGCAGCACAAGCCCAAATTGACTGCTCCGCTCGGCCAGCGCACGCAGCAGAGCCACCGAGTCGGCCCCGCCGGAAACGCCCACCGCCAGCCGCAACCCCGGTTTCAGCAACGATGTATCCAACGGCAGGACTTGGCGTGTGGTCGAACGCATTCCAGAATCATACGGCCTCAGATAACTCCCGACGGGTGCCCTATCCTTTTTGTCATTCTGAGCATCTTGACTGGCGCTGCGGGTTAAGGCTGCGATGAATACCGTGCCGGATCCGCCACCAAAGCTCCGTGCCCCATCCTTGCGCCTTTTTTCTGGCGCAAGGGGTGGGAAACCTCAACCCTGAACATGCATCCAAACCTCGGACGGCTGCTGCATGGCACGCCAGTGCTATACTCCACCCGTTATGCAAGTATTCGTAATTCTTCCCGCCGCAGGTTTGGGCACGCGCATGGCCGGCCCACAGCCCAAGCAGTTTCTCGCCCTCAACGGGCTGCCCATCCTTATCCATTCCCTGCGCGCTTTTGCCTCGGTGGAGCGGGTCACAGCCATTTACGTGGCAGTGCGCAAACCGGACATCGAGCGCGTCGAGGCCCAGATCGCCGAGTATGCCGCGGAATACGGGTTCGGCGACCGCGTCCGCGTAGTCGAGGGCGGAGACCATCGGCAGGAATCCGTTTCACACGCTTTGGCCGCGCTCCCAGCCGAGCCTGACGACGTCGTCCTGGTCCACGACGCGGTGCGCCCCTTGATTGACGCCGCCACCATCGACCGCACCATCGACGCGGTCATTGAATTCGGAGCCGCAATCGTCGGCCTGCCCGCCGTCGACACCATCAAGCAAGTGGAACGGACCGCCCACGGCGCACTCGTCACTTCCACCATTCCCCGCGAGTTCGTTGTCCTGGCCCAGACGCCGCAAGGTTTCCGCTACGGACTGCTCCAACGCGCCTTCGCCGAGGCCACCGCCGACGGCTTTATCGGCACCGACGAAGCTTCTGTCATTGAACGCGCCGGCCTGCCCGTTGCGGTTGTACACGGCTCTCAGGTTAATCTGAAGATTACGCAGCCCGGCGACCTGGAGTTGGCCGAGTTCTATCTCCGCCAGCGCGCACGCTAAGCGGCTGGACTAAACTTAAGGGCTGTCATCCTAAGCAGAGCGACAAATCATGACTGTCATTCTGAGCGAGCGAAGCGAGTCGAAGAACCTGCTGTTGTTCTTCTCGCTTCGGGTCATTCAGAGATGGCCGACAAAAGAATAGGCACGGTAAACCATGGATACACGCATCGGATTTGGCTGGGACTCGCATGAATTCAAGACTGGCGTCCCCCTGCGCATTGGCGGCCTCACTATCGAACACCCGGAAGGCCTCGCCGGCCACTCCGATGGCGACGTCCTGCTCCACGCCATCACCGACGCCCTGCTTGGCTCCATCGCCGCCGGCGACATTGGCAGCTTTTTTCCTCCCGGCGACCCGCGCTGGAAAAACGCCGACTCGGCCATCTTCCTCAACCTTGCCACGGAGGAGTTGCACAACGCCGGCTACCGCATCGTCAACATCGACACCACGCTGGTGCTGGCCGCGCCGAAGATCTTCCCCATTGCCGGCGAGATGCGGGCCCGAGTCGCCGACCTGTTGGGCGTGGGCATCGAACAGGTCAGCATCAAGGCTAAAACCCCGGAGGGTTTGAAGCTGGACCATGTGGCCCAGTGCCACGCTGTTGCCCTGGTCGAGCGCGTGAAGGAGCATGAGGAACTATCCAGCATGAGCGCGGTCATCGAAACCCAGCGCCAGCTCGAAGACGTCGTTGAAGACCTGCTCAGCTCCGTCCACGGGGTACCCAAAAAGCGCACCATCAGCCCCGTCTACGATACGGAAGACATAACATAGGCCAGTTGTCAGTGGTCAGTTGTCAGTTGCCAGTTGTCAGTGGTCAGTTGTCCAAATGAACCTGGGAGAACACAAACCAAGACCGGTTCTTGAACCTCCGCTCAGCCAGTGTGTCCCTCAGGATTTACAGGTGTGGAACTCCGTACCGCAGGATCTGCTCGTCCACTGTAACCAGTACCAGCCCCTCCAATTGCGCCTGTGCCACCAACAGCCGGTCGAAGGGGTCGCGATGCAGTTGCGGAAGCGAACCAGCCCACTCCGCTTGCTCGACAGTAATTGCCAAGGGCAGGAAGTCGTGCTCCTCAATGGCTTTTCCAACCGCGCGGCCGAAAATCAATTTCCCCGAAGTTTGCTTGATCGCAATCTCCCAAACCGTTACCGCGCTGACAAAGACCTGATTACGCGGTTCAGCTATGGCTGAGCGAAGTGAGTCGGGCAAATGAGCATCGTTAGAATCCCACCAGAGAAATGCATGCGTATCGAGCAGCAGTTTCATGCGCTATAGCCCAAAATCATGGAGCACGTCTTCCGGCAGCGGCGCGTCGAAATCGTCTGCGATATACGTGATTCCCAACAGGTTTTTCCCGGGCTTTCGTGGCGCCTTTGATTCCGGCGTCAACGCAATGAGCTTTGCCATTGGCTTTCCCGCCTTGGCAATCACAATCTCTTCACCCTTCGCCACCCGGTCCACCAGGCTCGAAAGCTGAGTCTTTGCCTCGTACAGGTTCACCTGTGTGCTAGCCATTGCTGCCCCCTGTTCCCTCTTTACAAGCTCCGAGTGGCCACCCAGACCCCGATTGGTCAAGTTGGTCAACACCTAACCTATTGTTCCTCAATTCCGCTAATTGGTCAAGCTGGTCAAGAAGCATGTGCAATCTCCAGCCTCGCGTGCTCCGCTTGCGCACAATCTTCCAGAATTTCCATTGCAGTTTTTCCGGTTTGGCCGTACCTTTGCTGAAAGCCAAATTCAGCCTCTGGAGGGGTTCTCAATGTTCGCCGACCCGCAAAACATAAACGGCATCATCGCCGCCGTCATCGGCTTCTACTTTGTCTTCTTCCTGGTCTTCCTGGCAATCATCATCCTCCCCTTCTGGTTCATCCTCAAGAAGGCAGGATTCTCGCCCTGGCTGTCTCTGCTCAACATCGTTCCCTTCGGCACGCTGATTCTGCTCTACATTCTGGCCTTTGCCGAGTGGAAGGTGATCCCGGCGCCGCAATTCGCATTTCCGCCACAATCGCCCTATCCGCCAAATCCGCCTTTTCCGCCCCAGGCCTGAGTCGGCCCGTATCCGCCCAAGGGAGCGGCAAATGCTAGCATCGTGATTGGAAAGAAACTCAAACGATGCCTGATTCCGCTCCCGCCGCCGGGAAAACTCCCCGCGTTCGTTTTGCCCCCTCACCCACCGGCTTCCTGCATGTAGGCAGCGCCCGCACCTTTATCTTCAATTGGCTCTTTGCCCGCCACAATCACGGGACAATGGTATTGCGCCTCGACGACACCGACGTCGAGCGCAACACAGATGCCAGCGTCCAGTCCATCTTCGAAGGGCTGCGCTGGCTGGGCCTGAACTGGGACGAAGAGTACAAGCAATCCGAGCGCCTAGCCCTCCACCGCCAGCAAGCCGAAGCGATTTTCGCCAAGGGTCTTGCGTATCGCGACTTCACCCCGGCCCACTCAGACTCCGGCGAGCTATCCTCCGCGCAAGGCGCCTGGCTCTTCAACCCCGGCATGAGGGAATTGTCTCGCGAAGAGAGCGACCGCCGCGCCGCCGCAGGCGAGCCGTTCGCTCTCCGCTACCGAGTCCCCCGTGGCCAAGGCCGCACCCTCAGCTTCACCGATAGCGTCTATGGTGAGCAGTCCAAGTTTGCCGACGAGGTCGAAGACTTCGCATTGCTGCGTTCCGACGGCATGCCCACCTATCACCTCGCCTCCTGCGTAGACGACGCCGATCTCCGCATCAGCCACATCATCCGCGGCCAGGATCACCTCACCAACACCTTCAAGCACCTTCTAATCTTCGAAGCCCTCGGAGAGGATTCGCCCCAGTTCGCCCATCTTCCGTTGCTCGTCGCGTCCGATGGCGCAAAGCTCTCCAAGCGGAAACACGGCCCGGTGGTCAGCGTGACTACCTATCGCGACACCGGCTTCCTGCCTCAGGCGTTCATCAACTTCCTCTGCCTTCTCGGCTGGTCGCCCAAGAACGACCGAGAGTTCCTAAATCTCGGCGAGCTCACCGAAGTTTTCACCCTCGAAGGCGTCAACCGCTCCAACGCCGTCGTTAATTTCACGGAAGAAGATCCGTTCGATCCCAAGGCCGTCTGGCTCAACGCCGGGCATATCCGCGCCCTGCCCATCGACCAGCTAAGCGTCAGTCTCCAGCCCTTCTTCGAGCAGGCTGGACTTGAGGCCACGCCTGAAAAGCTCCTCGCCGTCACGCCGCTCATTCGCGAGCGCATCAAGCTGCTGCGCGATGCTGTCTCCGCCGCCGATTTCTTCTTTGTGCGGGAACTCGCGCCCTATGACCCAACGGAGTTGATTCCGCCCAAGGGCGGCGATGCGGCGATGGCTCTCCGCGTTCTTAAGCATGCGCGGGAAGTGCTGGCCACAACCTCTTTCGACCACGATTCTTTGGACCAAACCCTGCGCCAGGCCGCTGCTACGCTAGGCCTCAAAGCCGGGCCCATGTTCCAGCCCATAAGAGTCGCAGTCTGCGGACGTAAGAACGCGCCACCGCTTTTTGAAACCATGGCCGTCCTCGGCCGCGATATTTGCCTAGCACGCATAAGCAAGGCCGAAGCCATCCTACAATCGCTCGCTTGAAGTGAAAGCCTGGGAGCGCTGGGCGGGGCCAACAACGTGATTCCCCTTTGACATTGCGTAATCGATCGATTACACTTTGACCATGTTTTCCGTCAGGCCGCTTCCCGAGTTCTCCGCATGGCTTGATGGACTGAAAGACAACAAAGTACGCGGCGCGGTGGCCGAACGAATCAAGATCCTCACCTTCGGTTTGTTGGGCGATTTCAAGGCCATTGGCGACGGCGTGATTGAATTGCGCATCGACTTCGGCGCGGGCTGGCGTCTCTATTACACACAGTTCGGCGCTCAAATCGTCGTGCTGCTTGCGGGCGGTTCCAAACGTACACAGAGGAAAGATATCAAGCGGGCTAAGGTATTGGCCGCATTGCTTAAAGGCGAAAGGAGCAAAGATGAGAAAAACCATCAACGTGGATGACCTGCCTGAATTCGATCCTGCTAGGTACCTCGACAACGAAGAAGGCATTGCCGTCTATCTGACCGGAATTCTGGAAGCAAATGACGCGGCTCTTCTGGCTTCGGCGCTGGGAGACATCGCCCGCGCACGCGGCATGACGGAGATCGCCAAGGCCGCGGGAATTACCCGTGAAGCTCTTTACAGAGCCCTTCGACCCGATAGCGCGCCGCGATTTGATACCATCAGCCGCGTCTGTGCAGCCCTCGGCGTGCGTTTAGTGGCCCAGCCCATCCCTGCCCCTAAAGCAGCCGCCTGAAAGCTAGTCCCCGGCCGAACACCCATCTGCGGACGCAAAAGCGGGCGGGTGGCCCACATCTGACCACTCAAGCTGGGCGCCCCACATCTCGATTTTGAGATGGGTGAGACGAAGAACCTCGACCAGAGCCGGGGAAGTCCGCCCGATTTGTGGTTAAATCGTACGCAAAGCAGGAAGCTTGCAGTCAATCGGAGGCATCATGAGCATCCCGGCACAATGCCATCTCTGGCAGGCGGGGAAACTGACGACCGGAGACTTGCTGGAAGCTCTCACAGTCGTAGAGACGTTCTTGGATGAACCGCATCAGACCAGAGATCTCCGCAAGTGCAAGTTCTGCGGGCAACTCTACTTCCAGGAATTTTTGGACTGGATCGACTGGGAGAAAGGGGACGACCCTTCGTGCCAGACTTTTATACCGGTTGATTCGAAGGAAGAGATCGGCCCGCTCCTACGGGCCGATGAATTCAGCCTGCAGGCTTTCTCGCCGCGCCTGCTAGCCGACTACCCAAAGGAGGCAGAGCGTCATCGGATCCATTGGGTGCGCTGAGCTGTCGACTGGCGGGTGCCGTTCTTATTGAGCGCAGCCCTCCGGTGGGATAATGAATCAAAGCTATGACCAACACAAACCCGGAAAGCCCCGTCGCCAAAAATCAGGACTCCCCAACTCAGGAAACCCGCACGCCCAACTTCCTCCGCGACATCATCGCCGAAGATGTGAGCGCCAAAAAATACGGCGACGCCGTCATCCAGACCCGCTTTCCCCCCGAGCCCAACGGCTACCTCCACATCGGCCACGCCAAGGCCATCTGCCTCGACTTCGGCCTCGCCGACGAGTTCGGCGGCAAAACCAACCTGCGCTTCGACGACACCAATCCCGAAAAAGAAGAGCAGGAGTACGTCGACTCCATC
>Ga0182030_10007579_pt1 | contig 22618 bp, 21 predicted proteins | sample 812S3MmetaG_FD_121299 | JGI IMG/M metagenome (GOLD analysis project Ga0182030, IMG submission 121299) | Permafrost microbial communities from Stordalen Mire, Sweden - 812S3M metaG (Illumina Assembly) | ecosystem: Environmental > Terrestrial > Soil > Wetlands > Permafrost | place: Sweden...
GTGCCGTATCCAACCCGCGAATGCCGTTGAGCCACGCCCTGAACGCCACCGAATCCATACCCGGTCTCCGTTGCCTAAAACCAAGTCTGTCTGCTTGCAACAAACTATGCAATAAGAGCGATTGGAAAAGTCAGCCTATCCGCGGAGGCCGTTGGTCGCGGCCATGTCGGGCGTGCCGTCCTGATTGACCACAACTCGATAGATCGAGCGAGCGATCTTCTCGGAGACCAATCCATCCCGAACGTCACGGGCGACCAGCTCCGGGTCGCGGGCGGCCGGATCACCCATGCCGGCGCCACCCGGAAGTTCCAGTACGAGCCGATCACCATCAGGGATAACCTGATAACCTTTGGTTCGCAGCTTCGCTCCGGATTTTTGCTTCACGACACCGGCGGCGCCATCTCGGCCTCCGTCTCGCCCCTTGGGAGCGTGCGCGATTCGGTCGAAACTGGCGTTCACGGAGAACTCGAGATCTCCCTTGGTCGCGATCTCCATGATCTGACCCGTGCCGCCGCGTGTTCGGCCAGCGCCTCCCGAGTCAGGCTTGAGTTCCTTTCGCCAAATAATGATCGGCGCGACATTCTCGGTCGCTTCGACCGGCATGGTTCTTACCCCCGACGGAAACGCCGTGGCGTTCAGGCCGTCCTGCGTTGGGCGAGCCCCCGTCCCTCCGGAATTGAAAGTGATGACTTCGAAATCACCGATAACCGGCCGATTGCCACGCGCCTGCCCCGAGACCGACGAGCCGCCTCGGAGTGGCGGGTTCCATAACGCGGAGGCTCCTTCAGCTGTTACCCGATCTGGAACCGCCTGATGAAGGCAACCCATCATCAGGTCGGGTAGCAAATGACCTATCACGTGACGTACCGACACCGGATAGGGATGAGGTGCGTTGAGGATACACCCGTCCGGAATGGTCATTCGAAACGGTGACAGCGAAGCCCAGTTGTTAGGGATTTCGGGGGCTACCACGCATTTAATGCCGAAGCATGCGTAAGCACGGCAATATGCGGGTGGAACGTTAATACCACGAGAGGAAAGGCCTGATGTTCCGGCGAAATCAACGATGATTCCGTCGTTCAGAATCTGCATGCGAGCAGCCAGACGTACTGGCTCCTCATAGCCGTCGGACCAGATCTCGCTGGAATAAACGCCAGCCGGAAGGCGTTCGATTTCCGCGCGGGTGGCCCGGAGTGAGTTGTCGAAGATGAATTGAGCAAGATCCTCAAGGCCCTCCATTTCGAACTCAACCATCATCTCCGTCAGACGGCGAGCTCCCGCGTCGTTGCAAGCGCAAAGTGAGTAGATATCGCCTTCGAGTTCCACTGGCAGGCGCGATCCCGCGCGGATGAAATCGAAGAATGTTTCGTTCGGCCGGCCCTGGTCAAAGCAGCGGACGATGGGGATATACATTCCCTCCTCGAAGACCGAACGCCCCTCGGGCCCCATTCCGAGGCCACCAATATCGATAACGTGTGCGGTGTTCGCGAACAGGCCGACAATCTTCCCATTGTGAAAGGCCGGGCTGACGACCGTTAAATCATGTAGGTGGCCGGTACCAAGCCAAGGGTCGTTGGTAATGTAATGGTCGCCCGCCTTCATGGTCTCAACCGGGAATTTCTTGAGGAAGTGACCGACGCTCTCGGCCATGGAATTTACGTGCCCAGGCGTTCCTGTTACCGCCTGTGCCATCATGCGCCCTTGCAAATCGAAAACCCCGGCGGACAGGTCGCCTGCCTCTCGAACCGTCGTTGAGAAGGCGGTACGGATCATGATGCGTGCCTGCTCCTCGACGACCGCGATGAGCCGGTTCCACATGATTTGGCGATGAATCTGCGTGAGTGGATTCGTTTCGTGGGCCATCAGGCGGCCTCTCGGGTGATTTCTATGTAGCCCATGCTGTTCACGAAGGCGTGCCAGCCCGCGTTGACAAGTGTCGAGGTCTCATCTTCCGCGATGATCGCTGGGCCACGGACTCGTGCTCCAATTCCCATCGTGGCCCTGTCATGGACAGGCCAAGGGTCGGTCGCCCCGGTTGAGGTATCGCGAACCAGTTGCGACCGGGTCGAATGGAGATCGGTGAAGGTTGTGGTTGCTGAAGCTGGTTTGATCTCGGGTGTCGTTGTCGTCAGAACCACCGCGTAGCTCATGACCTCCACATCGGATCCTGGCACGGGCCGATCGAAGAATTTCGCGTATTCCTGTTCATAATCGCCGCGGATGGCCGCGACGTCGGCCGGGGACAGGGTTCGGGCCGGCAGAACTACAGGAATTTCGTGCCCTTGGCCGACGTACCGCATGAACGCTATCCTGGTCTCGGTCATCGGTTCGCCTAAACGGCCTCGGTCCACGACGGCACGTGCTTCGTCGTACATCGACGCAAGCAATGCATTGACAGCGCTCGTATCGAAGGTTGAGAGACGCTGATACAAGCTTCGCACGACCTCATATCCAACCGGCGCGCGGAGAAAGCCAATCGCGCTGCCGACACCGGCGCCTGACGGCACTAAAACATGCTGAATGCCGACCTTCTCAGCCAGACGACACGCGTGGACAGGACCACCGCCCCCGAACGCTATCAAAGTGCGCCCTTCGTAGGACTTGCCGGACTCTATGGCGTGTACCCGAGCGGCATTGGCCATGTTTTCATCGACGATCTCGATGACTCCCAAGGCTGCTATTTCCGGGGCGAGTCCGAGCGGGGCTCCAACTTCGGCCAGAAGGGCCTCGCGGGCGGCCGTTGTGTCCAATTGGATCGAGCCACCCGCGAAGCGAACCGGATCATAGCGACCGAGCAACAGGTTCGCGTCAGTCACCGTGGGTTTTGTTCCGTCTCGTCCATAGCAGACCGGACCGGGGTCGGCGCCGGCACTTTCCGGGCCAACCTCGATTCGGGCCATGGAATCGACGTGAGCGATCGAACCACCTCCCGCGCCAATCTCCACCATTTCGATCACCGGGATCCGCAGTGGCAGGCCTGATCCCTTTCGAAAGCGCCCGACTCGTGCGACTTCGAAAGAGCGAGAGGTTTGCGGCCGAAAATCATCGATCAGGCAAATCTTGGCTGTAGTGCCGCCCATGTCGAAAGAAAGAACACGATCGAGGCCGCATTCCCGGGAAATGTGGGCGGAGAAAATCGCGCCGCCCGCGGGACCGCTCTCCACCAAACGAATTGGAAACCGGCATGCCGTTTCAATGGTGGTCAGTCCTCCACCGGACATCATCAGGAACAACGGCGCGGAGAAACCGGTATCGCGGAGATCAGCCTCCAGTTGGCGGAGGTAACGCGCCATCATGGGTTGGACATAGGCGTTCGCGACGGTGGTGGAAAATCGTTCCCATTCGCGCATCTCTGGTGACACCTCGGAAGATAGTGACACCGGCACGTCCGGAAGTTCCTCATTCAGAATGGTTCTGGTGCGCTTTTCGTGATCGCCGTTCACGAACGAGTGCAACAGACCCACCGCGATACTGGCAACCTGTTCACGTTTCAATTGGGGAATGAGCGCACGTACGGCTGCCTCGTCCAGAACTCGCAGAACACGTCCCGTGTTATCGATGCGCTCGGCTACCGGCAGGCGCAGGCTGCGAGGCACAAGAGGTTCAGGCAGCGTGATATTCAGATCGTATTGATCATAGCGGCTTTCATTTCCCATCGCGATGACGTCGCGAAAGCCCTCGGTCGTTAGCAAGGCCGTTCGGGCACCTTTTCGTTCAATCACCGCGTTGGTCGCGAGGGTTGTGCCGTGAATGATCAACTCGATTTGCGAGGCCGAGATCGCTGACGTGTTCAGGATGGACTGTATGCCGGTCAGAACACCCAATTCTGGCGCGGTTGAGGTTGTCAGCACTTTGATGGTCGCCCGCCCGCCAGGATGCTCCAAAGCAACGTCGGTGAAGGTGCCACCAATATCGACGGCGAGGCGGGTGGAGGTTCGGATGGTCGACATTTCACCTCGTTATCGCGGGTCGGCGGCAGTGAACGGTGGTGATCGGAGATTGGCAAGATGCCATTCTCGCGGGAGCCGGCTTTGTTCATGAGTGTCAGGAAGTCCTGGCGGGCGCCTCATCCTCGGCTCTCAGGGCCTCGGCTTCTCGCCGAAGCCGACGGAAGCTCCGCACGCTGAATGGCAGCATTCCCAGATATATCAGACCCGCGGTCGCCAAAGCGGCCCATGGGTCGGCGAACAAGAGGGCGACAAACAGCCCTGTACCCAGCAGAAGTGGCAAGACGTACTCAGCCGGCACCTTGAAATTCTTGAAACTCCAAACATGGATGGATGATACCAACAGGGCGGCCGTTCCCACCAGGATTGGTGCACAGAACAATGGGTGACGGGATATCGCGGCGAACGACGCCAGTCCCAGTGAGTTCGCCTCCAGCCCGAGAAAAATCGGAAACAGCACCAGTCCCGCGCCGGCGGGGGCAGGGACGCCTGTGAAAAAATTGTAAGCGTAGGGCGGGCGCGGCGGGTCATCGATCATCGCGTTGAAACGGGCCAGACGAAGAGCCATACATACCGCGAACAGGACGCAGGCCGCGAAACCCAATCCGCCAACGCGTTGGAGCGACCATTCATAGAGCGTCAAACCAGGGGCCACACCAAAGCAGGCGAAATCGGACAGGCTGTCGAATTCTGCGCCGAAGCGGGACGTCCCTTTCAGAAGGCGCGCGAGGCGACCGTCCAGTCCGTCGATGACACCCGCCGCGGTGATGGCGATCGCGGCGGATTCGAAATGTCCTTCCAGGGCGAACCGCATCGCGGTCAGACCCGCGCAGAGACCGACCATGGTCATCAGATTTGGAATGATGCGGTTAAATGACGGGCCGCGATAACGCGGACGGACCCTCGGTCGATGGCGCCTGGGACGACGGAGCGGAAAGCGGCGAACCGGATCGCTCATGGTCCAATTTCCGCGACCACGGTTTCTCCCCCGATCATCGTCTGACCTTCGCAAACAAGCGGTTGCACTCCTTCTGGCAGATAAAGGTCGGTGCGACTGCCAAAGCGTATCATGCCCAGCCGTTCGCCGGCGCGAACGGCGTCGCCTTCTCGCAGGGTACACAGGATCCGACGTGCGATCAAACCGGCGATTTGTACAACCGCCAACTCCCGGCCATCTGGTAATCGAAGCGCGATCGCGTTCCGCTCATTGGCATCGCTTGCTTTATCCAGACTGGCATTGAGAAAAGCGCCATGGCGATAGGCGATGCGTGTCACGGTCCCAGCGGCCGGGACATGGTTCACATGAACATTCAAGACGGAAAGAAAAATCGAGATACGCCAACGAGAGGCTGGTCCCAGACCGAGTTCAGCCGGAGGCACTCCAGGCGCCACCGATGCGACACGTCCGTCCGCCGGAGCGACAATCGCGCCGGGGCGCGGGGGCGCGACGCGAGCCGGATCGCGAAAGAAATACAGGCAGAACACCGCGAAACAGAGTCCGATGACCGTCAGCCAATGACCAACAAAAACGCCAACCAGCATGATTACCACGCCGCCAAGGATGAAGGGCCTGCCTGCCGGATGCGGCGGTGGGAAAGCGTTTCGTAAGTCGTTGACCAATGACATTTCGTTATGGCTCGTTTGGGTGGGCGTTTATGAATGGTTCACCTTTTCCCGGCAATATGCCGACAGTGGGATCGGAGTGGTGATATGCCGTTCAAGGAGCCTTTTATACTTGGGCCTTTTTCCGTGGATTCAGAAGGACGATTGGCCCCGGCCCATCAGGATGTTTCGCCGGGGTTCAGTATTCGGTGGCGCGGACGCGTTGTTCATGCGCGCCTGTTACAAGGTGACCTCCGCGAGGGCCGTCTGTACATTCAGTCCAGCCTGGGCCGAATTCCCAGCACGGCGTCCGATCCCGCCACACGGCTTGCCTGTTTTGGAATGTTACGAAACTTGCTGAGCGCGCTGCCGGAGCACTGGAGCGCCAGGCTATTGCCTGACCATCAACCACAACTAGAGGTTGAAACGGGCGTCGGACTTCCGATCACCGTCACCAACCTCGTAACCGAACTGACGCTATTCTTGCTGGTTCTTTCACCCTATCTTGATCTGATGGATCAGGCTGGAGTTGGCTTGGTCGCGACCACGCCCAGCCAACCGGCAGCGGATTTGCGACAGTAAGTGTGAACCAATGCCTGGTCCGGCGCGGGCAGAGAACTGCCAACGGGCCATGGATTCATCGATTATTAGCGAAATTCCACCATGCTCCCGGAATGATGGATCGTGCTCGCAGGGGCCTGGCCGCCGATCAGCGTGGACGTTGCGCCGAAGCCGCTGCCCGCGCGGCCCTGGAACGGGAGGGGTGGATTATTCTCGCGCACCGGCTTCGTACTCCAGCGGGTGAAATCGATATGGTGGCGGAGAAGGAGGGTCTGCTCGCGATAGTGGAGGTCAAGGCACGCCCCAGCTTAGCGGACGCAGCCGCTTCGCTTTCGCCGCGGCAACAGGCGCGCCTGATTTCCGCGACCGAAATCGTCCTCCTGGATCACCCGGATTGGGGCCTGAACGGTGTTCGATTCGACTTGCTACTCGTTGACGCGTCTGGTGTCGTGCGCCGTATCTCCGATGCGTTTCGGGGTGCCGGGTAAGCAGCCAGTTCTTAGCCGACCCGGCCATGGGTTCGATGACGGAACGATAGCGCCTCAGCGACATGCGGACGAGCGACGATATCGGCACCCGCCAGGTCCGCGATCGTCCGGGCGACCCTGATGACGCGCGTTCGACCACGTCCCGACAGCCGCAATCGATTCATGGCCTCCTCGACTAATTTCATCGCATCCGGTGCAAGGTGGATCGCGTCGCATTCGACCTCTGAATTGCTCGCGGGACCGTTCGGTCCGTGCCGGTTCTTCACGGCCAACCTGGCTCGGAGCACGCGCTCCGCGATAATCGAACTGGGCTCGCCTTGAGGGGCGCGCGCCAGTTCGCTGGCGGTGGCTGGTTGGACTTCCACCGCGAGATCGATCCTGTCGAGGACGGGACCGCTGATACGATTGCGATAGTCCTCGCCGCAGCGGGGTGCGCGCCCGCATTCGCGATCAGCCTCGCCGAAATAGCCACAGCGACATGGGTTCATCGCGGCGATAAGTTGAAAACGCGCTGGGTACGTGATGTGCGCGGACGCTCGGGATACGGTGGTCCTCCCGGTTTCCATGGGCTGGCGCAACGCCTCCAATGTTTGACGAGGGAATTCCGGTAGTTCATCGAGAAAGAGAACGCCCCGGTGAGCGAGGGAAACTTCTCCGGGTTTCGCTCGAAATCCGCCTCCGGTCAGCGCCGCTTGTGAGGCGGAATGGTGTGGTTCGCGAAAGGGCGGGCGCATGATCAGGCGACCGTTGTCCAGAAGGCCGGCCACGCTATGGATCATCCCGACTTCCAGCGCGGCTCTCGCTTCAAGAGCCGGCAACAGGCCGGGCAGTCGCGCGGCGAGCATGGATTTGCCAGAACCGGGGGGACCAACCAGCAGAATATTGTGCCCGCCCGCCGCCGCTATTTCGATTGCCCGTCTGGCGGTTTCCATGCCTTTGACATCGCGGAGGTCAGGGCCTCGGCCCACATCGATAATCCCCCCGGCGACCGGAGGGGCGAGGAGGGCTGTTCCTTTGAAATGTGCGATGAGAGCTTTCAGATCGGGCGCGGCGAGCACGTTGATAGGACCTGCCCAGGCGGCCTCTCCACCCTGTTCGAGAGGACAGATCAGGCCGAGGTCGCGTGACGATGCGGCGATCGCGGCCGGGAGAACGCCGGCAACCTTATTAAGCGTTCCGTCCAGGGAGAGTTCGCCGAGAGCCGCGTACTCCGCCAGAAGATCGCACGGCAAGATATCCATGGCGGCGAGGACGCCCAAGGCGAGCGGGACATCAAAATGGCTGCCTTCTTTAAGCAGATCCGCGGGTTTCAAATTGATGAGGATCCGGCGCGGCGGTAGAGATAAACCCATGGCGTGGAAAGCCGCCCTGACTCTCTCGCGTGCTTCCGCGACCGCCTTATCGGCGAGACCGACGATGAGAAAATTCGGGGCCCCGCTGGAAAGCTGAACCTGTACTTCCACCGGTATCGCATCGATTCCCGAGAATGCAAATGTCGCCACCTGGACCATGGCGTGAGACGGAGCGCGTTTGGGCATCCGTTGAAGATAGAAGGAAGAGGTGAACGGGAAGATAACGGCCGGATCGCAGGGACGCTCCGGATCTGTTGCCGTGCCCGGCGGGTCAGGGCGGTATCAAAACGGTGCGTTGATATTTGGGCGGCGTCTGACATCCGATCGCACGTGTCGAAAATTGAGCGTCGCTGGGTCAGCGACAACAGGGCCGGGTGCGATACCGACAATCACATGCTCCGCGATCGGCCCGAAATCGGCCCGAAAGTGGACAGAGGACTTCAATACCAGGATCGGACAGGAAGATGGTTCGATTCCGACATGGCGGATAATGGCCTGATCGAGCGCCTGCATCTTGCGCGTTACGACGATGACCTTGACCCCGTCGATATCGATCAGTGCGGTCGGCCCGAGATTGGCGGGATTTCCCGCACCCATCGGCCCGGTCAAAGTGAAGCACCCATCAGTGAGGCATTCGACGCGCGCCGAACATTGATACGGCATGCCATCGGATTTGCCGCCCAGGGACAGTGAAGCGAACGAGCCCACGCCGGCCGCGTGACAGTCGGCGGCGCTCTGGGCGTCGTTTATCAGACAGACCAAAGCGCCTTGGGCTTTCTGTCGAACCAATTCCGCGAGAAGCCCGGTCGTATCACCATGTCCGCCGCCGCCGGGATTGTCCTGGGTGTCGGCGATGATGATCGGTTTGGACGCGGTGGTCGCGCGACGCTTTGCTTCCGCCACCGCTTCCGAGGATGGCAGTAACTCTTGCTGAAAGTCAGCTTCTCGCGCGCTGATGAAGTTGAGAAGTTCCTCGGCCGCGGCGTCCGCGTCGCTCTTTGAATCCGCGTAGGCCACTAGCGCAGGCCCGCAATCAGGAAAATCCGCGTAAGGGAAACCAAAACAGAAGGCCAGTTCAACGATGCCGGAACGGCCGCCGATCGCCGCTCGCTCCGCCATGATCGGCTCCATTGGCGGCATCAACGTACATTGGGCGCCAAGCGGCATCCAAAAATCCAATTGACGGTATGACTTTTCCCAACGACAGCCGCGATGAATACGGTCGAACAGCAATCTGGCCGCCCGCGCGCCCGCTTCTTTCATGTCGATATGGGGGTAAGTCCGGAATGGTACGACGGCATCCGCGAGCTTAACCATGGCGGCTGTCAAATTCGCGTGAGGGTCCAGGCTGATCGTCAGCGGTAATTCCTCGCCGATAATAGCGCGAACGCGTCGTAAGAATTCGCCTTCCGCGTCAGGGAAACTCTCAACCAGCGCGGCCCCATGTAAATCGAGATATACTCCATCGAGGGGGCCATCATCGAGAGCCATCGACAGTAGTGCACAATTAAGCGCCGCGATTCGCTCGAACGCCTCATCCTGAACGGGTCCAGCCGGATTGGCGAAAGCCCACGCCAACGGAACGATCGACGCACCTTCGGCTTCCATGACTTTGATCGCGCCCGCGGCGGGTACCGACGTATCACGCAATGAATCGATTAACTTCGCGCCGTAACATAATGACGGGAAACCGCCGGGTTCGACGAAGTCTCGGTAGGAGGTGGATCGAGGAGCGAAAGAGTGACTTTCATGGAGAAATCCGCCTATCGCGATACGCATTTCAACTCCACAGGGGATCAATAGGATGTCGGCCGGCGAGCACAGCCGCGATATTGTCAAGCGCGCGAAATCCCATCGCGTTTCGCGTTTCGCGTGACGCACTGCCGACGTGCGGTGAAAGAATTACGTTGTCGAGATTGGCGAAGCGCCGATCGAAATCCGGTTCCGATCGAAACACATCGAGACCCGCCGCGAATAGTTTTCCGGACGTCAGCACGCCAAGTAAAGCATCTTCATCGACAAGGCCGCCGCGAGAGACGTTGACGAATACGGCGCCATCCGGCAGCAGGGACAACGCCCGAGAGTCAATTATTTTATCGGTTTCTGGTCCCGCCGGCGCATGCACGGAGAGGAAATCACAAGATGGCAACATCGCATGGAAGTCCGCGAAATATGTCGCACCCATTTCCAGGTCGGGTGAGAGGCGACTTCGGGCGTGATAGGCGACTTTCATATCAAAGCCGCGCGCTCGTTGAGCGACGGCGCGACCTATTCTTCCCATACCAAGTATGCCGAGTGTTTTTCCGGTGACGCGGACTCCCAGAAGGTCGCCTTGACCAATGCGATAGCGCCATCCCTGACGCATGATCCGATCGTATTCGAACGCACGCCGAGCGGCGGCCAGTAACATCATGAATGCATGATCCGCGGTGCATTCCGTCAAGACGCCTGGGGTGTTCGTCACAACGATACCGCGCTGCCTGGCGGCGGCGACATCGATGTGATCGAATCCAACGCTGCTGGTCGCACCGACTTTTACGGTCTCGGGCAGTTTCGCGATCAATTCCGCGTTCAAGGGCAACGTGTTGGTGAACATGACCGCGTCCGCGCGATGTTCTGACACCGCTGTGGCGAGTTCATGCCCCGTCATGTCATTCGCACCATCGACGATGAGTGCGTCAAATTCCTCGCGCGCACGAATGTTGACGTCGTGCGGCATCAGGCAGGCGAGAACAAGGCGTGGTTTCATTTTTTGACCCCTCCGGGTCGTTGATTATGGCCTCACGTCATTCGGGTTGGAAGCGATCATTCAAGGTCATCCAGATTGAATTGTTCGGCTTCCTCGTCATAGCTGAACAGTTCGGCGTAGCGACCCCAGCCAATTACTGTCCGTAGGGTGTCGGCGGCGTAGTCTGGCGACATATGGTCCTCCAGCTCGTCACGAAACCGAACAGCGGAGGCTCGGTGATTCCACCGCTCTTCCAGAACCTGGCGGATCATGTTCGCGAGCGGGACCTGGGCGCGTAGAGCCTCCGCGAACAAAAGCCGTCGACCATCGACGTCGGCCTGGACGAACGATCGACCCTTTTCGGTGAGATAGATGTCCCCTTCCTCCAGGACCGCGAAGCGGAACAATTGCAACGTTTCACCGAGGGGTAGCAGGTCATCGACTTCGTAATGAAGTGTCGCCGCCAGTGCCGGCAGATCCGCGCGACCGTCATACGGCGGAGCCGCGAGGGTCTCCATCAGTCCGGCCATGAGGTTAATACCAACCCGCTGCAACGGCATCGCCAGCGGATGGAGCGGAACCGCCGCCGCTTTGGGCTCGGCAGGCGCTCGACGGGTCATCAGTGCGTAGATGTCGTCCACCATCTGACGAAAAGCGGGATCAAGACGATTACGTGGATGCGGAAATGGTACCGTAAGTTCGCTGGCCACTCGGCCAGGGTTTGAGGCGAACACCAGAATTCGATCACACATCAGAACCGCTTCTTCAATGTTATGGGTTACCATCAACACTGATTTCACGGGGAGCTTGCCGTCCGCCCACAAATCAATGAGGTCGGTGCGAAGTGTCTCCGCCGTCAGAACGTCGAGCGCGCTAAAGGGTTCGTCCATGAGCAACAGGTCCGGATACACCACCAAAGCCCGCGCGAGCCCAACGCGCTGTCGCATCCCTCCCGACAGTTCTTTCGGATAAGCTGATGCAAAGCCTCCAAGACCGATCAACTCCAACGCGTCGTCGGCACGCTTTTCTCGTTCCACGCGCGCGACCCCACGTGCCTCGAGTCCGAGTTCCACGTTTTCCTGGACGGTCAGCCATGGAAACAGAGCGAAGCTCTGGAACACCATGGCTATTCCATCGGGGGGGCCGACAATGGGCGTTCCTCGCCACGTGACCTGCCCCGCCGTGGGCCGTAGCAACCCTGAAACGATTCGGAGCAAAGTGGATTTGCCGGAGCCCGACCGCCCGAGCAGCGCGACGATTTCCCCTTCCCGTAAGGTAAGGTTCACGTCGTCGAGGACAACCAGATCGGCATTGGCCTCCTTGTGATACGCCTGACGGCAGCCAAGAACCTCGAGCAACGGAGCGTTCATGGTCATTCCCCTATCCTAACGTCAGTCGGCGGCGCGCGTAGGAATAAAGCGGGTGCCACAGCAATCTGTTGAACGTCAACACGAACGCGGACATGACGGCGACTCCCAGCACCACGCGCGCCATGTCACCTCGTTCGGTCGCCTGCGCGATGTAAGCGCCGAGGCCATGCGCGACCAATTTTGTATCTCCCCACGAAACAACTTCGGCGACGATCGCGGCGTTCCAGCAGCCCCCGGACGCGGTGATTGCCCCGGTAATGTAGTACGAGAAAATACCCGGAATAATAACCTTTCGCCACCATAAGAAGCCATTGACTCTGAAGTTGCTTGCGGCTTCTCGCAGATCTCCTGGAAACGCCGCGGCACCCGCCACGACATTGAAGAGAATGTACCACTGAGTGCCAAGTACCATCAGCGGCGTTAACCAAATATCGCGATTTAAGTTAAAGTGAACGATGGCGATCACGAACACCGGGAAGAAAAGGTTCGCGGGGAACGCGGCCAGAAACTGCGCCAACGGCTGTGCCCGCCGGGCCCAGGCTGGACGTAGGCCGAGCCAGACGCCGATTGGTACCCAGATCAGACTGGCGATTATCATCAGGATAACGACACGCAACAGAGTCACCAGTCCGAGCAGGACAGCTTCGGCCAGATCGGACCAGGTAAGCTCCGCGGAGGCGAATGTGAAGGCTCGCCAACTGGCCCAAGCGATCATGGCACCTACCAGGATCACCCAGACGACGTTGAACGACCCGGACCGGGCATCGCTTCTCAACCTGGTTTTGGTGTCGAACGAAAGGCGCAATCCACCCAGAGACGAGGCTGACCGGCCCACGAAATCGCCTACATAGCTCAACAGTCTCGTACGCCTGATCAGTCGAAGCATCCACGGGTCGGACGCTGTCGCGCCGGCGGTGGTCTCAAAACGAAACTTGGCTGACCAGGCAACGAGTGGACGAAACAGCAATTGATCGTATGCCAGGATCACGATCAGCATGGCGACGATCGCCCAAATGATTGCCGCAAAATCTCGCTCGACCTGAGCTTGCGCGATGTAAGAGCCGATCCCTGGTAACTTCCACGAGTTGTCTCCCACGGAGATCGCCTCGGAGGCCACTACGAAGAACCAACCGCCGGACATCGACATCATCGTATTCCAAACCAATCCCGGAATCGCGAATGGCACTTCAAGTCGCCAGAATTTTTGCCAGGCGCTGAGGCGAAAGCTGGCCGATGCTTCGACGAGATCAGCCGGAACCGTGCGTAACGATTGATACATGCTGAATGCCATGTTCCAGGCCTGGCTGGTGAAGATCGCGAATATCGCCGCGAGCTCCAGTCCCAGAACCTGACCGGGGAACAAGTTCATGAAAAACACGACCGTGAAGGTGAGGAAGCCGAGGATCGGAACCGACTGCAGGATGTCCAGCAGCGGAATGAGAATCATGCCGGCATGTTTGCTCTTGGCGGCAGCGGTACCGTAAGTGAAGGTGAATACGAGGGAGGCGGCCAACGCGGCGAACATACGTAATGTCGTGCGCACCGCATATTCCGGCAAGCGCCAGGGATCGAGGCTGATTTCAGTGGCACCAGGCGCGTCGATCCGGACCCACGTGCCACGCGCGACATGCGCGACGGTGATCAGTGTCGCGAACACGAACAGAATGGCGACGACATCCCAGAGATTGGGAAGCCGCCTTTCGGCGGCAAAAGGTGGTTGGTTCTGGACTGTCATTCGGCTCTGATTGGGATGCGGCGGACTTGTTACCGTGGGCCGTGCTGGGTTGTCATCATTGCCGCCCGTGGCAATTCCGTGACAGCCCGATCAATCCTGCCCGGCTATATGTCTCAGGACGTTCAGTTTGCCCAAGGAGATTCGGCCTCCATCGCGGGCCACGATGCCGTCTTCCTCCCAGGCGCGCATTTGCTTGTTGACGGTCTCACGAGAGCAGCCCACGAACCGCCCGAGGTCGGTGTGTGACAGGCGGATTTCCAGGCGAATTCGGTCGCCGGCCGTGGCTCCATATTCGTTGGCGAGGCTCAGGAGCTTGCGGGCCAGTCTTCCCGGCAAATCAAGCATCGCGAAATTACCGAGAGTCTCGCTGGTATCGCGCAGGCGTTCAGAGAGGACGTCGATCACTCGTAACGCCAACTCGTTGCTGGATGCCAGGTAAGGCAGAAAATGACGGCGTTCGACCGTCATCAGGGTACTATCCTCAAGAGCCGTGGCGTCGGCGCTGCGGGGCTTGCCATCAAGGAGCGCGAGCTCCCCAAAAATTTCTCCGGCGTCGATCATGTTAAGGGTGACTTCTCGCCCATCCGGTGATGTGGCGCTGATGCGAATCCGCCCGCTTAGCACGGCGACCATGTAGGAACCCTCGTCGCCCTTCTGGAACAGGGTTTGTCCTCGCCGGACCGCTTTGTCGGTTGCCTGGAACAGGATATTATCCAATGCCTCGCGGGGAAGCGCGTCGAACAGCGGACTGGAGAGCAACAGCCGACGCCGGGTTTCATGGTCCATCTGCTTCATCGGGCCCCGTGCCCCGGGTACGTTTCAGATAGCCACTATGCGCCTATCCGGGCGTCGGTCATAGTCCGGCGGCATTCATCGGGAGAGATTCATGAAGCCGATCAGCATCTTGCCGCCACCGCATGGCCTGGAATGGCCGGAGGCAATGGCGGATGAAGCTGGGATGAATTGGATGTGGTTGGAGGAGGCAGCCCGGTTCGCCACGGAGAACGAGACGCCGTGGCCCTATGATCTGCGCCGGCATCTGGAGGGAGGGTTCTTTGAACCGGCCCCTTTCAACGAAATTCTCGGGCCGATTCGGCCGCGGGGACCCGCCAATGGGCTTGTGCTCCGATCAGGGGCGAAGGTGGTTAGTTGGGGAGACACCACGCAGGTCGATTTCACGTTTTCCGCGGCGAAGAGCTATTTGAGCATGCTGGCCGGCATCGCGATCATGGACGGATTGATTCGAGATCTGGATGAACCGGTGAGTTTGACCGTTCATGATGGGGGGGTCGAGGGACCTCATAACAGCGCGGTCACGTGGCGGCACTTGTTGCAGAACACTTCTGAATGGGAGGGGACGCTTTTCGGCAAGTCGGATATCATCGATCGGAACCGAAATCTCGCGGTCGAAGGGAAAGGCCTCAAAGGCGACGCACGGGTCTTGCATGCGCCGGGGACGTACTGGGAATACAACGACGTCAGGGTCAATCGTCTGAGTCTGGCCTTGCTTCGACGGTTCCGGCGACCTCTTCCGGAGGTCTTCGCCGAACGAATCATGCACCCGATCGGCGCGTCGCCGGACTGGTCATGGCATGGATACAGCACATCGAGTGTCGATGTGGACGGTCGAATGGTAGAGTCCGTGTCGGGAGGAACGCACTGGGGCGGGGGCTTGCTTATTCACGCCGAGGATCAGGCACGGTTGGGCCTGCTGATGCTTCGGCGCGGCGAATGGGGTGGCAAGCAGGTACTCCCAGAGCACTGGGTCGCCGAATCGTTGCGACCATGCGCGCTTAAGCCAACGTACGGATTGTTGTGGTGGCTCAACCAGGATCATGGTCGTTATCGCAGCGCCCCGACAAGCAGCTTCTTCGCGTCGGGCGCGGGTGGTAATATCACCTGGATCGATCCGGACCACGATTTGGTCGCTGTGATGCGGTGGTTGGATCCGACCGCCGTCGATACGTTTATACGATTGATCATACAGGCAATGGAATGAAAGCTCTGGAAACACTGAAGGTCGAAGATCCTCAGGAGCACACGGTCCTGGTTACGTTGGCCCGGCCCGAGTCGGCCAACGCGATGAACACCCAGATGGGGCTCGATCTTCTGGAAGTGTTCAATGGCTTCTGTGCCGCGCCGAACAAGCAACGATGTATCGTTATCACCGGCGCGGGACCAAAGGCATTTTGCGCGGGCGGCGATCTGAAGCAACGCAACGGCATGACAGACGAACAGTGGCAAGATCAGCATTTGATCTTCGAGCGGGCTGTTCGTGCCATGATCGATTGTCCGGTTCCGATTATCGCGGCCGTAAACGGCGCGGCGTACGCGGGCGGCCTCGAGATCGCGCTCTGCGCCGATTTCATTTATGCTGCGGAGTATGCCCGGTTCGCGCTGACCGAGGTGACCCTGGGTATTATGCCAGGCGCTGGGGGCACCCAAAGTTTGCCGCAGGCGGTTGGCGCGCGAAGGGCGAAGGAGATCATGCTGACCGGCCAGCCATTCTCGGCGCGTGAGGCTCTTGAATGGGGCATGGTCAATCGGATTTGCTCTGGCGACGCTGTGCTACGCGAAGCGCTGGAGACCGCGGCGGTGATCGCGGGAAACGCGCCAATTTCAACGCGTCAACTCAAGCAATCGGTCAATATGGGTTTGAACATGGATCTGCGTAGCGGAATGATGTTCGAAATCGAGGCATATAACCGAATGGTGCCGACCGAAGACCGCCGAGAGGGCATTCGTGCCTTTAATGAAAAGCGGAAACCTGTTTACAAGGGACGCTGATGGGCTCGGAGGAAACAGCCAATGAACGCGGTCGTTGACATTCAATCCAAGGGATTGACGCAGGCCCTCGCCGAACAGGCCCGGCTTCTCACATTTGCTGATATTCCTGCTGAGACGCGGACGTGGGCTCGTCAATGTGTCCTGGATTACGTCGCATGCGGCGTGGCCGGTGCGTCGGACGAACTCACCGGGATCCTGGTTGCTGAACTGCGAGAGCAGGGCGGCCGGGAGAGCGCGACCGCATTCTGCCAGGAGGGCCGTTTGCCCGCTGCGGCGGCCGCGTTGATCAATGGCGCCGCGGCCCATGCTTTGGACTTTGACGACGTCAACCTCGCGATGCCGGGTCATCCTTCAGTCGCGATCCTGCCTGGCCTTTTGGCGCTCGCGGAGGAGCGCGGCGCGTCTGGCAAAGCGGTCCTGACCGCTTTTGTCGCGGGTTATGAACTCCAATGTCGCGTAGGCAGAATATTGGCTCCTGGTCATTATGATGTGATTGGTTTCCATGCGACCGCGACGATCGGCAGTTTTGGCGCGGCGGCCGCGTGCGCCCACTTGCTTGGTCTCGATCAGGAGCAATTCGTTACGGCACTCGGTATTGCCGGCACGCAGGCGGCCGGTTTGAAGTCAATGTTCGGCACGATGTGCAAGCCCTTGCATGCGGGTAAGGCGTCGTATCACGGGTTGATGGCGGCAAAGCTGGCGATGCGTGGCTTTACCAGCCGCGCGGATGTCATCGAATGCCAACAGGGTTTCGCCAGCACTCACAGTCCCGACTTTCATCCGGAGCGGGCGTTGGAAGCGCCCGCGCATGGTTGGTATATTCGCAGTAACCTGTTCAAGTACCATGCCGCTTGTTACATGGTCCACTCCTCGATCGAATCGGCACGGAAATTGCGCGAACTTGGTGTGACGCCGGATCGAATTGAGCAGATCCGGGTCGAACTGGAGGAGTCGTGCGATCGCATCTGCAATATTCTGGCCCCGAAAACAGGTCTGGAAGCGAAGTTTTCGTTGCGGCTCGCGACTGCGATGGGGCTTTCTGGCGTTGATACCGGACGTTTATCGACATACTCCTCGGAGGTCGCGGGCGATCCGGGACTCGTACTCCTGCGCGACAAGGTCAACCTAGACTTCCGCGTTGGTATCCCGAACACCTTCGCGAAGATGGAGGTGTTGCTGACGGACGGCGATCGTTTGAGCTCCAGCCATGATTCTGGCATCGCGGCGGTGGACAGCACTGATCAGGGACATCGTCTGGAGGCGAAATTCACCGGCCTCGTCGAACCGGTCCTGGGATCGGACCGCTGTCGTGAGTTGATATCCAGGATCAGCAACTTCGAGACATTGAGTGATCTGAGCGAGCTGATGTCGCTCACCGGAGCCTGAACAGGTTCATTCAGGGCGGCGTGTTTGCTCGTGCGCTCCCGGCTGGGCGACCGGCGATAGTTGATCGGCGGTATGCCTGAAAAGGAAGAGCCTGCCTTGCCGTGTGCCCACTCCCCGTGCGAGGTATCCCGCCCAGGAAGCGGCAGCCCGGGAGGAAGCCAGTGAAAATAACGCGGATCGAGATCCTTCAGGCGGACGCTGGCTGGCGGATGTTTTCTTTTCTGAAGGTCATGACCGACGATGGGGTCGTCGGCTGGTCGGAATTCAATGAGAGCTTTGGTTCCACGGGGCTTTCCGATGTGATCAGGGGCCTGTCATCGGTCCTGATCGGTCGTGATCCCAGGATGTATGAACAGGTCACCCAACATCTGCATGTCCTGACGCGCCAGTCGCGTGGCGGGCTCAATCAACAGGCGATCGCGGCGATCGAGAACGCGCTTCTCGACGTGACCGGCAAAGCATACGGCGTGCCGGTCTACGCGCTGTTCGGCGGACCTGTCCGTGATCGCATTCCGGTGTATTGGTCGCACTTCGGAACGTATCGCGTTCGCAGCGCCGCGTTGATGGGCGTTCCGGCGTTATCCAATTATGATGACCTCGCCCGGCACGCCGAAGAGGTAAAAAATCTTGGCTTCCGAGCGCTTAAAACGAATATCATGCCTTCGGTCGGTGGCAAACTCGTCTCTTTCGTCCCGGGCTTCGGGCGTACCGTCGGGTGGCCGGAGTTGAACTGGGATAACAAACTCGTCCGAGGTGTAACCGAGCAACTGATGACGATTCGTGATGCGGTGGGTCCTGACATGGGCATTCATCTCGATGTCAACTTCAACTTCAAGACTGAAGGGTTCAAGAGGATCGCCGATGCCGTCGCTCCAGCGAATCTGACATGGTTGGAGATCGATACCCACGACGCTCCGGCTTTGGCGGAAATCAAGCGCGGTGCGCCTTGTCCGATCGCTTCGTGTGAAACGTTGCACGGCCGGCGTGAGTTCAAGCCGTTCTTCGATCACTACGCGACCGATGTCGCGATCATCGACGTCATTTGGAATGGACTGAACGAGTCGCTGAAGATCGCCGCTTTGGCGGATGTTTATGAGGTCAACGTCGCGCCACACAATTTCTATGGCCATCTCTGTAGCGCCATCAGCGCGACGTTCAGCGCGGTCGTGCCGAATTTCCGTGTCATGGAGCTGGATATCGACAGCGCTCCATGGCGCGATGAGTTCTACACCGTTATCCCGACAATCGAGAACGGAGAGTTCCTGCTGCCCAAAGGCCCGGGATGGGGCATCGATGTGAATGAGACGGCGGTCCGGGCACGTCCGCCGAAACAGTGAAGGAGTAGACTTGTGGCAAAGTTCAAAATCGCAACCCCTGCCGGCGCCAGTTTCACGGTCGAGGGTGGTGGGTATGACTACGAAATGGAAGCCCTTCAAGGAATGGACGCGGAAATCGTGGAGGGGCCGACCGACGAAGACGGGTTCATAAAGTTCGCCCAGGATGCGGATGCGATATACGCGAAGGGTATGCGGTTTACCAAGAAGATCATCGATGGTCTGCCGGCGAAGTGCCGCGCGATCGTTCTGGGTTCCGTTGGCGTCGACAGTGTCGATGTTATCGCGGCGACGGATCGCGGCATACCGGTTACGAATTGTCCGGACACCTTTATCGAGGAAGTCGCGGATCACGCGATGATGCTGTTGCTGTCAAGCTTTCGCCGTACGATCGAGCAGGATCGCATGGTGCGCGAAGGCCGTTGGCGTGAAGGTCGGCCGGCGCTGCTGAACATTCCCAGGCTGAACGGACAAACTCTGGGATTGATCGCGTTTGGGCATGTCGCCCGCGCTGTGGCGAAGCGCGCGAAGCCGTTTGGTTTGCGTGTCATGGCCTACGATCCATACATCGAAGAACTCGTTATGATCGAGCATGGAGTGATCCCTTCGACGTTGGAGGATGTGTTGTCACAGTCGGATTTCGTTTCGATGCACGCCCCGGCGACGCCCGAAGCGGAAGGAATGTTGATGGAGAAGCATTTCCGCCTGATGAAAAAGACCGCCATTTTCATCAACACGGGCCGTGGTCCAACAGTGCAGGAAGCCGGCCTGATCAAGGCGCTTCAGGAGGGATGGATCGCGCATGCCGGCCTTGACGTGCTTGAGATCGAACCTCCGGGGAATAATAATCCTATATTGGGGATGTCGAATGTAACTCTAAGCGCGCACACCGCGTCAGCGTCCGCACGCTTCGATCCGGCGCGCAAGCGGCATGTTGGTCGTGAACTGGCGGTGGTCCTTAGCGGCAGATGGCCGATGAGTTGCGTCAATCCAGCGGTTCTGATGAATTCGAAGCTTCGGCGCTGGCAGCCGGTATCAATGGAACGTGGACCGAATAGCTAATGGATCCGAACACGGCGGGCGGCAACAACCGCCCGCCGAAAGCTTCTTTCGGACGGGTTTCAATTTGCCATTAAAATACATCAGCACAGTTTGGATTGAGGCGTTCAATTGAAGCAATCGTGAAATCGGCCGCGTGGCACACCCCTATCGTTCATCACTTTCATGGAGTTGGGGATCGTGCTTCAATATGTAACGCTATGGCTGAAACTGAAGACAGATCAGCGTGCTGTCACAGCACTTGAGTATGGCCTGATCGCTGGCGTCATTGTCGCGACGATCGCGGTTGGCTTCGCGCTACTGGCAAACGACCTTTCACAGCAATTCTCCAACATCGGCAACAGTATCGCCAACCCAGCCGAGTAGTCCGTCGGAAGACTCTGTTTGATCAGGTGACGACAATCGCGGGAGAGGTGGTTCGTCAGCGGATTAAGCCGCGCGCGTGAAGCGCCTTTATGTCCAGGCGCTCCACGCGCGGCATTCCGCGAGGGGACGCTACCAACGACGCCAACCGCGCCCCCATCCCCAACCTGTGCCGACCACGACAGCCGGCCCCGCGACATAAGCCGGTCCGTATCCGTAATATCCGTATGGGGCGGGACCGCCTTGGTAACCGCCCGGCGGACTTTGCACCGAATCGCCGTGTGCGTACATGCACTGCGTGTAACTGGCATCGTAACGTTGCTGAAGGTCGCCGGCGGAAAGCTGTGCGCCATTTGCCGCGGCTGAACCGCCGACCAGCGCCCCCGCCACGCCACCAACCGCCGCGCCCGCACCCATGTTACCGCTCAGCGAGCCAAGTGCCGCGCCCAGACCGGCCCCAACAGCGGTCCCTACAACCGCGGTGCCAACCGCGTTGTTGGTGGCGGCTTGCGCGCTGGCTGCTCCACCGGTCTGACCGGAGGCGAATTGCCGACACGTCGCGTCTTCCTGCTGAAAGACGCCGAAGTCTTTGCCCGGGGCAGGGAGGGCCATGACCCGAGGACCGGAGGGGGGCGCCACGGCACAGGCAGCCAATGCCAAAACCGACGTGATCCCAATAGGCAACCGCGCGCGCCACATGTTCATGATCCTCTCATCAGGGCTATTCCGGTGCCCACCGACCTCCTCGGATTTGTGTAGGAGGAGCCTTTAGATAATCCTACTATATCCGACTTGGAGTCTCAATCGCGTTCACGAATCGAAATTCACGGATTAATTCGGTGTCATTGATGACGTGCTCGCGGAGATAGGCTCGTTATCGGCAAAGCGGCTTCATTTCACCCCGATTTCCGCGTCACGCTTCGATCCAGCCACAAGTCGTCGAGCGGTTCGTAGCAAGAGTTGGCGGTCCTCCGACGAGCACTCCCGATACAGCCGTAGAAGCGCGAGTTCGTCGCCGAGCCGAGCCTCAGCGGGAGCTCGTTTATCGTCGCCGTACATAAGGTACTCTACGCCAACTTCCAAAACGTCAGCGATTCGGGTGAGGTTCGTGGTGACCTGGCCGGCCCGGCCGGTCTCCCATTGTGCGACAGCGCTTCGTGACACCCCAACAGCGTTTGCGAGTTGATCCTGGGTCCAGCCGCGCTCGCGGCGAACGTCACGAATGCGGACGCCTATCAAGGTTGGGTTGCTCATGAATGTTAGTATAATTCAACTGCACTAACTGATCCACCATTTTTTGAAGCCGGGCGAGAGATTCCCTCCAGCGCGCCGGGACTGAGCAGCATCTCTAACTGAACGTTATTTTAATTGACATATTGTGTGAATTAAACTAACTCTCTCAATGTTCCTGTTATGTTCATTCCTTAGGAGGCCGGTATGCCAAGAAAGATCGCATGGACCGAAGGTCAGGATATGATGATCAGGCGCATGCGCGCCGAAGCCGCATCCTGGGATGTTATCGCGATCTCGGTCGGAGTAACCCGCTGGACGGTCATCGAACGGGGGCGGCGACTCGGGGCCCGACTTCCGCCTCCGGATTTTGATCCGCCGCCAGCCGATCCGGATCGTCCCTCGTTGCCGTCGGGGCATCCCGATACGTGGGGAAGCATCATCAAGGGGACCACGCTTGAGGGTACGCCCTATCCGATACCGGCGCCGGTTCGATGAGAGAAACGAAGGTACTCACGGGCGGTGCGCCATGAGCAAGATCCCGCTCACCGAGTTGAAGGCAGATGATAAATCTCGAGGCCGTGCCCATTCGCCGGATGACGGACAACCGCTCCATGGAATGGTTGGGGTCGATGGCCCGGTGGACGCCGATTATGTGATTTACCGTTTGGAGGAA
>Ga0182030_10007581_pt1 | contig 22613 bp, 21 predicted proteins | sample 812S3MmetaG_FD_121299 | JGI IMG/M metagenome (GOLD analysis project Ga0182030, IMG submission 121299) | Permafrost microbial communities from Stordalen Mire, Sweden - 812S3M metaG (Illumina Assembly) | ecosystem: Environmental > Terrestrial > Soil > Wetlands > Permafrost | place: Sweden...
ATGGGCGCGCGAACGCGGCCCTGGTGGAGCTGGTGGCCAAGACGCTGGGAACGCCCAAAAGCGCGGTTTCAATAGCGGCGGGCCATGCGAGCCGCGTCAAGAAGCTTTTCATCGCGGGCGATCCGGCCCGTCTCTCGCAGGCCCTGGCCGCCAGGCTGGAGCCAAAGAACAACTAGACGAGCAATGGCGGGTGTCATGACGAAGACCAAATCGAACATCGGCAACTTCTTCGAGGATTTTTCGCTTGGCCAGGTGATCCGCCACGCCGCGCCGCGCACGGTGACCTCGGGCGAGGTCGCGCTTTACACCGCGCTCTATCTGCCGCGCTTCGCCGTGCAGTCGTCCAAGGCTTTCGCGCAAGCCATCGGCTACGCCGACGCGCCCATCGACGACATTCTGGTGTTCCATTTCGTGCTCGGCAAGACCGTGCCGGACGTGTCGCTGAACGCCATAGCCAATCTCGGCTACGCCGACTTCAAATTCATGGCCCCGGTCTATCCCGGCGACACCTTGACCGCGACCTCGGAAGTCATCGGCCTGAAGGAGAACTCCAACAAGGAGACCGGCGTCGTCTATGTGCGCTCGACCGGCAAGAACCAGCGCGGCGAGGTCGTGCTCGACTACGCGCGCTGGGTGATGGTGAAGAAGCGCGACAAGAACGCGCCCGTCGGGCCGGAAGTGGTCCCTGCCCTGCCAAAATCCGTGGCGCCGGCCGATCTCGGCAATGCGGTCCCCAGGATCGACGTCGCCGCCTATGACAAGGTTCTCGCGGGCTCGCCCTATTTCTGGGGCGATTACGAAAAGGGCGAGAAGATCGACCATATAGACGGGATGACCGTCGAGGAGGCGGAGCATCAGCTCGCCACACGCCTCTACCAGAACAATTCGAAGGTGCATTTCAACCAGTATTACGAAGCGCAGGGCCGTTTCGGAAAGCGCATCATCTATGGCGGCCATGTGATCTCGCTGGCGCGCGCCTTGTCCTTCAACGGGCTGGAGAATGTGTTCCACATCGCCGCCGTGAACGGCGGGCGGCACGTAAATCCGCTCTTCGCCGGCGGCACGGTGTTCGCCTGGAGCGAAGTGCTCGACAAGGCGGAGATTCCCGGCAGAAGCGACATCGGCGCGCTGCGCCTGCGCCTAGTCGCGACCAAGGACAAGCCCTGCGCGGAGTTTCCGCTGAACGGCGCCGACGGCAAGCCGGACACGGCGGTGCTGCTTGATCTGGATTACTGGGCTGTGCTGCCGAGGTGAGCTGACGCTTGCGCGAGAATTTCCGCAAATCCCTCCGCTGGCGCCGCCGCCTAAAATTGTTGGTGGCGCGCGACATCCTCGACACGCTTTTGCCTGACGAATTGCCCGCCATCGCGATGGAAGCGCTTTGCGACAATTGCGAGGGCGAAAAACTTGTCCTCCTCGCCACATGCGAACCGAAACTGCAGGACGACGCGCACGCGCTCTTCCTGGAGGTTCTGGCCGAGCAACGGTGCGCCCCAATCACAATCGAAGGGGCGCTGCGCCGCTATGTCGTAAATATATGCGAACGAATAGTAGCCGCCGAGATTTCCACCGATGATGGCGCCCGGAAGATTTTTAAGGTTCAATTGAAAATCGATTCAAAAGACCCAAGCTGGCGCGTCGTTAGCCGGCTCGGCGTCCTCGCTTTTTGCAGTAGAGACGATTATTTTTATGATCCACCGCAGTTCGACAGGGACGTGTTGACTGAAGCAGCCAAATGGGTCGGTCACGGACCGCTCGGGCCTGAACGCCTCTAGGCCCACAAAGCCCCCCGCGTCACTCCCCGTAACGCACCGGCAGCTTGTCCTCGTCGGCGAGATTTGAAAAGCGCGTGATTTCGGCCTCGAAGGCGAGCGGCACGGTTCCGGTGGGGCCGTGGCGCTGCTTGCCAAGGATGGCCTCGGCGCGACCGTGCGCGCGCTCCATTTCCGCCATCCAGGCGATATGCTCTTCCGTGCCTTCTCGCGGCTCGCGGTTCTTGAGGTAATATTCCTCGCGATAGACGAACATCACCACGTCGGCGTCCTGTTCGATGGAGCCGGATTCGCGCAGATCGGATAGCTGTGGGCGCTTGTCGTCGCGGCTTTCGACCTGACGCGAGAGCTGCGACAGCGCCATGATCGGCACTGCGAGCTCCTTCGCCAGCGCCTTCAATCCCGTGGTGATTTCGGTCAATTCCTGCACGCGGTTTTCCGAGCGCGATTTGGAGCCGGACAAGAGCTGCAAATAGTCGACCACCAGCAGATCGAGCCCCTTCTGGCGTTTCAGCCGCCGCGCGCGCGCGGTGAGCTGCGCGATGGAAATGCCGCCGCTCTGGTCGATGTAGAAAGGAATGCTCTGCATCTCGCGCGCGGCGTCGGTGATGCGGCGAAAGTCGTCCTCATTGATGTCGCCGCGCCGGATCTTGTAGCTGGGGACGCCCGACTGCTCGGCGATCACGCGCGTCGCCAATTGCTCTGCCGACATTTCCAGCGAGAAGAAGCCGACAATGCCGCCATTGACGGTCTTGTGCGAGCCGTCAGGCTCGACCTCGAACTGATAGGCCTTGGCGATGTTGAAGGCGATATTGGTCGCGAGCGCCGTCTTGCCCATGCCGGGCCGGCCGGCGACGATGATCAGATCGGACTTTTGCAGCCCGCCCATTTTCTCGTCGAGATCGATCAATCCCGTCGCCGTGCCGGAAAGATGCCCATCACGCTGATAGGCGCTGTTGGCCATGTCGATGGCGATGGTCAGCGCGTCGGAAAAGCGCTGAAAGCCGCCATCGTAGCGGCCCGTCTCGGCGATGGCGTAGAGCTTGCGCTCCGCCTCCTCGATCTGCTGACGCGGCGAGGAGTCGATCGGCGAATCGAAGGCGGTGTTGACCACCTCCTCGCCGATGTTGATGAGATCGCGCCGCACCGCGAGATCGTGGATGGTGCGGCCGTAATCTTCGGCGTTGATGATTGTCGTCGCTTCAGCGGCCAGCCGCGCCAGATAGGCCTGCACGGTCACGCCCTCGGGCAATTCTATCGCGCCGAGATAGGTCTTGAGCGTGACGACGGTGGCCAGCTTTCCCGCGCGGATGAGCTGCGCGCAGACCTCATAGATCCGTCGATGCAGCTCCTCGGAGAAATGCTCGGGGCGCAAAAAATCCGAGACGCGGTCGAAGGCGTCATTGTTGATTAGAAGCGCGCCGAGCAGCGCCTGCTCGGCCTCGATATTGTGGGGGGGAACGCGCACGGCGGGTTCCTTGAGCTCGGCGACCTGATAAAGGCGCCGGCCCGGCAATGGTTCGATTGCTGGCATCGGTTCTCGAGGTTTTAAAAGTGTCCGTCCCTAAGGCCTGCTGACGCGACGCGGAGACCGTCCGGGAACGATCGAATGTGGCATGACCGGGGGCGCGGCGGCAATGACGAAATTGACATTCAGCCCGCCGGGCGGCGCGAATGCTGCCTTATGAGTCTTATTCACATGCGCAACAAATAACGCATTAGAAAAGGAAGAATGGCACTTGCGCCGGGAGCGAGAATCAGTGCGCGAACGGCGCTGCACAATGCGCCGCGACCGCACGCAAAAATCCCGGCGGACCTTTCGGGCCGCCGGGATTTTTCAGCGCAGAAAAAGGAAGCGATTCTTTAGAGTTCGACGTCGCCGGCTTCAGCCAGGGCCGCGCCGACCTCAAGGCCGAGGTCGTCCATCGAGGTTTCCTCGCGCGACTCGATCGTCGATTCGCCGCGCGCCTGACGCTCGGCTTCCTCGGAGGAGCGCGCGACATTGATCACGATCTTGACGTCGACTTCCGGATGCAGATGCACCGGCACATTGTGCAGGCCCAGCGCCTTGATCGGGTGAATCAGCACGATCTGGTTGCGGTTCAGCGTGAAGCCGCCGGCCGTCGCCGCTTCGGCGATGTCGCGGGTGGCGACCGAGCCGTAGAGATGGCCGCTCTCGCCCGCCTGACGGATCACGGTGAAGGTCTGGCCGTTGAGCGTCTCGGCGACGGCCTCGGCCTCCTTCTTCAAGGTGAGGTTATTCGCCTCGATCTGGGCGCGCTGCGTCTCGAAATGCTTCTTGTTGCCTTCGGTCGCACGCAGGGCCTTCTTGCGGGCGAGGAGGAAATTGCGGGCGTAGCCGTCGCGCACGCGCACGGTTTCGCCCATCTGGCCGAGCTTGGCCACGCGTTCGAGCAGAATGACTTCCATTGTTCTTCTCCGAGTGTTTTCTTTTATATTCAGGGATGGGTTTTTGGGGTGTCGACCTGCGTGGCGGCCGCCGCCGATTTTCGCTCGCGAAAATGCAGCGCCGCATCGGCCATGCCAAGCAGGGTGAGCAGGATCATCGGCACGCCGAGCGCGCCGAGGAAGAAATACAGGATCGAAAGCGTCAGCACGCTGGACTTCGAGCCGCGCACCCAGAAATGCATGACCGCCAGGCCCTGAAAGCCGAGCGCCATGCCAAGGGCCGCCGCGACGACCAGCGCCGAAACGCCAGCGAAGCCGTTGAGAAGGGAAAGCCCAGCCGCAAGCGGGAAGATAACCGCGATCGCGCGCGGCAGCGCGAAATCGGCGGCAATGTCGGGCCAGGGAAGCTTCAACATGCCCGAAATCTGCGTGAGCCTCCCAGCCGCCCAGAGATTGAAGGTGTGCAGCAGCAGCCCATAGGTCACGAAGATGGCTGGCAGAAAGAACTGCACGAAGCGCGTCAGCTCTTCGGTCGTGAGAACCTCGCCGAGTTGATGCTCTTTCATCGCCCCGTCGATTTCGAAGTAAAGCTTGCCCTGAACATAGGACAGCGGTTCGTCGATCGCGCCGTGAGAGAAAGCCGTCAGGCCAAGGAAGAAAATGACCCCGCCGATCAGCGTCGCGCAAATCGCCGTAACCGCCCAGGCGGAGAGGTTTTTGGTCAGCAGATCGCGGCGGCCCCAAGGCGCGCCCGCGACGGCGTAGCAGGCAAGCCAGGCGGGCAGCGCCACGAGCAAGCCATAGGCCATGCCGAACAGGGGGTTGGGCCATATCGTCAAGGCGACGGTCCCAATGATCGCCGCCGTGGCGCCATTGCGAACGCCAAGCCCCAGCGCGATGATCATGATGGGTAGCGGCGCGAGTTGGGCCAGGAAAAGCCCCGCCGTCGTGCCCTTGCTCAGCACCGCGAAGACAGCCGCCGCCGCCAGCCCGCCGCAGACCGAAATCGCGATATTGGTCCAGGTGAAGACGCTTCTGTCGGGCACGGCGGAAGTGTTCCGGTCTCTTGGCTCAAGGGCGATGCGGCCAAAGGGGCGCGCAAGCGAAAAAAGCGCCCTGGCAGGGGCTCCCCCGTCGGCGCAAGCAGCTTTTAAGCCGAGTTCGCCCAGGGAGCAAGCCTCGCCGATGGATTTGGCGCGAAATCACAGGGGCTACGCCATATTTGACGCGAGACCCGCTACTTGGAGACTTTTGTGGGATCTGGAGCTGGTGGAGCCAGACGGAATCGAACCGACGACCTCTTCAATGCCATTGTTATGGCCCCACTTCGCCGGAGCTTTCCTCGGCTTTCTCTTTGTCGAAAATCTCCTTGAAACATAAATGGTTGTGATTTACTTTGATTTCTGGATGTTGCGCCGAATTACCGTTCGGTGCCGATATGGTGCCGATACGAAGAGGCCCTTGATGCCTGTTATCAAGCTCACCAAGCGCTCGGTCGACGCACTTGAGCCGTGCGAAAAAACCTACCTCGCTCGCGATACCGACCTCAAAGGGTTTGTATGCCGCGTTACGCCTGCCGGGGCTAAATCCTGGTGCATTGCCTATCGGCCCCAACCGGGGGGCAGAGGCGTTCCGGAAAAAGTATGGACGATTGGAGGCGTCACACAGCTAACACCCGATCAAGCGCGCCGTAGGGCCGCAGAGTTGCTTGCGCAAGCGCGGCTTGGAGCCGATCCAGCTGGCGAGCGCGCTGAGCGTCGCAAGGCGCTGACTCTCGGGGAACTGCTTGACCATTTTGACGCGCAATACATCAGGCCGATGGTCAAGCCGGGAACCGCAATGAGCCATCGTATCGCCCTTGCAGAGTTGCGCCGCGCCCACGGCGGATTGAAAGCGGAAGCGCTCACCCGAGCGCACGTCGCCGCTCTTCACGCTCGAATGTCGGACCGCCCATATGCTGCGAACCGGGCCGTGGCAGTTTGGGGCAAAGCATACTCATGGGCGTCGTCGCGAGGCCTTGTTCCGGATGGCGTCAATCCGACGAAGGGATTGCTAAAATATCGCGAGCAGGGGAGCGAGCGTTTCCTGACCAGCGACGAATTCTCACGCCTTGGAGCTGCACTGGCGGAAGGCGAGACCGTAGGCCTCCCCTATGTTGTTGATGAATCTGGCCCTAACGCCAAGCACGCGCCCAAGGTCGACAACCGGCGCGTGAAGCTGGACTCGTTTGCGGTCGCGGCGATCCGGCTCTTGATCCTCACTGGCGCCCGCCTTCGCGAAATTCTCGACGCGCATTGGTCTCAGGTCGATTTCGAACGGGGAATCCTTTTCCTCGCCGACTCCAAAACCGGCAAGAAGCCGGTCTACTTAAGCGCGGCGGCGCTTGCTGTGTTGGCCGCTCTCCCGCGCATCGCAGGCAATCCGCATATCATCGCTGGGGCGAAAGAAGGCGCTCCGCGTGCGGACCTCAAGAAGCCTTGGGCGGCCGTCAGGCGCGCCGCCGGTCTTGAGGGTGTTCGGCTACACGATCTTCGTCACAGCTTCGCCAGCATCGGCGCGGGGGCGTCGATGGGCTTGCCGATTATTGGGAAACTGTTGGGACACTCGCAGGCCGCGACAACGGCGCGTTACGCGCATCTCGACGCGGACCCATTGCGGCGCGCCGTCGACACGATCGGCGCGACGATTACGGCGGCGATGGATCGCGGAAAGACCGCAGAAACAGTTCCCTTCAGGAAAGCCGGGCGGTAGGCGACACGCCCTCTTTGCGGTCGGAACCCCATCCCATAAGATTGGGGGCGCACGATTCGGAGCTCGCGCGACCGATGGTCAAGACGCTTGGCCACAAATGGCGAGTGATGGGGGCGCGCATTGGCCGGGAGGATAGGGCGAGACATTGCAAAAGCGGTTCAATTTTGGCCGGGCCGGTTCGCTATTCAACCGAAAGACCGTCAATCGCGCCTTTACGAGGATCGTTTTTGACCCGTCCGACGCGCAGCGCAAGGCGGCGAGCCACTGGGCGGAACAGGTTCGCCACGCCAATTTCAAAAAGGCAAAAGAGGAGGAAATTCGCGGCGAGTTTATCCGCAACGTCCTTGTGACGGTCTTGGGTTACACGCCCTATCGGGCGGACGGTTCCTTCACCCTTGCCGAAGAGCAAACGCTTGGCAAGGGTTCGGTCGATACCGCGCTCGGCGAGTTTTCCGCAAAGGGTCGAACGGTTCTCGCGCCTTTCGAATTGAAAGGCCCAAAGACGCATGACCTGGACTCTATCATGTCCGGGCGGAACAAGAGCCCGGTTCAACAAGCATGGGAATACGCGATTGATGCGCCCGGCGCGAAATGGGTTCTCGTTTCCAATTGCGCGGAAATACGGCTTTATGCGTTTGGGCACGGGCGCGAGCAATACGAAATCTTCGACCTTGCGCTCTTGGACGATCCAAAAGAGCATGAACGGCTTTGGTTGCTGCTTGGTGCGAGTTTTCTTCTAACCGGAAAAACGGCGGAACTCCTTGCTCAGAGCGCCATCGAACAAAAGGACATAACGAACAAGCTTTACATCGATTACAAGAAAACACGCGACACGTTGATTCAGACATTGCAGGTTGAGTCGCCGCGTCTCGCGCCGCTCGCCGCCATCGAACACGCGCAAACGATTCTCGATCGCGTTCTCTTCATCGCCTTCGCCGAGGGAACCGCGCTCTTGCCCGAACGGCTCATTTATGAGGCATGGAAGCAGAAGAGCCCATTTCGTCCGAATGGCGCCTGGGAAAACTTCGTCGGGCTCTTCGAGGCGGTGGACAAGGGAAGTGCGGCTCTCAACATACCCCCATATAATGGCGGCCTGTTTGCGAAAAACGCCATTATCGATGCGCTCGGACTTTCGAATTTTGTATGCGAGAATTTCGCGAAGATCGCTGATTATGACTTCGCCAGCGATGTTTCCGTCACGGTTCTCGGTCATATTTTCGAGCAATCGGTTTCCGATATTGAGGCGATGCGCGCGCAAGCGCAGGGCGTTGAGCCGCCAAAGACGACGAAGCGCAAGCGCGATGGCGTAGTCTATACGCCGGATTTTGTGACGCGCTTCATCGTGGAAGAGACGATCGGTAAGACGCTCGCCGAAAAATTCGCCTCAATCCTGGTGGCGCATGGCGTAACCCTTCGCGATGATGGCGTTTATTCCTGGAGCAAGACTTCAGAGCGCGACGTATGGCGCGACTATCGAAACACTCTTCATGCATTGACAATTGTGGACCCCGCGTGCGGTTCTGGCGCTTTTCTTATCGCCGCTTTCGATTATCTCGCGGCTGAATATCGGCGCGTTGGCGCGCGTCTCGCGGCGCTCGGCGAGGCTTCGGACGGCGAGGATATTGAGCGCGAAATTCTCGCCGGGAATCTGCATGGCGTGGATTTGAATCCCGAACCGATTGAAATCACAAAATTGTCGCTGTGGTTGAAGACTGCGAAGCGCGGCAAATTGTTGCAAGACCTCAACGCGAACATCAAATGCGGCAACAGTCTCATAGGCGAGACCAGCGAGCATGGCCGGGCCTTCGAATGGCGGGCAGAGTTTCCTGAAGTTTTTGACAACGGCGGCTTCGACATTGTTCTCGGCAATCCGCCCTATGTGCGCATGGAGATTTTGAAGCCGTTCAAGCCCTATCTCGAAAAACATTTTAGTGTCGCTTCGGACAGGGCGGACCTCTATGCGTATTTTTTCGAGCGCGGTTTCGAATTGCTACGCACCGGCGGAAGACTTGGCTATATTTCGTCTTCGACATTTTTGCGCACCGGATCGGGCGAGCCCTTGCGCCACTTCCTGCGCACGCGCGCGGAAATAGAAACGGTCGTTGATTTTGGCGACGTTCAGATTTTTGGGGGCGTGACGACCTACCGCGATACTGACAATGCGAAGGGCGGAAAACGCGACCGTCAAGGAAGCCGGACAGTCGGGCGAATTGCGGTTCCTGCATATCGAGAAAGACGCTCCGAAGGATTTGGCGAGAGCGTTTCGCGCTGGCGCGAAGATCATGCCGCGTGCGCGCCTTGGCGACGGCTCTTGGCAATTAGAGGATGATGCGCTCGCCGCACTTCGGGCGAAAATCAAAGGACGGCGGAAAACTCTTAGCGAGGTTTATGGTCCGCCGCTCTACGGCATTAAGACGGGCCTCAACGAGGCGTTCATAGTGAGCAGCGAGCAACGCGACGCTCTAGTGAATCGCGACCCGCGCTCGGTTGAATTGCTTGTTCCATTTCTGCGCGGCGAGAATATCAAACGTTGGCGCGTCGAGAGTGAAGGTTTGTTCCTCATAAACATTCCGAGGGGTAAGGTGCGAATTGACGATTATCCGGCCATTCGCGACCATCTCTTGGCGTTCAAACCAGCGCTTGAGGCGCGCGCGACGAAGCAAGAGTGGTTTGAGTTACAGCAATCGCAGCTCGCGTTTCAGGATGAAATGAAAAAAGATAAGGTTATATGGCCACAAATAATTTGTAGGGGGGAGTTTTGTCTCGACACGGAAAAGTTCTTTCCAATTAATAAAGCGTATTTCTTTCAATCCAGCGACCACGCTTTAGTGGGCTATCTGAACGCTAAACTAATATGGTTTTATTTCGCTTCCTTTAGTGTTCTTAAAAGTGGAGGCTTTAGAGAAGCGACGGCGCAACATATTTCGCTCCTCCCCGATCCCGAATTTGAGTCGTCTCCCTTACTACATGCTCAATTGAAGGTCCGCTCCGAAACGTGTGCGTTGGCGGCGGGGAAACGGGAACAAACGCGCAAAGATGTGATACGCCGGTTTCAGGACCTTTGCCCGCGGCAATGCACGCTCAAAACAACCGAAAAGCTCCGGCAGTGGTGGACTCTCGACTTCAAAGCATTTCAGGCGGAAATCAAAAAGGCTTTCAAGGCAAATATTCCCCTCGCGCAGCGCAACGAATGGGACACATTCTTGCGCGAAGAAGGCGACAAGGTGCGCCATCTGACAGCCGAAATCGAAAAGGCTGAGCGCGAGATCGACCGTCTCGTTTATGAACTGTTCAACCTCGCGCCAGAGGAAATCGCCTTGCTCGAATCCGCGCTCGCGGGGCAATATTAAGCTAGCCGCTACAGGCGACGCGTCACCAGCCCAAAACATCTGTGGAAAATCCCAGAAATTCGCCGAAACCCGTTGCGCTTCGTTAGGATAACGGCCGCGAAAGCGCGATTCGTGGTCCCGTATTTTGGGCGAGCGTAAAGGCTGGCAGTTGCGCGATTTTGGTGCGCTGGCGAGGTATCGCAATGTCTAGTTTCGGATGTGGGCCGGGAAAGCCTGACTTCAACGATATTTCGAAAGAATACAAGGCTTCTCCAACAATCAAAAACTATGTCCGATTGCGTCGTCAGCATCCGGACGGGGAATTGGAGATAGCGACAACCGGTGGAATAGACTTTCTCTTTCATGCGGAGCAGGAACTTCTTTCATATGGCATAAGCCAAAGAACTATTACAGGAATACTCGACGCCGACGTCGTTTCTCAAGCCAAACTGTCGCTACAATTGCTAGAATTATTGATTGAAAGGCAGGAAAAATACAAATATGGAGCGACGCACGCTGTCAGCCGCAAGGAAGCTATTAGCGATACGCTTGTCAACTATTTGATCGCATGCTCGCTCGACGCCTTAAGTTGGAATGACGAGATGGAAATATAACGCGAATTAATTGTTTTGATTAAGCATCAACTGGGTTCGATCTCTTCGACTTACGAATTTGATCTAGATAAGCGTGAGAAAAGACAACAAGCACGATGGATCGCGGCGCAGATTGCAGCGAAGGGCAAGTCGCCGACATATCGACAGATTGGTCGCGCCATGGGTGTTCAGGCAAGCACGGTAATGCGATGGTTCGCTGGTGAAGCTTGTATTTCTGACGCAAAAACGCTCGCCGAAGATATTTTGAAGTTGCAGTTAGTAGAGGAAATAAGGTCAATGAGACCGAACAAAGAATAGGATTCCTTTGGCTGGCTCGTAAAAGCGCCGTTCCGAAACGTTTTCGTGATTGCGATGGACGAAGAAGCACACGCAAAGCAATTTCGGCAATGGACGCGATTGCACGATCGCTTCAACGATGACCCATCGATTGAGAATTACGTCGCCTTGAGGCGCTTCCAAGCGCGTGTGGATACGGATATTTACAGGTTCGCCGGAGTTGACCCATTCCAAGCGCTTGGCAAGGATTTGGAGCAAGCCGGATTGGATCGTGCGCTCGTTTGCGGCGCGCTGGCCGGCGATGACCGGGATATTGACGAGCTTTGCCTTCAACTGATGGAACGTTTAATCGAACGCAAGCGATTGGAAGCGCAAGGGGAAACGCATCTACAAGCGCGCGGTTCTGGTATTTCCGATGCTCTTATCGGTCACTTAATTATCGCCATTATGGAAGTCCTACAGCATGACGGCTTGGAGCCAAGGCCATCATTCGTCTTGCTGGTTCGGGAACAACTCGGCGGGGCGAAGACCGAAATTTACAAGAGCCACACAAAATGGGTGGACCGAAATCGCGCAGTGTTTTTGGGAATACAAATGAGGCGACGCGGGGTGCAACCGACGGTTCGCAAAATCGCGGAAATAATGGGGGTTCAGCCGAGCACGGTGAGCCGCTGGTTCCCCAATGGCGATTTTCTCGAACAGGTAGAGAATTTTGAAAAGTCATTCGTGGTCTTCCGAAGCGACGATGGGAAAGAGCGATAGCCGCCGCTGTTGCACGCAATTTCTCGTGCGCAACAGGCATTGGTCGGCGAAATTGCCTCCATGAGCCGGGGTTTTCCGGCGTTTGGAGAACCATCTATGACGATTTCGCCTGTTTACTTGCGTCGTGACAAGGCGGCGCAGCACGTCCGCGACACATGGGGCCTGCCCTGCTCCACGAAATGGTTGGCCAAGCTCGCTGTTGTCGGCGGCGGCCCGATCTTCCGCAAGGCTGGACGCACGCCGATCTATTCCCCGACGGATTTGGACACGTGGGCGCAGTCGCGCATCGGCGCGCCTCAGAAGTCGACCTCGGAACGGAAGGCCTCTTGAGCGATGGCCTTCTCTCATGCGCCGGGGGAAACGCTATGACTTGGACTCCCCAACACCAAGCCGATTATGAGGCCCTTATGAAGTGCAAGGCGGCGGACAAGACTTCGCCCGTGCCGGCGCCGTTCAGGACCGCAATCCGCGTCGATGAACCGTGTCCCTCACACGCGCCGCGCGTCCAACTGATCAATGGCGCAAGCATCCGCCCGGAGCCGATCGATTGGCTCTGGCAGGGGTGGCTGGCGCGCAGGAAAATGCACCTCATTGGGGGCCAACCCGGAACCGGGAAAACGACCATCGCTCTGGCATTGGCCGCTGTGGCGACCCGCGCCGGTAAATGGCCGGATGGCGGGCGCTGCGAGAGTGCCGGCAACGTCGTCATTTGGTCCGGAGAAGACGATCCCGACGATACGCTGGCGCCGCGCCTAATCGCCGCCGGCGCCGAGATGCGACGAACATTCTTTGTCGGCGGCGTTGATGAAAGCGGGCGCGCTCGCGACTTTGACCCTGCCAAGGACATAGGGCCGCTTCGGGAAGCGATCGTAAAGGCGGGCGGCGCGGCAATCGTCATCGTCGATCCGATCGTTTCTGCCGTCGCTGGCGACTCGCACAAGAACGCCGAGACGCGGCGGGCGCTTCAACCTTTGGTCGACCTCTGCCGCTCAATCGACGCCGCGTTGATCGGCGTCACCCATTTCACGAAAGGAACGTCTGGGCGGGAGCCGATCGAAAGAATAACTGGCTCGCTCGCCTTCGGCGCGCTCGCTCGCATCGTCATGGTTGCGGCGAAACAGTCGCAGCCAGAAGAGGAAAGCCTGGGCGCTTCCTCGCGTCTATTCGCTCGCGCGAAATCCAACATCGGGCCGGACGGCGACGGGTTTTCATACGAGCTTGTCGACTGCGAATTGCAGGACTTTCCCGGCCTCCATGCTTCGCGAGTGGCGTGGGGCGGTTTCCTGCCCGGGACGGCGCGGGAGCTTCTCGCGGAAGCCGAGACAATCGAGCCTCCCGGCAACGGGGGCTTGCGGGAAGCCGAAGCCTTTTTGCGAGACCTGCTCTCAAGAGGTCCTGTCGCAACGAACGAAATCAAGAGCGCGGCGAGTGGCAACGCCATCGCTTGGCGAACGATCGAGCGGGCGAAGCATTCGCTCGGCGTCCAGTCCAGCCGCGTCGGTGGCGTAGCCGGCGCCGGAAAGTGGGAATGGGGACTGAACCCGCCCGCAACATCGCCAAACCGGAACCTTGGCGGTCTTAGCGATGATGGCGGTCTTAGCGACTCCGACGTACAGGAAGTGGAGCTATGACGGCGGCGACCCTTCTGCAAAAAGCAGCGCGCGATGGCGTCCGCGTCTATCTGGAAAACGAAGGGAAAGTAAAGGCTTGCGGGCCGCGCGATGCGCTTGCGCGTTGGACCCCATCGTTGCGTGAGCACAAGAGAGAATTGGTGGAAGAACTGTCCAAGCCGCTAAGGCCGCTAACACCGCCAAAAAATACGGTTGGCGATGTTACCAGCGGCCAATCGGCTTGCGCATCGGCGCCTCCCACAAGCTCGAATCCGCGCCCGCGCCTCGGCGGTCCAACCGATCGCTTCTGCGTCGAGTGCGGCGAGCTTGCCACGATCGCCTATCCAACCCCGCGCGGGTGCGAAACCTGGATTTGCATCCCCTGCCTACCTCACAGGGGAGAGGCATGACGACGGCTAAGGAATCGGGAAACCGCCGCGTGAATGTTTCGACGCCGCAGCTGCGCGCCGCGCGCGCCTTCCTTGGCTGGACGGCTGGCGAGATGGAGCGTCGCAGCAAAGTTCATCGTCACACCGTGCGGAAAATCGAGCGCGGGTTGATCGACAAGCCGCAACGCGGAACGCTGGCGCGCATCATTGGGGCGCTGGAAAGAGCCGGCGTCGAATTTCTCGAAGACGGCGGGGTACGTCTCAAGCCGTAGTCATTTTTTATAATGCCGGAAAACTCCAAATTGGAGTTTTGAGACCAGTACGCGCGCGCGCGCGAGGGAAATTTTGGGAATGGTCAACACGCCGAATCGAAAGGAAACGAATGGCTCGCCCTCGCGAACGTGTCCGCCTCGAAGATGGGCTGAACCTCGATTTGAACCGGCTCATTCAACATAGGCTCGTCAGGCCCGGCATGGCTTGGGGATCGACGATCATTTGGAGCCTGCGCCATTCCGGCCGGCAAACTGCGGTGGGGCGCGTCTCTGCGGATATGACGGACGAGCAGCACGGATGGCTTCGGTTGCAACTCGGCGAATTGGATCAACGAATAAACTTGGTCGCACATGAGCGCCATTTTGGCGGGCGCCAGTGGTATTTCGTTTGCCCCGCGACGGGTCGACGCGCCAGCGTGATTTGGAGGCCTCCCGGCGCTCGGCAATTCGCTAGTCGGCAGGCGTGGGGAGGACGCGTGGCCTACGGCTCGCAATTCGAGACGTGGCACGATCGCGCGCTGTCGGGAACGCAAGAGATTCGCTACCGCCTCGCCGGCAAAGACTACATATCGGTTTTAGATGGGATGCCGCCTCCCAAACCAAAAGGAATGCACTGGAAGACCTATCAGCAAAAAATCAAACGCTGCGAAGCCTATGAGGGCTTGTGCTTTCAGCACCTTGAGCAGTTTCTGTTGAGCTTCAAGCGATAAATTTTGCAACAGATTTCGATTGGCGCGGTCACGTTGATGGGCTCCCGAGGCCCTCGGCGGCTCTCAGGATGACCGGTGCGCACCGACCAGAGGCCCTATTTGTGGCCACGCGCAAGGTCGACTTGGTGCCAGAGCAGACAGAACTCTCCGTCGATAGACATTCGAAAAGCGAAGCCTAACCAGAGATAACTTAGTTGTTTTTCCCGAAGGTCGGTTTTATTTGAGAGCTAAACTGACCCTTTTTCGGTAAAGGACATTCGCAGGTTTCATGCACAAATAGCTGACAGATTTTCATGCCCGGGGAAATGACGAGTGGAACTTCACCTAAGTTCGCAACTTCCAACGTGAGACACCCGTTGAAGTGTGGATGAACGCCCGGAGCTGTCTCAATTACAAGTCCCCGCCGACCGATATTTGATTTTCCCGTGACATATGCGGCTCTATTTGATGGGAGACGGATCCACTCGAGCGTAATTGCTAACACAAAGCGCCCAGGGTGAAGAACAAATTGACCATCAAAATCTGTAAAGTATTCTTTTGCAGATACCTCTTTATTTGATTTCTCCGAAAAGTCATAATGGGTATTGCGGGATTGATGAGGAAGAGAGAACCACCGACCCAAGTGAAGGTCGATTGAAGCTCCTTCGACTCCGTCATAGTCTGGCGCAGGTATAATTGAAATAAACGCCGCCTCACCTGCATTGCCTTTCCTAAGTTCTTGAACGAGTTGCGGCGATCCAATCATTTCGTGCTCCATCCATTGCGTTGACGGTAGCGATATTCATAAATCTCAAGAGACTTGAGACAGAGATTATTCATCGATGAATGAATATTTGTTCGGCCGACAGCACTCGTCTCCTGATCCAAGCGTTCAAAGTATACTTTCCATATCGCGTTCAATATCTCGACCGCTGAGCGCGGCTGATCGGGAGGAATGCCAGCTCGGAGATTCATCATCATCGTGTCGGCGTTATCACCCCCTTCTAATTCGGCCCGCGCTTCGTTCGCATAGCGACGAGCCTGCTCCAATAAGCCTGGTTCCAGTTTTTCACTAACTTCGTCCGCCAGCTTAACAATTGCCGATCGCGATGGGATACCATCCGCAAGTTCGAAATATTCAGGATTAAGCACTCCCTTTCGGAGAGATTTTGGATCTGATAGCGCGGCTCTTTTTAGGTAAGCGGCCCGACGACCAAGAGCGGGATACCTCGGCTCCCGACGACCAAATCCTGGCGACAAAAATGCATCGAAAGCATAGAGATAACTTTCACCGAATAAGAGTGATCCGAAAAAATCACAAAATATCTCCTCGGACTGTGAGCTCACCAACTTTAGGCATTCACTCTCAATTAAATCAGTTTCTTGTTGAACAAATAGATTTTCATGTAAATTAAAGTCTGTCCGAAACCTATCCGAATTCTGATCGATATAATCATGGAAATGCATTTCAGCCGTAGTGCTAAGCGGACCATCAAGTTGCTTAATACGCCAAACCGCATGTCCAAGTTCATGAGCAGCCAAAGGCAATAACAATGAGTTTCGGGATGCGAAAGCAGGAATTCCTATTATGACAAAAGATGCAAGTGCATCTGGCGGGCTAGGAATGTAAAAAGGTATAGCATCCCATTCAGAGGAGATGATCAAGCGGTCTTGTTGATCAATAACATTGGCCGCCATCTGATTGAAAGCAAAATATGCCTCAAATGCATTCCGCAAATTTGTTGATCTCAGCAAAACTCCAAGAGCATTCGAGTAACTAAATAGCTTCTGGTTTATAGTTACCCCATGCTGAAATAGATATTTAGCAGATGATAACTTTGATAGCTCGTCGATCGTTTTCTCTAGCTTATCGATTTCATTTTCAATCGACCTTAACGCAACGCTAGTACTATTGTTCAAAAATTCTGCACTCTCGACTTTCCGGAGTTGGTCGCGGAACTTGTTCAGGCGATCGCGAGCGATCCATTCAAGATGACGCATGCATCGCTCGCGCGCTATATGACATGTTATAGGTCTTGGCGTTTTCCTCCAGGAAAGCGCGATTCAAAGCTAAGCAGAAATCGGCAACTTTTTGTTTGTCCTCTTTCTTCCAATTATCAATTTCGACTTCAGCGCTGCACAGAAGCTCGGCTATTTTTGTTAGCAGCACATTAGGCTTCAAATCCGCATTTCTTTGGCCATATGTGTTTGACCATGCCGCCTTATAAAGAGGCAGGTTTCTTGCATCATGAAGTAGCTTATACTCACTCTCGGGTAAAATCGGTTCTTTAAGGAGCTTGGCAAATTTTTGAAAGCTCTCAAGGCTGGAGGATAATCCTTCGATCTTTAGCTGCACGTCGACAGCTGCTGCGAAGGCAGCGTCTGCAAGACCTTCATATGAAGTCATCGGAATTACTCCCCATCCTCGTCAGACACGAATCGCGGACCATTATCGCATCCCAGACATTTAAACGCCCTTAATATGTTCTCTGTATGTTCTCATTTATCAGGTTTTCAAAAATCTATCCCCGAAAAGCAGGCGAGCCAAGGGCGCCGAAGCTGACTCGCCTGCAGGTCGCCACATTCAATAAGCCGTAGTCAAAACTTCCACTCAGGGTCCAGCCAGTGTGAAAACTCGGAACCGGTGTTGTCGTCATCCACATTTCGGGGCCTGAAGCTTTTCAGTCCGCGAAAAATCGCAGAAATTTGATTTCTTAAGCCTCGTATCGATGAGCGCGTCGCGTTTTCACACGGCCTCGGTCATCTTCGCCCATCCGGCCCTACTCAGAGTGAGTCCGCTCACCCTCGAAAAGCGTCCGCGACACTTATCATCGCAAACCGATTTTTCGCGAATTTCGCCGTATCCCCACCGCTCTACGCCCGCGCCAGTTCGGCGACACGTCGACGCACAGTGAACCGCACGCGGCGCATACGAAGCGCCGCGCCCCGCAATGGCGGGAGCCGGCGTCTTTGGCGCGAACCCGATCGCGGCAAAGGCATTGAGCATCGACCGCAGACAAACTGGATTGCAGCACTTCACCCATGCGCCAGCGACGCCTTGGGATTGCAAGTCGGCGATTGTGGGAGGGGCGACTTTTCCCCGACGCGAAACTTGGCGCGGCGCCGACATGGTGCCGATATAGTTGGATTCAGCACACTGAATTTGCAACTTTGGCCGCTTAACTATTTGATTTTATTGGTGGAGCCAGACGGAATCGAACCGACGACCTCTTCAATGCCATTGAAGCGCTCTCCCAACTGAGCTATGGCCCCACTTTAGGCATTGCCGACTTTTTGGGACAAGTTCGGCCCCCGACGGCGCTGCCTGTCGGGATGGCCGCTGTATAGTGGAGCCGTTCGCCGCCCGCAAGTGCGTTGCGCGTTTTTTGTGTCGCGGTCCCAATGCCTCGCGCGCGCCGAAGCGCCGCACTGGCGCGCGGTCGCATAAGAATGTTAATGAACCCGATCATTCTCTGGGCGCCCCGTTTAAATGGCGCCCACTATCTCTGGCCTGACGGCGCCAATGCGCGCCGATATCCCAAGGGCGATGGACTAAGTGACAAAACACAGAAGCCTCTCGGACTATGCCGCGCGCAGGTTCCGCTTTGCGGGCAATGCCTTGCTCGAATTCTCCGATCCATTCTTCGCGCAGATCGACAAGCTCAAGAACGAGCTGGAGACATCGGGCAAGCACTTCGTCAGCTTCGCCAATTACGATTATCTTGGCCTCGCGAATCATCCCCGCATCATTGGGGAGGCCAAGCGCGAACTGGATGATCTCGGCGTCGGCGCGCTGGCCTCGCGGCTGGTTGGCGGCGAGCGCACAACGCACAAGGCTTTCGAGGCCGAGATAGCGAAGTTCCTGGGCCTCGAGAGCGCCCTGACCCTCGTCTCGGGCTATCTCGCCAACGTCACCACCATCGCCTGGCTGATGGGCAAGCGCGACGCGATCTTCATCGACGAGCTCGCGCATAACAGCATCGTCGCCGGCGCCGACGGCTCGGACGCGGAAGTCATCAAATTCCGACACAATGACTACGACCATCTCGAACATCTGCTGCACAAGCGGCGCGAGGACTTCCGTCATGTCCTCGTCGTGGTCGAGGGAATCTACAGCATGGACGGCGACACTGCCGACCTGCCGCGCCTGCTGGAGATCAAGGACAAGCATCAGATCTGGCTGATGCTCGACGAAGCCCATTCGCTCGGGGTTCTGGGCAAGACCGGACGCGGGCTGCCGGAGCATCAGGGCGTCGATCCGGCCCGACTCGATCTCGTCGTCGGCACCATGTCGAAGACGCTCGCCTCCTGCGGCGGCTATGTCTGCGGGCGAAAACCGGTGATCGACTGGTTCCGCTACACGCTGCCGGGCTTTGTCTACAGCGTCGGACTGTCTCCCGTGATTCTGACCGCGGCGAGGACCGCGCTCAAGCTCATGCAGGAAGAAACCTGGCGCATCGGCAAGCTTGCGAAGAACGCGGAGTATTTTCGCGACACCGCGCATGCGGCGGGGCTCTCCACCGGCCCGGCGATCGGACGCGGCGTCGTGCCGATCCTGTTTCAGGACAGCGTCGAGACCATGTGGGCCTCGCAACATCTTCTTGAGCAGGGCTACTACGTCCCGCCGATCGTGCAGATCGGCGTGCCGAAGGATCAGCCGAGATTGCGCTTCTTCATCTCCGCCAATCACACCGAAGCGGAGATTCGCGGCGTGATCGACGCATTGAGGAACATGCCGCCCGTGTCCGAGGAAGCGCACAAGATCGTCGCGGCGGCGATGGCGGGAGCTTGACGCTTGCGCGCGCTAGATCCGCGCGGGCTGGCCTTGTCAAATCAATTGTCCTGCGCGCAATGATGCGACTTGAATAGCACACCGCGTCATTATGACGCTTTTGTCGGCAAGCGAACACCATTAGGGCTTTCAACATGGCGCAGATCGACGTGGCCCCGGCCAAAGGCCTCTCGGGATTTCTTACCTACAACAAGCTTCCCCGTCTTTTGTACGCGGGCGCGAAGGGCTTCGCTCCGCCGCTTGACGTCGAACGCTGGACCCTGCACGGCCATTTTCTAAATCCGCATTTCAAGCTCGTCGAGGCGCAGGAGTTTCTGGCGAAGCGGGACGGGCAGTGGGTTGGGCGCATTTTCGCGCAGGTCTACAAGCCTGAGGTTACGCCCGTGGGCGCGTCGCGCTACCAGTTCGGCTCGCTCGACGCGGTGGACGACATCGAGGTCGTGCGCGCATTGACGCTCGCGGCCGAAGGATGGCTCAAGGCGCGCGGCGCCGATCGAATCAACGGCCCCTTCTCTCCGACCATCAACGGCGAATGCGGGATGCTCATCCAGGGCTTTGAATCGACGCCGATGTTCCTCACGCCCTGGCATCCGCCTTACCTGAGCCGTCACATAGAGGCGCTCGGCTATGAAAAGGCGAAAGATCTCGTCTCTTACATGATCGACCTCACCCCCGAGGAGCTGAACAAGCCTTCGCGGATCCTGGACCGCGCCGAATGGAAAGACCGGCTGAAAATCCGGGAGCTCGACTTCAAGCGCCTAAAGCAAGGCGAGACGCAGCTGATGTCGGACCTGTTCAACGACGGCTGGCGCGACAATTGGGGATTCGTTCCCTTCACCAAGGCGGAATTCGATTCGATCGCCGACGCGCTCGCCTTCGCCACGCCCCCTGAATACACCATGGTCGTCGAACTCGACGGAGAGCCAAAATCCTTCGCCGTCGCGCTGCCGAATCTGTTTGAAATCATCGACGATCTCGACGGCCGCCTCCTGCCCTTCGGCCTTGCGCGCCTCATCCCGCGCTTTCGCAAGCACCAATACAAGACGGGCAGAGTCCTGCTGCTCGGCACGCGCAAGGAGCTGCAGAACAGCGCCACGGGCGGCGCCATTCTTCTTGGGATCGTCGACGAGATGCGTCGCCGCGGCTCCAAAAGAAATCTGGAGCACATCGAGGCGGGCTGGGTTCTTGAGGACAATGCGGCCATGCGCCGCCCGATTGAAATGTTCGGCGGCAAAATCGACAAAATTCACCGCATATATGAGAAGCGCCTGTAAGCGGGCCCGACACTAAAAGGACGCAGACAAATGACGATTTCGGTCACCAGCACTGGCGCGGACCGCTCGCATGTCGAACGGCGCAAGGCGATCCTGGAGAAATATCCGCAGGTGCGCGACCTCTTCGGCCGCGACGAGACGACCTTCAAGATCACCGTCGCGATCTTCGCCGGCCAGTTGGTCATCGCGGCCATTCTCGGATGGCTGGGGCTTTCCTATTGGCCGCTGACGCTGCTGCTGGCGATCTGCGTCGGCGCCTTCGCCAATCACGCCAATTTCGTCATCATCCACGATTCGATCCACAATTGCGTGTTCGAGAGCAATCTGCTGAACAAGCTGAACGCCATTCTCGCGGATCTTTCAAACGGCTTTCCGACCGCGATGGGCTTCCGCTGCTACCACATCAAGCATCACTCGCATCTCTCCGCCTATGACTATGACGCCGACGTGCCGAGCCACTGGGAGGTGGAATGGGTCGGAAACAGCGCATGGCGCAAGGCGGTATGGCTGTTCTTCTTTCCGGCGATTCAGCTGGCGCGCCTGTCGCGGCTGAAGGGCTCGGTGCCGATCATGGGCAAATGGACCTATATCAACATCGCCATCATCGTCGTCTTCGATCTCTTCGTGCTCTGGGCCTTTGGCCCCAACGCCCTGCTCTATCTGTTCCTGTCCTTCTGGTTTTCCGTCGGCGGCCTGCATCCCTTGAGCGCGCGCTGGCTGCAGGAGCATTTCGCCTTCGCCCCCGATCAAGGCACTTTCGACTATTACGGCCCGCTCAACACGCTCGCCCTCAACATCGGCTATCACAACGAGCATCACGATTTTCACGAGATTCCCTGGAATCGCCTGCCGCAGCTCAAGGCGATGGCGCCGGAATTCTACGACAATCTAGGCTGTCACCGCTCCTGGGTGGCGCTGCTCGTCACCTTCATCTTCGACCCGAGATATTCGCTGAACACACGTTCGGAGAATGTCGAACACGCGGCTCACGCGACGGACGCCGTCGCCGTGCCGGCGGAGTAAGTCCATGACCTATGAAGCAAACAACACGGACGCCCAGACGGCGGATACTCTGAGCGCCTCGCCGCGCCTTTTCGAGAGCGACCTGCTCGACAAGCTCTCGCGCGTGCATCATCTGACGCCGGTGATCATCTATTTGCCGATCATCAGCGGGCTGCTGGTTTATGCGATGACGGTGCAGGATTTCGGAGCCGTCTTCTTCGGCGTCCTGATTGGCTATCTCGCCTGGACGCTGACCGAATATTTCGGCCATCGCTTCCTGTTCCACACGGTGTTTCCGCTGCCCCTGGGACTCGGGCCGCGCTTCCAGTTCCTCATCCACGGCGTACATCACATCTACCCCAGCGATCCGCTGCGCCTCGTGATGCCGCCGCTGCTCTCCGCGCCGATCATGCTGATCGCGCTGGCGATCATCCGCCCGCTGTTTGGCGCGGCATTCTGCTGGCCGGTGCTGGCGGGTTTCATCGCCGGCTATGTGGTCTATGACTGTGTGCATTTCTGGACGCATCACGGCCAGCCGAAATCCGAACTTGGGCGCCTCGTGCGCCGCCTGCACATGCTGCATCACTTCCGCGACGCGACCAAGGGCTTTGGCGTGCATGCGATCTGGTGGGATTATGCGTTCGGCACGGCCTATCAGAAGGGCGACACGCC
>Ga0182030_10007582_pt1 | contig 22610 bp, 22 predicted proteins | sample 812S3MmetaG_FD_121299 | JGI IMG/M metagenome (GOLD analysis project Ga0182030, IMG submission 121299) | Permafrost microbial communities from Stordalen Mire, Sweden - 812S3M metaG (Illumina Assembly) | ecosystem: Environmental > Terrestrial > Soil > Wetlands > Permafrost | place: Sweden...
TCTTCACCTCTTCGTAGTCAAACTCAAAAGACTTACTCGTTTTTTTCATATACTGTGTTTTTAAAGTTCCACTTATTTGTGGACTTTGACACAGTTTAATTTACAGCCTCCAGCTCCAGACTGATGAGAATAATCATCGCAGTCGCACTGCAATACTTGGTATTGGTGCGATGTTCGAAGGCATCCTCCGTAAAGAGCGCATCCGCGCCAATGGCGCTTTCAGGAACACAGCCATGTACAGTATTACAGATGATGAGTGGGCGGAGGTGAAGAAAAAACTGGCCTCCTCAATACAATTTAAAAACTATGCTGTTTGATGTTTTTGCTTTACGGTGAAAATTTTCGCCATGAGCTTATTGTCGCTCTGCCGGTATAAAGATGTTGCCATTTGAAGCTGGTTGCCTTCCAGCATCTCAATGCTGTTAAGCTTCACAATAATCTGGTCATCTGCATTGCAATTAGCAAAATAAAAGGTGTCGCGATAGATGGTGTGATACGCCTTGTTGTAGTCAGTCATTTCCATTGTATTTCTGAAAAATTCAGAACAGCATTCATCAGAAATAAGCGGATAGCTTGCAAAATATAATAAGCCTACTCCGTTAATTTCAAAATGGGGATTAATACTATGACAGATAGACTCAAGCACGTTATCTGTTATCTTAAAATTATATTCGCCCGTTTGTATTTCATTGATCAGACCTTTTTTTATTAATCTGTGCTCTGTATAAAAATCAGGCGCGATCTCAAGCTCTTCTATATTGTTGATTTTTTCTTCTGGTGCGCTTTTTGCAATCTGTGAGTTATCATTTGTTTTCCGGCATGAAAAACTGGTCATCAAATTAGCCTTAATGAATTTGTCATTGCAAGCCCCGTTTACAGAGCTGTAGTAGGCGTAATTTCCAAATCTTTTTATTGCTGCGCCAAGGGATATAATGTCATGTTCTTTAAATGCATTGAGCGGGCTTAGAGAATAATTAATACGCACAAAAGCAGCATACAGGCGGTTGCCAAGATTATCGGTAAATCCGGAAGACTTTTGTTCCAACCCGCGGCTAAGCAATTCCCAATGCAGGTCCCCCATTTCTTTCAGCAGCCAGTTTTCTGACAAAGCTGAATTGGCCATTTGCGGCATCTTTATTTCCTGGCTGCGGTTTGCGGATACTTTTGCATTGCCAACTACTGAATAATGCGGATTATTTTTTACTTTATAACAATACTCCAGTGCTTCAGACAGAGAGTTGAACTGATCCCATTCTTTGTCGGCTATCTCAAGCCCGAAATAACGCTCAATGGTATCCCTTAGCACTATAGAATCAAGACTGTGGATGCCTGAGTCAGAGAAAGGGACATTCAAATCTTCAGCCGTTAATCCAGGCATTGCTTCTTTCAATATTTCTAAACTGATTGTTTCCATATTGGGTTTCGTATTTTTATATCGAGAAGTGATAATGATGGGTTATGCTAAAAGATTATTGAAACCACGGTCTATTGCATAGGCACATAAATTGGCAAATTGATCCTCCACGCTGGGCGGTACAATATCCTTCATCAACTCCGCTAATTCATTTGTATTGAACTGACTGTCTGAACCCGGTGTTAATAGGTAATTATTTAGTTGTGCACCCACGGTACGGTAGTACAGTTTTTCAAGCGGGTTTTGGTTTTCTGGCATCTCTTCCATGAATTCGTAGTCTTTCCAACCAATAAGCTTCAGCATTTGGGGAATGGTGTAAGTGTTGCGTACCCCCTTTTTGCTCACTACGTTTAGCTCTTTTATGTTAGTATCCAGGGCTCTTACAATAGCCTTTGCCGCATAGTCAACTGGTATAAGGTTAAGGTCTGACGATGAGTTCATCAATATGCGCACGTGCTGGCCGCTGCAGGCTTGCTTAGCACGATAGAAAAATGCGCCAAACATATAGAATACAAGAAATCTCGGGATCACATGATGTGGATAGTCAACCAACCTGCCACAAATAATACTTGGCCGGAATATCTGGTGCGGCAGGTCGTAAGCATCGCATATCTGGATGACCTCTTGTTCGGTTTGCACTTTATACTGTTCATAATAATTACGAAAATCGTCTTCATTTCTGCCGGTATTGTGCTCGTATATCTGCCCTTCTTTACTGCTTAGAGAAAAGGCAGTACTTACATAGCTGACTTTCACAAGTGACGTATGGAGTGTATGAATAAGATTAAGAGTCCCAAGATAGTTGCTATGCTTTATTTCATCAAAAGCAGCGGCATTTGTGCCAAGATTAACTGATGCTGCACAATGGATGAGGTGATATTTAATGGTTCCGAGCTTGGAGATCAGATCCGCTTCTTCAATATTTCTAAGATCAAAATCTATGAGCAGTACATTATTTTTACAAATATGGTCAACGTCGATGTTTTTCAGATAATCCGGTATTGCTTCAACATTAAAAAGTTCATCAAAACGCTGGTGGCACGACATATTTTTCCTGGAGCGCAATAACAGCACAATCTTTCCGCAATAAGCATTGTTATGAATGGCGAGCATTAATTCATACAAGATGTGAGAACCAAGAATCCCTGTGGAGCCGGTTAGGATGTAGTTTTTATCTGTGTTTTTCATAAGTTTTAGTTTTTAGTTTTTAGTTTGTTGTTTTCTTTTATCTCTTTGTACTTTCTGATGTAAATGTCATTTGAATAACCGCGGTATTTTTGGAAAGTCGAACAAATGCCCTAAAAAGTAGACGAAGTGAACTTTCAGTAGATAATGCCTTAGATTTGCCCTATACCATGCCGGAATAATGACAAAATACAGGTGCCTGATAGCCGATGACAATATGCTGGAACGGGATGCGTTAGAGATGCACCTGGGCAAAATACCACAGTTGGAGATTGCGGCGGTTTGTGAAAACGGGCTTGAAGCCCTGCAAAGGCTGACTGCGGAGGATATTGACATTGTTTTTTCAGATATTGAAATGCCTGAATTATCAGGTTTTAGCTTGCTGAAAACCCTGAAAAAAGCGCCGGTATTCGTCTTTGTCAGCTCTCATGGTGAGTACGCCATTGAAAGCTATAACCTTGATGTTATTGATTTTATAGTGAAGCCCGTAATGTTTGACCGGGCTTTAAAAGCTGCGAATAAGGCCATAGAATACATAGAATTAAAAAGCGCCGCTACTACCAGCAACACATCAATGGCCGCCGTACAAGAAAACTATTTTTTTATTCGAGAGTCTAACGACCTGGTGAAGATCATGTATGATGATGTGGCTTATGTGGAGAGCATGGGCGACTTTTCTAAGATATTTACGGTGGATGATAAACGGCATATAACGCTTGTAAGCCTGAAAAATCTAGAAATACAGCTACCGCGGGACCACTTTACTCGAATTCATAAACAATATATCATTAACCACCGGCACATTACCGCTATTTCTGCTGATGAAATCAAAATCAGCGGGAAATATACACTTCCTTTAAGTCAGTCGTTCCGGCAGGAACTGTTGGATAAAGTGGTAAATGATAAGATGGTTACCAGGAAACTGTCGAAGTAAAAGCTTGGCTATGCAGGCAATTCTACGGTGAAAGAACTACCCTTGCCAGGCTCGCTTTCCAGTATTATTTTACCATGCATTAACCCCGCAAAACCTTTGCATAGCATTAAGCCAAGGCCGGTACCCTTTTCTTTGTTCGTGCCCGGCGTACTGTCTATTGGTTGGTCGGTAAGGCTGTCGTTAAATTCGTTTACCAATTCTTTGCTGATACCTATGCCGGTATCTTTTACCTGCAGGCATACTTTGTATTGATTTGTTTGCGCTGTTACAGTAATCGCTCCTTTTTTAGGCGTGTATTTTATTGCATTGCTCACTAGGTTTCTTATGAGCAGCAGCGTCATGTTTATATCGGCAAATACAGTTGTGCCCGACGGCACATGATTAACCAGGTCAATTTCTTTATTGGTTGCCTCCTGCATCAGCAGGGCAACCGTTTGGGCAGTAGTCTCAGAAATATCAAATTTCTCAAAAACTGGTTTATAGCCATGCATTTGCGTTCTTGCCCAGTTAAGCAGGTTTTCCATTAGACCCGCTGTATAGCCTAAATTGCCCTTGAGAATCGCCGCATATTTTTGTAATTTTTCAGGAGGAATATTACTGTTTTCCAATAGCTGGGTAAACGAGATCAGGGAATTGACAGGTGTGCGCAAATCATGGCTAATGACGCTGAATATCCGGTCTTTTACATTGTTTAGTTTCTCCAGCTCTTGCTTCTGTATCGTTATCTGGGTGTTGAGGCGGTTTGTTTTTCTTTGGTTCAGATACACTATTATACCTATTGCCAGCAGTAATACCGAACTGACCGCAAGTGATATACTTATTTTGCGATCATAGAGGATCTGCTTTTTCTGTTCATCTATCTGCTTATCTTTTACTTTTGTTTCATACTTTGTTTGCAATTCATTTAGCTGTTTTGTTTTTACCGTGTTGCTGAAAGAGTCTTGCGTGATCATATATTGTTTATGATCTTCAAGTGCTTCTCTGTAATCTCCCTTAATTTCTTTTGCGATTGCGAGATCACCGTAATTTTCGGATAGGTCTTTTAGATTGCCGATGTCTTTATGAATAACAGCAGCACGGCTAAAATATTCGATGGCTGAATCAAGATTGCGCTGTTTTGAAGCACTGATGAACTGATCTGCCTTTAAATGAGCAGTACTGTCTTTTGTTATCGCGAGATAGGTAAGCCCAATGTTTTGAAACTTTTCCGCAGGGCCGGCCTTGTTTCCCATTTGTTCATCTATTTTTTTGGCCTCAAACAAATATTCAAGCGCTTTGGAATATTCCTTTTCACCATCGTATGCATCCCCTATATATCCGAGCACTTTTGAAAGCACATTATTGCTGCCTAACTCCTGGCATATCTTTAATGCCCTGAACTGGCAGTCTAATGCATTCTTATAGTCCTTTTGCTCTTTATATACTAGTCCAATATTAGAGAGATCTATGGCAATACCATTTTTATCATTCAGCGCTTCGCTGATTTTTAAAGCCCTGGTATGGAACTCCATAGCCTTTCCGTGATCACCCAGATCTTCGTAGATGATGCCAATATTGGTAAGGGTCTTACTTATTGATGCCGTATCATGCAAATCATTATATATATTCAAGGCTTTGAAACCGTAATCAAGAGCTGTAGGGTAATCGCTCTGGTCAATGAATATTATGCTCTGCATGCTATAGGTGTAACCAATTCTGTCCTTTTGGCCCATGTCCTGCCAAATTTGCCTGGCTTTATCGCAATACTGCAGTGCCTTCTGGTATTCGGATTTATACCTGTAATTGAGGGCAAGGTCATAATACGATAACCCCTTACCCTCATTCCAGCCTAATTTTTCTGCAAGTGCCAATTCCTGTTGAGCATACGCCAGGCCTTTATCCGGGTCATACGCCCAATATTTGCCCGACAACCTGTCTAAGAGTTTTACTTTATTGGTATCGTTGATAGCATTTGGCAGTTGTTGTAGTAATGAGTCAATATATGCCTTGCCCTGTAATTTGCTGAAGGAAATTATGGGAAGAAAAAGAAATAATATTACCAGTAAACGCCTCATAGAAAGTATCGGGCATAAAAGTAGCTATATAAAAATACTTCCTGGTATGGAAGCATTTTCTAAAAAAATTATTGATTAATACACGTGCTGGCCGCCATTAATGGCATAGTTAGCTCCCGTAATAAAACTGGCTTCTTTGGATGCAAGGAAAGATACTAAATGGGCTATCTCCTCTGTGCCCCCAAGGCGGCCTACCGGTATTTCGGCAACGATCTTGTTTCTTACTTCCTCTGGTACGGCCATTACCATATCGGTGGCAATGTAGCCGGGCGAGATCGTATTCACAGTGATGCCTTTGCGCGCTACTTCCATAGCCAGTGTTTTAGTAAAGCCATGCATACCAGCCTTTGCAGCAGAATAATTAGCTTGCCCGAACTGGCCACGTTGTCCGTTAACAGAGGATATATTGATGATGCGCCCATATTCCCTTTCTATCATCTGGTTAATAACATTACGCGTACAGTTAAACACACTGTAGAGGTTGGTTTTCATTACTGCATCCCAGTTCTCTGGTGTCATCTTCCTGAACTGGCCATCGCGGGTAATCCCGGCATTATTTACCAATACATCAATTGGCCCATATGCCGCCTCCACTTTCTGGATCATATCCTTCACGGAATTATAGTCACTCACATCACATTGATACATGTCGAAATTGTAGCCCAGGCCTTGCATCTTCTCTTTCCATATTGCAGCTTTGCCTTCACTGTTATAGTTCGCGATTACGTGAAAGCCATCCTGGGCTAATCTAATGCACATTGCCGTGCCTAATCCACCGGTGGCGCCGGTTACGAGTGCGATGTATTTTCTGCTGGTATCCATACGTAAGTTTTTAGTTAGTAAATCATCAGACCTTTAAAGTAATACTGATTAATTTAAAAATGCAATGATCTGTAATTTATTTTGCCGTAAGTATTATTATTGGGTTAAGGAAATCGTTTAAACGGTTTATTTCATCTTTGGTGTAATTTTAATGTCCGTTTTCGGCATGATTCTTATGACTGTTTTAAAAAACTAAACCATGCAGAACAAACTGATCGCCAAAACAGAAGTAAATATTGCCGCACCGGTAAGCAAGGTATGGCAGGCGCTGACAGATCCGGCAATGATAAAGCAATACCTTTTTGGTACAGATACCGCTACCGACTGGAAGAAAGGCAGCAGCATCACGTATACCGGTGAATGGAATGGCAAACCCTATACCGATAAAGGAGAAATAATAAATATAGTACCTGAAAAATTACTCCATACCACCTATCTCAGCGGCAATAGCGGCAAGGAAGATAAACCTGAAAATTATGCCAACGTGATATATGAACTGAAGCCTGAAGGCAGCAAAACTACAGTTAGCATAGCGCAGGATAATATTGAGAACGAGGCAGGCTTGGAACACATGAAGCAAAATTGGGGTGTGGTATTGGATGGCATGAAGAAACTATTGGAGAAGTAGGCTGCACGATATAATGATTTTCCTGCTATTCATCTCCTCAATAAACCTTTACTATTTAAAATAGTCCTAATGGTAGCATTTATAAATTGACATATGAACGAGGAAGAGCCAGGAGCCGGAATGTTTTACCTTGTGCTGTTTTGCATAGTATTAATAGCTATACTCATTAAGATCATTGTTTATATTATAAATGTGCATGATTTTAAATATTGAGGTCCCTCCATATCCTCCAAAAAGGAGATCGTATTAATTAAGCTCGAAATCTCATTTCCGATAAGCTGAAAGTATATTTTGTGGATTTTACCCGCATCATAAAAAAAACAAATCAAAACGCTCCGCATTTCTTAATTTTGCACTCCGTTTTGATTTTGTACTATACTTTTTACTTTATACTATATGTTTGATAATTTGAGTGAGCGGCTTGAGGTCGCGTTTAAACAGCTAAAAGGCGAAGGCCGTATCAACGAGATAAACATTGCCGCTACCGTAAAAGAAATACGCCGTGCCCTTGTGGATGCGGATGTGAACTATAAGATAGCTAAAGAATTTACCGACAAGGTGAAGGAAAAAGCCATGGGTGAAAAGGTCCTTACAGCAGTAAGCCCCGGCCAGCTCATGGTGAAAATAGTAAAAGATGAGCTTGCCGAACTGATGGGTGGCAGGGAAGAAGAACTGAGCCTTACAGGTAAGCCTACCGTAATACTTATTGCAGGTTTACAAGGTTCCGGCAAAACAACTTTTTCAGGCAAGCTCGCGAATTTTTTGAAAACAAAGAAAGGACGCCATCCATTGCTGGTAGCGGCAGACGTATATCGTCCGGCCGCTATGGAACAGCTTAGGGTATTGGGTGAGCAGATTAAGGTACCTGTATTTATTGAGTTGGAAAATAAGAGCGCGGTATCTATTGCGGAGAACGCTATTGCCTACGCGAAGCAGAATAATCACAATGTAGTGATCATAGATACTGCCGGACGCTTGGCAGTGGATGAAGTAATGATGCAGGAAGTAGCCAACATAAAGTCGGCTGTGAACCCGCAGGAGATACTCTTTGTTGTAGATTCCATGACCGGCCAGGATGCGGTGAATACTGCCAAAGCATTTAATGACCGCCTCGACTTTACCGGTGTAGTACTTACCAAGCTCGATGGTGATACAAGGGGTGGAGCGGCCATCTCTATCAGGTACACGGTAGATAAGCCTATCAAGTTTGTGAGCATGGGTGAGAAGATGGATGCGCTGGATATTTTCTATCCGGAGCGTATGGCGCAGCGTATCCTGGGCATGGGCGATATTACAACGCTGGTAGAGCGTGCCCAAGCACAGTTTGACGAGGTACAGGCAAAGAAATTAGAGAAGAAAATACGCGCCAATAAATTTGATTTTGAAGATTTTAAGGAGCAGCTCGGCCAGATAAAGAAAATGGGCAACATAAAAGACCTGTTGGCGATGATACCGGGGGTGGGAAAGGCTATAAAGGAGATTGACATTTCAGACGATGCCTTTAAAGGCATTGAGGCAATGATCAACTCCATGACGCCCTATGAGCGCAGCAACCCAGATGTAATAGACGGCAGCCGGCGCAAGCGTATAGCCATGGGCAGCGGCAAAGACATTGGCGAAGTAAATGCCTTCATGAAACAATTTGACCAGATGAAGCAAATGATGAGCCACATGAACAAAATGAAAGGTCCCGGAATGGGCATGCAGGGCATGATGCCGGGGCGAAGGTGAAAAAGAAGGCAGATATATGCATATAAACACAAGGCGCTTGTTCATAAATAGCTGCATTTAGCCCTTTGGAACAGTTAGGTAAACTTTATTTCTACCATAAACCGATGTTGAATATTTATATAGTTTTTTAATTGCATGTCTTGCGAAAAATTTTCCTATCCGTAGCAACACCCAAATTAAAATAGAAAAGCAGACATTTACACTTACAATGACCAACCCATCATGCAAAGTGTAAATAATACTGCCAAACTGCAAATTTTTCATATTGGGGTAGCATGGGTAAACAAGTTTCACTTTGATAAAATGTACGGAAAAGTGGGGGAGCTAAGGTCAATATTAAGCAGTGGATCATTGTTTTCTCCTGAAAGTTAGTTTTTATGTAGGGGCAACTCTTGCGGTTGCCCAGGTCGCGTATATACTCTCGCATAAGCATACCTGAAAAATCTAACTCCCAAAAATCAAAAATGCTGATTAGATTTGACTTCTAGTATTGTGATGGCTAAAAAGAATAAAACAGGGGTATTACCTGCTATAATAAAGCAGGCAACGGTAGATAAAGCAGAAAATATTCCTGCTGTCCTAAAAGTCACTTTTCCATCCTGGGTTAATGATTTTAAAATTCAGGCCTTTGTAATTTGCATATTGGTTTTTGTATTTTACTTTAACACGATCGGCAATGATTATGCGCTCGATGATACAGTGGTGATCGTGAAAAACGAATTTGTCCAGGAAGGTTTTGCCGGCATACCGGATATCCTGACCAAAGATGCTTGCTATAGTTATTATCGCCAGCTCAATACTACTAATCAGCTTTCGGGCGGCCGCTACAGGCCATTGTCCATCGTTACATTTGCCATAGAGCAGCAGTTTTTCGGTGCTATTCCGGAAAGCAAAGTTGATAGTGTAATAGGTTACGGTATGTCCTACGATATGCAGTCACCATACGAAAAACATTTTTTGCAGGGCATGCACATCAGGCACTTCTTTAACGTCGTTTGGTTTGCACTGTCCATGGTTGTTTTGTTGTTCTTCCTGCGTTACATAATATTTAAAAATGATCCTGTTATGGCTTTCATTGCTGCTATATTGTTTACTATTCACCCCCTGCACACGGAGGTCGTAGCGAATATAAAAAGCCGAGACGAAATAATGTCTTTACTTTTCATCTGCCTCACTTTTATTTGTACTTTCAAATACCTGGAAGAAAAAAAGAAGTGGCTGCTGGCGGCAGCACTGTGTAGCTATTTTCTCGCTTTTCTTTCCAAAGAATATGCAATCACGTTGATAGTATTATTACCGTTTTCTTTTTATTTGTTCCTCAATTATTCTTTTCGCAAGAGTGTCATAGCTGTGCTTCCGTTTGTCGCTATTGCAATGTTATATCTCTTTATCCGCTACCAAACACTTGGACCAAGAGGCGAGCTTTCTGATAATGATATTCAGATCAATCCCTATGCCTATGCTTCGGGTGCTGAAAAAATAGCGACCGAAATTGCAACAAGCCTCAATTATCTAAGGCTGCTTATTTTCCCTTATCCGCTATCTTCAGATTACTCTTATCCGCAAATACCTTATAAAGATTTTTCTGATCAGGTTGTTTGGTTGTCCTTGGCAGTGCATCTATTGTTAGTCGGCGGGGTGTTTTATTTTTTAAAAAAGGAGCATGTTTTATCCTTTGGCATTGCCTTCTATTTATTGAACCTGCTGATGGTCAATAACTTCATTTTCGATATTGGTGCTACTATGGGCGACCGTCTTATTTATCATGCCTCTGTTGGCTTTGTAATTGCTGTTGCGTATCTGCTTTATAAAGGAATGGAGAAAGTGAAGCCGGGGAATATGGCTAAGGCATCACTTGCGGGTTTAATGTTGCTATTGATAGTATTAAGCGGGTTTAAAACGATACAGCGAAATAAAGATTGGAAAAACGATGAAACTTTATTTTTTCACGACGTCAATGTTTCTCCGAATAGTTTTCTCGTGAATGCCAATGTAGCCTGTATGCTGGTGAATAAGTCGGACTTTGAAAAGGATGAAAGGAAGAGAAATGAGCAGCTGCATAGAGGGATTATCTTATTTACAAAGGTGCTGGGCATGCAGAAGGATTATGTATTGGCTTATATGAACCGGTCTGTAGCCTACTATAAATTACAACAAGCTGATAGCATGGTTGCCGATCTGGATCAGGTAAGGCGCATTTATCCTATTCATCCGCAGTTGCCGGAGATGTATTATCGTGCCGGTATGTTGTATTATGCAGATAAGCAATATGCAAAGGCCGGTGCCGAATTACAAGCAGCTTTAAAATTGGATCCTCGTTTTACAGATGCACAAAAAGCACTGAATGAGGTTAATGCTGCCGCACAATCTTTGAAATGATTGTCTGTACAGTTGACTATAAAAATATAAACTATTACATTTGGCTAATCGCTTAAACTAATGGCAAAAAAAATAAATAACAGCAATCAAAAACCCATTCCAGCCTCAAAACAGAAACAAGAACCTGTTGATGACACCAAGCCGACTATAGACCTGAAATTACCTGAATGGCTATATACATTTAAGATACAGGCAATAATAGTAGGTGTTCTTGCTTTTGTATTTTACATGAATACCTTCCAGAGCGAGTACGCGCTGGACGATACTATTGTTATTGTAAAGAACGAATACGTATATGAAGGCTTTGCAGGCCTCTACAGTATATTTACTAAAGATGCTTTTGACAGCTACTACAAGCAGTTCAATTCCAGCAACCAGCTTTCAGGCGGTCGTTACAGGCCGCTGTCCATCGCCACTTTTGCTGTAGAGCAGCAGTTTTTGGGCCCAATCCCTCAAAGGAAAGTAGATAGTGTAGTAGCGCACGCTGGCGAGCACGGCCCACAGGAGAAAAAGTTGATGAGTGACATGCATGTGCGGCATGTATTCAACGTGCTGTGGTTCACCCTTTCTATGGTGGTTTTATTGTACTTCCTGCGGTATATAGTTTTTAAAAACAACCCAATAATGGCTTTAATGACGGCTATACTTTTCACCATACACCCAATTCACACAGAGGTGGTAGCCAATGTAAAAAGTCGAGATGAGATTATGTCGTTGATGTTAATTTGTATGACATTCATCTGCGCGTTCAAGTACGAGGAGCATAAAGAGAGGTGGATGCTAGGTCTGGGCATGTTCTGCTATTTTCTCGCGTTCCTTTCCAAAGAATACGCTATTGCCCTGATCATACTCCTGCCATTGTCCTTTTATCTATTTAATAGATACACGTTGACAAAGAGCTTGCTGGCATCGCTTCCTTTCTATGGGGTAATGGTGGTTTATATCATCATAAGGCTGCAAATAGTGGCTCCTATGAGCGAGGACTCCGTCAGCGACATACTGAACAATCCCTATGCGCTTGCCACAAACACCGAAAAACTGGCCACGCAGATTTCCACCACACTAAATTATCTCAGGCTCGTCATTTTCCCGCATCCGCTCTCTGCCGACTATTCTTATAATACCATTCTTTACAAAGATTTCGGTAACCCATTGGTCTGGCTGTCATTGATCGTTCATCTGGGTTTGTTCAGACTTATGTTTTATTATTTCAAAAAACGGAGCGTACTGTGTTTTGCCATCGCCTTTTACTTGTTCAATTTGCTTTTGATCTGCAACGTCATATTTAATATCGGGGGTACTATGGGCGAGCGTCTCATTTATCATTCCTCTTTAGGTTTTTGTATGGTGCTGGCTTATTTTCTTTACAAAGGCATGGAAAAGATAAAGCCCATAAATACGGGCAAAATGGCTATTGGAGGCCTTCTGGTGGTATTAATCGTCGTTTGTGGCTTTACAACTATTCAGCGTAATGCATTGTGGAAAAACGACGAGACTTTATTTTTTCATGATATAAAAGTAGCTCCGAATAGTGTCTTAGTAAATGCGGATGTAGCCTCATCTTACATTAACAAAGCAGACCTTGAAAAAGACACTATAGGCAAATATTTCGACTTGCACGAAGGCATAAAATATTATGACAAGGCCATAGATATTGACCCGGCATTTGTTTCGGGCTACCTTAACCGGGGAATGGCTTATTTTAATTTGAGGTTGCCCGACAGTGCGATGTACAACTTGAAAAAAGTGCAGGAGCTCTATCCCCGGTATCCCAAGCTCGATGAAATGCTGTTCAATGTAGGCGTGAATTTCTATGTAAATAAGCGGTATAATGACGCTATAAATGCCTGGCAAACTGCCCTGAAATCGAACCCTGATAATCCATTGGCAAAAAACGCTTTAAACGTTATGTATAACCAGATGAGAGCGGGAAAATAGTTGTCACAATGCGTGGAATGTGTTGCGAAATTTAGTTATTAACCCGGTATTAGTCAGTGTAGCGTCATCGTGCTATTGAGCTAATAAGCCATTATTATTTTAGCTTTGCATGGCTATGAAAACTTTTGAACAATTACGTATTGTATTTTTCGGAACACCTGATTTTGCCGTCGCGTCGCTGGCTGCTTTGGTTGATGCCGGGGCCAATATAATAGCAGTTGTTACCGCCGTTGATAAGCCAGCCGGGCGCGGAATGCAGTTGCAGGAGTCGGCTGTAAAGCAGTATGCGGTAATCAAAGGCTTGCCTGTGCTGCAGCCGGAGAAAATGAAGGATGATTCTTTTTTAGAAGAGCTTAGGAAACTTCATGCAGACCTGCAGATTGTAGTTGCCTTCCGTATGATGCCCGAGGTGGTATGGAATATGCCACCCATGGGAACCATAAATGTACATGGCTCATTGTTGCCCCGGTACCGTGGCGCGGCGCCTATTAATTGGGCGATTATCAATGGGGAAACCGAAACAGGGGTAACCACATTTAAGTTGAAACACGAAATAGACACTGGTGATATTTTATTGCAGCAAAAAGTACCCATTCTTTCCAGAGATAATGCCGGGACATTGCATGATAAGTTAATGCACGCCGGGGCTGAATTATTGGTTAAGACCGTCAAAGGACTGGCTGTGGGTATTTTAAATGAAGTGCCGCAAAGTAATTCAGCAGGAGGCGTATTAAGGTATGCACCCAAAATATTTAAAGAGCACTTACATATAGATTGGAAAAAGAACTCGGCTGAAATAAACAATTTCATCAGGGGCATGTCGCCTTATCCCACTGCTTATACTGTGCTAGGAGGCAAACAGGTGAAAATTTACCGTGCGCATTACCAACCTGAATACCACACCCTGCAACCCGGTACCTATGATACAGACCGCGACACTTATTTACGGTTTGTAACTGCCGATGGGTGGGTATATATTGATGAGGTACAGCAGGAGGGAAAGAAGCGAATGGATATTATGTCTTTTCTAAAGGGCTTTAGGGGATAACGAATCAATGAAATATTGAATGGCAAGCGCATAACTATCCAGACCAAGGCCACTAATGGAACCCACGCATTTTGATGCTATAAAAGAGGTCTTGCGGTAATCTTCTCTGGCAAGTACGTTGGAAATATGCACCTCCACAACCGGTATGCCTATAGCGCTTACCGCATCGGCAAGGGCAACGCTGGTGTGCGTGTACGCTCCTGCATTCAATATGATCCCTTGCACCTTGCCCATACAACTGTGCAGATAGTTGATCAGTTCACCTTCTACATTGCTTTGATAATAATGCATCTCTATTAGGTGGAATCGCTTGCCGAGCAGAACTAAGTATTGATCAAAAGTCTCATTGCCATAGATATGTGGCTCGCGCAAGCCCAGCAGGTTCAGGTTAGGCCCATTTACAATTGCAAGGTGTAACATGGCTGCAAGATAATAAAACCGCAACCTCTAAACATTGTTCCAATATTAGGAGCTATAAAAACAGCACTTTTTGCTTAATTTGAAGCACACAATGAGCTTATTATGCGGTGGTTGTACTAAAATATAAAAAAAGCTGTAAATTAACGCGACGGTATAATATAGAGGATTGATTCTTCAGGCATTAAAACTATCTGTATGGAATTTAAACTGGTAAAAAAATTTATCCTGAAGAAACTCAAGAAAGAGTTGCCAAAAAACCTTACTTATCATGGTGTTGAGCACATTAAAGATGTTTACAGGTCAGCAAAAACGCTGGCTAGGATGGAAAAAATAAAAGGGGATGATCTCACTTTGCTGCTTACTGCGGTCTTGTTCCACGATTCGGGCTTTTTGTGGCAACAGTATGAGCATGAGCGGGTTTCATGTGAGATAGCTCGGGAATATTTACCTGCGTACGATTATATACCAGAGCAGATCGATAAGATATGCGGCATGATTATGGCTACCAGAATACCCCAGGAGCCACACAATAAACTGGAAGAGATAATTTGTGATGCCGACCTTGATTATCTTGGCCGGGACGATTTTTTTAAGATTGGCAATGGGCTTTATGAGGAATTGTGCATGTATGGTATCATCACAAACGAAAATGAATGGAATAAGTTGCAGGTTCGCTTTTTAGAAAAACATCGCTATTTCACGAAGTCTGCTAAGAAACTACGAAAAGACAAGAAACAGGAATATATCGCAATGGTGAAGGCCAAACTAAAAAATGACCAGCAGGAAGAAGTAACCCAATAAGTGGATAAGTTGATATATTCGCACCACTGAGCCATTGTTCAATCAGGTCATTGAGCTATTCTAAAAAATGTGGGAAGCATATCTTAAAGGATTCAAAGCATATTTACAATTAGAGCGTTCCATGTCTGATAACACAGTGGAAGCATATCTGCATGACGTGGCTATGCTGCGTGATCATGTTCAGGATACTTTCCCAGGGGTAGGGGTAGAGCGGCTGGAACTGGAACATCTGCAGTCATTATTGGTTAGTATTAATGAACTGGAACTTTCAGCAGCCACGCAGGCCAGGGTACTAAGTGGCACCAAGTCATTTTTTAGGTATTTGCTGTTGGAAGAAGTGATCAAAAAAGATCCTACAGAATTGCTCGACGCGCCCAAGTTGAAACGTCCACTACCACATGTTTTGAGCCTGGCAGAGATTGATAAATTATTTGCCGCCATAGACCACAGTAAGCCTGAAGGACAGCGCAATCATGCCATACTGGAAACAATGTATAGCTGTGGGCTCCGGGTAAGCGAGGTCATAAATCTATGTATAACAAACCTGTACCTCGACGTTGGGTTTATAAAGGTGATCGGTAAGGGCAATAAAGAACGACTAGTGCCCATTGGTGATGCTGCCATAAAATATATAATGCTATATAAAGATCATGTGCGCAATCACCTGCCTGCAATAAAAAAAGGAAGTGAAGATATACTGTTTCTTAATCGCAGATGTGCTGCATTGTCGCGTGTTATGGTGTTCCTGATTTTAAAAGAACTGGGCCGGAAAACCGGGTTGAAGGATAATATTCACCCACATATATTGCGCCACTCCTTTGCTACACATCTTGTGGAGGGTGGCGCTGACCTACGGGCGGTACAGGAAATGCTGGGACATAAAAGCATCACTACTACTGAGATATACACGCATTTGGACAGAGGTTACCTGCGACAGACTTTGGAAAAATATCATCCCCGGTTTAAGTAAGCGTTGTGAATATGTAGTTGACATTTATTTTTAACTTTATAACATCTACTATTTACTAGCTACTATGTCAAAAGAAAGAATTAGTGAAATAATAGCTGTTGCAAATGAACGAAAAATGCCAGACGGCTTTACAGTAAGAAGCAAGAAGGAGTAGTATTTAGAGTCTCCTCTTTTAATTTTGTAACTTTTCGGCTTTCATCTTGGCATTACTTTTGCGGTATGGATAGCTGGCGTTAGCATGGCTATAGTTCCACGCACAACATTCATAACCATTCGTCAGGAACTAACGAATTAACCTCACAAACAAATGAAAAGGATTTTCTTGATTATGCTTGCAAGCGGCATGTTAATTTTCAACGGTTGCACCAAAACAGGCCCTCAAGGCCCGCAGGGTACTACTGGCAATGCCAATGTTAAAGGCTCTTATCCATTTGCTGTATCAAACTGGTCTTTTGCGAGCAACGCCTATTCTGCAACGTTTACGGATACTGATATTACATCGGATATTGTAAGTTCAGGGGTAGTAGAAGTGTACAAGCAATATCCAGACAGCTCATGGACTAATCTCCCCGACATTAATGGCGTAGTCACTACTGTCTACAATTTTTACCAGGGTGGTTTTGTCATTTCAATTCTCACATCGGATGGTTCTACAACACCTGCGCCGGGAACCGTTACCTTCAGAACAGTGATCATCTCCAGCTCTCTGCGCCAGGCGCACCCAAATACGAACTGGAGAAATTATTATGAAACTATGGCCGCACTGAATTCAGCTGCTACCACAATTGCGCCTGCTGAATAATCAGGTTGAATGTCAATGTCTTTAACAATTAAGGGTGGGAGATACTGCCCTTTATTTTGAAGACATTCTTTATTTCTGAATAGGCACTGGTGCAGCTATTTGATTCGATAAGCTCGTTGCCCAGTCAATCAGTATATTTTTTTCCTTGTTGGTCAGTATGGCGTCCCTATGTATCCAGGTATAGCTATCTAAGGGCATTCCGCCTTTCTGTACTTCTTTGACCATTTTTTTCAGTTTTTTGGCTTGTTTCGTCAAGGTGCGGCTGCCAAATTCGGAAAAGTTAAGCTCCTTTTTGCCTTCGTCAATATGGTCATTCAGCCACCAGGCAACAGGTTGAATATTATTGTACCATGGATATCGCGTGTTATTGCTATGGCAATCATAACAGGCTTTTTGGAGTATATGGTACACACTGTCTGGCATAGGGTACATTACTGCAATGTCCTTTGGCGAAATGGTGGTGTTTATATTTTTAGCGGGATGAATAAATTGAATGATCACCAATGCTGCGAGCAATACTATGAGACTTGTCTTTACTATGCTTTTTATTTTTGTGTTGACCATGAGTTTAAATTCATTGTGCTCCTAAGAGTAAGATTAATAAAGGTATCGCATAACTTAATGTATTTGCTGCAAGTAATTGACATTTGTATTTTTTCTCTTTTTTTTCAATTTTTCATATTCTGCCATTCCGGTGCCACTGTCCATAAGCTGCAATACAGGCACCATTCTTATTTCTCCGGGTTGCAATCCGCACCTTACATAGTAGCTATGGCCAAACCTTGCCTCCAGCTTTAAATCCTGTCTCTTTTCTGTTTCTGCCCAAAGAGTTATCCCGCCTTCCTTATATACATTAACTGAATCTCGTGATTTACTTTTGACACTGCAGATAATCGAATCATTGTCTACGTGCACCCTATAACCAAGTGCGAGCGTCGTATCAGCCAATCTGTATAAGTAGATAGTCGCATAATTAGTATTAGCGGAGGCCATACTGCCAGTGTTCCTGGCCTGGTCGTAATCGGAAAGGTCCTTCACATAGTATACTTCTGCTTTTATACTGTAACACTGGCTAATAAATACAGGACTAACCAATTGTGTGATCTTTACGACGTTGCCGCCCATTTTTTTTGCTTTTTGTTTAGCCGAGGCGACCAACGCTTCATAGTCACAATGCAGTTTGGTAGCATTGTTTCCAAGCCTGATTGTACCTAACTTCTTAGCATTGGCCGGCACATCTGTTTTTTGCGGCAATACAATCACATACTCCTGTTTGCTCTGCGCATACACCGAAGCGATGCTTAAGAAGAATGCAAGTAGGAAAGATAGAAATCTCATCGTGTGAAAGTAAGGAAATTATAAAATCTACTATTTTAACCTACAGCTACAGGGTAATTCATATTTTGATGTGTCGGCAGAACAAGGGAGAAAATTTATAATATTATAATTAACTATGGATTATTTATTAATTAATTTAAATGAAAATAACTGATTTAATCTTGTATTTTACATTTTAAATTACCCCGGCAAATAATATGATGGCTCATTTGCTAAAAAATTAACGAGCTGCCCTGACTTTTCCGAAGGTTGAAACAAAGTAAAATTTTTTTTTCGGACTTCCCCTACGATTAATGAGTCAATTTTACCACTTAATAATTTCAATAATACTATCATTTTATTCTACTTTTTTCAATTATTACATAAAGGTAATCATAAATTAGATTTATCTAAAAATATTTTTGTTATTTATCAAATTATTAACTATTAAGAAAAACAGGCGAGAAAGCCCGTAATATAGGAGACAGAAATGTTTAAGCGTATAAAAAAATATGAATTAGCCTAGGAACGATGACAAAATAACTTCCACCATCTTACTCGTTCTATTCCATTTTTATTTCGTTGCAAAAGTCTTTAAATAATTCATTATTATTTCGCTATTAATGATTTATTGGCCTCAATGAGGGCTGCGCCGTTCGCAGATTTTACGCCTCATAAAAAAGAAAAATAACTTCGCAATATGGTAGAACTTATTTTGTCAACGTTCCTTATCTATTGTGCGTATGGGAAAAGGTCACTATGTTTGAGTAAATTTGGAATATATGAATATCAACATGTCACTGACTGATTTTGAAATAGAAATGCTCAATAAGCTGATGCACAAACATGAGTTTGAAGATTATTCCATACTCGAACATGGTCTTCGCGACTTGGTCAGTGAGCAAAAGGAAGCGGCAATTGCCAGTGGGGTTACCACTGAGCAAGATTTTCAATCGTTCCAGAATAAAACCGTATCAGATATTGCCCATTTTTTAAAGCACAATGATTTTTTTGCAGAGCGGGAAGGAAGGGTGTTTTTTTTAACCGAAAGAGGGAAACAGTTAGAACAGCAGGGATCAATTCAAAAATACCTGGAGTGGGAAAAGGGCAGAGAAGCTCAGCTCCTAGCTGATTTGCATACGATAGAAACAAAAGGGTATCTCAATAAAGACCAGACCTTTAGCCCGGAGACTAAGCCTGTAGATAAGGAATTCAACTATAGAATCCTGTGGTATATACTTATCCTGGCGGCCATATTTTTACTGTGGCGCTATGGCAGATCAATGATGTAGCGAATAATTTTCTAACAGTATTTCTTTATCAGCAGATTTGAAACTAGCCGCAAATAAAATAAATAAATCGTGGCATGAGCAGCACCGGATGCCTAAGGAACGATGACGAAATAACTTACACAACCTGACTTGTTCTTTTCCATTTTTACTGCGTTGTAAAAGTCTTTAAATAGCTCGCTATTCTCAGGTTTTACGCCTTGTAAAAAAGAAAAATAACTGCGCCAACTTGCGTAACTTATTTCGTCAACGTTCCTAAAATGCTACAGTAGCTCAGCGCATTGAATGGCACATAGAACATGCCAAACATTGTACTTGCAGGCCCATTCCTGAAAAATTAAGGGTAGAAATGGAGAAGATTAATAAAACGAAATAGCGAGATACTTATCCGAGTTTTCTATCAGTAACCTTATTTCTTAACCCTCAATTACTTAGTGTCTAAAATCATTGGTGCACTATTTCCCCTTCCCATGATAATGATCTTGGCGTTTGAGGAAGCTGCAAGTTCCTTCATGGTTTTTATCTGTTCATATTGCAGTTGCTTATCAGTAAGGCTTTCACTGATAATGCGCTGGTAATCTGCTATACCTTGCGCTTCCACCCGCTTGCGGTCGGCTTCCTGGCGTTCTTTCTGTAATACGAACTGCATTTTCTGCGCTTCCTGTTCCGCATTTATTTTTGATTCTATTGCATTTTTTACGGAAGTTGGCAATGTGATATTCCTGATCAGCAGGTTCTCCAGCAGTAAGCCTCTCTTATTGAACTCATCCTCTATAGACTTATAAATGCGCGCCTGAAACTCATCCCGCTTGGTGGAATAAAGGGAAACAGCATCATAGTACACGGCGTTATCCCTTATTTTGGTTCGGGAGATGGGACGCACTATTTTGTCTTTATAATCAAGCCCTGTTTGTTTGTATAGGTTGGGTGCACTTTCCGGTACTAATCGATACAGCACTGTCAAGTCTATGGTTACTTCCAGGCCATCTGCGCTCAACACCCGTATAGCATCATCCCCGGCTTTGTCTCCCTCATTATGCACGCCACTCATGGTATAATTTTGGGTGCGGGTTTCCACGGACTCTACATCAAGCAGCGGGTTTACCAGGTGCAGACCGCTATACAGCACGTCTGGCTGGACCTGGCCGTAAAGCTTTTTGATACCCACATGCCCGGCATCTACCTGCACTATTGACGCCGTTAAAATCCCTGCAAGTACCAAAATACCTCCAAGACCCATGGCGGGTTTCCCGAAAACGCTTATTTTGTCATTGATTTTTGAGAGCACGCGTCCAGCTATTAAAAGGATAACGCCTATAATGATGAAGCCCATAATATTATGAATTATAAAAGTGTGTGAATCTGGATATTTTTAAATTTATGTAAAGATAAATTGAATAGTTGGATATATTTTTACCAAAAACAAAGCCTTAACTTGTAAACTACTTCAATGACAATAGTGTATATAATATTGATCTTGTTGCAGGCAGGTGTTATCGTCTACTTTGCCATGCGACACAGACAGGCTCATATAGCGCCCCCTATAGTGCCGGAAGATAACACTTATGAAGGGATAAGACGGTTTGCAATCAATGTGACCCAAGAGCAGCTAAAACTGAACATACCTCCCTCAGAGATATTTGTCTATGGTGTGATTATGGATTGGAATATGGGTGAGACTACAGTAACCCTGGCGGCCTACATCACCGGCGCAGCGAATATGTATTTCAGCACAGGTGGGGGGATAACGGGCGGCGGGAAAAATCCTGATGTAGGCGAGCAGGCTGTTGAATTTGTTATCGCAGCGCAGGCATTTATCGACAGGTCTGTACCTACTACTATTACTGAGCTACCAGCACCTGGAATTGTAAAATTTTATTTGCTCACGAACAGGATGATATATGCCGCGCAGGAACTGGCAGCCAGCTTTGATGATAGCTCATCGCCCTGGCTCACCCTGTTTGAAAAAGGCAACCAAGTGATCATTGAAATGCGTAAAGAAGGCAGTGGGGTAATGGCTAATTAAAGACTAAAACTATGATCAGGCTGGCACGACAGGGGGATATGGAAAGTATCGTGGCTATATATAACCGGGCTATAGCTGCAAAGTTTCAAACTGCGTTTACGGAGCAACTGGATGCGGAAAAAAGTGCTTCCTGGTTCAGCCAGTTCTTAGACAAAGTATATCCCATGTTTGTTTATACTGAGGCAGATGAAGTTATTGGCTGGTTGAGCATCAGCCCGTACAGATCGGGGAGGGAAGCACTAAGATATACTGTTGAGGTTAGCTATTTTATACATCCAGATCATCAGCTGCAGGGTATTGGACAAAAGCTGTTGCAGCATGGACTGGATGCATGCATGGGCTTGAATTACAAAACCGTGCTTGCCATCATTCTTGATAAAAACATTGCCAGTATAAGGCTTATGGAAAAATTTGGCTTTGAAAAATGGGCGTACCTGCCCGGTGTCGCAGATTTTGACGGCGTAGAATGTGGCCATCTATATTATGGTCTAAGGTTATAGTTGCTAGCTCACTAACTTACATGTTCATCGTTCCTCAAAGTATCCTTTGTGCTGCGGATAAGGCTTATGCCTGAAAAGAAGAAGATAACACCAAGTATAATACAAGTAGTGATCACTTTAAAATTATAGACACCTCCAGAGTGATTAATAAAATTAAAGGCGGCAATTATTAACCCAGCGATTCCCAGTAGGGTAAGTATCATGCCTATCGCTCTTTTTTCCATTGCACCGTTTATTATATTGCATATAAATAACGTGCCCGCAAGGCAGATGTGGAAAACAATATTAGGAACGATGACGAAATAACTTACACTATCTTGCTCGTTCTTTTCCATTTTTACTTCGTTGTAAA
>Ga0182030_10007583_pt1 | contig 22608 bp, 15 predicted proteins | sample 812S3MmetaG_FD_121299 | JGI IMG/M metagenome (GOLD analysis project Ga0182030, IMG submission 121299) | Permafrost microbial communities from Stordalen Mire, Sweden - 812S3M metaG (Illumina Assembly) | ecosystem: Environmental > Terrestrial > Soil > Wetlands > Permafrost | place: Sweden...
AGGTGGGGCTTTTGATTAAAGTTATCCTGAGAGTTATCCTGTCAGTCACCGCTTCTTCAACATCTGTCGCGAGGCTATCTGCCACTTTCAGCGCATACAAGCGCATTATTGAGATGTTGAAGACGGCGCGCCATTGTTTTGTCTTGACGCTTTCGCGCTATCACGCAGTGCGCGAAAAGGTGCATCAAAATCACTTTTGGATTTTGCTTGTCGCTTTTTTATTCGCTCTTCAGTTTCCTTTTGCTGCGCTTTCTGTTTGGCTTCTAGTTCTCTTCTAGGTCTTTCCGTTATGTCTTCGGCAAGCTTGCTATATTTTTCAGCATCCTGTGTTTTTCCATCCATAACACAAAACTTGCTTAATCGTTGATAATCACCAGCAAGCGAATGGTAATGATCCTTGCTCTGCTTATCCATCTCTGACTGCCATGTCAACAAATATTCGCCCATTGACCAGTCCTTCTTGCTTTCGTAATGGCTGATGAGCAACGAGAATTGCGGGCTAATTTCCTGAAAAGCAACATTCCTTTCGATCGAACTTGTGGCTTTCAGAGCCAACTGTAATGCCGCAACAGCGTATTGCGTTGCTTTTTTAAAATCTGCTGGTATTGTAGTACGGCTACGCCCAGATTGTTCAGAACGCGTCTGCGCATAGAACTGGCACAAACTAATTTGCTTTCGCCAATCGTTGGCTGCTGATGCCTCAACTCCGTTGTTTTTCGAACTCGCCGAAGTGCTGCTTGTCCCATGCTTGGGAGCCTGGGCGATTTTATTCTGCGGGTCTGCGGCGACCGAGTTGCTGGTCTGATGAAACAATAAGCACGCAGTTATAGCAGCAAAAATAGCCTCCTTTCCAAGCACGGAAAGAAACCCATATTTACCCTCAATATGACTACCAATCGCGTCACCGTTTTCGTTCTTTTTAAGGCAATGGTCCCAAATCGGCATTTTATTAACTCTCAACTTCAACAGATACTATACCCAAATCTCCGTATTGATGTTACTCGAGGATTAAATGTTGAAGGAGTAATTTCCCTGCTCTTCTGGTATCACTTCTGCAGGTTCGAGAGTTGCATCACATCCCATACGCAAAGCGAAAAAAAGATTGAGAATTTGATTTTCCATTGACGCTGGGTTGTAAATGTCTCACTATTAGACTAGTCGGTTTAGAGGGCTCGCAAATCATGACCAATCAAACAGCAACTGTTCCAAAGGCATCAGAACTGGTATTCCCAGCGGCTAGTCCGCTTTGCTCGCTCAAACAGCGAGTCGGCATCACAGATATCGAAGTTACCTATTCGCGCCCCGGAATTAAAGGTCGCAGCATATTCGGTGGTCTGGTTCCATACGGCAAATTATGGAGAATGGGCGCGAATCAAGCCACCAAGATTACGTTGAGCACTCCGGTGAAATTGAATGGACATGCAGTTCCAGCGGGCACGTATACATTGTTTTCCATTCCTGGAAAGGACGAATGGACGCTCATCGTCAATAAAGAACTAGAGCACATGGGCACCACGAAATACGACGAAAAGACAGACCTCGTCAGATTTACGGTGAAACCGCACACACTCGATCACGTCGTCGAAACTTTGCGCATTGAACTTGAACCAGTTTCTGATACCGCTGCTTCGCTTGCTATCAGCTGGGAAAAGACCAAACTGGCACTCAAGATTGAAGTTGATTTCATTGATGCACTCACTGAGCGTGTCGAAGCTGTAATGAGTTCGGATCAAGCTGGCAAGCCGTTCTTCCAGGCAGCTCAATTGTATCTCAACCATGGAAGAGATATGAAAAAAGCGAATGAGTGGATTGACGCAGCTATCGCTGAGCGCCCAATTTTTGCTTTCTATTTCTTCAAAGCTCAAATTCTCGAGAACCTAGGTGATAAGTCAGCTGCTCTTGCGGCAGCTAAAGAGGCCCACGCGTTGGCAATTAAAGTCGAACAAAACGCTTTTGCTGAGACTATTGATGCTTACATCAAGAAACTCAGCTAATAGCTGATTCGTTATTAATGCTTCAGCACCCTCATCTAAAATGAGGGTGCTGTTTAGCTATAAATGCGAAGGACGCAACCGTGTAGCCAAACGTGCTCGCCGCGAGGAAAACCCTACGCGAGGAACACCCTACGCTCGAGGAACACAAAAATACGGCAGAGCATCGTAGGGTGCGACGCCGTGCGTCGCCCGCTTGACGGATCCCGATTTTTACCAAGGAGGATCTCGACCATATGGGCTGCGCAAGCACAGCCACTGATAACACACCATACAAAACACCGTGCAGAGCTAAGAGCTGTTTATCCTGGGTGAATGTACGATCTCAAGAACGGAATTTCGAATAAGGCAGAGATGCTCGATCTAGGCTACGCAAGCTCCGGTCGGAGGAACAGCAAATGTGGCACAAATCGAAAATCGGGCGGCTGTGAACGTAACAAGCGACAGAAAGAGCCCTGTGCCTTATAATAGGCGATGAAATTTTCAGCAGATCGCAGTCGAAAGGAAGCCACGAACAATGAAAAGAGAATACGAAAAATGGCATAGCACCGCTCTCGATAAAGAGATGGAACTGCTTACCTTCGGGCACGCAGGTGCCCGCGTTATAGTCTTTCCGACCTCATGCGGACGCTTCTATGACTGGGAGAATCGAGGCATGCTCGACTGTGTGCGCGAGCATATTGAAAACGGCCGCATACAGATGGTATTTATCGATTGCGTTGATGAAGAGAGTTGGTGGAATAGCGCCGCTCATCCGACCGACAGAGCAAAGCGCCATCTGGCATATCAAAAGTATGTCGTTGATGAGGTGCTTCCTTTCACCAAATCCAAAAATCCAAATGACTTCGTTATTGCCATGGGCGCCAGCATGGGCGGCTATCATGCAATCAACATCGCCATGCGATATCCGCAACATTTCAATCGCACCATCGGCTTGAGCGGACCATATGATTTGCAGCAAATGAGCCAACCTCATTCTAGATTTGATTGGATCCATGACTATTATGATGAGTACATTTTGGAGTGCGACCCGGCTCCTTACATCAGGGAGATGAAAGACCCGGAGCACCTGAAGAAGCTCAAAGAGATGGACATCATTTTTGTCAGCGGAGAGACTGATCCGCTTTTTCCTGGAAACCAGTTGTTTACGCATGAACTATGGTCGAAAGATATATGGCATGCCTTCCGTCCATGGGAGGGCTTTGCTCATGACTGGCCTTACTGGAAAGTGATGATTCCCATGTACATAGGTGGGGCAAACTAGAATTGCTCTTAAATGCAGACTCTGCTCTTCTTCAGAGGCTGTTTTGCTGCGACCGGTATCGGCATAGCAAATCTTGCGATCTGCTATGCAATTTAAGGACGCATTACTGAAGCGGAGAAGGCATCGAAGAACGCCCTTGCCTTAGAAAGATACGCGCCGCGGGGTTTCCCCACGTTTTGGACCTAGCTAGGAAATTTGGGACTGCTTATTTGCATTACACTCAAGTGCCTTGGGTCTAAATTATTCTGATGTTTGCTGGCTCTGTTCTTGTGGAGGTTCTTGCGGTGGTGCTTGCTCCGGAGTGCTTTGTTGTGAGCGCTCCTCCGACGACTGCGGAGCTTGTTCGTCTGAAGAGCGCAGCAATTGTTGTAGTGGATTCATCTGCTGGTTTTGTCCTTGTGCCGCTGGCATTTGTGGCGCCAGAGCTTGCGGCACCGGATTTGGTGAGGTACTCGGTCCCATGCTGCTGAGCCATCCCGCGAATAGAACTACTGCGGCGATGGCAACTACAATGAAATTGACGGTCTTTTCACTTATGCCGCGTTTCTGGGGTAAACCGCCATCTTCCGCCTCATCATCGATTGCTCTTTCGCTCCTTCTGTAGCCTCGTCCCTCTAGCCGCGCAGCAAAACGCTGATCACGCTCATCTTCTAAGTTACGGCGCTTTCGGTGAGTTTTCGTTTTTTCTATTCTGCGCTCTTCCTGTTCATCTTCAAGATCTTCACGAGGCAAACACTCACAATCATCTTCGTGATGGTCGTCGCTGTCAAAATGGCTGACAAGAAAAGTGCAGGCATCGATTATTTTCTCTAGTTCTGCTTCCGCATCTCTTTTCTCTTCGATAGAAGGAAATCTCTCAGGGGCCCAAACTTTGGCCAGACGCTTATAGCGTGCCACCACTTTCTCTCTCGGACTACCTGGCGCTAGCCCCAAAATCGAATAAGCGCTGTTAAAGTGATTCATTGATTTGGACACCGATAGTGAAGAGACTGAGTGCTTGAGACATCTCTATTCTACATTCGCTCGGCACCCATAGTTTGCCAAATGTTCGCTGCTGAACAAATTTCATATGATTTATACAGTTAAGTCCAACTTTTGGCTGAACGGGGTGCGAATATACTGAAATCGTTCGCAGGCTAATGATTCTAATTAAGCTTAGAATTTATAATAAAAAAACAGTCAGCACTGATGTGTAATAGCAAGATAGGAGAAGCGATGAGCACTGGTGTCTCGGTTGATGTTGAAGAAGACGCAACGGTCGAAACGCAAAAAAGTGTTCGCTGTAAAAACTGCGGATTCGTCATTACCGATCCAGGGTTAGTTATCGAGCCGCACGAGCATACATTTCGCAATCCTGCCGGCTACTCTTTTCACGTCCTTTGCTACAGCGACGCTCCTGGAGCTGCCGATGTGGGTGATGTTGTAAAAGAAGCCTCTTGGTTTTCAGGTTATGCCTGGACTTTTGCAATGTGCATCCAATGTCACAATCATCTGGGGTGGTGGTATTCGGGACAAAACCGGTTTGCTGGGCTCATCGCCACGCGACTTATGCGTTGACAGCTAAACGACGAATGTTGATTGAGCATCTGCAACCTGCCCTTAGCTGGGCTTAACCTGAAGTTAATTGCAACCTAATTGAAGGAATTTCAAAATAAATTGGCCACCGGGATTAACTCAAATGAATACCATGGGCGCTAAACTAAAGCGGGCTCCTCCTAATATTTCAAGAACAGCAGTTGTTCTTGAGACAGGATAGGATAAGTGGACTGAACGGCAGCTCTGAGCGAGTCCGCTGCCAAGGGGAATCATGAGAAAGAAGAACCAGCGACACAAAAGCGGAGCAATGATGGGGTTTATCCTCGTCTGTATACTTGTAATCGTCCTACTTGGTGTAGCAATTGTTCAGTTCGGGCTTCTGTTTGCTGGTAATCGGGAATTGATTAACGGAGTTGACTCCGGAACATTGAACACCGGCAAAATGGCCTCCACCGTAACAGTCGATATTCAATCGGGCGGTGTTGAATCTCAGTTCTCTGATGTTGCTGAAAACGGAAATTCATTTTCGCTAAAAAGCATTAATAGAATGTGGGGAAAATGTCTGCTTTGTATGTTGAACCAGCAGGAAATGCAAAATGATGGTTACGACAGTGGAAATTCAAATCAAGATGCTGAGTTTCTGTATACTGCGGCGAATTCCATCTCAAGCAGGCTGAGTGCCAAGTTGAGCGATCAAACAAACCTCGCGCCGTTCTTCACTCAGCTTGTTTCCAGAGAATCCGAACGAGCCTTGGGCAGTCAAGCCGCAATCGTGAACGATCCAGGCCTTAATTGGCAAACCAGTCTTATGGACCGAAATATTGAATCAAACGTTGCTGTTTATGCAGAACAGCTGCCTGCCTCTGATCTTTCTGGTGTCAATTCAGTCAAGGCAAGCAACAGCTTGTCTTACTTCTCGGGCTATAATCCCATTAAAGTACTTGATCAATATATTACTTTCGTTCCGTTCCGATACCAAACGCAACCTCATATGGTTTCGTCGCAAGATTTCACTGCCAATATGAATTCTACAAGTCCCATTTCTAATTGCTCGACACCGATACCTAATGCATTCTCATGCCAGGGCAAGACTGTTGGGCAGGTACAGGGTGTTCAACATGCTAAATCATATACCATTTCAAATCCGCAAACGACATATGATCTGTCCATACCACATTCATTCATCCATATAAATCTGGGCACAAACACTTGCCACTTCTGGTGTGACGCTGCACCGTATCCAATCTATGACCAGACCTATGGCTATGCGCCTCCATCGCCATTTTTTGCCCAGTCAGGTCCGATGGATGGCACAGCAGGTGTTTGTACTGCAACAGTAACTCCTCTGGGGCTTGAGTTCCTTCCTTACTCAATCTGGGGGGCATTAACACCACTTTCGACTTATGGCGGTGATTACTCAACTCTGAAGAAGGTCCTTACACAGCGATGTGCCGAGATGAAACACGGCTTCCAAGAAAGCGATCTTGAATCAGTACTTGGCAGCATTATGCTGCCTGGAATTACAGACTATTACATTTATCCAGACAGCAGCGGCAATGTCACGGTGGCACCATCATTCTCCAATCCTGTTCCGCCATCTTGGGTGTTGTCTGGAGGTCCTGCCGATGGCAGCCAGCAAGAAATCTGCTCCAATGGCGATACTACATTCGGTGCGGGGTTGCCGATTCCCCCTTTTGTAGTTGAGGTCGAATTTGAGGGTATTGGTGGCGGTAGCGGAGTATATTTGGAATGCGACAGCGTCAAATGGACCGCGGGCACCGGATACAACGGTGACCTGGGTGATGTTACCGTAACTCATGACTCCTATGCCCAGTGTATTACTGCAGGACTTTTCTGAGTTTTGCCAGTTGCTACTGCTTGTCGATTTTGAGGATTGAAATGTCAATTAAAACCAACTTGCTTTTTGCTCTTATACTTGGGCTCGTCGCCGCTCCCAGCTTTGCTCAGAATCGTTCAGGGTATCAAGCTCCTAAGAAGGATGCGGTTGCGTTGCAGAATACAAAAAAGACTATGCTAGGAATGACGCTAGACATGAATCGAAAAGATGGAACTGCCTGGCAGGATATCCGCTCTGCGGTGCCGTTTCCTCTGCCTTTGTTCCGCGGCAATCAAACCAGGTTTTTTAAGCCGAGCGCTGCTGCCGGGGCGTTTCTTGAGAATTCCCATAATCACAATATAACTATATTGACCAGAGATCCTGCGCTCAGTGTCTATCAATTTTATGCAAGAGCCCTGCCCTCGGCTGGCTTTGTCATCGACACCAAGTATCCCAATCAGGTTGGTAAGGCTCGCATACTTGTGCTGAAGGGTGACTCGCCTAAGTCATGTGCCTCAGTAACAATTGCCCCTAAAGATGATGCTACGGGGCCTGCGGCTCAAGTATCAATCACTGTGTTTGATAGACCGTTGGCGCCTGTGAAAAAGTAGAAGCTTCGCTATAGGAATAGGATAAGGTACGTATGTCTTTCCAAACAATTGGGCTGGTGATCATCTTCTTGATTGGATCTCTTGCTAGTTGTTTCCAACTCTTCCAGGGACAATCACAAGCGGCGGCGCCACCGGAGAGCAGCAATAAAGTCACTCCAGCAACTGCTCAATCTCAAAGCGCTGATTATATCGCTGCATCCACCTTGCTTGATAACGGTAAAGGAGAAAAGGCGAGCAAAATGTTCCACGAGATTTTGCAAAACGACCTCAAGAAAACTAATACTGAGAGAACGCGCGTCGCCGTAGATCTGAATAATGAAGCCGTTGCCTTGTATTTGTCTGCTCAGAGCCAGTCAGATAGCAAACGTGCACAAGAGCTGCTCCTGCTGGCTAGAAATTGCCTTGCCACGGCACAGTCACTCTCGCAAAAATTGAATCTAAGCCAAACGCAGATGGCAGTATCTTACAATCAATACATGCTAATTGATCTGCTAGGTGAGCACAGCAAGGCAATCCGCATTCTGGATATAGCTTCAAAACGAAGACGCGATCTCAAGCCGACACTTTCGAACGGGTTGCTGCCATGACTTCTGACGAGCAAGGCAATGGCGAGCGAAAGATGCCAGGTCCCAAGTCGGAGCTGATACTATCAGTGGTGACGGTACTTTATGCCACTTTTGCAATTGCCTTTCATTTTCCAAAAGCACAAAATACATTGAGACCTGTATACACTGTGTGGAATTTCCTAGGCTTGCAACAGAAGTGGAATCTTTTCGCGCCGATAATACCCACTGCCACCGTGCATTTAATCGGTGTCGTTACACTGGCTGATGGCGCGAAAGTGCTTTTTGTGCCACCACATCCAGGCAATCATTCATTGTTTGAAAGTTTTTTCTACAATCGCTATTTGAAGTGGGAGGCTGACTATGCGCCATTTCCTTTCTACAAGCCTTACCTGCCTCAGCTGTGTAAGCATATTCTGGACGAATTCAGTTTCCCCGGTCAGCAGCCTAAGTCCTGCGCGCTTATCATGGAATTGAGTCCAATAAGCAATCCGCAGAAGAAAGTTAGTCCCAGAGATGTGAAACCTGAACGATGGTGGCATATGCCGGTATATCGCCAGGAGTTTAGCGAGGGAGGCACTGATGTTGGCAGTACTCATTGAGAAATGGCGACGATTTTGGTTTGAGCCTATCGCGTCCGAAACAATTGCGATATACCGAATTCTTTTCGGCAGTCTAGCTTTAATAGAACTTTTAGACATTTCTGGAAGCTTTTTGGTCTGGTACGGACGATCAGGAATATTGTCTATGGAAATCCTGAATAAGCTAGCCTATCATGGACAACCTCGTTTTGATCTGTTCCTGCTCTCAGCAAATGACTGGACATCTCAAGCCTACTTCGGGTCTCTTGTTATTGCGGCGGTTTGTCTGATACTGGGTCTTGGCACCAGATTCAGTGCCGGCTATCTGGCGCTGGGCTTTATCTCGCTCTTTCACCACAATCCGTTTATTTTCAACGCGGGTGAATCTCTGCTGCGATTGAACGCCATTTTTTTGACTTTCGCCCCAGCTAACGAACGATATTCTCTAGATTGCTGGCTTAGGGCGAAGAGAGGTTTGCCTGCCTATCCGCAATTAAGATGCCCCTGGCCGCAGCGCATGATTCAGTGGCAACTGGCAATTGCTTATGCCGGAGCCTTCTTCTCGAAGATGCTGGGACCGCTATGGTGGAACGGCGACGCTGTTTATTATGCGTCACGATTGACTGAATTAATCAATTTGCCGCTGCCTCTTTTGGATCAAATCTGGTTCTGCCGTTTTGCTACATGGGCGACACTAATTATTGAATTAGCCGGCTTTACGCTAATCTGGTTCAAGCCAATGCGCCCATATGTGCTTGTGGCGCTGCTCGTTTTGCACCTCGGAATTGCTTATGTGTTTTTCCTGCCCATCTTCCAGTGTTTGTTCATCGCAACGCTTGTGACTTTTATAGAGCCCGAGCGATTGAGAGCAATGATCGAGACTGTCTCAGTGGTTTTGCGACGAGCTAAAGATTCTTCTCAAACTGTTCGCGAAGTTGCGTAGAGCTGAGCAGCTATCTCCGTGACAGCTGCCGCGATGCTAACGTGACAACATTTATTCTATGGCCCACCGCATGAGCATCAGATACATTCATGGCGAGAACTTGTGTGTCCTTCGAGCGTGAGATATTGTTGAGCTGTCATTTGAGCCAAGCGCTGTGCATTTTCTGGTTTCTGCATGGATCCGGCTCCTTTAACATCTGCATGATTATTCTTGCTTCTTTGAGGATTATCTAACCCCATTTAGATCTGTTGCACTTCTCTATGGCGAACTCTTGTTGGCAGGCGTGCCTCTGCATGGTACGTTCACTTTTGTTGACACCATGCGCCGAGTGTGGCTAGAATGAATCGCTTAGCGATTTGCTCAACAAGCAGGAGGGGTGAAATGGCGCTGCGGAATAAGAAAGGGCAAGGCATAATTGAAGGGGGAGCCGCAATTGTGCTGATTATCTCCGTAACTGTAGGCGCTCTTGCGCTTCTTGTTGATATTGGGACTTCCGTCTTTTTTAAGGACAAGCTCGGACTTATATGCAATCAGCTGGCACTGAAATTCTCCGGCTTTGCTGGCGATGTTTCAGCTTTGCCAACAGGACAACTGCAAAGCGAGGCAGTCGCTTTGGGCAGCGCGCTGGGCTTGACGATTAATCCTAGTGATGTGACTGCGACTTCGATCACATCAGGATCTGACACCCTTTTGAAAGTGTCGATAGAAGCGAAGGCTCCTCTCGTATTCAAGGTTTTCGGTGCCGTAGTGCCTATATCTGATTTCGGTGTGGCGCTCAATGGCGTCGCTACGTTTAATAATAACCTCAATGCTTTCAACAACTACAACGCAGTTCTGCTTATACCGACTCCTAACGGTCAAGCTATGTACCCCGGTTTCTTAAATGCACCACTCCCTCCGACGCTCAGCTCCGGTGGCGCAGTCAGCGTTTGCCTGATTCAGGCGGCAGGAGGCGGCGCACCTGCCTTAGGGCAGTTCGGTGCGCCAGGCATTGGCGCCTTTATCGAAGTGCCGCAATAGGCTGATCAAATGGGTTGGCAATCTTTCGGGGGGGCAGTTATGAAGAAAACTCGCAAAGGCAACGGACAAGCTATTGTTCAGGGCGTGGCCGCTGTATCGTTGGTTACGGCAGTGGCAGTAGCAGCCATAACTTTAACTGTCGATATTGGCACCACAATATATTTTACCGACAAGCTCGGATTTATTTGCAACCAGCTATCAATCAAGTTTGCGGGATTTGCCCCCGAGATTGATCGCTTACCTGCCAATGTAATACAATCGGATGCTGTGGCCCTGGGGAGTGCCATGGGCATAACGATCAATCCGGCTAATGTGCACGTAACGGAGCTTAAGCAGGGGGCTACGAATTTGCTTAATGTATCAATAACCAATGCCACTGCCCCCCTGCTTTTCCAGGTGTTGGGCCCTTCTGTAAATGTTTCCAGCAGCGCAGCTGCCCTGCCCGACAATCCGAAGTTTAATAACAAGCTTGCCAATAACGATTTCGATAATTACAATGATACGCTGTTGCTGCCTGTAACTGGAGCGGGCGGTGCGTTCTTTCCTGGATTTGTTGTACCTACGCCCAACCTCTTGCCAAAAACAACCATGCCTGGCGGCATTGTTCCGCTGTGCTTGATCCAGGCGGCAGGAGGCGGCGCTCCGGCACTTGGGCAGTTGGGTGGCGTTGTATTTGCACCTTCTGATTAAGCTACTCCTGCCATATTCTCAGCAGATCAGCGCATGTTTATTTATCACCACATGACGATGCCGTCTTAATGACGCAACGCAGGTTCTATGGCTTCGGCTCTGAATGCGCAGCGCCACTACCCGCGGTGGCGCTATATGACGGATTCAGTGGAAAACCTGCAGGTAAACGGCCAGGCCCATTTTGACGCTGAAGCGCAAGTGCTGCCTGATATCTGGGATTCATTTCCAGTTTGATGTCTTGCTGTGCCACAGGAGTTCCCCTAGGCCCATTGGTCGGAGGGTTAGGGGTATCGTCTTTGTGGTAAAGCGGGTTTACTGCACCGACAGGGAAATCTGGCAAAGTTGCGGGAGGACCTGCAGGGCCATTCTTCGGAGCATTGGGACTGTCCTCTTTAAAATACTTTATGGCTGCTAGTTGCTTATCTGGCTCATTCTTTTTAGTTGGCTCTAGAATTTGCTTAGGTTTGTGCTCCGTCTTTCTGTTCGTTGGGGGCTGCTTCTTGCTCTCCTGCTGCGCTGGAACAGTTGCTGCAGTTGAGACTTGTTTTGCTTGCTGATTTGGCGGCGCCTGCAAGACGAGAAAATTGACAAGCACTAAAGCGAAAATACTTCCCGCCGCCATGAGCATGATATTGCGTTCTCTAGTTCGCCCAACCGGGCAGTTGGCAGTCATGAACTTACCATCTACACGCTTGTAAAAATCGAACTTGTCTTTATCTTCGCGGTTCTTTACCAGTTCCTCTGCTTGAGGCAGTTCCACTTTTGCGAAGTCATAAACCTGAAGCTGGCATTTTTCGCAATAGCGAATACGAGAGGTGCCTGAAAAATCGTCCCATTTAAGAGGGCAAAGCGAGCTTTTCTTGTATTTTGTGATGGCTATAAACGGTTTGATAGGCTCCTTTGCTGCTTGATCCTGCTGCTCTTTGACTTTGGCTTCTTTGTTGACAAGGAGACGCCCGACTACGCTCCTGCAAGCATCAAGGTCCAATAATGTTTTAGGAATGTCGGCACTCATTTTGACCAGCCTTTGAAAGCCATTCGCCTGCTTGATATGAACTCCTGGCTGAGCGGCGCTATCGGCGGCAGGTTTCTGCGCACTCTGGATCTTCAGCTCAGCTCCCTGTTCCGGAGACTGACGCTGCTGCTGTGGCGGATCAGGCTTTGGATTCCCTCTTTCAGCCTTCGATTTATCTTCGTCGGGTGTCATTAAATCTCCTTGCCGCCTGCTATTGGATCAATTTCGATGCGTGCCTTTGGAAGCCTCGAGTTCATCGGACCACGTCTTATATTTTACCTCGAGGGTGGCAAGTCGTGGGAGAAACGTCCACTTATCTAATCTAGGTTCGAAGACAATATTCAGGCACCACCTGCGGTGTTTTTCTTTGCCAATATTTTGTTAGCGCGCGCCTTAGTGAAGAGCGCCTCAAAGAAGTTATAACGCTGCCACAACAGATCGGAAAGTCGTTGCAACGCACGTCCTGTGCGGGCGTTGTCAGGTCCGACCGTTTTCTCGAGTGCAACTACTTCGTTCTTCAAATAATCTTCAGCGTCGGCGAGATTAGCTTTGTGTTTTGCCACAGTAGCAAGGTCGTCGAGGCATGGAATAACGTTCTGCTGATCTGCGCCTTCAAATTGCTTCCAGCATTCCAGCGCCATCTTGTAAAACTTCTCCGCGTTATCCCAGTCTCCCGCTCGATTGTATGTGTCAGCAAGGCGGCTTAGGGCCATAGCATAGTCCGTAGTTTGATTCGATCCTTGCGCTTGCATAATCTTGATCACTCTCAGCAACCCTTGCTCGGCCTGCGAATACATTCCCCTTTGACTGTATATTTCGCAAAGGTTGCTGAGCGGCAAAGGTATTGTCTCATGGTCGGGACCCCAGAGTGTCTCCATGATATTCACACCGTTCTCGTAAAGTGGCTTTGCTTCATCAAAGTGTTGTTGCTCAAAATAACAATCGGCTAAATGCAATGCTGCTTGGCCAGTGCTGTAGCTTGTCGGTCCATCCGTATTAGTTCGAATGTCCAGAAGCTTTTTGTAAAGTGGTGCTGCATCGGCATAATGATGTATGTGCTCGGAAAAAAGTGCCTTCTTTTGCAGAGCCTCGGCCAGTCCTGTTGAATTTGGTCCCTGCTGGTCTTCAGCCATTTTGACGAGCGCGGCGCTGATCAAGTTTTGGCGACTGATGTCCTCGGTACTGATGCTTAGTGGTTTTGCCGTGATTTGAAAAGCGAGGTCTTGGGGGTTGGCTCTGTAAGGAATGTTTTGTCCAAGGAGGATGTACCACACAGCAATCGAGGCACCGCCGACGACACTAACAAAGGCAGCTGTGACGGCAGCAACTCTTTTCGGCGTAGCGGCGAAGTTTTTCAATCTGAATGAGGTGATTTTGAACAGATTGTTAGCGCGATCGAGGCTCTTGGGTTTTTCCTTTGCTGCCAGCAAGTCTTTCTTCAGATCTTCTACAGACTGATAGCGATCGTTAGGATCTTTGGACATACAGCGCCAAATGATCGCTTCCATTCTGTGGCGCTGGTAGTTCTCGCCTTTGATGAGAGGCAGTAGCGGTGGGTCGTCGCTCAAGTGCGCTTGCAAGATTTCAACGAGATCTTCCGAAACAAAAGGAGGTTTACCGGCCAGAGCTGCGTACATCAGGCAGCCCATTGCGTAAACATCGCTTCGGGCATCGGCCTTGCCTCCCCGGCACTGCTCTGGCGCCATATAATGGGGGCTGCCAAAAATCTGGCCTGTCTTTGTCAGTTTCATGATTGTTTCGTCTTCTTGCGGGAAGGCTTTTGCCAGACCGAAATCGATCAGCTTTACCAGCTCTTTGCCATCGTTGTCGTTAGTCAACATGAAATTGGCTGCTTTGAGGTCGCGGTGGATTACTCCTTTTTCGTGAGCGTGGCCCAGTGCGTCGCAAGCTTGGATGAAAATTTCGAGGGCTCGTTCGAATTTAAGAGCACCGGCTCCTTCGATAATCTCGTCCAGACTGCAGCCTTCCAGGTAATCCATAACAAGATATGGCTGACCCTTCTCGGCCGTACCGTAGTCAAAAATTGTCACGATATTTGGATGCGAGAGCCGGCTGGCTGAGCGAGCTTCTTGCTTGAAGCGTTGAACTATCTCAGGTTTCAGCACCATGTGCGGAAAGAGAACCTTAACCGCCACGGTTTCTTTCGTCAGTTTTTGTGTTGCTTTGTAGACAAGTCCTGCGCCGCCGCCACCCAGCAAAGAGACGATCTCGTATTTATCAGCCACAGTAGTGCCCAGAAACGGATCTTCTGTTTCTTCGAATGCGTCTTGAGTCTCATCAAACGGATCCATTTGAGCTATTTCCCGCCCACCTGTCTTGAGGCTTACCTAAGGGAATATGCCGGTTAAGCGCTCAAGTTAAACTGTGGACTGGAAAAATCGAATGCTAAAGAAGAGCAAGACTTTGGGCAGGCAAACCCTGATCGGAAAAGCAAATCTCGTTTGGCAAACAGGTGCCACCGTATACAGTGTTAAGGCATTCGAGAACTATTTATTAGCGTTGGCACTTAAGGTTCGTTGCCGACGCACCAACGATTGCCATAAAGTCCAGAGAACGATCAATATTTTTATAAGTTTTGAAATGCATTTGCACTTTCGCTATTTTCTCTCTCTCCTGTCTCTCTTACATTGGCAGACTTACTCGCATTATCAAGATTTTTCATTTCAACCATCTTAAGGTCTTGTTTGTATCTGGCGCGGGCGAGCTTCTTCTGTTGTCTCGTTAGCCCAAAGAGTGAACCTGAATACGCTGCGTTGTGTCCCTGTGCCGCATCCTTCATCTCCCTAAGGTTGCCGCGATGGATGTTTACGTTGTCAGCGTCTTGAGCCACTGCGGAGGATGGAAACAATGAAAGGAGAGCAAGCGCAATAACAGATTTTTGTAGCATCACGGTTATGTCCCTCAAACTCATGCCGTAATTAAAACAATTTGAGTTGGGGAAATTGTGAGTGTTGAGCGCTACAATCGAAATAAATTCTGATTTTTCGATTTGTGAGTGTTGTGTGAGTATAGCTGTCCTGGGCAGGCTTCCATTGTGTCACGAGAGACAAGAACGAACTGCGGAAGTGAGGAAGTAGAAAGCTATTCATTCGGATTTGTATGCTGCCATACAGGGATGCAGTATGCGCTGGTAGCCCTCAGAACCTGCCTGTATTTGCATTAGCGCTGCTGCTGTCTTCAATAAATGATTTGAAAGGCGCACGGCTTCCGGATTTTTTGAAGCTATCAATTGCTTAAGCGGCTTTAGAATCTGGACGGCAGAGAGAATTGAGAACTCGGAACCGAATGCTTTCAAGCCAGCGTCAAGCTCAAAATTGCTCAGCTGGCGATAACCAATTTCTTCAATCGGGTTTAGTTGATCGAAACTGGCATTCATCGATGTTAACAGCACTTGTCGACCAGGTTCGAGCGTTAACTGGTTCTTGCTTGTTCGTATCTTGACCGAGTCGTGATGGGTGTCATCAAGATTGAAGACCGCAACTCCATTTGCGCCCCCAATCAAAAGCACTATTGAACCGGACGCAATATCGATCGTTCCGACCGGTGTCGTAATTGTGGTATCAGTTGATGGCGCCAGCAGGAAATTACCTTGAGTAATTGTGGCATTCCGCCGTTTTTTCGAGTTGAAGCTTCTCTCCCCAAGCATGCCACCAGCTTCATTGCTGCGCCACTTAACTGATGCAACTGTTCCCAACGATGTAGTGATTACTGCAGGCAGGTTAACACTTGTTGGAGCATTTATTTCCAGTGCAATTGCATTAGGTCTTATTGCGGAGCTTGCTTGCGGTTGTACTGCTGAAACCGGAGCAGCTAATTTTGATGAGTCGGTCGCCGTCACGACAGCTGGTCTCTGCGCAAAGGTAGAACTGAGCGCCTGAGCAGCGCTTGGCGGATCTGCCGTAAATGAAGTCGCTCCTCTCAGGGTAATTGAAGCGTTTCTCCCGGCATTGAGCACAACAGCAGAGTTCCCAACAATTGCAAAGTCATTGGTGGAGGGCAGAGCGTCAACATTTGCTGGGTTTGCTCCAAGATAGAGATTGTTCTTGATTCCACTGGTTTGACTTTTGTTCACACTAATATTGCTTATGCTTCCTGAAGCAGGATTCTGTGGCGCAGTAGGAACGCTGGCTCCGATAACCAGGCTTATCTGACCCGGCAGCGGGAACGATCCGCTTGCTGACTTGCTGGAGACTAGAGTGTTGAATGTGCCTGAATTGCCGATGCTTATGCCCGACGACACAGTATCAGTCTTTTCCAAAAGTGTTATGCTGGCGTTGGTCTTGCCGCTGGCAGCGAATGAATCGGATCTGCCTGTGACAAGCATTCCGCTTGCCTCTGTGATCGAAATGGTACCGTTTGTTGCCGGATTGCAGCTGAGCGTGTTTGCTCCAACTAGAACGTTATTGCCGAATGTTGTATTGCCGGAAGTGTTTAGGCTAACAGTGCTTGCGGCATCAATGCGAGAGACACCGGCTGCAGGACTTGTGAAGAAATTGGTATTCCCTGCGCCGCTCTCATTTAGAGTTATTGCTCCGGCTGTGGCTACCAGACTGCCACTAAAGCTGGTATTGTTATTGGCGCTGGAGTTGAGATTCATAGTCAATGCACTTCCCGACACTGGTCCGTTGAAGCTTGTTGAACTGGCATTTGGACAAGCAATGCTCACCGTTGACGAGCTTATAAGACTGCCAATGCTAATTGCACCATTGTTGCTGTCAGTTAGATTTATCAGCCCAGAGACAGTTGTTGTGTTCAACCCGCCGGTATTAAGCTTCAGGGCTGTGTTCGAGCTGCCAAAGTTTCCAGAGCTGCTGTTGAGGCTTAGCTGTCCAGCAGATTGCGTGCTAATGACAGCAAGTCCGGCAATATTACCGGTCGCGGTGCTCAGTGTAATTGAAGAAGTGGTGCTAGTGCTTCCCAGAGAAGCACCATTGATATTGATACCGCCGGCACCACCACTCGTGTTAAGATTTATACTGCTGGCGTTGTTAAGTGTAGGTGTAATGTTGACGGCTGTCGCCGATTGAAGCAAAAACTCATTGTCTGGGTTGGCCGCGCTAACAGTGAGCGGCAGAACTCCTGTACCTGGGTTGAAGCCGATGTTGTTCGCGTTGACCAACCCGGTTGAGCTGGATGCTGTGAGTGGGTTGATTGCCAGATTCGCAGCCTCCAATTGCAACGCCATGCTGGCACTGCCGACAGCGGTATTGGACAGGCCAGCGCCGTTTCCTACACCAACATTCAAAATCAGCGATCGGGCCGCAATAACGTCCGCACTTGAGAGCGAAGTAATTGCGCCAGTGCCGCTGACACTGAGTGTGATAGATCCAATGGTGCTGTTGCTCGCAATAAGGCTTCCGCCAAGCATAATGCCTGCGTTAGTTGCAGCGTTTGTGTTCTTCAATGCAATTGATGAAGCAGACGTGATCTGTCCGTTTATTACAATTCCCCCGTTACCCGCATTCGTTGCAACAAAGGTGCTGCCGGCAGAGGATGCAGCGCCAATGCTCAGAGCTGTGCCTGAGTTTTGCGTCAATGTGACTGAGTCGTTCACGCCGATCGCATTTACACTGCCAAAACTACTCGTACCGTCCGTCGTCACACTTATAGCACCGCCCGTTGCCAACAAGTTAGCAAAAATGGCGGAGCTGCCATTTATCTTTGCGCTTAACGCTCCCTTACTGCTTATATTGCCGAAAGCAGCCGCGCCGGTCGTTGTGAGACTTGCAGATGTTCCGGCTGATATGCTACCGGCAACACTGGTCAGCCCCGTGCCCTTATTCGACAGACTTAGGGTGCCAGTGCTTGCTGAAATGTTGCCACTAAAGCTGGTGGCAGAGCTGCCTGCCGTTTGCAAGCTAACAGAGCTGCCCGAAACGTTGCCATTAAATGTAACCGCTCCTGCAGAGGAAAACGATAGCGGACCGCTGCTAGATAATGAGTTAATTACAGTATTACCAGTACTTGCGTCATTGATGTTAATTAGACCGGAATTATTGCTTGAACTTATCGACTGCGAATTCACATTCAGAGCCTGGCTGGCAGTTCCAAAGCTGCCTGAGCTGCTGTTCAATGTTAGAGTTCCGTTGGCGCTAGTGCTCAAGACCGTCTTCGTTGACGTCGTGATGTCTCCTGAAGAGGTGATCAAGAGTACGCTGTTAGCGGCAGCTCCGAATGTGCTGCCACTAAAGGCAATGCCTCCCGAAGCACTGCTTGTATTAATCGTAATAGCGCTTGCGTTTGCCAGAGATTGAGCGGTGGCAACAGCCGTGGACGAGGCTAAGGTGAAAGTGCTGCTGGAACTTGCTGCAGTCAGTGTAAGCGCTGAAGTGGCATTGCCCAGGTTATTGATGTTAACTGCTCCATTGGCATTAGCAGACAGATTGTTTGCGCGCACTCGCAGCGCAATGGCTCCGCGGCCAATTGAGTTGCCGGTCTGGCTGCCTGCATTAAGTATGACGTTGTTCGCTTGAATTGAATCTTTTCCCGCGGCGGCATCAGTGATCTGCCCATTGCCGCTAGCTGTCAAAATAACCGTGCCCGAACTGGGATTTGTAGCATAGACAGAGCCGTTCAAGTTTATGCTGCCATCGCTAGCGCGAGAACTGATACTTAGATTTGTCCCGGCAGTGACACTTCCGGTAGTATCAATGCTGCCTGAGGATATGAGATTAAAACTCGAACCGGCAGAAGAGCTTGCCAGAGTCAATGTTGCTGCATTAGCATTAACTATATTCACACTGCCGGTGGCAGAAGTATTGACTTGCAGATTTGATGTATTGAGATTGAGAGCGGTATTAGCCGTAGCTAAGCCGATGGAACCAGTGCCGCTTGCAAGCGTAACTGTGTTTGCGGTCAGAACATTGCTTCCCAATTGTATGGCACCGACACCTCCAACTATGAGCGTGATGCTATTAGTAGAGACAGTCCCAGCTGATTGACCTATAAAGATACCTGATGAAGAAGCAGCTTTGAGGGTAAGATTGCTTACTGGCGTCTGCAAGGTAAATGCCTGGTTATCGATGATGCCGCCGCTTTGGTTGATTACTGTAATCGAACCATTTCCACCACTGCCGCTGACATTGAGTGGGCCGCCAATGGCATTGGCACCATTTCCGTCAATTGTGAATGAAGTAGAACTATTTGAACTGAGCGTGATATTTCCCCCAATACCATTAGCGCCAGCCGCCACAGAAATTCCAGCCACACCCGGCACAGATAGAGCACCGCTGGCAGAGTTGCCAGCCATTAGCTCTATATTTGGACCATTGCCATTAGTGCCGCTTATGCTGGCATTTATGATAGCTGTAGCTCCTGACCCAGGAATAAAGAGGAGGTTGCCTCCAGAGCTGATGACGGCGGTGCCTGCATTGACCCCGCTAATGTTGATTTGTAGATTAGTTGAGCTCGGCGCAAATGCTGCCGTTGCCGTGTTCACAAAAGAGGCAGTGCCACCATTGCCAGTCCCCGTTCCGCTGACGTCAAGGATAAAATTGCTTGCTGTCAGGTTTGAGCCGCTGAGAAAGACGCTACCACCATTCCCCTGTCCATCTAGGCGCGGCTGGATCGTAATAGTGCCGCTGGTCGGCAAACCCAAGATCTTGCCGCTGCCGGCCAATAGGCTGATGACATGAGCGCTTGAGGGGATGCCGCCGCCGAGATTGATGCTGGAGGAATCCCCGTTCGTTTGCAGGGAAACGGACTGCGTGTTTCCGCTGCAAGTGATGCTGCCCACTTTGATATTTCCTGAAGATAGCATCACCGCCAGATTTCCAGCACCGGTCAATTGTATTGAGTTGGCACCACTGGCGGTGAAGGCACCGGCGCCCTGCATAAACCTAATGTTATAGCCCTGGCTTATGGTGAGGGGCGAATTGATCGTGATTCCCCCGGTTGATAAGCCAGTTCCAATGACCAAGGTTCCAGCATTTATGTTCGTGAGTAGAGAATTGCTGATTAGCAGACCAGAGCTGCCCCCGTTGATGTTTATCGGCAGGCTGTTATTGGCAGGCGCGATAGTAACAGTGCCACCATTGCTGGCAGTGATGCTGCCGTTAAATGTTGCTGAAGACGTACCGCCGGGCAACAGAGTGACTGAACTAGCTTGAATACTCGAGAAGCTAGTCTGTCCCGACGAGACAAAACTCAGCGCTTGCGAAGTGTTAATTGCACCAACAGCTGTGCTCAGCGTGCTCGTATCGACAACATTTATGAGTCCGCTGCTTGTACTTGGACTAAAGTCAGGTGTATCAATTTTGAGGGCTATTCCAGCGCTGCCGAAACTGCCTGAGCTACTGCTAAGTGAAACGCTGCTACCAGCTGAACCTTTTGTTGTGAGAACAGCTGAGCCTAAAATATTGCCTGAGGCAACGACTAAGGAAATTGCGGTGCTTGAGCTTGCACTTCCAAGTTCCGCAGCGGCTAGTGTGATGCCGCCCAGACCTGTGCCGGGACCGCTTCCTCCGTTACTGGTGTCTATAATGATAGAACTGGCGCTTGCCAGTGTGGGCACTATAGTGACGGCAGTGCTTGAATTAAGTAGGAATGTACTCGATGTATTTGCCGAACTCAAGGTGAGAGGCAGGGCGCCGCTGCCCGGATTGTAGCCAGAATTGCTGACAAAAACAGCACCCGTAGCATTAAGAGAAAGGTACTCGGCAGCAACATTTAGATTCTGGACGGCGCTGCCAATTGATTGACCGGCGGGCAAGTTAAGTGTCACAGTCTGCGCCTCGACGAGTCCTGAGCCGGAAATTATGCCTTTGCCGCCCGCAGAGAGAGTAACAGTGCCGGCGCTGCCTGAAGCCTCAACTGGGGCATTCAAAACGATCGACCCCAGCACATTAGCAGCTGCCGAATCGGAGACTAAAACCGAGCTTGTGCCACTGACGGCAGCATTGAGAGCGATTCCTGCACCACTTGTCCTTAGTGTGACTGAGCTGCCTGAAACAGGCTGTGCAAATGTGATGGGGCTAGAGGCGCTAAAGGTAACTGCCGCGGTACTGCTTATGGTGCAATTTATTGTTACCGGACTGGAACTAAGGTTATTGATGTTGATGAGGCCCGCGCCGGTGCTGGCAGAAATTATGTCGGTCGTATTTACCTTTAAAGCTGCCGCTGTACTGCCGAAGCTGCCTGATTGACTCACGAGTGAGAGTTGACCAGCTAGGCTAGCACCAGCTGTGGTGACTATCGCCGAACCGCCTATGTTGCCTGATGAGCTAAGCAGAGCGATCGAGGCAGTATCGCTCCCTCCAAGCGTGATACCAGCAAGGTTGATGCCGCCCGTCCCTGAGGAAGTATTAATTGAAATCGACGTGGCGTTAGCAAGAGTGGGCATAACAGTTACGGCAGTGGACGAAATCAAGGCAAACGAATTACTACTGTTGGCCGCGGTGACTAAAAGCGGTACTGCGCCGCTTCCTGGATTGTAACCGAGATTGTCAACTGCCAGGCTTCCTGTGGAATTTATAGCCAGGCTCGATGTTGCCAGCAAAAACGGGCTACCTATGCCAATTCTCCCGGCAGAGCCGGTATTGAGCGTCACAAATTTTGCCTCGACAGATCCTGCTCCTGCATCAAATATGCTGCCGGTGCCACTGGCATTGAGCGTCACAGCGCCGGAAGCAGTATTGCTGGCAATGACATTTCCATTGAGACTAATGTTTCCTGCGTTTGTGGCAGTTGAAGCAAGCGTAACACTCAGACCGGCAATGACATTACCAGTTGTGCTTATGCCGCCCGTCGAGTTTGTCAAAACGAATGTGCTGCCAGCCTGCGAAGCCAAGAGAGTCAGAGCATTGCCGCTGCTGGCATTCTTGATATTGACAGAGCCACTGCCGCTGGTGCTTGCTGAAATTGTTTGGGCATCGGTCAGAATAGCAGCTGAGGCACCGGCGCCTGTCCCTAGCTGACCCGTAATACTTGCCAGACTGACTGTCGGTGCCGTCAATACTACGTTTCCTGTAGTAATAGAGCCGCTGCCGCCTGCTGTAAGAGTGATACTGTTTCCGGCACTGATGGCTTTACTGATTGCAATGCTGCCTGAATGAGAGCCGACAGTGCTGAAAGTCAGATTATTCACTGTATTGAATGATTCGCTTGCGTCGGTGATTCCGCCGCCGCTGTTTGAAACTGAAATAGAGCCATTGCTGGCAGAACTACTTACATTGATTGGTCCCTGTATGCCGTTTGTTGCTGTGCTTGAGTCAATGACAAAGGCCGTGCTGCTGTTCGAGTTCAGAGTTAGGTTGCCGCTGCCGCCCGTGCTAGCTCCCGAAGAGCCCAAGCTTTTTGCACCAGTAACAAGCAAGTTGCCCGGGCCCATTTGTCCAGCAGACAGGGTGATTGAAGGTCCGCTGCCACTGCCGCTGCTTGCTGCAGCCTGAATGACTGGTGTAGAAGCTGTCGTATTGTAGGTGAGGTTGCCGCCAGAACTGATTAGTGCGCTGCCTGCACTAGCTCCGTTAGCCAGAATCTGAAGCTGCGCCGAAGTCGGTGCAAATGCAATGGTTGAGCTATTTATGTATGATGCGG